>Ga0302321_100006615_pt1 | contig 10203 bp, 6 predicted proteins | sample Fen_T0_1_FD_202505 | JGI IMG/M metagenome (GOLD analysis project Ga0302321, IMG submission 202505) | Peat permafrost microbial communities from Stordalen Mire near Abisko, Sweden - Fen_T0_1 | ecosystem: Environmental > Terrestrial > Soil > Wetlands > Permafrost | place: Sweden: Abisko... | reverse complement strand
CCCTGACGGTCGTGCAACGCGTCGCCCGGGATTTCCCCTGCGTGAGCTGGCTGGATTTCCCCGCGCCCATCGGCAAGGGCGGCGCCCTCATCGAAGGCCTCAAACTGGCGGCGGAAGACGGCTTGATCGGCTATGTGGATGCGGACGGAGCCACCGGCCCGCAGGCCTTTCTGGAGCTGACGCAACATATCGGCCCCGTGGATTGCGTCATCGGCTCGCGCTGGCTGCCGGGCAGCGTGCTGGTGAAAGCGCAGCCAAAGTTGCGGCAATTCGTCAGCCGCTGCTTTCACGCCATCATCGAGGTGCTTTTCTGGATGCACATCAAGGACACGCAGTGCCCGTGCAAGTTGCTGCGCAGCGCGGCGGTGCGGAAAATTCATTCCACCCTGTGCATCGCCGACCTGGCGTTTGACGTGAACCTGCTGGTGTCGCTGAAGCGCGCCGGCTTCCGCATCCGCGAAGAACCCATCGCCTGGACGGATGTGGCGGGCTCCAAGGTCACAGCGTCGCTGTTCCGCTCGTCGCTCACGATGTTTCTCTCGGTGGTGCGGTTGCGGCTGATCTATTCGCCGTTCTACAAATGGCTCAAGCCGCTGCGACCCTTGGAAGGTTGGGTATACAAAAAACTGCGGGCCCCGGCGCCACTCTCCTCGGGGAAGAATATTCAGCGGCCGGGAAATTGAGCCTGCCGACAACTATTGATTCGCACCCGTTTTGGCCCGGTCCTTCACGCCCCAGGTGAACCACGCGCAGACGCCGAAAAGGATCAGGTTGAACCCCCCCAGCGTTTGAATCATTTGGCGCAGGCCGGCCTGTGTGTCAGCCAGACCGCCGGCGTGCCGCCCCACCAGCATCAAAGCCACGCCATACCCCACGGCCACCAGCACCAGCCACGGCACCGAGCTGAACCGCGAGCGCGCCATCAGGCTGCTGATCAGCACGTTGGAAAGCGTCAGCGGCAGCATTCCCCACGCAAACCACGGCACCAACGGGGTGGAAATTTCCAAAAATGTTTTGTCATACATCGCCGCACGCAAAGGCAGCCACGGCACCAGCGTGCAGGCAATGGCCGCCGCGGCACCCGCCAGCGCCGTGGCCCCCAGCGTCAGCGCCAGCACATCGGTCTTCTGCGACCGCGCCGCGCTGTGGGCAATCTTGGGAAACATCACCATCGTCAGCGGCTGCGTGAAAAAAATCAACGCCCGGCCGATCATCCCGGCCGCCGCGTAAAACCCGGTTTTCTCGGCGGGAAAATATTTCTGCACGAAAATCATGTCCGCGCTCAACATGAACGTCCCCACGCCCAGCCCCAGGGTCAGCGGCACCACCCGTTGCAGCCATTCCAGCCACTTCACCTTGGATTGCGCGGTGGCCCAGACATCGCGGGTCTGCCAGGCCCCCAACGCCACCACCGCCGCCATGCCGATAAACACCGCCGTCATGGCCCCCGCCGCCATCGCCCCCAGCACCACCACCATCAGGCAGATCATGCCCAACCGCCCCACGCCGTTAATGATGTTGATCCACCCCAGCCAGATAAAATTTTGACGCCCTTGCATCAGCCCCATCACCACCGGCATCCACATCGCCACCAAGCCCACCGCCACGGTGGCCGCCAGGGCCAGGGGATTGTTGATTTGCAGGCCCGCCAGCACTTGCTTCCAAAAAATGGCCACCACCGCCGACATGGCGAGCCAGACAAAGAAAATCGCCCGGCAAACGCCTTTGAACGTGCTGGCCACGGCCTGCTGCTGGGTTTCCGTGACCGCCGAGGCCGCCTGCTGGGCAAACACCGGCGACAGCCCGGCCGCCGGAATCCCCATCAGCGACACCACTTGCAACAAGGCCGTAAACACGCCGTATTCCTCCTTGGTCACATGGCGCGCCACGATCGGATGCACCGCATACATCACGCCCCCCGCCAGCGTCATGGTCATCATCACCCAGCCGCTTTGCCGGAAAAATGTCATCCGATGATGGGCCGCCGAAGGTGGCGCGGTCGTTTCAGTGGTGGCAGTGGTGGTGTTGGCGTTAACCATGAGCGTTCGACAATACGAAACGGATTCCGTTCAGGAAAGTGATTTCAGGAAGCCCAGCAACAAATTCTTGCCGCGTTCCAATTGCGCCAGCGCAATCCATTCATCGGCGGTATGGGCCTGCGCGATGTCACCGGGCCCGAACACCACGCTGGGAATCCCCGCCGCCGCGAGCACCGCCGCATCGCAAAAATAATTCACCCCCACCGGCTGCGTCTGTCCGACGCTGCGGAGGAACTGCTGCACCAGCGGCAGCTTCGGATCAGTCTCCAGGGCCGGACAGGGCGCGGTTTTCAAGCTGGCAACGGTCGCCGACAGCTTTTCCTTCGTCAGCAGCGCCTTGATTTGCCGCCGTACGCCCGCCTCCGTCTCCCCCGGCAACGTCCGCCGGTCAATCACAATGGCGCAGGCGTCCGGCACGATGTTTGGCTGTTTGCCCCCGGCGATCTGGCCGACGCTCACCGTGGCCGTGCCGAGGAGCGGATGCCGCCGCCGCCGCAACTGCGCCGCGTAATCCGTCTCCAAAAACTCCACCACGCGGGCCATCGCCAGCACCGCGTTCCGGCCCAACTGCGGCGTCGAGCCATGCGCCGCCTTGCCCCGCGTCTCCAATTGCAGCCACAAGCTGCCCTTGTGCGCCGTGACCGCCTGCAGCCTGGTCGGCTCGCCCACGATGGCCAGGTCCGCCTTGAACTTACGCGCCGCCAGCGCGCGGGAACCGGCCTGCGCATTTTCCTCGTCGATGAGGCAGGCCAGGACCACGGCGGTTGCCTGGGGCCGCGCCCCGGCTTCCGCCAGTTCCATCAAGGCCACGAGCATGGCCGCCACGGAACCCTTGGTGTCGCAGGCGCCACGACCGTAGAGACGACCATTTTTAAACGTGGGGACAAGCTGACTTGCCGTCGCCACGACGGTGTCAAGGTGAGGGGCGAGCAGGACCGTCCGGCGGACTTTCCCCTGCGGCAACAACCGGGCGATGAGATTGAAGCGGCCGGGCAAAACCTCCTGCAAGTCCACGTCCAACCCGGCACGGGCGGCCACGGCGGCGAGGAATTCCGCGACTGATTTTTCCCCGGCATCGGCACTGTGGGGCGGCCGGAATGCCGGATTCACGCTGGGCAGCGCGATCAGTTCAGCCAGAAGTTTTTCCGTGCGCGTCATGGGCGCAAGATGTCAGAAGCCCCGGCCGCACGCGACGAAAAACCGCTCCGACCCGCCAACAGAGAGCAAATCGCCAGCGGGTTCGCGGCTCATGCGAACGCCCCCCCGCCGGAACCGCGCGGCCGCAGGCTGCGCTGTGGGCAGAAAAAAACGGCGGACTGTTGCCAGTCCGCCGTGTTGAATTCAGTCGCCGGGGATTACTCGGAGACTTTGACGTCGTCGAGGGCGTCGAAGGCGTGTTGCAGGGCAACCAGGTCTTCGCCGGGCTTGAGCGAGTCGAGGATCTTCTGTTCTTCCTTGAGCTGTTCGTCGCTGTAAGCGGCCGCCTTGATGGACAGACCGATCCGGCGTTCGTTGCGGTCGATTTTGACCACGCGGGCGCTCACGTCCTGATCCACCTTGAGCACGTTTTTGATCTTCTCCACGCGTTCTTCGCTGATCTGGGAGATGTGCACCAGGCCGTCGATCTCGTGCTGCAGGCCGACAAACGCGCCGAAGCTGGCGAGTTTGGTGACCTTGCCGGTGACGAGGTCGCCCACTTTGTAGAGCTTCTCGATGTTTTCCCACGGGTCGATTTCGAGCTGCTTCATGCCGAGCGCGATGCGCTGGTTGGCGCGATCCACTTCGAGCACGTTGGCCTCGACTTCGTCGCCCTTCTTGAGCATTTCGCTCGGGTGATTGATCTTGCGGGTCCAGGACATGTCGGAGACATGCACCATGCCGTCGATGCCTTCTTCGAGTTCCACAAACGCGCCATAGCTGGTGAGGTTGCGGACCTTGCCCTTGACCTTGGTGCCGACCGTGTATTTGGCTTCGGCATTGTCCCAGGGATTGGATTCGAGCTGGCGGATGCCGAGCGAAATCTTCTGTTCGTCGCGGTTGATGCCGAGCACGATGGCTTCGAGTTCCTGGTCCTGCTTGAGGACGTCGCTGGGCTTGGCCACGCGCTTGGTCCAGGAGAGTTCGGTGACATGGACGAGACCTTCCACGCCGGGTTCGAGCTGCACAAACGCGCCGTACGGCACGAGGCTGACCACCTTGCCCTTGACCTTGGTGCCGATGGGGAACTTGGCTTCGATGTTGTCCCACGGATTGGCCATCTTCTGCTTGAGGCCGAGGCTGACGCGTTCTTTTTCCTTGTTGACGTCGAGCACCACCACGTCGAGTTCCTGGCCGACTTTGAGCACTTCGGACGGATGGCCGAGGCGGCCCCAGCTCATGTCGGTGATGTGCAGCAAGCCGTCCAAACCATTGAGATCAATGAACGCACCGAAGTCGGTGATGTTCTTGACCGTACCCTTGCGGATGTCGCCGGGCACCATTTCGGTGAGCAGCTTGGCGCGCTTCTCGTTGCGCTCCGCCTCGATGAGCTCGCGGCGGGAGAGCACGATGTTCTGGCGCTCCTGGTTAATTTTGACCACCTTGAATTCGTAGGTGTTGCCCACGAACGACTGGAGATTCTTGGGGGTGATGACGTCGAGCTGGGACGAGGGCAAAAACGCCTCGACGCCGACATTGACGATGAGTCCGCCCTTGACGATGGCTTTGACCTTGCCGGTGACGCGGCCGCCTTCGTTGCAAATGGACAGGATGCGTTCCCAGTTCTTCTTGAACTCGGCCTTCTCGTGCGAGAGGACCACGGTGCCTTCCTTGTTTTCGAGCTTCTCGATCAGCACGTAAATCTCGCTGCCGACCTTGATGGTGTCGGGTTCGAGGAATTCACTGGTGGGGATGACGCCTTCGCTCTTGTAGCCAATGTCCACGAGGACTTCCTTGGGACGAACTTCGATGACAATGCCTTTGACGATCTCGCCTTGAGTGACGAGTTTGGTGCCCTGCTTCAGGGCCTCTTCCATTGTGAGCATAACGATACGGACTGCGGGAGACTTGCCGGTCCCGGACGGGACCTGAAGACTCCATTGCCTAACTGACTAACAAACGCTGCCGGGGCAACGGAGGTTAAAGGTTAGGTTGTTTGGTTTAACGACTTTTCTCAGCCTTAATTGAACATCCGCACACGCGGCGTTCAGGCAGCTTGAATCCTAGGCCAAACGCCCAAAATAACAAGGCAAATCTAATTCCCAGTTTGCTCCAACAAGGCGAAGGCCTCGTTCAAATTCCATTCCATTTCCGGATGCCCCGGCCACTTGTGCGGGTGTTTCGCCCGGTAATCGCGGGCCATGCGTAACAACTGCAAATCAAACTGATCCCGTTTGGACACCTCCAGCTGCCGATAACAGGCCACAAAATCAATGATCACCCCATCCAGTCTGGTTTCCAGCAAATCAACCGCTTCGTCCGGCCGGCCATCGCGCAGCCGCTGCAAAACCGCGACGGTCATGCCAAGATCTGCACTATCTCTTTGGGCCAAAGCTGTTTTCGAGTAAGCGCCGAACAACTTTAACGTGTTGGTCGCACGCGCGGCTTCCAAGCTGGCAACCAGCGCGGTCAATTCATCCTGCGCCAGATTGCCCGGGGCCGTCACCGGCGCGGGATGGGAAGCATGATTTAGAGGTTGCCCAACCGCCCAGCAGGTTGCCAGCAACCCCACCACCACCCCCAAGCTTAGCAATACGAATAATTTGGTCGTCTTCATAATGACGTAATAAAACCTCTCTCAGTTGATCCCCCCTGCCCCGCCCCCATGAATCCGGTTGCAATGAACAGGCCCTGCCCAACCGCTCAATTCGCCTTGTGCCGCATGTAAGCGACGCGCATCGGCGGCGTATTCGGATACGTGGCCAGCATGTCGGGAATGCGCATGAGCATCCACGGCTGGCGATAATTATTGCCGTTCTTCGTAAACACAATGTCGTCCGCCAGGTACACGGCGGAATGCTTGACCTCGTTTTTGTCGTTCAGCAGCAGCACCACATCGCCATAGCGCGACGGCGCGGCAATCTGGTAATAGTTCTTCTGGATGAACTGCACGGCATAATTCGGGTCATTCAACCGGTTGTCCGGCGTCTCGTTCCCAAAATTAAACGTCGTCCAGTGGCAGTCCATTTCCGGTTCGCCCGGCTGGGGCGGGAGCGGAAACGTGTACAACCGGTCCCGCGCAAACTTCGGCAGCACGTAAAGCAGGCTGATCGTGCCGCCATCCGGCAATTGCTTGAGCGACTCGAGCAGCGGCCGCAGATCGGTGAGCCGCACATTGGGTACGTTGCCCCAGTAACTGGCAATTTTATCAATGTCCGTGGACGGCTTGACCACCAACCGGGCCAGCACCGCCGACTGCCGCGAGAGCACGCACGCCAGGGCCACCCGCCGTTCCACCGTGGGGATTTTGCAGAGCAGCGCCTGATAATCGGAAAACTGCTGCGCCGTGCCGTTGACATACATCAACTGCTTCAGCAAAGCCACATCATCGGGATGCAGCCGCGAATTCGCATAAATCAAATCCAGGCTGTCGCCGGGGAAAATATACGGATAATCGATGTAAAGATTCACCCCGGTTCCCGCCAGGCCGGTGAACAACTTCTGCCGGGCTTCGGGCGTGAGCGACAGCAGAAACTCCATGGACGGTCGCAGGGTCGTACCCGTTTTGTTTTCGGCAACCGCTCCCGGCGCAAACGCCAGGCCGATCTGCTCGGCCGACAAGCCGTGTTTCGCCAGCACCGCCTTGGCCGCCTCCGGCTTCAGGCCGCTAAACGTCCACACTTCCGGCTGCGGATGACTCACTTCATCCGTCAAGTATTCGGCCGGCCGCTCCAGCGAAATGTCATTCATCAGCAACTCGCCCCACGGCCCGCTACGAATGGACCGGGTCTTGTCCTGCGGATCCACCGCAAACGTGTCGACCAATTTTGCCTGGGGATGCCCCACCGCGCCCAGTTTGTATGTAACAAAAGCGGCTCCGCCCATCAGGGTTAGACTGAAAATCACCAGTCCCGCCAGCGTGAACTGGAAAACATTGGTGGCCTGCGCCGCCTCTTGCTTGCGCGATTTGCTCATGTGCGAAAAACGGGCGACATGGCCCGGCGATATATCTTCATATTGTGACTATTCCAGTGACGCGAGCTATAAGACGCCCCTTAAACCATGAAAAACTGGCTGACGGCGATACTCGTTCGCTGCTGTAACATACCGGAATGAACATTAAAAAATCATTAAGTTGGAAAAACCATGTGGAATTTCTCCCCCTCTCCGGCCAACAGACGCGCCATGATAGCAGAAGTTTCAAGAAAACCAACCGATTTGTAACCGTCTGGTTACTCCATTGTCACTCTGAGCAGTATCGGAATTCTCCGCTCTGGTAAAACTTGCAGCCGCACGCCCTGCCCCAGATAAAACTGCCAGCCCGAGGCCGTTCGACGAGGCAAATTCGAAATCGTTATCGATAACGCAAGATTGAAACGGCCTCAAAAACCAAAAAACAGCTCAAAACCACCGCTCAACCTTGCCAACAATTAGCAGGAATACCCTGCTTTCTGCTTCGGTGGGCCAGCAACCGCCCCAGCCATCACAAAAAACCAGCGGGGACCAGTTTCCTGATCCCCGCTGCATCGAATTTGTTACGCCAGACCGGAGCTTACGCCTGTACCAGCACTTCCGCGATCTGCACCGCGTTCAACGCCGCGCCCTTGAGCAACTGGTCGCCGCTGACCCAGAAGCACAGGCCGTTGTCCAACGCGCAGTCCAGCCGCAGGCGGCCCACTTCGCAGTTGTATTTTTCCGAGGTAAAGAGCGGCATCGGATATTTTTTGTTCTCCGGCTCATCCACGACGTCGAGGCCGGGAGCCTTTTTCAAAACCGCGCGCGCGGCTTCGAGCGACACCGGCTTTTCAAACTCCGCGCTCACGGCAATGGAGTGCGAGCGGTACACCGGCACGCGCACGCAGGTCACGCTGGCGCGAAACGCCTCGTGATGCATGATCTTGCGGCCTTCATTCTCCATCTTCATCTCTTCCTTCGTGTACCCCGTCGACAGGAACGAATCCACGTGCGGAATCACGTTGAACGCGATCTGGTGCGGATAAACTTCCTTGGTCACCGGCTGCTGGTGGACGATCTGCCCCACCTGGCGTTCGAGCTCTTCCAACGCCTTCGCGCCGGTGCCGCTCACGGCCTGGTAACTGGAGGCAAAAATGCGCTTTACGCCAAAGGCCTGGTGCAACGGATACAACGCCATGAGCGTGATGGCCGTGGTGCAGTTGGGATTGGCGATGATGCCCTTGTGCTTCTTCACGTCCGCCGCATTGATTTCCGGGACGACCAGCGGCACGTCCGGGTCCTGGCGGAACGCACTGGAATTATCCACCACCACGCAGCCGGCCTTCGCCGCGATCGGGGCAAACTCCTTCGAGATGCTGCCGCCCGCGCTGAACAGCGCAATGTCAATGCCGGCAAATGAATCTTTCGTGAGTTCCGTCACGGTAATGTCAGTGCCCTTGAACTTGAGCTTTTTGCCCGCCGAACGGGCGGACGCGAGCAAGGTCAGCTTGCCCACGGGAAAATTTCTCTTTTCCAGGGTCTTGATCATTTCGATGCCCACAGCGCCGGTGGCACCGACAATTGCAACGTGCGGATTACGGTTCATAATTGGCCTGATAATCTAGCAAAGAAATCCCCTGCGTCAATTTCGCTCTGGCCAATTATTCCAAGCCGGGCGCATCTTGAGACAGTCCTTGCCCCGGCGACAAATGGCCGGGGACATGATTCAGCAAGACGCTGGGCGGTTTCTCCCTCGCCGCGTTTTGCGATAGCAAAATGGGGAGAGGGTCGGGGAGAGGTGCCTCCTTTTCATACTTTGCCTTTGATCACTGCATCCTGTTGAGCAGAATTAAACCAAGGACTGTGTAGCTGCACCCTTCCAAGCAGAAGCACCTGCCGCGCTGCAGCCAGGCTTCAACCGGCCGCCACCGGCTTGCGCCCGCGCCCGCCGAACCTGGCAGAGAACAAGGCCGAGGCCGCCCCGGCCAGCAACCCCAGCCCACCGCCCGCCACGGCACCGATCATGATATCCAATGGCTTGTTCGGGCGCACCGGTGCCCGGCCCGGCTCCGCCGTGTCAATAATTTGCACCAGCGTCCTGGGCATTTGCGCGTCCAATTTTGCCGCGTCAATTTTCGCGGTGAGCAACCGCTGCAAATCCAACCGTTGCTCCAGTTGCTGTTTCAATTCCCAATACGGCTGTTCGGCCGATGCCTGAATGGCGACCGCATCGCTCGCAATCTTGAATTTCTGGCGGAAATCTTCCGTCCTGGCTTGCAGTTGCCGGAGCTCAGTTTCTTGCTCCGCAAATTGTTGCAGCAACGCGGCCATTCCCTTGGACACCAACTCCGCGTGCGCTTTGGCGCGATAATCCCGGTAGGATTCCGCAATGGCATTCGCCAGTTCCGCCGCCTCATGCCGATCTTCGCTGTAAACCGTGATCTCGATGATGCTGGTATTGCGCACTGGCGTCAGCCTGAGACGTCCCTTGAGCAGAACCAACACCTCGGCCGTCTTAAGCTTTTCCCCGTTGTAATATCTCTTGCCCCAGTTGACTTGCAGATTTAACCGCTGGATCACCGGATTAAGCACCAACTGGGATTGCAGGACTTCAAACTCCGTCTGGATAAAATACGGATCGTACAGCTTGGAACCGGCGCCTGACGCCCCCTTGGCATCGTCGGACTCGACCCTGATCTTCGCCGTGCTGGCATAGCTTTCCGGCAGGATAAACGTAATGAGGATGCTCGTCCCCAGCACCAGCAAGAATACCGCAATAAAGGCCGTGAAAAAAGCCGACGACGGCGAAGTCAGAGGACGAAACAAGGCGGACATTTTGTCAGACATGGATTTCCTGGGGTTAAAGGCAGCCAGTTGTTCGGCCACCGAAGTGTTCACTACATCGGGCACCGTGCGCAGCCAGAGTCTGGTAAGGCCCCAGCCCCGCGCCTCGCTCCACGCCTCGCGGCATTGGTCGCGGAAAAGATGGGCCATCGCCGGGCCATATTCTTCCCGGTGCCCCCGGGGATACGCCCGGAGCAGCGCACGGTAAATGTGCTGCGAGACCGTCAGC
>Ga0302321_100006614_pt1 | contig 10203 bp, 11 predicted proteins | sample Fen_T0_1_FD_202505 | JGI IMG/M metagenome (GOLD analysis project Ga0302321, IMG submission 202505) | Peat permafrost microbial communities from Stordalen Mire near Abisko, Sweden - Fen_T0_1 | ecosystem: Environmental > Terrestrial > Soil > Wetlands > Permafrost | place: Sweden: Abisko... | reverse complement strand
GCCGCGGTCGAGTGCCGCCGGGCCCTTCTCTATCGCGCGCGCGCGCTAGCGCGCAAGAGCGTGCAAGCCATTGTCGGCATCGGTCGTCCAGTACACGGCCGTGTCGTCCACCACGACCGCGAACGGTTCAGCCTGATCAGTGGCCAGTGTGCTGGCTTGTCCGTCGTCCGCCAAACGCACGATCTTGCCCAAAAAATTTTTGAGTGTCGTGCCCCGTATGGCCACGTAAACCGCCACTGGATCAGCGGCCAACGCGCGCGGCTCAGCCAGCTTTTCGAGCAACACTTCGATCGTGCCCCCGCCGCGAGCCATGCGCGATAGGCGCCCATCCGCGTAGCTCGCGTTTTCGGTACCCGACTCGAGGAAATACAGGAACTGGCCCCGCGGAAACGGGGCCCTCGGATGCTGAAGCGCCGACGCCAGGAGTTTGCTCGCGCCGGTCTGACGATCGATCGAATGGATCTCGCCGAGACCTGAATCCGAGTAGTAAACGAATTGTTCGTCGAGCGCGATGTCGCATCCCGAGGAGAGGCCGCTGGCGACCGTTTCGACGAGCTTGCCGTCCAGGCTGACGCGTTTCAGCGTCCCGGCATCCTGATTCGCGAAGTACACACCCTCGGCGGCGACCGCGACGCCCTGCGGGTTGGGTTCATCGGAGACCAACAGACTGATCTTGTTCAGCTTCGGCCCGATGACGGGTTTTGGCGATCCTTTCGCCATGGAGGCGACGTAACCGCCGCCGGCGCCGGTGAAGTAGACGGTCGTGTCGTCTACGGCGACTCCGTACGGCCCACCCGGGGGCACCACGACCTTGGCCGTGGACGTGCCATCCTTGGAGGTCGTCATCAGTGCTTGGCCAGCGCTGGCTGCCCAAAACAGCGTGTCTTGATCGAGCGCTAAACCCTTGGCACTGCCCTCTGACGTCGCCAAATCGAGGATGTTGCCGGCAAAACACGGCGCGGTGCCGCACAGCGCGCTCGTCCGGCTTTCCGGCGCAGTCCGAACGACGGGCAGCGACGGCTGGGCAGGCGGATCGCGCCCAAGGTCCAAGTGAGCCGAGCACGACACTAAGCCGAAGAGCATCAGCGCTGCGCCAACGAGGGCACTCTTCTGGGCGCGCAGCATGGCTGATTATCGCGACAGGAGTCGCTGCAGGTAACCCACGTACGGGCTGTTCGGATTTTCTGCCACGAAGCGTTGCCCGATCTTGGCTGCTTGCGCCTTGTCACCGCTCGCTTGAAGGCTCTCGACGCGGACCACGGTTGCCTCTGCGCGCATGCTGCCGCCACGTTTGACCAATTGCTCGTAGCCCGCGAGGGTCGCCAGCGCGCCCCTCGGGTCGCCTTGGTGCAAGCGGTGGCGCGCTTCGTCGATCAAGCGGATCTCTGCCGCCAGAGAGTCTTTGTCGGAGCCGCGTGCGTCTTTCACCGGCGCCGGTGCGGAGCGGGGTACGGGTGCAGTGGCGGACGCGGGGGGCGTCGGCTCGTCCCGAGTGAGAGCAGGTGAAACCGCAGGAGCGCTGGGCGCAGCCAAAACCGCACCCGCGGGACGAGTCTGGGTGGTGGGCGGCGGTGTCGCGACTCGGGCGCGACCGTGCGTGGAGATTGCGATGCCGGCAATGCCGCCGACGACCAGCACCGTTCCCAGCAGCGGTAACCCCAGCCAACCGCGCCCAAAACCGGCAATGACCTTGAGCTTGCTCGCGGCCGAAGTTCCACCCACCCCATCCGCGAACGCGGTCCCTGCTCCCAGCGCCGTCAGGGTGCGCTCGAGCGAGCCAGGGCTCGGTTCGTCGCGTTCTGCAGAGCGCAAGACCGAAAGCTCGCTAGCCGTCCAATCGGCATCGTCGCCCTCGGCGGGTTTCACGATTCCACCTTGAGCGACAGCCCACGCCTTCGCAACGCTTCGCGAAACAGCTCGCGGGCACGCCGGAGCCGCGATGCTGCGGTACCGACCGGCAAACCCAAGACTTCCGACACTTCACTTTTCGTCATTTGTTCGAGCTCGAAGAGCACGAATACGGTCCGAAGCTCGAGCGGCATGCTCAGCAACGCAGACTGTAAAATGGCCCGGCGTTGGTTGGCATCCGCGTTTTCTTCAGGGCTCGGACCGAGATCGGCACCGTCCGGCAGGTCACCGGATAGTTCGCGATTTTTCGCGCTGCGTCGCTCGTCCGAAGCCACCCGCAGCGCGGTGCCGAACAAGAAGCTCTTCTCGCTGCCCGGGGCGATTTCCGACAAGCGGCGCATGGCAACGAGGAAGACTTGCTGAGCGGCGTCTTCTGCGCTCCTCGATGGCACGCCCAGGCGCAGTAGTGAGCGCCAGACGAACGCGTGATGCGTTCGAACCATGTCCGTGATTCGGGCGTCGTCACGCGCCCGAGCACCGACGCCAGCCAATTGGGCTGCGCTGTCGTCGCGATCGAGCACGCCTGCGTTGAACCAAGGCATGGCCTGCATCACGATAGCTTCAACTCGCTCGCTGTGCCACGCGGATTTCCAGGCCCCAATACGGGCTTTTTGGCAGCTCGCCTATTGATGGCGCGGCCCAGCCGATCGGATCACGGTATTTTCAGTCGGGTAGCGATCAGTCCGAAACCCGCGCTGTTTCTTCCGTTTACCCGGTTTACGAAAGCGGCGGGAGCCGGCGGATCGCTGGCCCGGATGTGCGTGACTGTCGCGTTGACAGTCCGGGGATCGACATGAATCCTTGTAGGAGTATCCCGGTCGAGGCGCGGGGCGCGCGGCTCGTTGACCGTTGGACGTGAAAGCAGCCATGGATAACGCGGTTCAGGAAGGACAGATTCTCGCGGGCAAATATCGCGTCGATCGCGTGCTGGGCGTGGGAGGCATGGGCGTCGTCGTCGCGGCTCACCACATCGAGCTCGACGACCGCGTCGCAATCAAGTTCCTGCTGCCGGAGACGCTGGGAAACGCCGAGGCGGTCGCGCGATTCGCGCGGGAGGCCCGCGCCGCGGTGAAGATCAAGAGCGAGCACGTGGCTCGCGTCTCGGACGTGGGCAAGCTGGACAATGGCGCGCCCTACATGGTGATGGAATACCTGAAGGGGAGCGATCTCTCCGGATGGTTGAGCGAGCACGGCCCATTGCCCGTCGATCAAACGCTCGACTTCACCCTGCAAGCGAGCGAGGCCATCGCCGAGGCGCACAGCCTCGGGATCGTTCACCGCGACTTGAAGCCGGCAAACCTATTCGTGATCAAGCGTCCGGACGGAGGTCTGGCGATCAAGGTGCTCGACTTCGGGATTTCCAAGACGACGAGTCTGACGGGGTCCGGAGGCGAGGGCTCGATGACCAAGACGTCGACGATGCTCGGCTCGCCGCTGTACATGTCCCCGGAGCAGATCCGATCCGCGAAGGACGTCGATGCTCGTTGCGACGTCTGGGCCCTCGGCGTGATCATGTACGAGCTGCTCACGGGCAATGCTCCGTTCGGCGGCGAGCACATGGCGGAGTTGATCTTCAAGATCGTCTCACAGCCCGCGCCAGTCTTGCGTGGTGTCCGTGCGGACGTACCGGAAGGCCTCGAGCGAGTGATCTTGCGCTGCTTGGAAAAGAACCGTGATGACCGCTTCGGCTCGATCGCCGAAATGGCCTCCGCGCTCTCGCCGTTCGCGCCGCAGCGTTCGCGTATTTCCGTCGAACGCATCTCGGGCTTGACGACCGGAGCATACCCGCCACGAGCTCCGGCGACCGTGGTCATTCAAGCGCCAGTGGTGGCGGCCCAATCGACGGACGCTCCCGCGCGCTCCGCCGGCACACACGCATCCTGGGGTAGCACCGCAGTAGAGAAGCGCCGCAGTGTTTGGCGGCTGATTGGCGCTGCGGCGGCGATTTCGCTAGCGGGCGGGCTGGCTCTGAGACTGCTCACGGCGACTAGCGCGGCGACGGGTGCGGCGCGGGCCGCGCCGCCAACGGCGAGTTCTTTGCTCCCGGAACCCGCCGCTCACACCACGCAAGCTGCGGCGGCGCCCGAGCCTGCGGCGATGCCGGCCGCGGCTCCCGTGTCGACGCCGAGCTCGCCAGGTACTGCCAGTGCGGGGTCGCCAACGGCGCCCATCGCCTCTGCACCTTTCAAGGCCGCGGCACCTCTGGCTCGGGCTTCACTGGCGGCCAAACCAAGAGCGCTACCGGTCAAGAAGGCCACTGACCCGAGCGACCCTTGGGGGACCGGTCAGCATTGAAGAACCGCCGAGCCTCGCTCGCTGCGGCGCTCTAGGTCCACGCAAACTGCACCTGTCAGCGTGACCGATACCCGCTCAGGTCGTGCACACGCCGCAGTCGCAGATGCTGCTGAACTTACAAGGGGGCATACAGGGGATCACGCAGCTGATGGTGTCCCCGCAACCATTCGATGCCTTGCCGGAGCAGCTCCCGCCGCAGTCCGGCGGGGTCGAATCACAACCGCAGACGTTTGCGACGCTACCACCGCCGCAAGTGTCGTGTCCGGTGCAAGGATTGCCGCAATCTCGTTGGTGATTGCAAGAATCCGTCAAATTCCCGCATTTCCCGTCGCAAGCCTTGGTATCCGTGCATACACAGTTGCCGGCGCCATCGCACGTGCTGAGCGCGCCGCACGAGGTCGTGTTGCTTTGCGGCGGAAAGACGGGCAGGCCGTTCGAACATTGGTCCTTCGTGCACGGGTTGTTGTCGTTGGGTAGGTCGGCATTGTCGGCAATCACGGTCGGGTTGCCCATACCGTCACACACGTTCTTCCTACAATCGCCGACCGTGTTCGGAAGCGTGCCCTGACCGCTGCCGACGAACGTGTTTTTGCACATGCCAGCCACACAGCTGTAGGTTGCGCACAAGCCGTTGAGCCCGCAGTCGGCATCCTGCGTGCAGCCGCCGCATACGCCCATGCCGTCACATTTGAACTGCGAGCTCGCGCCGCAACTCGTGGTAGTCGAGGCGAAGGAGTGCGAAGCCACGCCGTTCTTGCACAGGTCCAAAGTGCACACCTTGCCGTCGTCCGGCACGTCATCGTCATCTGCCTGCGTGGTGAAGGCGCCGGAGCCGTCGCAGATCGCCTTCTGGCAATCGCCAGCGACCTGAACGCTCGCAAGGTCACCGTGCTTGGCGTAGTCCACGCCGCACTTGCCGTCGACACAGGTGCGCTGCGCGCAGTCGTTGTCGCGGCCCGCGCAATCGGCCGGCGACGAGCATTCCGGAGGGATGCCCGGGCCGCCCGCGCCACCACTTCTCTGACCGGCCGCTCCGCTTTCCTCGTTGCCGGCGCTGCCCGCGCTACCGGCGAGCTCACCGCCGAGCCCGGCGCTGCCCGGTAAATTGCTCGCGCCTCCAGAGCTCCGGCTGCCGCCCGCGCTGCCACCCGTGCCTGAACCTCCGCTAGGACGGCATGAGCCAGACTCGCAGCGTTGATTCGGGGCGCACTGCCGATCGGTACTGCAAGGGCCGGCGGGCACGTCCTGATCGAGACCGAGCAATTGAGCGCAGCCGAGGGTCAAGGCGGCGCTCAGCAGCAGTAGACCCGCTCCGCGCCGGAGCCGTGATGGGCTGTAATGCGTCACCAACTCCTCACGGCGGTAATCGAAGCCTGGTTTGCGCTGACGAGCGGCCTCAGCGCGATCGACGAGCGTCGTTCGTCTCCGCGAGTTTTCGGGGCGGTGAGCCAAATGACTACCCCCACCGCCAAGGCGGACGCTCCCGCTGCGAAGGCGATGTTCGAGATCCGCGCCTTGGTAAATGCGTTCTGGCGAGCCTCGTGACCGGTAGCATCACAGTAGTTGCCGTTGCAGTGTGCCGCCGATTCGTCATACGCCGGCTTGACCATCAGTCCGAACACCGCGCCCACGCCGACACCGACCACGCCTGCGCCCCCGATCAGCATCGCAGTCAGCGTTCGCTGCTTCGAGACCGTCCGCCTGCCTTCGCTGTTCGAAGCCACCCGAGTCGGAGCTGGCGCGCCAGCCACCGGAGGCGAAGCGGCAGGCCCCACCGCCGGCACGGCTTCCGCAGCGGGCAGGTGAACGCTCAAGGTTTGGCCATCACTCATCACCGTTACCTTGAGCTCGCGAGGCCTGGTGCCTGGAGCGGTGGCCGTGATCGTATGTTCTCCCGGATCGACGGGCACGGGCGTGCCCCAAGCCGCCCTGCCGAGGATCGCTCCATCCTGTCGAATTTCCAGCGTTTTTGGCTCGGACTCGGCGACCACCAGGATCAGTTCGGGGAGATTCTTCTCGATGCTCGCAATGCGCTCTCGGATCTTGGCGTTGCGCGGATCGCTGCGTTGTGTTGCAACGTCTGCGGCTTCTCGGAACGTAGTCCACGCGCTCGCTGTCTTACCAACCTTCGCGTAGCACTCGGCGAGATGAAGCAAGGTGCCGAGTTCGGGGTCGAGCCGCTGGCTCTCTGCGTACTTGGCGCACGCCGCGGGCGCCTGACCTGCGGCGAGCAACTTCGAAGCGTCGTCGAACAGCCGCGATGCGAGCGCTTTCTCGGACGTGGAGGGCTGGGCCTCGGCGGTAGACGACCGTAGCGAACCGAGCGCAAGAACCACGAGTGCGAAGCAAATTGGACGAGCAATCAAAGTGGGGCTTCTCCGAACGGCTTTCGTTCACGAACGGGCGTGCGCACGCGGCGCTTGCGCTCAAGGCGGCAGAAGTGCGCCGCGCTGCGTTGGCTGGCTCGCGAACATTGACTATGACCATCCCGGTATTCGTTTTGATTGTCAATGTGGTCCATGCCCAGCGCTGCCTCGAACTCCGGTGCACGTTCGGGGACTCGCTAGTTCTTTCGGGCTCGCGGCACGCCCGGCGCGTCAATGAATGGCCTTTAATCTGGCTGCATGGCGCTTCGCTATCGATGCGCTTTGCGTCAGTCGGAACGGCGTAAACCGAGTAAACCGACATAAGCGGGAGTAAACCAGTTTGCGTTGGAGCTGGTCCGCCACGCGCCATCGTCTCGAGTCCTAGAGCGTCGACCGGTTTGAAACCAACCCATAAACGAGCGATTCCATCGCAGGAACGCACGGCCTCGTCGCAGCGGTCCTCGAATGAGCGCTGCTAGTGCTAGTTCTCCGGTGCTCGCACCTCGGGCGTGCGTTTCGCTTCGGCCTCTCTCGTTTCTGAATTGGTGTCAAATCAGTCGGCGCTCTAACTGACCTGCAGCGGACGCCGAGGGCGAGGCGAAAACCGCCGGATGACGTGTCGTTCATTGGGCAGCCAAATGCAAAGGTGACAGTAAACACATTCGCTCTGGACGGCAGAGGACTCGCACGTCCAGAGTGCTAGAGTCAAAGACAGAGGCGGCATCCTTGCTGCCTGGAGGGTATCATGATGAAATTCGTTCGAAGCGTGGGATGGGTTTTGGCTCTCGGTCTATTCGGGTGTAGCGCGGCTCCGGACGCGAGCCCGGGGGGCGAGCTCAGTGGTCAATCCGCGGAGCAGCTCGCGTTGCGGCTCTGCGCTGGCCCCTTGCATCTGGATTGCGCAAAAAACCAGTACTGTAGTGCCACCGGGGTGAACAACTGCCCGAGCGCACGCACTCCGGGTGTGTGTGCGACTCGGCCGGAAGCGTGCACGGACTTGTTCGATCCCGTTTGCGGCTGTGACGGCGCGAACTATTCCAACAGCTGCTTTGCGGCGGCGGTGGGAGTGGCAGTCCAGCACGCGGGTACTTGCGAAGCAAAGGCGCCATTCAGCGGCGGTATTGCGGGCATCGCCTGTCCGGGGCTCGGTAAATGCGTCGACGATCCGTCCGATGATTGCGATCCGAAAGCGGGCGGAGCCGATTGCGGAGGGCTCTGTTCGTGTGTGCAGAACGTGCTCTGCATCCGCGGCACCCACTTCGACAGCGACCCCAACGTGTGCTCTTGCGTGCCAAACGCTCCCACCTGCGTGCAGCGCGTGTTGTGCATTCGGGGATCACACTTCGACAACGACCCCAAGGTTTGCAGTTGCGTGCCCGACGCATCGCTGCAATGAGCTGACTCGGAGCATTTCGTCGCAGCACCGATGATCCTACCGCAGGGTCATCGGTGCTGGAGTGGGCTCAGTCGGGCAACGCGGCGCTGCCTCTGCGCCCGGATCAGGTTGCGTCAGGAATGGGCGATCGCGTGCCCGCAGCGCAGCCCGCAGCCGCGCGCGATTCCCGGCCCGCGACGCCGAAGGCTATGACGAAACGCGCGCCGCAGCGTGACCATAAAAAGAACTGCCGACCGCTAACGCGAGAGCTGCGGTAGCAGCAGCGCGCCGGCCGCCAGCGTGGTTCCGACGGGAAATTCGCTGACCAAGCTGAGGAAGTCAGCGTGGTCACTGCGGGTATACGTGAGGAGCACCGGAACGCCCGCACGTACGGCCTGGATCCCCACGAGACCGTCACGCATATCGAGGTCGAATGCGGACATCCCCGCCGTGCTGGCCGCGGCGCTGGTGTAACTTTCGAAGCCGCCCCCGCCCAGTCGTCCGCAGGACACGGTCATGCTGCCCGGGTTCGAGACACACACCTCACCGTCGTCGTTGGCCGACCAGCAAGCGGCGAGTTCTTTCGTAGCAACCACTTGCTGCTGGCTCGCTGCGCCAGAGACCGTGATCGATGCGGCATTGAAATTGGTCGCAAGATGCGCGATCGGTGCCACCACCAATTCTTGCGAGCCGGTGATGCCGACGATCGTGCCTGGTGCGATGCCGCTGACCGCGGTGGCGTTGCCTACGAGGCTGCCGTCACGGCCGAGCGCAAAGGCCTCGAGTGAGCCGTTTTTCTCGGATACGTAAGCGTAGCGATTCGTGAGTGTTACCTCCGCCGCGGAACCGTCGCCCAGGAGCAGCTGTTGACTGCTGCCGGCCCAGGTTTGCCCGTATGGGAAGAAGCGCAGGAGTCTGCCGCTGAGCACGTACGCGCCGTTCGAGCTCAAGGCCCCCGAGAGCGAGCCTTCGCCTGCGGTTTCGAGCTTGACCGGCGATTTGAGGCGTCCGTCTGCCTGCTTGAACAACAACGCGCCGTCCGCCTGATTGGTGACGAGCACGCGATCCGCGCCGCTCGCCAGGCTTCCGCCGATGGCGCCCGCTGCCGATACCGTCGGGCCAACGGCGATCGACTGCGTGATCGAGCCGGTCAGGATATTTTTGCAGATCAGTGTTGCGGGTTGCCCCACGGCGGCCGTTCCGAGCGAACACAGCTGGCCGCCGAAGCCGCGGTGCGCATGCGAAGTTCCGGGGAAGCCGGCAATCGAGCCGAGCAAAGTGAGCGCGCTGAAAACGAATGGACGGTTGATACGCATCGCAATTCTCCCTGCCTGAGGCCCGCGGCCGGAAATGCTCCGTCGCGAGTGTTGGGCTTATGAGCGGCTTGCTGATTCAGTTACCGGGCTCGAGCAAGAAAGCAGCTCAGCGCGTATGCCGCCGATTCGGCCCGACGTCGGCTCGAGAGCCAGGGTTCGAGTCAGCCAGGGTTCGAGTCAGCCACGGTCCGAGTCAGCCACGGTCCGAGTCAGCCACGGTCCGAGTCAGCCACGGTTCGAGTCAGCCACGGCTCGATGTCCGTTGAACGGTGGCCCTCGGTGGCTCGCGCCGAAGCGGGCTTAGGGCCCGCGAATGGCCAAGTCGATCGATCTCGCGCCCGAGGCATCCCGACTGGCGTCGTTGCTCCTCAGTTACATACCCGCAGTATGCGCCTTCGTCGCGCCTCGCCATCCGGGCGCCTCGGCCGCGATCTTCGACCGACTTGGCCATTCGCGGGCCCTTACGAACTCTTCGTCACCTTTCGTAACCGTGTCTCGTGACCCGCAAGCGGGCTTACGAATTCTTCGTCACCTTTCGTAACCGTGTCTCGTGACCCGCATAAGGGTAGCGGCGGAGCACTCTGCGCTGCCGCTAGCGATCGCTTCGGTCAAAAAAGGAAACGCGGATGATGTATTTTTCTCGACACGTGCTGGCCTTCGTCGCTCTATTGGGCAGTTTGCCGGCGTGCGGCAGTGACGGTATGGACAACACCAGCGGCACCGATAGCAGCCTCGGCGCGCCCAACCCTGCACCGCTCACCAGCGACGCTCAAACACCGCCGAACAGTGACGGAAAGGCGGTCGAGGCATGGCTCGCCGCGGGTAGTTACCTGGGCTGGAGCTGTGAACTCCAGCCTCACGCGCAGATGAAGGTGTCGCCGCACGGTCAGAACAAAATCTGTTCCAATGAATTGGAATCGAAGTTCGCGGGCGCTGCGGGCAG
>Ga0302321_100006611_pt1 | contig 10205 bp, 6 predicted proteins | sample Fen_T0_1_FD_202505 | JGI IMG/M metagenome (GOLD analysis project Ga0302321, IMG submission 202505) | Peat permafrost microbial communities from Stordalen Mire near Abisko, Sweden - Fen_T0_1 | ecosystem: Environmental > Terrestrial > Soil > Wetlands > Permafrost | place: Sweden: Abisko... | reverse complement strand
CCGGCACCCCGTACACCTTCACGGTGAAGGCGCGAGACGCCGCCGGCAACGTCTCCGTCGCCAGCAACCAGATCACCGTGCTCCTCGCCGCACCCAAGGACACCACTCCGCCCTCGGCGCCAACCAACCTCAAGACCACCAACGTGACCAGCACCTCCGTCGCCTTGAGCTGGACGGCATCGACCGACGACGTGGGCGTGGTCGTCTACCAGATCTACTCCGGCACCACCGCCGCCGGGACCGCGCTCGGCACCACCTCGGCGACCCTCTCCAACCTCACCCCCAACACGAACTACGTCTTCACGGTCACGGCGCTCGACGCGGCCGGCAACGCCTCGCCGACGAGCAACGCGGTCTCGGTCACGACCACCCCGGTCGCCAGCGCCGTCTCGATCGACGCGGGCGGCCCAGCCGCCGACCCCTTCCTCGCCGACGCCTACTTCTCGGGGGGCAGCACGTACTCGAACACCAGCACCATCGACACCTCGCTCATCGCCGGCACGGCGCCGCCTCAGGCGGTCTTCCAGACCGAGCGTTACGGTGAGTTCACCTACACCATCCCCAACCTCACCACGGGCGCTCCTTACACCGCGACCCTCTACTTCGAGGAGAGCTACGTGACGGCGGCCGGACAGCGGCTCTTCGACGTGGCCATCAACGGCACGAAGGTGCTGACCGCGTTCGACATCTACCTGATGGCCGGAGGCCAGAACAAGGCCGTGGCCCAGGTCTTCAACACCACCGCCGACAGCAGCGGTCGCGTGGCGATCCAGTTCTCCAAGGGCACCGTCGAGAATCCCAAGGTCTGCGGCATCACCATCACGCCCGGAGCCGCCCCGACGCACTACATCACCATCGCAACGACCGTGGGTGGCTCGACCGGCCCCGCGGCCGGCACCTATACCTACCCGGCTGGCACGGCCGTCCTCATCTCCGCTACCCCGGACACCGGTTACACCTTCACTGGGTGGAGCTACGCCACGTCGGTCACCACCAACCCTCTGGTCCTCGTGATGAACGACAACCTGCTCATCACGGCCAACTTCGCTCCGGTCCAGACCAAGAACACCCTCACCATCACCGCGACCGGCAGCGGCACGACCAATCCCGCCCCCGGGACCTACAGCTACGACCCGGGGACGACCGTGAGCGTGACCGCCGTGCCGGCGAGCGGCGCGACCTTCACCGGCTGGAGCGGTGCCGCGACGGGAACCAGCACCGCCGTCGCCATCACGATGGACGGGAACAAGACGCTCACCGCAGCCTTCTCGGGCGGGTCGCAGGTCCAGGCCTGTCCCGTCCTTCCCGGCGCCCCGTCCCCGAGCTCACCGGCCCCAAGCGCGGCTCAGGCGGTCTACCAGCACACCGAGATGACGGCCTTCATTCACTACAGCATGGCCACCTACGATGGCAGCGAGCAGGGCAACCCGTCGGACGCGCCCTCCCTCTTCAACCCCTCGAACCTCAACGCCACCACCGTGAACCAGTGGGTGAGCTCGCTCAAGGACGCCGGCTTCCGCCAGGCCATGCTGGTCACCAAGCACAGCGTCGGGTTCTGCCTCTGGCCGTCGAAGTACACCACCTACTCGGTCAAGAGCAGCCCCTGGGTGAACGGCAGCGGCGACGTGGTCCAGCTCTTCACCGACGCCATGCATGCCGCCGGGATGCGCCCCGCCATCTACCTGTCGCCGTGGGACCAGAAGTACACCAGCTCCAGCTCCGGGTACGAGACCTACTACAAGAACCAGGTGAACGAGCTGCTGGCCTATGGCCCCGCCTACGAGTTCGAGTTCGACGGGTTCAACTCGCCCACCTCGAACGTCAACTTCAAGTCGGTCTTCCAGCAGATCAAACAGGCGCAGCCCAACGTCCTCCTCTGGGCGGGGCCCGAGATCGTCAACACCGGCGCCATCCCCGATCTCCAGTGGATCGGCAACGAGAACGGCCAGGCGACCCGCACCACCTCCAGCCTCGACACCAGGAACTGTGGGAACGGGAACAACTGGTGCCCCTTCGAATGCAACGTGTCGAGCCACCGGCCGAACTGGTTCTGGCATCCGAACAGCAGTCCGATGTCACTCAGCGACATGCAGGCGGTCTACTTCGCGACGGTCGGGATGAACTGCACCCTCAACTTCAACGTCCCGCCCTCGCAGACCGGGGCCTTCGACTCGAAGGACCTCTCCCTGCTCCAGCAGTTCGGGACCTGGTACTCGGCCCTGTACAAGACGAACCTGGCCAAGGGACAGACGGTCACGGCCGACTCGACCTGGGCGACGGCTGGATTCGAGGCGGCCAAGGCGGTCGACGAGGACGTTTGCAGCTACTGGGCAGCGGCCAGTGGCAAGACCACCGGGCGGCTCGAGGTGACCTTGGCATCTCCCACCAGCGTGAAGCTGATCGGCATCCGCGAAGCGATCGAGCTCGGGGAGCGGGTGAAGAGCTATCACATCGAGATCAAGCAGAACGGCACCTGGAACAAGGCTCCGACCGACACCTCGGGGGCGAAGCTCCAAGGCACCGTGATCGGCAACCGCCAGCTCTGGCAGGTCAACGCGACCAGCGTGCAGGCGGTGGCGCTGGTCGTCGACTCGGCCAAGGACGCTCCCGCGATCGCCGAGCTCGGCGTGTACTGACAGTGATCCAAGGTCGCGTCGAGCGCCGCGCTGGCTCGCCGCGACCGGGGGAGGTCGCGAAGGTCGCTCGGCGCGGTCTGCTCCGCCGTGCCCGGCGCTGGGCGGGCCCCTTTTCTGGACAGGGAGCGCCCGCCTGCACAGTACCGGCCGGTCGGATCGCCGGCCGCACCCGGCCATCACCGGTGCGCGGCCCCCGCGCTGCCATGGGCACGGGAGGCGAAACGGACCCTTACCCTCCCTCCGGGGGAGCCGCGCGGAGCGGCGGGCCCGGCTTTGCCTTGACACTGCGCAAAGGGGACGCTTAACTAATGCCCCTTTCGAGTTCTCCACCCTTTCCACGCCTCACATCAGGGAGAAGTTGCATGCCTCCGAGCGATTACCTGTTCACGTCCGAGTCGGTGACCGAGGGCCACCCGGACAAGATGGCCGATCAGATCTCCGACGCCGTCCTCGACGCGGTCCTGAAGCAGGACAAGCGTGGCCGGGTGGCTTGCGAGACCCTGCTCAAGACCGGCTACGTCATGGTCGCGGGCGAGATCACCACCTCGGCCCAGATCGAGTACCCGGTGCTGGTGCGCGACGTCGTGAAGCGCATCGGCTACACCGACTCGGACATGGGCTTCGACGGCAACACCTGCGGTGTGCTGGTCGCGGTCGACAAGCAGAGCGCGGACATCGCCCGCGGCGTCGACACCAAGAACGCCGACTCCAAGAAGGAGAAGGAGCAGGGCGCCGGTGACCAGGGCATGATGTTCGGCTACGCCTGCGACGAGACGCCCGAGCTGATGCCCGCGCCGATCCAGTACGCCCACGCGGTCACCCGCCAGCTCGCCAAGGCCCGCCGCGCCGGCCTCGACTTCCTCCGGCCCGACGGCAAGAGCCAGGTGACGGTCGAGTACCGCGACGGCAGCCCGTTCCGGATCGACACGGTGGTGGTCTCGACCCAGCACTCCGCCGACGTGTCGAACAAGAAGCTCCACGCCGCGATCACCGAGGCGGTGATCCTCAAGTCGCTCCCAAAGAAGCTGCTCGACAAGAAGACCAAGTTCTTCATCAACCCGACCGGCCGCTTCGTGGTCGGTGGCCCCATGGGCGACACCGGTGTGACCGGCCGCAAGATCATCGTCGACACCTACGGCGGCATGGGCCGCCACGGCGGCGGCGCGTTCAGCGGCAAGGATCCCTCCAAGGTCGATCGCTCGGCCGCTTACATGGGCCGCTACGTCGCCAAGAACGTGGTCGCGGCCGGCCTGGCGCGGCGCTGCGAGGTCCAGGTGGCGTACGCCATCGGCGTGGCCGAGCCGGTCTCGGTCATGGTCGAGACCTTCGGCACCGGCGCGGTCGATGAGGCCCGGATCGCCCGGGCGGTCCGGCAAGTCTTCGGCCTCAAGCCGGCCGAGATCATCCGCGACCTCGACCTGCTCCGCCCCATCTACGAGGCGACCGCCTCCTACGGCCACTTCGGCCGGACGGAGAAGGAGTTCTCCTGGGAGCGGATCGACCGCCGCGAGGCGCTGCGCGAGGCCGCTGGGGTTGGCGGCAAGGTGCGCGCCATCACCGGGACGTAAGCCGAGTCCATCTCATCTCCATCTGGAAGTCGGGAGGGGCCTCGGGCCCCTCTCGGCGTTTCGGGCCCCCCTCCTCACCCTCCTTACACGGCCGCACCAGCACGCACCTGCCGCGAACCGGTGCGGGTGACGTCCGCCCAGGGCTGTGCTCTGTTCGGGGCTATGACTCCAGCCCGCCTGGACGGCGCCCCTCGCTCTCTCCGAACCGCCCGCCTCGCCCCGCTGCTCCTGCTCGCCAGCCTGCCCCTGGGCTGCGGCAGCATCTCGCCGTCCGGGACGCCCACCCCGCCCTGCGACTATCCAGCCTCGGCCGTGGCGCTCGAGGACAGCTCGCACCCGACCCACGTGGTCGGGACCGGCACCCCGGAGAGCTGCACTGCCAGCGTGCTGGAGGCCGCCATCCAGGCCGGCGGCGTGGTGACCTTCGACTGCGGCCCCAACGACTTCACCATCAAGCTGACCCACGAGATCGCCATCCACAACGACGCCGGGCCGAACCAGAACGGCGACCTGCTCATCGACGGCGGCGGCAAGGTGACCTTGAGTGGAGAGGGCACCAGCCGCATCCTGCGCCAGGACGGCTGCGACCAGTCGCTCCAATGGATCACCCCCCACTGCCAGGACTACGAGCACCCCCGCCTGGTGGTGCAGCGGCTCGGGTTCATCAACGGCAAGGCCTCCATTCCGACGAGCGGAGAAGGCGCCGGAAACCAGGTCTACGGCGGCGGCGGCGCGATCTTCGTCCGGAGCGGGATCCTCAAGGTGGTGGAGTGCACCTTCCAGAAAAACCAGATCCCGCTCACCGGAACCGACGTCGCGGGCGGGGCCATCTACACGCTGAGTCAGCACGGCCCGGTCTACATCGCCCGCAGCACCTTCGGCGGGAGCTCGGGACAGGGGAACTACGGCTCCAACGGCGGCGCGCTGGGGAGCATCGGCGTCTCGTATCGGATCGTCGACAGCGTCTTCACCGGCAACCAGGCGACCGGGCGAGGGATGAGCGGCGGGACGCCCGGCGGCGGCAACGGCGGCGCCATCTACAACGACGGGAACACCTACACCCTCTCCATCTGCCGGAGCCAGTTCACCGGAAACTCGGCCAACGAGCTGGCCGGCGCGGTCTTCTACGTGAGCAACGACCTCTCCGGCGACCTGGACGTCCAGAGCTCCACCTTCAGCGCCAACGCGGAGGGCGAGCCGCACGAGAGGCCCGGCTTCTTCGTCCTGGCCAGGGCCACGTCCTTCGTGGACACGACCATCACGCACTGACCGTCGGTGAAGGTCGACGCCTGCCGGCCGCGCGTCAGCCGCGGCCGGTCAGGGCCAGGTCTTCCATGCTCGGGAAGGACTCGGGCCGGAGCAAGATCTCCGCGGGCGGGATGGTCCCGGACTTGAGCCAGCCGGCGAAGAGCGCGACGGCCCGACCCCCAGCGTCGGTCGGGTTCACGACCGTGGCCGCGAGCTGACGGCTCGCCACCTGCCGCTGTCCACCCTGGGGCAAGCCGTCGCAGCCGAGAAAGGGGATCCTGGCCCACTCCGGCCGGAGCTCCAGGAAGGCCTCGCGCGCCCCCTTGGCCATGAGGTCGTTCTGGGCAGCCACCGCCAGGGGCCGCGACGACGCTCCGGTCTGGGCCCGCAACCATCCTTCGGCCACCCTGCGGCCACCGGCGTGGGTCCACTCGCCGACATAGACTCGGAGGCTGACCGTGTCGCCCAAGACCTCGCGCGTCCCGGCCAACCGCTCCCGCGCCGCGTTGGTGTCGGCCCGGCCCTGGATGTAGAGGACCGTGCCGCTCTCGGCCAACAGCGTCTGGAGCTGCCGCCCCTGGATGCGGCCGATCTCGAGATGATCTGTGCTGACCGAGCAGATCGGGATCCGGGGGAACTCCCGGCGGAGCTGGTCGATGTAGGGGACGCGGCGGTTGATCAGGAACCAGGCGATGCCGGCCTCGGCCGCCTGACGCGCGATCCGCTCCAGCCCTTCTCCCGTGACCGTCTCGATGACGATCGCGGCCGGCCGGAGCTCCGCCGGCGCTCGGAGAAGCGCGGTGAGCTGCTGCACCTGGTCGATGGCGGTGTTTCCCGCGAAGAAGACGTCGATGTCGAACCCGTGCTCCCGGGCGGCCTTCCGGGTCGCCTCGCCCATGAGCACCTGGTACTCCTGCTCCTGGCTCATGAACGCCGCCGCGATCCGGGGAGTGGCCATCCTCGACTCCCTCACCGTCTCAAGCACGCTCCGTCTTGGCGGACCGGGCCGCAGGCCGCACGGCCATCTGCTCCAGCAAGGGGTGCGATTGTGGCGGGAGCATGATCTCGCGAGGCGGAAGGATCTTCGTCTCGAGCCACTGCGACACCAGCTCCACCGCCGGGCCCGCAGGGGACGGGGTGATCACCGTGGCGGCGAAGTCGCCGGCCCCGACCAGGCGTTGCCCGTGGTCCGGCAGGCCGTCGCACCCGAGGAATGGGACGTCTGCCCACTCGGGCCGCAGCTCCTTGAACGCCTTCCGGGCTCCCATGGCCATCTCGTCGTTCTGTGCCACCACCGCCGCGGGCCGATCGGTGGAGTTGAGCCGTGGCCGGAGCCAGCCGCTGGCGGCCCGGTAGCCGCTGGCTTCGGTCCACTCTCCGGCATACACCCGCAGCGAACAGGCCCTGGTCTCCTCCAACACCTCCCGGGTCCCCGCCAGCCGCTCTCGGGCAGCGGAGGTGTCCGCCTTGCCCTCGAAATAGAGCACGGTGCCTCCGCGCGGCGCGACCAGGCCGAGCTGGTGTCCATGGATGTGACCGATCATGGTCTGATCGACGCCCATGCAGACGATCGGGACCTTGGGACACTCGGCCCTGAGCGCGTCGAAGTAGGCGACCCGGCGGTTGAGGAGGATCCAGGCGATCCCGGCTTTGGCCGCCTCGCGCGCCACCCGCTCCAGCCCCTCTCCAGTGACCGTCTCGACGATGATCGCCGCGGGCCGCTGCGCCTCCGGGGCCTGCACGAACGGCAAGAGCTGCTGGATCTGCCGGATGGCGTCGCTCTCCGCGAAGAGGACCTCCAGCTCGATCTGCTCGCGCCTGGCCGCCGCCTGAGCGTCGTCCGCCTCGTACAGCTGGAACCGAAGGTCCCGGCTGAGAAAGGCGGCGACGATTTTTCTGCTCATTCGAACGGCTCCCTATTCCACCAGCGTCATCGTCCCCCGCCCAGATATGCACGTATCGCGCCCCGGGGACCGAGCCAGAAGATCGCACGCCGATTTTCCTTCATCGCCGATCGTCCCGCCAGGCCCGGGGGCCGGAAAGACCCCAGGGTCGTGGCGCCCCTCCAGGTATGAACCAGCCCGAACGCCTGCACGCTGGCCTTGACGGCCAGACCGGCCCGGCTTACCATCCTTCCATCCGGATACATGGATGATTAACGCTCCCGACACCGGCGCACGTCCCGAGGCCCTGCTCGGGTGGATGGATGGCCTGGCCGATCCCACCCGGCTGCGCCTGTTGCGGGTGCTGGAGCACCAGGAGCTGGGGGTGGTCGAGCTGTGCGAGATCCTTCAGCTCCCGCAGTCGACGGTGAGCCGCCACCTCAAGGTTCTGGCCGATCAGGACTGGCTGGAGAACCGGCGACAGGGGACGGCCAATCTCTACCGCATGGCGCCGGGCCTCCAGATAGCAGCGCGCAAGCTCTGGCGCCTGGTCCGCGAGCAGACCGAGGGCTGGGCCACCGTCCTGCAGGACGACCTCCGGCTCGAGGTGCGGCTGCGGGCGCGGCGCGACGAGACCGAACGGTTCTTCTCCGGCGCCGCCGGCGACTGGAACCAGCTCCGGGCCGAGCTGTACGGCGCCACCTTCGGCCGGCGCGCGCTGTTCGCCCTGCTGCCGCCCGAGTGGACCGTGGCCGATCTCGGCTGTGGCACCGGCGAGCTGACGTTCGAGCTGGCGCACCACGTGCGGCGGGTCATCGGGATCGACCAGTCGGCCGCCATGCTGCGGGCCGCCCGGCGGCGCACCGAGGGGCTGGCCAACGTGGCGCTCCACCGGAGCGAGCTGGAGGCGATCGCCATCGAGGACGGCGCCTGCGACGCGGCGATCCTGGTCCTGGTGCTCGCCTACGTGGCCGACGTGCCGCCCATCCTCTCGGAGGTGGGCAGGATCCTCCGACCGGGCGGGGCCCTGGTGCTGATCGACCTGATGCGCCACGACGACGAGGATTTTTGCCGGCGCATGGGGCAGGCCAGGCTCGGGTTCGATCCGACCGAGCTGCGAGGCCTGCTCGCCACCGCTGGCTTCGACGCATCCCGGGTGGCGCCGTTGCCGCCCGAACCGGGCGCTCGCGCACCCGCGCTCCTTCTGGCGCGGGCCGAGAAGCGCTCTCCCCAACCACAGCCGCTCGCCCCGCGAGCAGGAGCAGAAGCACCATGACCGTCAGCACCGCACGCGATCAGAAGGGCCAGTCGGCCCGCCTCGAGTTCAAGGTGAAGGACCTCGCCCTGGCAGACTGGGGCCGCAAGGAGATCGAGCTGGCCGAGAAGGAGATGCCCGGCCTCATGTCGGTTCGCCGGGAGTACGCCGGCGCCCAGCCGCTCAAGGGGCAGCGCATCACCGGCTCGCTCCACATGACCATCCAGACCGCGGTGCTGGCCGAGACCCTGGCCGAGCTGGGGGCCGAGGTCCGCTGGGCCTCGTGCAACATCTTCTCGACCCAGGACCACGCCGCCGCGGCCGTCGCCGTGGGGCGCGGCGGGACGCCCGAGAACCCCCAGGGCATCCCGGTCTTCGCCTGGAAGGGCGAGACGCTCGAGGAGTACTGGGAGTGCACGGAGCGCGCGCTCGACTTCGGCGGCGGGCTCGGCCCCACGCAGATCGTGGACGACGGCGGCGACGCCACCCTGCTGCTGCACAAGGGGGTGGAGTACGAGAAGGCGGGCAAGGTGCCCGGTCCCGAGACCGCCGACTCGGAGGAGTTCGCGGTGGTGCTCCGGCTGCTGGGGCGTGAGCTCCAGAAGAACGGCAAGCGCTGGACCGGCGTGGCGGCGGCCTGCCGCGGCGTGACCGAGGAGACCACCACCGGCGTGCACCGCCTGTACGAGCGGCAGCGGGCCGGCACGCTGCTCTTCCCGGCCATCAACGTCAACGACAGCGTCACCAAGAGCAAGTTCGACAACCTGTACGGCTGCCGCCACTCGCTGGTGGACGGCCTGATGCGGGCCAGCGACGTGATGCTGGCCGGCAAGGTGGCGGTGGTCTGCGGCTACGGCGACGTGGGCAAGGGGTGCGCCCAGTCGCTGCGCGGCCAGGGTGCGCGGGTGATCGTGACCGAGGTCGATCCCATCTGCGCGCTGCAGGCCGCCATGGAGGGATACCAGGTGCTCCGGCTCGAGGACGTGGTCTCGACGGCCGACGTCTTCGTGACCACCACCGGCAACATCGACATCGTCACGGTGGAGCACATGAAGAAGATGAAGGACTGCGCCATCGTGGGGAACATCGGCCACTTCGACAACGAGATCGACATGGCCGGGCTGAAGAACGTCCCCGGGATCAAGCGGGTGAACATCAAGCCCCAGTACGACAAGTGGGTCTTCCCCGACGGCCACGCGGTCCTGATCCTGGCCGAGGGCCGGCTCCTCAACCTCGGCTGCGCCACCGGCCACCCGAGCTTCGTGATGTCGAACAGCTTCACCAACCAGACGCTGGCGCAGATCGAGCTGGCGACGCAGGGGCAGAAGTACCAGAAGCAGGTGTACGTGCTGCCCAAGCACCTGGACGAGAAGGTGGCGCGGCTCCACCTCGACCAGCTCGGCGTGAAGCTGACCCAGCTCAGCAAGCCCCAGGCCGACTACATCGGCGTTCCGGTCGAGGGGCCGTACAAGGCCGATCACTACCGGTACTAGAGCGCAGGCTCTCGGCTGGCCCTGAGAGCGCAGGAACACTGCCCTTCCCACCGGAAAGAAAAAGCGCAGGCTCTTCCTGACAGTGATGGTGCCGCTCTTGCCTCTCCCACCGGGAGAGGTCG
>Ga0302321_100006609_pt1 | contig 10206 bp, 5 predicted proteins | sample Fen_T0_1_FD_202505 | JGI IMG/M metagenome (GOLD analysis project Ga0302321, IMG submission 202505) | Peat permafrost microbial communities from Stordalen Mire near Abisko, Sweden - Fen_T0_1 | ecosystem: Environmental > Terrestrial > Soil > Wetlands > Permafrost | place: Sweden: Abisko... | reverse complement strand
GCCGGCCCTACGCGGTGGTCGCGCACCCCTACGTCACGCGCTGGAGGCTGCGGCCTGGCGAGCACGTCATACAAGCGCGCCTGCCGAACACGCCTACGGCCTCGTCTCCTGTGCGTGTGTTTGTTGACTGACTTTGCGCGCAACCGCCCGCTAGACTCGCTTCAGCACGATCAGCGTTCGATCGTCTGTCGCCTTGGCCCCATCGGCAAAGTGCTCCAGCTGCCGCAGAATGCCGGCCTCGAGCGAGCGAGCGTCCAGCCCGCGCCAGCGGGTGACGGCCTCCGCCAGCCTCTTTTCCCCGAACTCCTCGTCGTCCGTGCTCCAGGTCTCAGAAACGCCATCCGAGTAGACCAGCAGCGTGTCGCCCGGCGCCAGCTCGACTTCACCCTGCGAGTACGTCGTGTGCTCGACCAACCCGAGCACGACGCCTCCTTCGCGCAGGTTCTCGATGACACCGCTGGCGCGCGCCAGGATCGGCGGGTTGTGTCCGGCATTCACGTACGACAGGCGCCCGCCGGCAGCGTCCAGGTGAGCCAGGAAGAACGTAATGTATTTGTTCGCCGGGCTGTTCTCGTACACGGTCTGGTTGATGCGCCCCACCGCCTCCGCCACAGACGGGTCTTGCCAGTGCGCGCGAACCGAAGCCCGCAGCATGGTCATCAACAGCGCCGCGCTGATCCCCTTGCCGGATACGTCGCCCAGAGCTAGCAGCAGACGCCCGTCGCTGGCGAGCAGATCGAAGTAGTCGCCGCCGACCACGTGGCAGGGATGGGTTGAGCCGACCAGATCGTACCCGGCCACGCGCGGCGCCTCGCGCGGCAGGAGACTGTTCTGTATCTCGGCGGCTACGCGGATGTCGTCTTCCATGCGCCGCTTCTCGATGCTCTCCTCCAGCAAGCGCGCGTTTTCGATCTTGGCAGCCGCGACGTTGGCCAAGGCCGTCACGATCGGCCGGTCGTCCGGCGCAAAGGGCTGCGCGCGGCGTGAGGTGTCCAGGTAGACCAATCCGATCACCACATCCTGATCCGCGCCCGGCGCGCGGTACCAGAGCGGTGCGCAGAGCGCCGAACGGATGCCCGCAGCGACGATGCTCTCCTGCTCGCGGAAGGCCGAATCGTCGAACACGTTTGGCATCAACAAAACGACGCGCTCCTCGACCACCTTGCGCGCGATCGAGCTACTGACGCTGTTGATGGCCTCACCACGACGACTGCGCGAAGCCTTCATCACGGGCCGCTGCGGGGCGCCCTCGAGCAGCAGAATCGCGGCCCGCTCGGCGGCCGGCACAGCATCCAGGAGCAACGTCAGGATCTGCTCGAAGATCTCCTCAAGAGGCCGGTGGGTGAAAAGCGCGCTGGCTGCGGCCACCAGAATGTTGACGATGCGCGTCTCGCGGCCGGCGCGCTCTGTAGTCGAGGCGGGCGCCGCGATGCCTGCCAGGACGTCGCTGGCCGAGAAGACACGCGTGCCCGGCGGGATCAGCTCCGCATCCGCAGGCGCGGCCGGCGCGTCGTCGACGAACGTCAGGCGATAGTCCCCGAGCGCGAGCACGTCCCCTGGCGCAAGCCTCTGCTGCTCGACGCGCTGATCGTTGAGCAGGGTCCCGTTCTTACTGCCGAGGTCTACGATGTAGTAGCCATCCGCGCGCCGTTCGATCTCGGCGTGGCGACGCGACAGCCACTGATCGGGCAAATAGACGTCGGCCTCGCGCGAGCGACCGATCGTGGTCCGTTCGCGCGTGAGCGCTAGCTTGCGGCTGTCGCCTTCGGCCGTCAGGACGTGAATCTCGGCCATGACCGCAGCTCGATTCTAACCCAGGCCGGAGGCCAGGCCGCCCCGTTGCCTACGAGAGTCGGCTGCGCTCGAGGAAGGCCTTGAGCTTGCGGCTGCGGCTGGGATGCCGGAGCTTGCGCAGCGCCTTGGCTTCGATCTGGCGGATGCGCTCGCGCGTGACCGCGAACATCTGGCCGACCTCCTCGAGGGTGTGTTCGTTGCCGTCGACCAGGCCGAAGCGCATCTTGATGACCTTCTCCTCGCGCGGCGTCAGCGTCTTGAGCAGCGTCTCGGTCTGCTCCTTGAGGTTGCGATTGATGACCGCCTCGGCCGGGGAAACGATCTTGCGATCCTCGATGAAGTCGCCCAGACGGCTGTCCTCGTCCTCGCCGATGGGCGTGTCGAGCGAAATCGGCTCCTGCACGACCTTGAGGACCTTGCGCACCTTGGAGACCGGGATCTCCATGTGCTTGGCAATCTCCTCGGCGGTCGGCTCGCGGCCATACTCCTGCACCAGTGCGCGGCTCGTGCGCATGAGCTTGTTGATGGTCTCGATCATGTGCACGGGAATGCGGATGATACGGGCCTGGTCGGCGATGGCGCGCGTGATGGCCTGGCGGATCCACCACGTGGCATAAGTCGAGAACTTGTAGCCGCGCTTGTACTCGAACTTGTCGACCGCGCGCATCAGCCCGATGTTGCCTTCCTGGATCAGGTCCAGGAACTGCAGGCCGCGGTTGGTGTATTTCTTCGCAATCGAGACTACCAGGCGCAGGTTGGCCTCGATCAGCTCCTTCTTGGCCTGCTCGGCCACACGCTCGCCGGTCAGGATCGTGTCGAGCGTGTGCTGGATCTCGCCCGCCCGCGAGTCGAACTCGTCCTCGACCTCGCGCAGTGTGGCGCGCTGAGCCGTCATCTCCTTCTGAACGGCCTTCTTGGCCTCCGCTGAGACCTTGTGCCGAAGCGACGATTCCAGGCGTCCGAGCTCAGTCGCACAGCGGCCGATGCGCTCGACAGCCTCCCGGATGCGCTCGATCAGCAGACGCTTGGCGTTCTCGGTGAATTCGAGCGCACAGATGGCCCGCTGCAGGTCGATGCGGTGCCGGCCCAAGCGCCACTTGGCCTTCACGTACTTGCGATCGCGCCGGCCAACCTTGGCGAAGTGCTTGCGATGCGTCAGATATTCCTTGTGGCAGCGGCTGACGTTCGCGATCAGGCGCAGCGTCTCGTCGACCTTGCGCTCGAGCTTCTCCTCGGTAATCTCCTCCTCGTTGAAGACCACGACCTCGCGCAGCGGGATCTCGCCGAGCTTGAGCCGCTCTCCGAAGCGCATGACCTCCTGGGCCGCCATGGCCGTGCGCGCGATGGAATGCAGCACCGCGTTCTTGCCACGCTCGACGCGCTTGGCAATCTCCACTTCGCCTTCGCGCGTCAGCAGCGGTACGGTGCCCATCTCGCGCAGGTACATGCGCACGGTATCGTTCGTCTTCTCGAGCACGCCGGGCGTCAGGTCCAGACCTTCGCTCTCCTCCTCCTCGGCCTTCTCGCGGTACTCCTGCTCGGAGTCCACCACGTCGATGCCCATGGAAGAGAACATGGAGAAGATGTCGTCCAGCTCGTCAGGCGAGCTGTCGGCCGGCAGGATGTCGCTCACCTCTTCGGAGAGCAGATACGGCTTGTCCTTGCCGAGGACGAGTTGCCGGGTGTTGTCGTAACGATCTTCGATGGACAGCGCCATGCGCGGATATTCCCTCTCAGCTTTCTGACGTGGACGCGTGCGGCCGGGTCGTGGTGCCCGCCCCAGCCTCCGGGACGGGATAAGCCGTCTATTGTAATCTAAGTCGTTGAGCGGCTTTGGCAACTACCTACATTCGTTATTTCTGCGCTCGGGCCGGGCGAGAGGCGATAAGTCGTTGACCCGTAACGATCTGAGCCCCTAACGCAGCCCGCGGACCAAATAGGCCTCGTGCAGAAATCTGGCATACGAGTAGGCGCACCCCGTACCGTCGCGCGTTAGCCGGACGACTGGGAAGCCATGGATGCCTGCCGGGTCGGCTGGCTGGAGCTCTCGCCACACACCACCCTGGCCCGTCAGGGGGTCGATCCGCCGGATACGCGCCGGAAGCTCGTGGCCGCGGTAGACGTAAAGGAAGCGCGAATCTGAGTTCCACCCGACCGGCGCCATGCCCACTTCAAGACCTGGAATGACACGCGGGGCCGTGCCGTCGGTCGGATAGAGGGTGATGCGCTCGTCCGGCCCCAGCGCTGCCACGAAGCGTCCGTCGGGCGACACCGGCAACCCCTCAAGGTGCGTCACGCGGATCCCCGGCGGGGAGATCGGCCGGGGCCGCCCACGCGGCAGGTCCTGGACATAGAGCCGCGGCTCGGCCGAATGTGCCTCGCCCCCGATGAAGGCGATGCGCTTTCCGTCAGGCAGGAAGGCAGCCGAGGCATAAGAGGTCATCTCGGCAGAGCTAATGTCTACGGCCGGCCCGGCAGCCGTGCCGAGTAGGAGGAGCTTCTGCGGCGGTATCGGGAGCACTGCCAAGGCCGAGCGCCCGTCAGGGGACAGCGCCTTTCCGAAGCCCATACCCAGCCGCTCTGGAGGCGCGCCGTCTGTGTCACGCAGGTAGACCTCATACGCATCCCCAACCCCTTCGCCGAACTCGGTGAACAAGACCGAGCGTCCGTCAGGCGCAAGATCCGCCAGGAGCGACGAGTCCAGGTAGGTCACGTCGCGCTCGCGCTCGCTCCCCTGTGTGAAGGCGATGCCGAACCAGCGACTCTCCCGCGCCACCAGCACCTCGCCGGCGTTGGAAACGTCCAGCAGAGTCAGTCGTCCCGGGCCCATCTCGAGCAGGCGCACGCTGCCGCTCAGGCCGACCGCGTACAGCGAGCGCAGCTCGCGCTCGCCGGCAGCCGAGATCCAGATTTCGTGGCCTGAGGGGCCCCAGGCCAGGCCATCGATCGTCGACCACTCGGGCCCGAGGCTCCCCGCCTTGCCGCTAGCCAGGTCCACCACCACTACGTGGCCGCGCGTGTCGATGGCCATCGGGTGCTCGAAGAAGGCGGCTCGCCGGCCGTCGGGCGACGCGCGCACGTGACTGAGCCAACCCGCGGTCTCGTAGAGCGTCTTGCCTATGGGGTACTCGAGCAGTGTCTTGCCGCGCGCCGCGCGGATGACAAAGAGCTCGCGGCCTTCTTTGTCCCAGTCCGCGTACTGCACGTCGTCGCCGATGCGCCGCGGCGTGCCTCCCGTGTACGACGCCAGCGCCAGCACGCCGGTCGTGCGGCCCGGCGGGATCACGCGTGGCTCGACCAGCAGTGCCAATTCTCCTGACGAGGACATCGCCAGCAAATCGGCGGACGGCAGCGCCAAAGACACCGACGCGGCGTTCTCGGGATGTTTCTGGAATACCTGGAAGGGCTGGCCGTCCCAGGCCGCGGCGTAGACGATGGAGCGTCCATCTGCCGCAAAGCGGCCGGACCAGACCGTCCCACGTCGAAACGTCACCCGCTCGAAGCGCGGCAGCGGCGCGCGCTGGTACCACCAGGCCCAGCCCGCGCCCAAGAGCGCTGCCGCGGCCAGGCCGAGCACGAGGGGCAGCCGGCGCCGCGCGCGCCTGAAGGCGCGCGGCAGGATCGCCCTCGGGAATGAGGGCGACGAGATCCCGGAGTGGAAGATCTCGTCTCGCAGCCGCGCCAGATCGCGAGCCAGGTCGCGCGTGGAGCCGTAGCGGTCCTCGGGCCCCTTCGCCAGGCAGCGCTCGATCATCCAGCGCACGGGCGCGTCCACCCGGGCGTCGAGCGTCGGCAGTGGCTCCGGCTCGTCGCGGATGATTGCCGTGAGCGTCTCAGCCAGGGTCGGCCGTCGAAACGGCGAGCGGCCCGTGATCATTTCGTGGAACAGGGCTGCAAAGGCGAACTGGTCCGAGCGGAAATCGACGGCCTGGCCGCGCGCCTGTTCCGGCGACATGTAGCCAGCCGTGCCCAGGACCGTCCCAGGGGAGGTCGGCGCCGAGTCGATGTCCGCGCGCGCCGCCTCCGAATCCCCCGAAAGCGAGCCCACCAGCTTGGCCAAGCCGAAATCGAGCACCTTGACGCGGCCCTCTGGCGCGACCATCAGGTTCTCCGGCTTGAGATCGCGATGCACGATGCCGCGGGCGTGCGCGGCCGCCAGCGCATCGGCCACCTGGGCAGCGATGTCGACCGCCTTGCGCAACGAGAGCGCGCCGTCGCGCAGCAAGTCGCGCACCGTGCGGCCTTCCACCAGCTCCATCGCCAGGTAGGGAGTGCCCTCGATCTCGCCGACCTCGTAGACGGTGACGACGTTGGGGTGGTTGAGGGCCGACGCCGAGCGCGCCTCCCTCTCGAACCGCTCCAGGGCCGCGCGATGGTGCGTTAGCGAGTCCGGCAAGACCTTGAGCGCCACGTCACGCATCAGTCGCGTGTCGCGCGCGCGGTGTACCTCGCCCATGGCGCCCTTGCCCAGCAGCGCCACGATCTCGTACGGTCCGAAGCGGTCGCCGTCAGCTCTCATTGTGTTAGGGCGGTAGCCAAATCCTGCGCAGAGCCTAGTGACAGCCGTGTCCCCTGTCAAGAAAACCGGGCACGCAGGCCAGGCGCTGCCGCTGCAACGGACCACCAACGTCCCGCTTAGCGTGCGACCCCCCCTCAAGGCTCTTCGGGACGATGGATTAGTACGGGTACCCTCGATGAGGGCGTTCAAGAAGCCGCGCTTTCTTGTGATCGCTGGCGCCGTGATCGACGTCTGTGCGACGAGTAGAGGAAGAACGCGACGACGACGACGACACAAAGCCCGCCGCGTAGGCGGTCCCGCGGAGAAGCACTCGCGGCCCGAGGCTCGAGCACCCCTTGGCGTCCCCACCGTCACAGCCTTCTGGTAAAGCTGTGTGGCCTTGGCCCAGTCTCGCGGCACGCCTTCGCCATGCTTGTACATGGCCCGAGGTTGGTGCAACCCATCGCCTCACCACCGTCGCAGGCCTTCCCGTATCCCCTCGGGGAGTTCTTTCATTCTACCGCCCCGGCCGATCACCGACACTCGCGTCCAGAACGCTTCACTCTTGCGTCAGCGCTGACGAGTGTTCTGTCCGAATTCGATGACGCTGCGACCTCGACCGGGAACAGGCGTGTGGATCCAGTACGCCAGCGCACAGAGCGGTGAGCGCGTCAGAAACCCAGCAAGCGGTGCATCCAGAGGGAGAGAAGCCGCGTGGTCGCGCACTCGACCGCGCGAAAGTGAGGATGAGCGTGATGGAGGTATGGCTCTTGCACCGATTGCTAGTGTCGCGCAACGTACCGGATGAAGGGAGGGCGGGTATGAAGGTCCACAGCATCGTGGCGGGTCTGCTCGCCCTATCGCTGTTAGGTTGCGGCCGAAGGCCGGCGCAGTCCGTGCGGGGCGAGCCCGCTGAGCGCGTCGCCAGCACGACGCCAGGCCGTTCCTCTCCAACGGTTGACTCGCCAGCCTCTCCCACACCGGAGGATGAGGCGGTGGTCTTGGAGCGCATGCTGGCGGAGCCCGCGCCAATATGTTGCCACTCAACGCAGCCACGGCCGCGGGACAAGGCGCTGCCCGCCTTGGCAGACAACCGCGCTCAAGGACTGGTCCTGTTCGAAGGAGACTTGGTCACACCCCAAGAGAAAGACAGCCGACTCGCACAGCACCAGGCCGAGATCGAGACCGAGCGCCAACGGCTCGAGAACGAGGCCAGCCTGCGCGAGGCCGACGTGCGAGCCCGCCAGGCAGAGGCTGAGGCGCGCTTGGCGGAAGCTGAGAACGAGCGCCAACAACTGGAGAGCGACGCTCGCGTGCGCGAGGCCAAGGCGCGAGCCCGGCAGGCGGAGGCCGAGGCACGCCTGGCGGAAGCTGAGAACGCAGCGGCGGCTCAGCCTCAGGCGCCCGCGTTTCCCGCGTCACCGTACGGTGGGTTTTCCGAGAGGCACGTACGCTCGCATCACGAACAGCAGCCCGAGCCGACTGCGCCCGCCGCTCCCGAGCGGCCGCTCGTGACGCCCCAACCCACGCCCACTCCCTCCGCGACCCCTTCGGCGCCCCCTGCCCGTCCGATGGTCCTGGGTCTGAGTCCGCGTCCGCGGCGCTAGGGAACTGCGGTTGCGATTCCGGCCCACCTTGGCCGATAGGACCTCGTCGCCGGCGGCGCGGCGCTCTAGCTTCACAGCCTACAGTGACGACCTGTCGCCGGCCGTCATCGACGCGAGATTGGGTTTGGTGGACCGCGGGGGATTCGAACCCCCGGCCTCCTGATTGCGAACCGCCCCGAGGCAGAGTCTGAGCAGGCCTCAGACGGTCCAAGTCGTTCTCAATCAGACAGCGGGCCGGAGGACGAGACCCGATGAGACCCGCTCGGGTGGGAGGAGATGGTAGCGACGCGGTAGCACCACCGCGCCGCCTGCGGCAGCCCCGCCTTGAGAAGCGCGCGCCCAGTCCTCCGCGCGCAATGATCAATCGCCGGGTCCGGTCTGACTTCCACGAAATAGTGCGCCCCCCGACGCCCTACCGAAAGCCCCTCGAGTACGACGCGTCACTGTGCCAGCGCTCTCCCGGCGCCGACATGCCTTGGGCAGTCAGCCTCAATGCGGTTTCACGAGGACGGAACGCGCCACGTCACCCGCGAGTGAGGTAGCAACGCCGTTCTTCCAGACCCTGGCCGAGCTGGATTCGTGCCCCGCGACATAGACATCGCCTCCTGAAATGGCCATACCGAGCGCGTCGGCATACTGATTCCCATTCGTTAGCGAGGTGGCAACGCCGCTCTTCCACACCTTGGCTACATTATGCGTTCCATTGGATTCGTACCCCGCGACATAGACCTCGCTTCCGGAGACGGCCATGCAATACGCCTGGGCCTCCTGAGTTCCATCCGTTAGCGAGGTGGCAACGCCGTTCTTCCACACCTTGGCCACATCATGCGTTCCATTGGATTCGTACCCCGCGGCATAGACATCGCTTCCGGAAATGGCCACGGAACGCGCGGCGGCCTCCCGAGTTCCATCCGTGAGCGAGGTGGCAACGCCGTTCTTCCAGGCCTTGGCTACCGTTCCTTCGACCCCCGCGACATAGACGTCGCTTCCGGAAACGGCCACGGACCACGCGCAGGCATTCCCAGATCCATGCGTGAGCGAGGTGGCAATGCCGTTCTTCCACACCTTGGCTATATTTGTTCCACTGGTTTCGCACCCCGCGACGTAGACATCGCTTCCGGAAATGGCCACGGAGCTCGCGAAGCCATCCCAAGCTCCATCCGTGAGCGGGGTGGCAACACCGTTCTTCCACACCTTGGCTACCCAGTGCGTTCCATTGGATTCGTACCCCGCGACATAGACATCGCTTCCGGAAATGGCCACGGAATACGCGTCGGACTCCTTGGTTCCATCTGTGAGCGGGGTGGCGAGGCCATTCTTCCAGACCTTGGCCACATTGCCTCCGAACCCGGCGACATAGACATCGGGCGCTGGTGTGGGCGTGGGAGCAGGGGTGGACGTGGGCTCGCTGGGCGTCGAGCCGCCACAAGCCGTGGCCAGCACGGCGGCCGCGAGAAGGCAGGCGCTGAGAACACTTCGTAGGCTCATGTGACACCAAGGCGCAAGAAGCACGCCGGTTATGGCGTCGCGCGTGGAGCTCGCGGCAGGGGCCGCGACTGGCCTCGCTGCACGGTCTCCTCGCAAGCGTGCGACGCGCGGTTGCGGAACTGACACCATAGATGGCCGCCTCGATGCTACTTCACGAGGACAAAGTACGCGTAGGCATCCTGAGTTCCATCCGTGAGCGGCGTGGCAACGCCGTTCTTCCACACCTTGGCTACCCGATGCGTTCCATTGGATTCGGCCCCCGCGACATAGACGTCGCTTCCGCTGATGACTACGGAATACGCGAAGGACGGCTGAGTTCCATCCGTGAGCGGCGTGGCAACGCCATTCTTCCAGATATCTGCTGCAGGGTGGGTTCCCGTGGATTCGTACCCAGCGACGTACGCATCGCTTCCGGAAATGGCCACGGACCTCGCCGTGGCCGACTGAGTTCCGTCCGTGAGTGGCGTGGCGACGCCGTTCTTCCATACCTTGCCCACCAAATGGGTACCATTGGATTCATACCCAGCGACAGAGACATCGCTCCCGAAGATGGCCACGAAGAACACCTCGGCATCCCGAGTTCCATCCGTGAGCGGCGTGGCGACGCCGTTCTTCCACACCTTGGCTACACCATACAGTCCATTGAATTCATACCCCGCGACGTAGACATCGCTTCCGGAAACAGCCACGGAAGTCGCGTAGGCATTCGAAGCTCCATCCGTGAGCGACGTGGCCACGCCGTTCTTCCAGATCTTGACTACCGCGTGGGTTCCATTGGTTTCGTACCCCGCAACGTAGACATCGCTTCCGGAAATGGTC
>Ga0302321_100006606_pt1 | contig 10207 bp, 6 predicted proteins | sample Fen_T0_1_FD_202505 | JGI IMG/M metagenome (GOLD analysis project Ga0302321, IMG submission 202505) | Peat permafrost microbial communities from Stordalen Mire near Abisko, Sweden - Fen_T0_1 | ecosystem: Environmental > Terrestrial > Soil > Wetlands > Permafrost | place: Sweden: Abisko... | reverse complement strand
CCGTCCCACTTGCGTCGACCGAACCACTGATTCCCGCCAGACCCGCCAGGGTCGTGACGATACTGGCCGGCGTGATCTTGCGGATCGTCTGGTTAAACGTATCCGCTACGTAAAGATTGCCCGCGCCATCGACGGCAATACCGGAAGGCTGATTGAAACGCGCGCTAGCTCCAGTGCCGTCAGCACTGCCGGTCGCCCCGGCTGAACCAGCAAACGTACTCACGGTCCCATCCGTCGCGATTTTACGAATCACGGCATTGCCAGCATCGGCAACATAAAGATCACCCGCGCTGTCCACCGCAACGGCCGACGGCGAATTAAACCAAGCAGCAGCACCCAGACCATCGCGATATCCCTGATTCGAAGACGAACCAGCGACTGTCGTTACAACTCCAGCCGACGTGATCCGCCGGATGATCGAGTTGCCCGTGTCTGCCACGTAGAGATTGCCTGCGCTATCGAGCGCAACCCCACCCGGTTGGCGGAAAAGCGCTGCCGCACCCGTGCCATCGCTCGTCCCTTGTTGTCCAGAAGTACCCGCAAGCGCCGACGCCTGCCAAGACGTATTCACAGACTGGATCGTGTTATTGGAAGAGTCGCTCACATAAATCACGCCGGTGCTGCTGATCGCTACACCTACCGGAGACGGGAATATCGCTGCGGCCACGGATAACGTGAGCGCACTGGAATTTACAGCGCCCGCACTATTGCTGATCGCGCACCGATAAAGATAACCGCTCATCGCGGTCGTCGCATTCTTCACGGTCAATGTACTCGTGGTCGTGCCGGTATAATTCGCGCTATCCTGCAAGGGCGTCCAAGTCGTTCCATTATTTACCGAGACCGACCATTGATAGCTGGCGGTCAGGCTCGAACTGGCCGCGACGGAGAAGCTGACATCGTGGCCGGTCGCGACGGTCTCGCTCGTTGGCTGTGTGGTGATGGTTGGGGCGGTCGGGGCAAGGTTTACCGTAAGTGATGCAGCCGAACTCGTCACCGAACCAGTACCGTTGCTCACAACGACCGTGTACGAGCCCGCATCAGCTACCTGCGGACTCGGGATTGTATAACTCGAATTCGTGGCGCCCGTGATGGCTGAGCCGCCTTTCTTCCACTGATAACTCAATGGCGCCGTCCCTGCCGCCGTGACGCTAAATGATATACTGGTGCCCACGTTCACGGTTGCGCTTTGCGGTTGAGCAGTGATCGAAGGCGCGACCGCCGCAGCACTGAGCACCAACGTCGCTGCGGAGCTTGTCACCGAACCGACGCTGTTGCTGACCACAACCGCATAGCTGCCGGCGTCAGTCGCCTGCGCATTGGCAATGGAATAACTAGCACTCGTCGCCCCCGAGATCGCCGTGCCCGCTTTTTGCCACTGATAACTGAGCGGAGCAGCACCGCTTGCGGTCACACTGAAGGTCGCCGCGCTCCCCACCGTTACCGATGTGCTCTGGGGTTGGCTTGAAATCGATGGCGCCACGGCTGCGGCGTTGACGGTCAAGGTTGCGCTTGAGCTCGTCACCGTGCCCACACCATTGGTCACCACCACGGTGTAGATACCTGCATCAGCGGGCTGCACGCTGTTGAGCGTGAAACTCGCGCCGGTGGCGCCTGAAACCGCGGCCCCACTTTTTTGCCATTGATAGCTGAGTGGCGCCGAACCTGTCGCCGTAACCACCAATGTTGCATTTCCGCCAGCCGTGACCGCAGTACTTTGCGGCTGCGTCGTGATGGAAGGCGCCACGGCTGTCGCCGTCACTGTCAATGTCGCCACCGCGCTGGTGACTGAACCGAGACTGTTGCTAACGACAACCGTGTAGCTCCCGGCATCAGAACTCTGAGCACTACTGATCGTGAAGGACGAACTTGTTGCTCCAGATATTGCGACACCGGTTTTCTGCCACTGATAACTAATGGGAGCAGAGCCTCCCGCCGCCACCGAGAAAGTCGCGGTACTGCCCGTCGTTACTGAAACATTCTGAGGCTGAGAGGTGATCGCCGGCGTCGTGAAAACCGTGAGCGTCGCCGCATTCGACACCAGCGAGCCGACCGGATTTGCAACCGTCACGGTATAACTGCCCGCATCGGACGTCTGCACGGTGGCAATCGTATAACTGGCGGCCGTGGCACCTGAGATATTGGCGCCATTTTTCAGCCATTGATAGCTCAATGGAGCGGTACCAGTCGCCACGACCGTGAAGGTGACACTATTGCCCGCTGTTGCGCCGGCGCTCAAAGGTTGAGCGGTAATTGAGGGCGTGCTCAGCACGGCCAGCGTCGCCACCGAGCTCGTGGTTGAACCGACACTATTGGCTACCACGACCGCGTAGTTGCCGGCATCGGTCGCTTGCGCGCTCGCGATCGAATAACTCGCGGCGGTGGCCCCGGAAATCGCTGCTCCGTTTTTTTGCCACTGATAGCTCAACGGAGCCGCGCTGCTCGCGACAACCGTAAAGGTAACGCCGCTTCCGGTTGTTACAGTCGCACTTTGTGGCTGGCTCGTGATGGCTGGAGCCGTTTGCACCGTCAGCGTAGCCGCTGAGCTAGTCACCGAGCCCGCACTATTGCTGACCGCGACCGTGTAGCTGCCGCCATCGGTGGTCTGCACACCAGTAATCGAATAGGTCGAACCTGTCGCTCCCGCTATAATGGATCCGCCCTTTAGCCATTGGTACGTCGGCGAAGGGCTACCGTTGGCGACAACCGAGAAACTGACATTGCCGCCCACATTGACCGTCGCGCTCTGAGGCTGGGTTGTGATCGCAGGCGCAACGGCGGCGGCGTTCACGGTCAACGTTGCGGAGGCAGACGTTGCCGAACCAGCAACATTAGTTGCGACCACGGCGTAACTGCCGGCATCCGTCGTTTGCACACCGCTGATCGTGTAACTAGAGGCGGTCGCACCTGCTATATTGATTCCGCCCTTTTGCCATTGATATGTCGGCGTCGGACTACCGCTGGCGTTCGCGGAAAATGTTGCAGATAAACCAGCGGTTACCGCCAGGTTCTGCGGTTGGGTCGTAAAAGCGGGAGGCGTGCTCACAGCTCCGCCTGTAATAGTAAAGATACACGTAATACTGGCATTATTCCCCTTCGCGTTGCTACTATCCCAGGCGGTCACATTCACCGTCCAACTACCCGCAGTCGTCGGCGTTCCAGTAATCGTCATCTGTGGAAGCGACGCCGTGACATTTACCGGGTTGCCACCCGACACACTAAGCCCTGTCGGCAGCGTGCCGGAAACACTCCACGACTTGGGAGTTCCTGGCGCACCGGACACACTGAAACTTTCGTTCAGCGCTGTCCCGACTGAGCCAGCAATCGCGAACGTCGCTCTCGCCGCGGCTTTTGCTGGCGTCGCGTCAGGCGCGACGGAAAATGACGTGGCACCTGCGACGGAATTATACGCTCCGAGGGCGGCCAAACCAAAAATCGATTTAAGCACTGCACCACCACTACTTTCAAATAGGCCTTCCACCTGGGAGAATATTCGCAGAGCCGGTGTGCGTTGCAGCAATATTACCAGCAGGCCAGCCGGAGCGTGCAGCCAACGGCAACGATAGTATAGTTTCGTGAGACTCATAATAGCATAGCCAGTGGCCGTTCGTTTTGACGGTTAAGTTTTAGTTACATCCACATCCGCTTCCACCTACACCCCGCCCACCAGAGGATGCTTCACGCGAGAAATAGATATGCTCCGACATCGCGGTCATCAAGGGATCACGGTCTGGCCGCATGGAATAATCGGCCAGCGTGGCGCGCTCCCACGGCTGCACATTTGCACAACCACTCCAAAGGCTGCACGTCGCCGCGAAGACTAAGAACAAGTTCAACCGTTGAGTCGCTTTCATGGCTTCTCCTCCAGGAGTCGTGATATCTCCTCACGCAGCTCACGCACACTAGCGTCGCCATGAAAGCCGCCGTGAATCATTCGCAACACGCCCTTCCGATCCACGAGGTAACAAGTCGGCATGCCCGGCACCTTCACATCGGCCACCAGTTTCTGTTTCGCGTCGCGTACCGTGGCAAAACCGGGCGTCATTTTTTTCAGAAATTCAGCATAGTCCTCAGGCTTTTTATCCACACTTACAGCGACAATCGTGAAGCCGCGTTCACCGAGCTCTTTCTGCATCATTGAATACGCTGGAAATGACGCCTTGCACGGCGCACACCACGTCGCCCAGAAATCCACCAACACCACGCGTCCGGCGCGATCCGGCAGTGTGCCTTCGAGACCAAACGCCTCCAGCCCCGGAAACGGTGCGCCAACCTTGACGTCGGCCAGGGTGAGAGCGGCCAGAACGAACCAACCGGTTAGCCCAAGAATGACTTTCTTATTTTGTGACAACATAATGATAAAATCCCTTTGTTTGGTGGCGCGCTTTATCGGTGACCACACACGCTTCCGCCCCCATCAGTCCCTGTACAAGCCGAAGACCAGCTTCGGGGCCGAGGATAAACACCGCCGTGGCCAACGCCCCCGCCTGCAGGCAGGCCTTGGCAATAACGGTCACTTGCAGGCAACTATTTGCCACCGGCCAACCAGTGCGTGGATCGACGATGTGCCCGTAGCGCTTTCCGTTCAGGGTAAAGCCCCGCATGTAATCGCCTGAGGACGCCACTCCACAATCGCGGGCAGCGATGCTGCCCCAGCACTCCTTGCCTGCGCGGGATGGATCTTCCAGGCCGATATGCCAGCCCGGCTTCCCGGGCGCAGTACCTACCGCGCTCAAGTCGTGACCAAAATCTACGAGTACATTTGCCAGTCCGTGCCGTCGCGCGATCTGCGAAACGATATCCACCGCGTACTCCTTGCCCCAACCGCCAAAATCAAGCGCCATGCCGGCCTCCGGCAAACGCACCCGCCCTGGCGCCCGCTGGATCTTTTCCCAACCAACCAAGCGCTTGGTTGCGGCTATCTCGGCTTCGCTCGGTATTCGCGGTGTTGGTGTCCGATAATCCCACAGCCGCATCAAAGGCAACGCGGTAATATCCAGAACCCCTTGGCTCAATTGGTACAGCGACCCGCTCAAGTCGAGGAACTGCTCCATCTCCGGGTCAATCTCAACCCAACTCCGACCTGCCTCGGAATTAATACGGCTGATCAAACTATCCGGACGAAAGCGCGAATATTTCGCCTCGAACGCTGCGACCCAATTAACCGCCTCGGTCTCAAAGGCACGCTCGGTGGCATCATCTGGGCATACATACTGCACCTCACAATACGTACCCAGCGCGGACCAACGGAGGAAGCGAAGCCGGCTACCAGCAGGATCAGCCTGAGGTGGGAGCTTGGGCGCTTGCATCGGAATTATTTGAGGCATGGATCGTGGTTGTTGTTACCGGGTGAGCTTAACCCCAACCGTGAAAGTATTGGCATTCACGTATTCCGCCTGCGGCGTGATATGATCCAAACCGCGCATCAAGTATCGGTCATACGCTGCGTCGATCGAGAACCACGCAGTAATCTTCCAAATGACCTTGATGCCAGCATCGATCGTCTGCATGTGCGAAAGCCGATAGTCCGACGAATAGAAGGGAGCTTTTCCCGTTCCCGTTTCACCCAGGACCGGCTCATAGGCCGTCGTAATCCGCGAGCGATCGAGATCGTAATAATAGAAGTCCGAAGCGGACTGCCGATAGAACCGAATCGATGGTTGAACAATGATATGCTCGCCGAATTTCTGTATCCACTCGAGCGAGACCGTGTGACTCGTGATGCCAAAGGAATCATGATAATACCGGTACGATCCATCGAGTGCGCCGTTCAGCTTTTCAAAATTGTGATTAAGGCCGCCGAAGATGCTGACTTTGTTTTTCTCTTCGGGACGATTCTCCGGAGGCGTGAAGTAGAATCCAGGCAGTGTATTTAGGCGGGTGGTCGAGACGATTTTGTAGGGATCGCTCATGAAACCGCTGGATTTTCCGTATGACACATTGGCGGTGACTGAGGTGTTCGGGTCGAGCAACTGCGTAACACCCACAATAAAATCCGCGCCCTTCTTGTGACGGTTCTTTTCCCAACCAAGCTTCGGTTCCATGATGGTATCCGATGTTCCACCATAACCTAGAAGCAGGTTCGTGTTTTTCTGATTGAAGTCGGTCACCGTGTTCAGCGACCAGCCGTCGGAAACGTAGTCGCTCTCGCGACTCACCCCATAACCGACATCGACGCTCACCCGCTTGAACTGATGCGAGAGGTCGGCGTTCCACGCCTTGCGCCGATCTTCCATATTCACCTGAGGAATGGGTTGTCCTGGGTCGGGTTTTTCGCCCGTGGGTGTGGCACCGGCAATGGCATCGATCAAGCCCATCACCTTGATGTGCGTGTCGGTGCCTAGATCTTTTTCGACTAGCGCATATTGAGAATCCACTCTGATCCGATTATTGGCTTCCTGCCAGGATTGGGCCTTGAGGGTCAGGCTATCCTCGGCCCGCGCAGCTCGTGGCGAGCATAGTAACAGCACACTGGATACGGCTGAAACACGGAGGAGGGAGATACGCTTTTCGCGGGACAGTGGGCCGAAGTCCATGACCAGAAAAGACACCGAAGCCCACAAAAGTTCACGCATTATCTATTTTACTTGCCCTTATAACCTTTCCTTTACCAACAGGGTGCGTGCATAAGTAAAATTCGTTAGTCCACCAAATTTATCTCGCAGAAACGCTGCTTATTAAAAGCCGGACGAAGTTCCTTGTGCCTGCGGTCCCACCTGTCTGACACCATAACATGATAATAAACGAACTACCTCCCACCGTTAGCCTTATCTCGTCTCGAACGTCACAAAACCCAACTTCGCTGTATAAGTAAATTGCTTTGCTGGGCCGCCGAACCGGTCACAACCTCGCATCATCTCTTTTTCTCGCGAACATTTCGGTGAAGTCGGGTATCTTAAGCTAAATTAACGCCCCCCCTTCGACATAAAACATGCACCCCCTTCAACGTACCTCCCTCCTCGCCTGCCTCGTTCTCGTTTGTCTGACCTTGCTCAGTGCGGGCCTTCACGCCCAGGTGACGGCCTCGCTCGTCGCTCCCGAGACCTCTGTTCAGCCCGGTCGCCCGCTTAAAGTGGCCCTCCACTTGGTGCACGAACCACACTGGCACACCTATTGGCTCAACGCCGGCACCGGTTATCCGACTAAGCTCACTTGGCAGCTGCCCGAAGGTTGGACCATAGGTGAAATTGCGTGGCCAACTCCGATCGTCATCAAAGATCACGCAGGAAATGTCACTGGTAACGGCTACGACGGCGATCTGCTCTTACCCGTCGTCCTCACTCCGCCCGCGACTTTAAAAACAGGTGAGCCAGTAGTTATAAAAGCCAAAGCCGAGTGGCTGATGTGCAACGAAACCTGCGTGCCCGGCAATGCCGACGTGGCGCTCACTCTTCCCGTTTCAAACGAGACACCGCAGGCAAACGCGCAGTGGTTCCCCGCCTTCACCGCGCTCTCGCTCCCACAAAACCCCACGGGCTGGTCCGTCACCGCCTCCCAAAGCGGCAAAAACATTACGCTCGCGCTGTCTGGCGGCCAGACCGCGCTCGCGAACCCGCATTTCTTCAGCTCCGACGGGCTGATCCAATACGACGAACCACAATCCATCTCCACGACGGCTGGCGGCGTCGACCTCCTTCTTCCCGTTTCATCGTCCTTCGAAGGCAAACCCACCAAACTCACCGGCGTCCTCACCTACGGCGAGTCACCCAGTCAACGCCGCAGCCTGACCATCGATAGCGAACTCAAGGCCGCAACAACCAGTTTGCCAGCTACAACGAGCCTCCTGCCGACACTTGTCCTCGCGCTGATCGGCGGGCTCATTCTCAATCTCATGCCCTGCGTCTTTCCCGTGCTCGGCATCAAAATAATCGGCTTCGTCAACCAATCGGGTGCCGACCGGCGCAAGATCACCCTTCATGGGATCGTCTTTAGTCTCGGCGTGCTCGCATCGTTTTGGACGCTGGCCTCCGTACTCGCGATTCTCCGCGCAGGCGGCGATCAACTCGGCTGGGGGTTTCAACTTCAGTCGCCCACCTTTGTGTTCATCCTTGCCGCAGTGATGCTAGTCTTCGCGCTCAGTATGAGCGGCGTTTTTGAGTTCGGCCTGCGCGCCACCTCGGTGGGCTCCGATCTGCAGTCGAAATCTGGATACACTGGCTCATTTCTCACTGGCGTTCTCGCCACCGTGGTCGCGACACCTTGCAGCGCACCTTTCCTCGCGCCCGCACTCGGCGCCGCTCTCGCCCTTTCCACCGCGGCATCGTTCGCCATCTTCACGACCATCGCGATCGGCCTCTCAACACCGTACCTGTTGCTCTCGATTTTCCCTGGTGCCGTGAAAATCCTTCCACGCCCCGGTATGTGGATGGAAACCTTCAAGCAAGCCATGGCATTCCCGCTGTATGGCACTGTTGGATACCTCGTCTGGGTGTTGGCTGGGCAGGTCAGTGACTCAGGCCTGCTCAATGTCCTGATTGGCCTTACCGCCATCGCCATGTCAGCCTGGCTCTACGGTCGTTACACCGCACCCGGTTCAAAACCCGCTCGCGTTCGCTTCGGCTTCATCGGCGGCGCTGCCCTTCTTGGCGCTGGCGCCTTGATCGGCTGGCCGCGTGCAGCCGCCGCCAACGATATCGTTTGGGAGAAATGGAGCCCTGCCGCCGTGGCCTCAGCCCAACAAGCGGGTAAAACCGTCTACGTCGATTTCACCGCTCGCTGGTGCGCCACCTGCCAGGCTAACAAACACCTCGTCTTCGGTTCCGATGAAGTGAAACGCCTCTTCCGTGACCGCGGCATCGTCACACTCCGCGGCGACTGGACCAACCACGACCCCGCCATCACCGCCGAACTCGCGAAATTCAACCGCAGCGCTGTGCCGTTTAATCTCATCTACAAGCCCGACGTCGCCGAACCCGTCGTTTTACCCGAACTACTCACTGCCGCCACGGTACTCGAGGTCGTCACGGCCAAGCCCTGAATGATCCACAAGCACGCGTAAAACCGAATGGCCCTGAGACAGAGCCTTATTTAGGCATCCCTTGAGTTTCAATAGACGGTGATGGGGACGGGCGCTCTTCAGAGCGACGCCGTGGATCAGGTTGCAGGCGATGGCCGTAGGCGGATCTCCCTGAACACCAGATCTGGCTTTGGGTCGGCTAGGCGATGATGTCCAACCTGGTTTTGATATCTCGCAAGTTTAGCTCGATCTGCGACGCTGGCCGTACAGTTGCATGACGGCGTGGCGCCAGAACCGCTTCCTTCACGCGGAAGCCGTGCGCGTTGATCGGCGCGCCGCCCGGTTTGTAACTTCCGCGTTCAAGCAGCATAAACATGGCAGCGGAATATCACTGGTCTGGTTCGGCACGGAGCTGAACGTTTTTTGATACAATTTCTTGAAAGCGCCAAAGAATTCACAGCAGCCAGCATGCAACGCCGCGTCATCGGCCGCCAAAGGGCCACCAGTAGAAAGGCAGTATTTCTTCGAATCAGACTCACGAGTCGCAAAAAGAGCGATCAGGGGAACCTTGGCCGCCACCCGTTAATTGAATCCCTATTGACTCCTCGGCCGCGAAGATCAGTCGGGCACCAAGTTCGATCGCGGGCACGACGGCGGCGCGAGCGGCGCTCACGACAGTGTCCTCGCGAGCGTGTGAAGTGGAAGATCGTCGCGACAAAGTTGAGCGATGACGGGATTTGGCCGAGCCGGAACGGAACGCCAGCAGAGCGATTGACGGTGTCTAGCAACGGAGTTTTGGGGCTGGCGGCTGTGGTGTGTAAGGCGGTGTGGAATATTTTTTTCACGCGCCGAGTTTCGCAGATTCGCGATCACAGTTTAACGGACAGGCCGCGGCCCCGGACAGGCGAGGTGCCGGCCTGTCCGGGGATAACAAAGTGTTCAGGGTTGTATTTGCGGCACTCTATTCAGAGCGTTCCCAACCGTGACCCGCGCCAATTCCAAGCCGTTGCCTGATGTTTCGCTGGACCGGTTGCTCGATCGGATCGCGGAGGCGTTGCAGGCAGGAAATGCCCCGGCAACACTGCGCAAGTTTCCGCCGTGGACGCAACGCGTGATGCGCATCCTGCAGACCCAGTTTGTACCACAAGAGTACGCTACCATTCTCTCTGGTGATAGTTCGGCACTGACAGAAGGCATCGCCGTAGCATGGGCCGCCCGTGCGCAGGATCTCGTACAATCCCATAATGCCAA
>Ga0302321_100006602_pt1 | contig 10211 bp, 7 predicted proteins | sample Fen_T0_1_FD_202505 | JGI IMG/M metagenome (GOLD analysis project Ga0302321, IMG submission 202505) | Peat permafrost microbial communities from Stordalen Mire near Abisko, Sweden - Fen_T0_1 | ecosystem: Environmental > Terrestrial > Soil > Wetlands > Permafrost | place: Sweden: Abisko... | reverse complement strand
CTGCGGCCAAATTCGGTAAATGTCATGGAAATTACCCTATCCTCCAGGCTTTGTCCGGCAAGATCGTCCTGAAATGCTTTCATGGCAGATGATAGATGGTACAATAATGCTGCATGAGATCCCATGGTTGTATTGTAATTTTCAACTTGTCTGGCGTGGGTATCAAATCCTCCGATACGACAAAGATAAATGCGTGTTTTTAGTCCCCCTGAAATTAGCCGTGCAATTAACTGGAGTTGATCGGATAATGGATTATGGATAACACCCGGATCAGCATTCAACGGATAGGTGGTTGGATAATTAATACCTGCAGTATTGTGTCCTGCATTATAAGCATCTTTTAAACGCCCTGCATAAGCATTGGACTGTTTTTCAAATTCCATCAGGTAACGAAGTTCATCGCCGGCATGGCTATCAGGGAAAGTGATAGGAGGTGCAACGCCTACTCCTGATATTAACTCATAGAAGCGTTGTGGGCTTTCAATGTTAAATCCTGCAGGGATGCCGTTTGCCCTATGAAAAGCCAGAGAAAAGGAACTGCCTATTTCGAGCCCGAGAGGATCGGGCATGGCGTTACTCGGGTAATTCTCCGGATAACCGGGATAAGCATTATCGAGATAGCGGCCCATCCATCCTGAATTGAAATTATCGGTGGACCCTCCACCCATGAACATGATATCCCTTCCCCGGAAATGGGACAGGTTCATGTTTTCGTATCCAACATTCTGGATCACGGTGGACCGACCCTGGTCATACAAATCTTTAAAGGCTGTCATGTCCGGATGGATCCCCACCAATTGGTTGTCCGCAAGGGTACTATCCAGGGTAATGAACTTCCTCGATCCATGATCGGGAATGGCTATATTGGGACGCAAATTATAGTACGAACTGTATTGATTGATCGGTAAAACCGTGTTCAAGCCATCATTCCCTCCATGAAGCTGAATGAGGATTAGTATCCTGTCCGAATTTCCTTCCATCACCGCTTTGATGGCTTTATGGTCTATCGCCAGCAATTTCACGGGGATATTTCCCAGAAATACTGCCAGAGCACTTGATTTGGCAACGTTTCCTATAAATTTTCGTCTTTCCATGGGTTTGGGTTTAATTATTCAGGTAAATATGAATAAAAGTATCCAGCTATTGCTTTACCCCACCCTAATCTCTCCCCAAACGGGGAGGGACTTGCCTTTCCCCGTTTGGGGGAAGGTTGGATGGGGGTATTACTCCGAACAGTATTTATTTTCTGAAGCTTCAAAACTCTCAAAGTCCCCCAAATGAGGGATTTAAGGGTAAAGCTTCAAAACAACTGATACTCCGGCGACTGCATTATAGCAATAATCAGTTTCTCCAGCTGTATCCTTACCGTTGAATCATTTTGAGTTGACTTGTAAGCGGTCCATTCGTTAGTCCAGTAATAGAGCGGAAAAGTATCCAATAATATGGTGTTCAGAAAATAGTTGAATCTGTCTGCCGATATATCGACAGCCAGCATATATTTTGTTAATTCCTGGACAAGTGTAGTCGCATCTGCCGGATTTGAGATATGAGCTGTATTGTCCACGTACTTTACAATATCGAGTTTTAACCCGAGATCTGTTCCGGCTTTATTTACACCACTTACCAATTGTTCGGCAAATACATACCTGTTTGCAAGCGTTAATGTAGTAATCCAAAAACGATTGAATGTAGGAACCTGGTAATATGCCTCGTATCCGGCCACATCGAGAGGCTCATAGAATTCGATACCCAAATCATGAAACATATCTAACATTCCGTTTTTATATACGGTATCGTACAATTTGGAAGTTTCGGTAGTTTCGTCGGGAACCGGTAATTCAAAGAACCGGAGCATACCCAGAACAAGGTCTATGGGAGATTTGATGATGGCCCCAATATTATCGTTACTGGTTACAGCATCGTCCGAATCATAAAAATGCTGGCTTTTAAGAAGCGTTTTCAGTGCGATGCTAATATTGTAATCGCTGCTTCGTAATATGTCGGACAGAGGAATAATGATAGCTGTCTCGATTTCCGGTGTAATATCATAGTAAATAAAGAACCGGTAGAGTTTACGTGTTATAAACCTGGCTGTTTCCGGCTGGTTGAAAATCATGGTCATTAGCTGGGTGAGTTCACCATACGCGCCCACATCCGTAGCATAATTGCCGGTTTTTTGAGAAGGTTGGATTACAGTTGCACCAAAAGCGCTGCTGAATGTTTTTGCGGAAGCATCGTGCCTTGTTGCTATTTTGGATTGATCCGTAATTAGCATACCAATGGGAATGCCGGTGGTTGTGTCGAGATTAAGCAACGTATCGTCGTTCTTGAATCCTGATAGAACTTTTGCTGCGGCACGAATGTCGGCTTCGGTATAATTGGTGTAATTCCCATTGCTAATCTGGGGACCTTTACCTATCGTATAAAGCTCGAACATTTCGCGGGCAAAATTTTCATTCGGACTGTCCACATCGTTCAGTGCACCGTCCAGGTTGATAAGCATGGCATTATCAATGCATATTTTCTGGAACAGATCTTTAAAACTCCCAAAAGCATAATACCGGAATAGGGTATTCTGACAATAAATAGCCTCGCTGCTTTGCACCACCGACCACCGGGTTGGGATATGAGAATGGTAAAAGAAAGTAATTCGTTCTTTGATGGAAATGCCCGATTTGCGCATCTTCTCCAAATGCCACGCTTTAAAGTATTCCATTAGAACTTCAGGAGTACTGTTGGAGCTGGTAGCCTTTGGATTCAACCAGGTTTGACCGGTCTTTGGATCAAGCGGGGGAGAGGGAGCAGGTGTATCAGTAAACAATAGCGCGATGGCATCATCTACAGTTCTGGTGGAAAAATCGTCGATATCTTTTTTGGTTGGCCCAAAAGTAGATCTGCGTAATAATTGAGCAGCCCGCTTAATGCCGAGTGTTCCTGTAACAGGCAACAACGAAGCCATATGATTTAGGTTATAAGGTTAATTGGTACACGGCAATTTAAACAAAAGGCGAAAAGGGAATGTTCAAAGTGGGATCACCCTTCCCTCCAATATCCGTTCTTTGTTATTTGCTATTCCCGTTACTACTATTTTATAAAATGTATTTGCCTTGAGGTTTTCTCCTGTTATTTCTAAAGGTATATAGTGCTGTCCATATCCTTTTGCCATTTTTTGGGTGACTTTTTCTGTCAATACGGTTTGATGCCTACCAATAAAAGATTGTCTGTATTTGAGCTTGTTATTTTCAGCGAGCTCGCGGATTATTTTTGCACGCTGAGTTTTGATGCGTTCGGAAATTTGATCAGGCATACGGGCGGCTCTGGTATCTGAGCGGATCGAATATGGAAAGGTGTGGATATGACTGAAACCAACCTGGCGAATGACGTGGGAAGTGGCTTCGAAGTCTTCTTCCGTCTCACCGGGGAAGCCAACAATAACGTCCGTCGTAAAGTTAAAATAAGCATAGCGGTTTTTTATTTTTTCTACGATCGAAAGGTAATCCTTGCTATTATACATCCTTCGCATACGTAGCAACACCTTATCCGACCCGCTTTGAAGGCACAAATGCAGATGAGGGCACATTTTAGGATGACCAAGTAAGTCAAAGAAACGATCGCCAAAGCCATCAGGCTCTATGGATGAGATTCGAATCCTAAAATCTCCGGGAACCTCGAGTATTTTCTCCACCACCTGTTCAAAGTTGCAGCTTTCATATTGGTATCTTCCAATATTAACGCCTGTAAGGACTATTTCCTTATAACCCAGTTCGAGCGCTTTGACAATATTTTCAATGATAGCATTCGTTGAACGACTGGCAGCCCTTCCCCGTACGTTTGGTATGATACAAAAAGTACAGAAATTATCGCAGCCATCCTGAATTTTAACCATGCAACGGGTATGGAGACTTTTCACTGCAACCTGGTAATTGAAAATATCTCCAGCCATATTTAGATGGGGAATTTCGCCCTTCATATGGGCATCCACAATAGAGAAAATCGAACTTTTTTGTTCGTTTGGCACTACATAACCGATTTGTTCCTGGCTGTTGAGTCGGTCCTGATAATGATTGGCCATGCAACCGGTAACCACTAATAACTGGTTGTTGTGTTTACCGGCCTGGTTAATGATGTTCCTGGATTTCTGATCACTTTTATTGGTAACTGTACAGGTATTTACGATGCAAATATCAGCGTCGTCCGAAAAATCTACAATTTGGTAATCAGCTTTATGAAATTGGGAAACCAGAGAGTCAGTCTCATATTGGTTTAAACGGCACCCAAGCGTTTTGAATGCGATAGTATGTTTCATTTTGATTCCTCCAATATCTCGGCTAAAACAGGTTCGCCGGCGATGGAAAACTCAGCAGCAGATGTGATTTTTACATTTACAAATTTCCCTATCATCGATTCGTTGGAAGATAGGAAGCGTACATTAATTTTTCCTTCGGTCAAACCCATAGTGTATTCGCCTTTTCGGTCCTTATTTATAACGAGTACTGGCAAGGTCTTTCCCATGAGTGATTTGTTATATTCAAAGGATGATTTTTCTACTTCATCGTTGAGTATGTGCAACCGTTGTTTTTTTACCTGATGAGGAACATCGTCAATCCATCGCGAACTTACAGCGCCTGGTCTGGGCGAATATATGGCGGTAAAAGACATGTTATATTTGAACTCGGTGACAGCTCTGAGGGTATTCATAAATTGTTCCTCAGTTTCTCCCGTAAAACCGGTAATGATGTCGGTAAATAAAGTGGCTGTGGGAAGTTTTTCCCTTACATAGTGTACAACTTCCCGATATTCTTCAAGTTTATACTTCCGGTTCATGTGAATGAGCACCATGTTATCACCACTTTGTAATGGGAGATGGATTTGTTTTGCGAGTACAGGATATGAAGCAATAACATCGATGACTTCCTTATTCATGTCACGAGGATGAGGTGATGTGAAGTATGTCCAGAATTGTTTTCCACTCGTTCTGCCGAATTCGCCTATCTGCATTAGAAGTTCATGAAACTGGATTTCTTTACCATTTTTATCAAAGCCATAGGAATTTACATTCTGACCAAGCAGTGTGATTGACTTGTATCCTTGTAGGACAAGATTCCTTACCTCTGTAAGTATTTCTTCGGACGGACGGGATACTTCGCGTCCCCGTGTATACGGAACAGCGCAAAAAGTACAAAACTTGTCGCATCCATTTTGTATGGGTATGTAGGCTTCGAAACTAGAATTGTGTTTAGGTGAAATCTTCCAGAACGAGTCAATGTTTGATTCATTTGTCGCAATTTGAAGCGACATTGGGGTAACGATGCCGTATTGCTTAATCATTTCGGGCAGAGCTGGAACTTCATTCATATGAAAAACAATATCGAAAGTCTTGAGAAACTTTTCCTTGTCGGCAGGTAATATGCAGCCAGAAACAAAAGTAAGCAAGGGCTTCTTACGTTTCCATTTGTTCCATTTATAAATGCGCGAATAAACTTTGTCAATGGCCTTCTGTCGAACGGAGCAAGCTACTATTCCAAGGATTGAAGCTTCTTCTTCATCTTCTGTGCGGGTTAAACCCATATCATTTAGAACGGTTATAACCCTTTCGCTGTCCGACAAATTCATTTGGCACCCAAGCGTTATCAGGTGATATTTCATTTTTGTAGATAGCTTTATTTGAAATGAAAATTTCTTTTAATTAGACTTTCCAAGTTTTCAAAACTTGGAAAGTCAATCGTATGGAAAGTATCTAGAAATAAATTTCAGCGTGTAAATGAGCCGGAGGCACTCCCTGTTTTTCCAGGATTCGATAAGCGTCGTCCACCATTTCGCTGTTGCCACATAAATAACATAATGTTAGGGGATCAACAGGATGTTTTTTGATATAGTCGGTAACACGACCGTGGAAATTACCTTTATCCTCGCGGGACGTACACAAAATGTGGTGATTGATATCATAGTCATCTTTTTCATAACCCTCGTTTTGCGTGCGAACACCATGTAGAAGCGTATAATTAAGTTGCGGGTAACTTGCTACAAAACTATGAAACGGTGAAATGCCAGTACCGCTGGCAATAAATAAGAAATCGTTGGTTGCAATTTTATGTCCATCTAAAACAAAATAACCAAAAGGACCTTCAATTTCTACAGTTTCACCTGGTATTAACCGTTTAAGTTTTTTGGACACATCTCCTGTATCTACTTCCTTAATTAGAATTTCCAAATAAGGTAAAACAGCAGAACTATAGATAGAATACTCTCGTTTTTCCCTACTTCCAGGCAAACCCACTACAATGTATTGTCCAGGTTTGAATTCTAAACCAACACGCTCGAATCTTAAAACATAAGTACTTTCTGTGAGGTTTCGAACTTCCAGAACAGTGGCGATTCTCTTTTGTATGGATGTTAAAACTTGTTCCATATTTAAAACTAATTAGTACATTATTCCTGAACCATTCGGGAAGTAAAAAGTTTAAACCGACACTGAAATTTTGAGAGGGGGATTATAAATAGGAGGGGAAGCCTGGAATAATGGCACCCTATAAATCGCACATTTTGGGAGTGCAAGTGACCTCACCGCCAGCCCCTCTCCTGAGAGGAGAGGGGAGTCGCTTCGTAGCAAAATTCCAAAGCATTTTTTGGGTCATCCATAAAAAAATGAATAATCATTTTATTTATCAAAATAAACTACAAAGCACACCCCCTCTCCTTTTAGGAGAGGTTGGGGTGAGGTCACCTTAATCAGAACTTAAAAAATAGTCAATTTAATGTCCCCCATCTCACCTTTCCAAATTTCCCAAGTAAACCAAAAACATAAATTTTTGTTAAATGATATGGGAGTAGCCCAGCCTATGGTGGTTTAAGGACTTATTAAAATATTAGAGACCTGTGAGCCTTTAGAATTGATCAAAACAAACCTGTTTAATGGGATAAATCAGTCGTAAAATGAACAAATCATTAGAAGAAGTACATGAATCAATAGATACCACGCGTAAAACAGGATTTCATCGTAAGTTGTTGGCCTTTATAGGACCGGCATATTTGATTTCAGTGGGATATATGGATCCCGGCAATTGGGCCACCGACATAGCAGGTGGTAGCCAGTTTGGTTATCGGTTATTGTGGGTTTTACTCATGTCGAATTTAATGGCGCTGCTTTTACAAAGCCTTAGTGCAAGATTAGGTATTGTAAGAGGAATGGATCTCGCCCAAGCTTCGCGTCAAACATATCCCAGGGGGGTAAACTTTTCACTCTATTTTCTTGCTGAAATTTCTATTGCTGCTTGTGATTTGGCCGAGGTGCTGGGCATGGCAATAGGCCTGCAGTTACTTTTTCATTTGCCCTTACTGATAGGCGTTTTGGTTACTTTACTTGATACACTTCTATTATTGTTCCTAATAAATAAGGGAATGAGGACTCTGGAATTATTTATATTCGGGTTAGTTAGTATTATAGGGATTTCATTTGTGGCAGAGATCTTTTTTGCAAAACCGATGGTGGGCGAACTGGTGAAGGGTTTCGTGCCTAGCATTCCAAGCCTGGGAGCGCTCTACATCGCCATCGGGATAATAGGTGCAACGGTTATGCCGCACAATCTTTATTTGCATTCGGCACTGGTGCAAACCAGGAAAGTAAATCGCGATAAATTCAGCCTGAAAGAAGCTATCCGGTTTAATATCATCGATTCAACAGTTGCCTTAAACCTTGCTTTTTTTGTGAATGCTGCCATTCTTATTCTTTCGGCTGCTACTTTTTTTAACACAGGTCACTATAATGTGGCAGAAATTCAAGACGCGCATCATTTTTTAGAGCCTATTTTAGGCAGTAAGGCAGCACCAATTATATTTGCAGTTGCGCTTATTGCGGCGGGCCAAAGTTCTACTATTACCGGAACCCTGGCTGGCCAAATCATTATGGAAGGATATATTAATCTTCGCATTCAGCCATGGTTAAGACGCATGATAACCAGGTTACTGGCGATTATTCCTGCTGTAATTTCGATTATAATTTTTGGTGAAGGAAGTGCTGGAAAACTTCTTATTTTAAGCCAGGTAATACTTAGTATGCAACTGGGTTTTGCCGTTATTCCGCTTATCCATTTTGTGAGTGATAAGAAGGAGATGAAAGGATTACAAATAAAAAACTATATCAAATGGTTGGCATGGATTTCAGCTTTTATAATTGTTGTTCTGAATATAAGGCTGGTTTTTGGTGAGATATCAGACTGGATGACCGGTGCGAACCATCCTGTTATATTAGGCCTTATCATTTTTCCAATCGTGGGAGCATTGGTATACCTATTGTTTTTTGTAACAGTTCAACCCTTTACCAATAGGGCTTTGAAAGAGAAAACGCGTGTTCCTCATTATAAATATAATACAATAGATCTGTTTCCAAAGGAAAATTATAAGCGTATAGCTGTTGCTTTGGACTTTAGTGAGGTAGATAAGCGTATTCTTAATACAGCCATTAATATGGGCAACAAAGATACTGTATTTCATCTTATCCATATCGTAGAATCAGCAAATGCAATTTTTCTGGGAGACATGACCAGGGATTTAGAAACGAATGAAGATAAAAAAACGCTTGAGTTGTATGCCAGTCAGATCAGGCAAAATGGTTACCAGGTGGTAACAGAAATAGGGTTTGGAAATCCACGAAAGAAAATCCCACCTTATGTAAAAGAAATGAAAGCAGACATGTTGATTTTAGGTAGTCATGGACACGGTTACATCAAAGATTTGGTTTTTGGAACCATTATAAATTCAGTGCGCCACAATGTGAATATACCAGTACTTATTGTAAAATAGAGCGGGATTGGGTAATATTGATTAACAATTGAAAAGATTTTTGATCTTTGAAATTAAGATTTCTTCGACGATAGGTTTGGAAATGTAATCGTTGCATCCGGCTGCCAGAATCTTATCCTTATCGCCCACCATTGCGTAAGCTGTTTGAGCAATAATAGGAACCATTTGGTTCGTTTCTCTGATTTTCAGGGTTGCTTCGTAACCGGTCATTAAAGGCATTTTCATATCCATTAAAATTAGGTCAGGTAGATTCTTGTTGCAGATTTCAAGAACTTCATAACCATTAATTGCACGTACGATTCCAATACCCGTGGGTTCCAGATATTCAACAAGTAATAAATAATTGGTATCTTCGTCTTCTGCAATTAAAACAGATTTTTTACTCCAGTCCATAATAATTTAAGTAAATATCTACGAAATGACTTGAATTGAAATATGAAGCAAATTTTAATTGAAGATAGATAATATTTTTCGAAAGGTGTCATAGGAATAAATTTAATGCAACCTTACATCGGCCTTTTGTGGAAAAGTGAGGTAGAAGGTTGATCCTTCCTGATATACTGAATTAAACCAAATTTTACCACCTAAAACCTCTACTAATTCTTTTGTTAAGGATAAGCCAATGCCGGCCCCTCTTACGAAATTGGAATCTGTATTGTCTTCATTTTTAACAAACCTGTTAAAAATTTCAGGCTGGAATTCTTCTCTAATTCCAATACCAGTATCTTCAATAAACATTATTGTTTCTTCTTCCTGGGTGTAATATCCGAATTTGATATATCCCCGGGATGTAAATTTTATAGCATTATCAATAAGATTAGACAAGATTTGCTCCAGCCGAATCTCATCAGATTCAATAAACTTAACTTCCGATGGGATGCTTACGAACAATTGGACTTCCTGTTTTCCGGCTTCCTTTAGGGTATAAGAATGGTTTTCAAATAGTTTGTTAAATAGATTTTGCAAATGGATCAAAGAAAGTGTGGTTTTTAACTGCCCGGATTCGATTAAAGATATGTCTAGAATGTCGGAAAGTAACTGCATTAAATATTTACTGTTGTCGGTGATAAGCTGCGAATAATGTTCTTTTTTTTCTTTCGATAATTCTCTGGTTGTAAATAATTTTGTAAAGCCCATAATGGCATTCAGTGGAGTACGGATTTCATGAGACATGTTAGCAAGGAAAGCAGTTTTAAGCATGTCCGAACGTTGAGCCATATTAAATTGTTTGATGTAATTGTTTTTAACTGATACAATAAATATGAAAAAAAAGCCCAGGATCATTAATAAAGTCCCATAGGTATCAGCCAATTTGGCTGTAAAACTTGGATAATCAGGAACCAAGTTAGGTATTTTTAATTCCAGAAGGGATAGAAATGTTAGCTCCAGAGCCAAAAGGAAAGTTATTAAAC
>Ga0302321_100006601_pt1 | contig 10211 bp, 9 predicted proteins | sample Fen_T0_1_FD_202505 | JGI IMG/M metagenome (GOLD analysis project Ga0302321, IMG submission 202505) | Peat permafrost microbial communities from Stordalen Mire near Abisko, Sweden - Fen_T0_1 | ecosystem: Environmental > Terrestrial > Soil > Wetlands > Permafrost | place: Sweden: Abisko... | reverse complement strand
TTAGTGAGCCGGACCTCCTCGACCCCGAGCGGCGCCCCGTGCGCCTTCTGCGAGTCCTGCTTGTTCGGGCTCCCGAAGCCGATGTGCGTCCGGACCGCGATCAGGCTCGGCCGGCCGTCCGTCCGTGCGGCCTCGATCGCCGCGGTGATCGCCTCGACATCGTTGCCGTCGGCGACGCGCTGCGTGTGCCAGCCGTACGCATCGAAGCGGGCCGGGACGTCCTCCGACCAGGCCATCTTCGTCGGGCCGTCGAGCTGGATGAGATTGTCGTCGTAGAGGACCACGAGCTTCCCGAGTCGAAGGTGGCCGGCCAGGCTCGCGGCCTCCGACGCGATGCCCTCCTGGAGATCGCCATCCGACGCGATGACGTAGGTCCAGTGGTCGACGATCGTGCCGTCTTCCCCTGCGCCGTTGAATTCGGCCGCCAGGCGCCGCTCCGCGATCGCCATCCCGACCGCATTGGTGAGGCCCTGGCCGAGTGGGCCCGTGGTCGCCTCGACGCCGGGCGTCAGGCCGTACTCGGGATGGCCCGGCGTGATGCTGCCCCACTGTCGGAACGACTCGAGGTCTTCCATCGAGACGCCGTAGCCGGTCAGGTGGAGCAGCGAATAGAGCAGCATGCTGGCGTGCCCCGCCGACAGGACGAAGCGGTCGCGGTCGGGCCAGTCCGGGTGGGTCGGGGCGTGGCGCAGGAAGCGCGTCCAGATCGCGTAGGCCATCGGGGCCGCGCCCATCGGGGCGCCCGGGTGGCCGGAGTTCGCCTTCTGGACGCCGTCGATGGAGAGCGTGCGGATGGTGTCGACCGCGAGGCGGTCCAGGTCGGGGGTCATCGGCGGGCACTCCGGGGGATCGGCGAGGGGAGGTGTGAGCCGAGTCTACCGTCCGGCCGGACCGGTATGCTCGACCCATGCCCGCCATCCGTCCGCCGCGCCCGCATCGGCCACACAGGCCGCACCGCCCCGGCCGGCCAGGGCGCCCGCGCGGGACGGGTCCGGCAGCCGTCGCCGCGCCGCGCGTCATCGTCCTCGGCGATCTCGTCCTCGATGTCGTGCTTGCACCGGACGAGGCGATCGCGATCGGCACGGACGTCGTCGGTCGCGTCTCCATCGTCCAGGGCGGTTCGGCATCGACGACCGCCCGCTGGCTCGGACGGCTCGGCGCACGCAGCAGCCTCATCGCGGCCATCGGCCACGACGCCCCGGGTCGGGCCCTCGTCAAGGCCCTGGAGAGCGATCGTGTCAGCGTCCACGCCGTCCGGATCGCCGGTGCGCGGACCGGCCGGATCGGCGTCCTGGTCGCGCCCGGCGGGGAACGCAGCTTCGTCACGGACCGCGGCGCGGCCCTACGCCTCCGGCCGGACGACCTGAAGGCGTCCTGGTTCGCCGGCGTCGACCTGCTGCACCTGACCGTCTACTCGTTGCTCGGCGACCCGCTGGCCGACTCCGGGTTGCATGCCATCGCGCTCGCGCGGGCCGCCGGCGCCATGGTCAGCCTGGACCTGGCCTCGATCGGCCCGCTGCTCGCCGGCGGGCGACGGGCGGCTCGCGACCTCATCGCGGGCATCGCCCCCGACGTCCTGTTTGCAACCGCGAGCGAGGCCGAAGCCCTCGTCGCCGGTCATGCCATCGCCAGCCTGCTCGACTACGCCTCGGTGGCCGTCGTGAAGCGCGGCCCGAAGGGCGCGACCGTCCTCGCCCGCACCGACGATCAGCCGGTCCGCTTCGAGGTGGCCACCGCGCGCCTGGCCGCCGCCGACACGACCGGGGCCGGCGACGCGTTCGATGCCGGCTTCCTGGCGGCCTGGCTCGGATCGCGAGCGAGCGGGCGGTCGCTCCCGGCCTCGCTCCAGCGGGCGGCGCTGGCGGGCCATCGTGCCGCCACAAGGCAGTTGTCGAGCCCGCGCGCGGAGCTCACGCTCGGCTGACGTCGGGCCGCCCGAGCTGGCGGCCTGCCCGCCCTACGCCCGCAGGTAGCGGTCGAACCAGGCGAGCATCCGGGTCTGGCGGTCGATCCGCCGGTCCGGCCGGCCCATGTTGCCGTACGTGTGCGACTCGTTCGGATACAGGACGTACTCGACGGTCCGACGCAGGTGGCGAAGGGCGATGAAGAACTGTTCGTTGTCCTGAGGCGGGCAACGCAGGTCCGCCTCCGCCTGGAGCATCAGCAGCGGCGTCCTCACGTTGGTCACGTGGCGGAGGGGCGATTGGCGCCAGAGTTTCTCGATGCCCTCGGCGCTGAAGGGATCGCCGAGGAGGGACGCGCGGTCGTATTCGGGGCCCGAGTCGGAGTTCGCCCAGTCCGAGACCTGGTTCGTGACCCCGTTCTCCGAGACGGCCGCGGTGAACCGGTCCGACGTCCCGACGAGCCAGTTCACCATGAAGCCGCCGTATGAGAGGCCGAGGACGCCGAGCCGCGCCGTGTCCACGAGGCCCATCCCGACGACGTGGTCGATGGCCGAGTGGACATCCGCCGCATCGACGCCGCCCCATTCGCCGAGTTGCGGCCGGATCCAGTCGCGGCCGTACGAGGCGGAGCCGCGGATGTTCGGCAGGATGACGCGATAGCCCGCCGCGACGAGGAGGATGACCTCGATGTGCGGAGCCGGGGCCCACGCGCCCAACGGTCCGCCGTGGACGTCGACGACGGTCGGTAGCGGCCCTTCGGGCGCGTCCGGCGGCGAGGCGATCCAGGTCTCTATCGGGCCGCCACCGCCGGGCGCCTGGGCGAGGGTCATGACCGGCATCGGGTGGCGGCGCTGCCAGGCCGAGCCGATCGCGGTCCTGGCGTTCGAAGGTGGCCGCCCCGTCACCGCGCCCTCGTCGACCGCGGTATGGAGCTCCATCGCTCGCGCCCCGACGGTCCCGACCCAGCTCATCGAGCCGGCCGCGGGACCGCGCGTCGCGACGCAGAGCGAGTGGGCCACGATGTCGCCCTCGACGAGGGTCCGGATGACCACCGGTCCGGCCGGTCCGGACGAGAGGTCGAAGGCCGTGGGACGGGCCCGGCCGCGATCCGTCACGGTCGCCACGATCCGGTCGGCCATTGGCCAGGCCGGGCCGCCGCGCGCCGAGACCATCCAGCCGGACAGGTCCGTGTCGGCCCACTGGCCGATCGGTCGATCCAGGTCCGGGGCCAGACGACGTGGTGGCGCCGAACCGTCCGCGGGACCGACGATGAGCTCCGGGCTCACGTCATCGAGCTGCCGCGGCTCGTCGACGCCGATCGCGACGACCCAGCGTCCGTCCGGCGACCAGGCCGGGTGGTTCGCCCAACCGGCCGGCGCGAGGACCTCCCGTGGCTCGGCGCCTTGCCCGTCGACATCCACGGCCCAGATCGTGGTGCGCGGGTGCAGGTCGGCGTCTTCGCCACGTGCCGACGTGAACGCCACGGTCCTCCCGTCCGGGCTCCAGGCGATGTCCGATACGCCCCAGTCGCCCGAGGTGACCTGACGCGGGACGGCGCCGGCCGCCGCGTCGACGACGAACAGATGCGACCAACGATCCACGTGGCCGCTGCCGTCCCAGCGCCAGTCGACGCGGGTGATCCGCCGCGCCACGGGCGACGTGTCGGCATCGGTCAGGCGGGGGTGCCGGCCCGCGGGCGAGACGTGCCCGACGAGGAAGCGCGGCGGATCGACGGTCGCGGTGAAGGCCAGTCGATCGCCGTCCGGCGACCAGGCGACCTCGCTCACCGAGCCGTGGCCGGCCGTCGCGACCTGGCGCACCGGGCCACCGGCTAGCGGGACGAGGCACAGCCGGGGGATGGCCCGCGCATCGTCGGACAGGTCGCGGATGAACGCGACGTACCGTCCATCCGGAGAGATCCGGGGCCAGCCGTCGCGCACGTGTCCGTCCGTGAGCTGGCGCGGCCGCGCGATCGCCCGTCGATGACCGCCGCCGACGGTGCCGCCGCCACTCGCCAGGTCGAGGTCCACCGCCAGGAGGTGGGTCCGGTACCGGTCGCCCCGGATGATCCGCCGGGCGACGACCGCGACGCTCCCGTCGGCCGCGAGGTCGTGCTCATCCAGGACTACCTGCCGCCGGATGTCCACCGGTGTCATCGGCCGTCGCTCCGTCACGGATGCAGGGTAGCGGCGCAGCGGCGGCGCCCGCATCGTCGCCGCGTGGTGCGGGACGGCCCGCCCTGCCGCTGCACGCTACGCTTGGTCGATGACGCCCGAACGCCTGCTGATCGCCCCCGAGGTCGCCGCTGCGCTGGCCGACGGCGCTCCTGTCGTCGCCCTCGAATCCACCCTGATCAGCCACGGCTTGCCGTACCCGCAGAACATCGAGGTCGCGAGCGCGTCCGAGGCGGCCGTCCGCGAGAGCGGCGCGGTCCCGGCGACCGTGGCGATCCACGACGGGCGGATCCTCGTCGGCCTGGACGCGGCGGCGCTCGAAGCGCTCGCCACCGCCCCGAAGGGCTCGGTTCGCAAGGCCGCCCGCCCGAGCCTCGCCATCGCCCTCGCCGAGGGCGGCTGGGCCGCGACGACCGTCTCGGCGACGATGATCGCGGCGGAGGCGGCCGGCATCCGCGTCTTTGCCACGGGTGGGATCGGCGGCGTCCACCGGGGCGCGCTCGGCGTTCCCGGGTCGGATCGCCCGGCCACCTTCGACATCTCGTCCGACCTGCAGGAGCTCGGTCGCACCGCGGTGGCCGTCGTCTGCGCCGGCCCGAAGGCCATCCTCGACGTGCCGGCCACCCTCGAGTACCTCGAGACGCACGGCGTGCCGGTCCTGGCCGTCGGCCAGGAGGACGTGCCCGGCTTCTACGCCCGCTCGTCGGGGATCAAGGCGATGGCGTTCGTCCCCGACATCGCGACGGCGGCCCGGTACGTGTCTCTGCACTTCGCCGAGGGGATCGGCGGAGGCGTCCTGGTCTGCACGCCGCCACCGGCCGACCTCGCCATCCCCGAGGCCGAGGCCCGCGCCGTCGTCGAGCAGGCGGTCCGCGACGCCGATGCGGCCGGCATCGAGGGACCCGCGGTCACGCCCTGGTTGCTGCAACGGATCGCGGTCATCACCGACGGCCGGTTCGTGCGGACCAACACCGCCCTCATCGTCAATGACGCCCGGGTCGCCGGCCAGCTCTCGGTGAGCCTCGCCGCCATCTGACCGAGGACGCGTCGGGAGGCGTCACCGGCGTCGTTCGCATGTTCTATCGATGTCTTCCTGACATTCGATGGGCCTCTTCTCTTGCGACGCGTCCGGTGGTATCCTGCGCATCCTTCCAGAACGAGCTGCCCGTGGGGGACCCATGTCCGTCTCGTCGGGCCCGCCGGCCATCGCCGCGCGCGGTCTGCGCCGCACCTACAACGTCAAGCCGACCAAGGTCGTCGCGCTCGACGGCGTGGATCTCGAGGTCCCGCCCGGCGAGTTCTTCGGGCTGCTCGGGCCGAACGGCGCGGGCAAGACGACCCTGATCAAGATCCTGACCACCTTGCTGCTCCCGTCCGAAGGGACGGCGCGGATCTTCGGCTTCGATGTCGTCGACGACGTGAAGCGCATCCGGCGGATCATGAACATGGTCGCCGGCGGCGAGCAGTCGGGCTACGGCATCCTCACCGTTCGCGAGCAGCTCTGGATGTTCAGCCAGTTCTACGGCCTGTCGCGAGACGAGGGCTGGAAGCGCGTCGACGAGCTCATCGAAGCGGTCGGGATGGGCCCCGAACGTCTCCAGCGGGTCGGCACGCTGTCGACCGGCCAGCGCCAGAAGATGAACTTCGCGCGCGGCCTGCTCAACGATCCGTGGATCCTGTTCCTCGACGAGCCCTCGCTCGGGCTGGACGTGGCCGCGGCCCGGGCCGTCCGCGAGCTGGTGACGTCCTGGAAGGCGGCCGTGCCCGGCCGGACGGTCCTGCTCACCACCCACTACATGGCCGAGGCCGACGAGCTGTGCGAGCGGATCGCCATCGTGGATCACGGCCGGATCCTGGCCATCGGCTCCCCCGCCGAACTCAAGAAGCGCGTCCAACGCGAGTCGATCTTCCGCGTCGAGATCGACCACCTCGACGGTGGACCGGGCTCGCTGGCGGCCCTCCCGGGGGTCGTGTCCGCGGCGCCCGCGGCCGATGACGACGGGCCGGTCGATCGCCAGTCCGTCACCCTGAACCTCGTTCTCGAGGAGGACGGCGTCCTGGGCGGCGTCGTCGTCGCGTTGAGCCGGATGGGGTCGCACATCCTCGCCCTGCGCAAGTCGGAGCCGTCGCTCGAGGACGTCTTCGTGGAGCTGGTCGGGCGTGGCTTCTCGGATGAGGACGGGCCTGTCGAGTCGCCGCCCGCCCACCCCACCGATCCGGCCGAGCCGCACGAACCGGTCGAGGTCGCCTGACGTGTCCCTCTACGAGCACCGCCGGACCGCCAGTCCCGCTGCCGCCGCCGAGTGGTCGCGCCGCCAGATCGTCATGACCGACCTGCGCTCGGTGTACGGGCGGGCCTATCCGCGCATGTCGGGCATGCTGCGCGAGCCGTCGTGGATGTTCTTCGAGGTCCTCCTACCGTTCCTCGCGACCTCGGCGTTCGTCTTCGTCTACCGGGCGTTGCAGGCGCCACCGCAGTACGTCGGGTTCGTCGTCCTGGGCGGGGCCTTGACCGCGTTCTGGTTGAACGTCGTCTGGATGATGGCGGGCCAGCTGTACTGGGAGAAGGCGCAGGGCAACCTCGAGCTGTTCTTCGCCGCCCCGATGGGCTTCATGGCGATCCTCTTCGGGATGGCCATGGGCGGGATGGTCATGTCATCGGTGCGGGCCATCGTCGTCCTCGTCGTCGCCACGGTCGTGTACGGCGTCACCTTCGAGGTCGACCAGTGGTTCTTGCTGATCGCCGTCTTCCTCCTGACCCTCGCGGCGCTGTACGGCCTGGGCATGGTCATGGCCGGGCTGTACCTCGTCTGGGGACGTGAGGCCTTCCAGCTCAACCAGCTCTTCGTCGAACCCGTCTACTTCGTCTCGGGACTCAACTTCCCGGTCATGAGCCTGGGTCTGCTCGGGGCGCTCGCGATCGCGACGATCCCGCTCGCCGTGGGGCTGGATGCGATGCGCCAGCTCGCCTTCGTCGGGTCGCCCTTCCCGCCCGGGACGCCGTCCGTCGAGGTCGAGATCGGCATCCTGATCGCGATGGCCATCGGCTTCACATTGTTCGCGCGGGTCATGCTGGCCGCCCTCGAGCGTCGTGCTCGTCGCGTCGGCAGCCTGTCGGTGCGCTGGCAGTGACCGCGTCCACGGCACCGGTCCCCGTGCCGGGTACGACCCCCGGCCTCGCTTCGCCGGAGTGGGGCGGCTTCGACCCGTCGCGCACCTCGGATCCGGGTTCCGGCGCGGCCTGGCGCGGGTTCGGCGCGGCGGTCCGCCTCGGCTGGCAGATGGAGGCGAACTGGACCGACCCGTTCCTGTTCTTCGTCTATTCGGTCGCGAAGCCGGTCTCGGCCGCCCTGATCCTGGTCGTGATGCTGAGCATCATCTCGGGCAACCAGGATCCGGAGTACCGCAGCTTCGTCGTGGTCGGTACCGCGCTCTGGTCGCTGGTCCTGGCGGGGATCGCCGGTCTCGCGTGGTCGGTCCTCGACGATCGCGAGCGCTATCGGATGCTCAAGTACACGTACGTCAGCCCGGCCGATTTCATGCTCCACCTGCTCGGTCGCGGGGTCGCCCGGGTCGCCGTCGGGGCGATGGGCGCGATCATCACGATCGTCGTGGGGATCCTGTTCCTCGGGGTGCCGTTCGACGCCGCCACCGTCGACTGGGTCGGTTTCGCCCTCGTCATGACGCTCGGGATCGTGGCCATCGTGGCCATCGGGGTCATGCTCGCGGCCGTCTGCCTTCAGACGCGCCAGGAGTCGTGGTCCTACCCGGACGCGGTCGCCGGCGCGCTCTTCCTCGTCAGCGGCGCGGTCTTCCCGTTGTCCGTGCTGCCGCTCGTCGCGCAGGCGATCGGGCTCGCCAATCCGCTCACCTGGTGGATCCAGGGCGTCCGCGACACGATGTTCCCGGGCGGCGTGAACGCCATCGGCGGGAGCGGCAGCCTGTGGATGCAGGCCACCGGGTCGGTGGCACCGGACACCACCACGACCATCCTCGTATTGCTGGTCTCGGGAGGGCTGGTTACACTCGTGGCAACGACGATCTTCCGGATCAGTGAGCGCCGCGCGCGAGATCGCGGGTTGCTGGACCGGACCACTGGATCCTGACCCAGGAGGACCGGACCGCATGCGGATCTACGAGGGCAGTCCGCGCCAGGACTTCGAGGAGGTCTTTCGCTCCATCGGGGCGTTCCTCGACCAGCGCGCCATGAAGGACGTCCTGCTGATGGAGGCCCCCGACGGCTTCATCGTGCAGGGGCTCGTCACGTCCGGTGCCAGCACGAGCGCGTGGTCGGACTCGCTCGGGAGTCAGTCGAAGGAGACGCTGACCTTCCTCGACGACGACATCGCCCGGTTCATGGAGGAGGCCTCCGCCCGGCGCGGCCTCGAGCCGCCGCCCCCGGTCCACGAGGCCGGCTACTACGAGACGGCGTTCCGGGTGCTCGGCCGGTACATGGACGAGCAGAAGCCGAAGGACGTCTTCTTCTTCGAGCAGGGTGGCGCGTTCGTCGTCCGGTTGCTCATGACGGGCCAGCAGGGCAATCATCACGAGTTGTCGGAGTTCACCAAGGAAGATATCGATGAGCTCGTGGCGCGGGGCCCCGCCCTCCGCCAGCCCATCGTCAAGAAGGAGGCCAAGAAGTGAAGGCTCTCAAGACGGTCGCCGTCGCCCTGGGGATCACCCTCGGTGCGCTGATCATCATCCCGCTCGCGGTCCTTGCCGGCCTGTTCGTCTGGCTGAAGGTCACCGAAGAGGACGACGAGGAGATCCTCGAGCTCGACCGCGAAGGCGTCTGATCGAACCGACCAAACCCGCCGCACCAGGGACGCCCGCCCGTTCGACGGCGGGCGTCGCGCTGTCCGGTCCCGTTCGGAGCGTCTCGACACCGGCTGAACGCCGCACGGCCGAGCTGGCCGCCCTCGCCGTCATGGCGCTGTGGGCCGGCAACTTCATCGTGGTCAAGGGCGTCGTCACGCTCCTGCCGCCCGTCGGCTTCACATTCCTCCGCTACCTCGTGGCGTCGGCGACCGTGCTGCTGCTCCTGAAGTGGCGCGACGGGAGCCTGTCGCTGCCGCGGAGCGACCTCATCCGGATCGGGATCCTCGGAGTCATAGGGTTCGGGTGCTACCAGATCCTGTGGTCGGTCGGGATCCAGACGATCTCCGCGGGCGACTCGGCCCTCCTCATCGCCACGACACCCGTCTTCACGGCGGTGCTGGCCGCCGCGACCGGCGCGGACACCCTGTCGCCGTTGCGCCTGGCCGGGGCGATGCTGTCATTCCTCGGGGTGGCGATCGTCATCGGTTCGGGGCCCGGGTTCGACCTCGGGGCGTCGCTCGTCGGCGACGTACTGACGCTCGGAGCGGCGATGTGCTGGGCGATCTACACCTCGTTCGGTGCGAACGTCCTGCGCCGCCATTCGCCACTCAAGACGACGACCTGGGCGATCGTGGCCGGGACATTGTTCCTCGCGCCACTCGGGCTTGCGCAACTGGCCACGGTCGGGGTCAAGGGCGGGCTCGAGGCGGCCGTCGCCACCGGCGCGATCGTCGCGATCGTCCTGGCGATCCTCTATTCGGGGATCCTCGCCGCCGGGACCGCCAACGTCGTCATCTTCCACGCGATCAAGCTCGTCGGGCCCACCCGGATCACCGCGCTCCAGTCGCTCGTGCCCGCGATGGCGGTGGTCCTGGCGGCGATCTTCCTGGGCGAACCCATCCGCATCGGCCAGATCCTGGGTGGGATCGTCATCATCGCCGGGGTCGCGATCCTGCGGCGTGGGACACTACCGGGCATGGGACGACTGCGACCCGAGCGGACCGCGTGAACGCCATCGAGGCGGCCGACGGCACGGCCCCGCCGATCCCGCCGCTGCGGCCGGGCGCGCCGCTGCTCGCGATCCTGGTCGACTACGACGGGACGATCGCCCAGACCGATGTCTCGGATACGGTCATGGCCACCCACGTCCCGGGCATCTGGGAGGCGGAGGCGGCCGCCTACGACGCCGGCCTCATGGGCTCGCGACGGCTGATGACCTGGGAGATGGCCCAGGTGGATGCGGATCCGGCGGCATTGCTCGCGACGGCCGCCGCCCAGCCGCACGACCCGGGCTTCGTGCCGTTCGTGCGCCGTG
>Ga0302321_100006600_pt1 | contig 10211 bp, 10 predicted proteins | sample Fen_T0_1_FD_202505 | JGI IMG/M metagenome (GOLD analysis project Ga0302321, IMG submission 202505) | Peat permafrost microbial communities from Stordalen Mire near Abisko, Sweden - Fen_T0_1 | ecosystem: Environmental > Terrestrial > Soil > Wetlands > Permafrost | place: Sweden: Abisko... | reverse complement strand
GGGATGCACGGACGACTGTTCAGCCCGATCTCCCGCACACGAAATACTGGGGTCGCGGCGTTCTTTTTACCCTAGCCGCTTCGGGGGCTGGCATGCATCACAGTTTGCCCCGGATTCAGCCCTGGCCGGCGGCATTGACGAGGTCCAGATCCGCATGGGGTCTCAGGTTTTAAACCTTGCGACCAGGGCATTGAGGAGTTCGGCCAGGTGGCTGAGTTCCTGGACCGTCTGGGTGGACTCCTTGATGGTCGCGCTCATCTCCTCCATGGCAGAGGCATTCTGCTCCGCAATGTCGGCAAGGCTCCCCATGGCCGCCACCACCTGCTGGCTGTCCTGGCTTTGGGCCTGGCTCTGGCTGCCGATGACCTTCATCCGTTCCGCCGAGTCCAGGATGGCCGCCTGGATGCTCTGCAGGGCCTCACCGGCTGTGTTCACCATCCTGGTTCCCTCGGTGATGCTCCGGCCGGAGGTCTGGATCAGGATCGTGATCTCTTTGGCGGCCGCAGCGCTCCGTTCCGCCAGCTTGCGGACCTCTTCGGCCACCACCGCGAAGCCCTTGCCATGCTCACCAGCCTTGGCGGCCTCGATGGCCGCATTGAGCGACAGCAGATTCGTCTGGTTGGCGATCTCGGTCATCACGGTCAGGATATGGCCGATCTGTTGGGAGTTCTGGCTGATGCCCTTCATACCGGCGATGGAGCCGCCCACGGCGGTGCCGCCCCTGGCTGCGGCCTGTTCAGCCTGGTCGAAGACCTGGAGGGCATCGGAGACGTTGGAGAAGACCACCTTGGAGGCTCCGGCGATGGTCTGGATGCTGCCGGTGGTGGTGCTCACCCGTTCCTTCTGGGTATCGGCCAGGTGGGCGATGCTGTCGGCCGTCTCCTCCATCCCAGCCATGCCCGCCGACATCATCAGGGAATTGGAGGCGATGTCCGTGGAGATGGCCATCACCTGCTGGACGATCTCGTGGATGTTCTCCACGAATCGGTTGAAATGAGCGGCCAACTGGGCGATTTCGTCGCTGCCATGCACGTCCAGGCGGGCGGTCAGATCGCCTTCTCCCTCCGAGATGTCGCGCATGCGGCGTTGAATCGCCACCAGGGGATGCAGCAGCGAGCGGGAGAGAACTCCGGATCCGGCCACACCGAGGATCACCACCAACAAACCAGCCCCAGCCATGAGGGCCACGCTTCGGGCAATCTCCCCAGCGACCCTGGCCTGGTTGATGGCCAACACCAGAAAGGCGGGCTTGCCGACTTCAGGGATGGCATGGGCCACACCGAGATACCCCTCGGCCTGGAACTCGAGTACGTCTTTCCCCACGGGTTTGCTTGTGGCCAGGGCACGCGAAAAGGAGGCCGCATCAAGTCTGTCCAGGCCCGCCTGGCGTTGCTGGCTGACCGTCCGCACGGAGGCCTTGTCCGGCTCCACCACCACGACTGCCGCCAGGCTGACATCCGGGTAGGTCTCGATCAGCTGCTTCAGCTGGACGTCGAGGACACCCACATCCTCGAAAGCCACATTCGGCTTCACCACTTCAGTCATGAGAATGGCCGTCGAAGCACTGCTGAGCCGAAGGGTATCTCGACCGAACCGATTCAGCTTCCAGCCAGAGATGGCCACCAGCAGGACAGTCACCATGAGGATCGTGCCCATGATCGCCAGGGTGAGTTTTTTTCGCGTGTTCAGATCGTCCCAATAGACGACGCCCATGACAGACACCTCGACATTCTTGGTTCCGTGGGGCCTCGGCCCATGCACATGGGCACGAGGCCGCCGTGTCCGTCACTCATTCCTTGTAGGCGCCCGCACAGATGACCAGATCGTCGTGGAGCATGACGAAGGAGGTCTTCTGTTCGATCTTTCCGTTCTTCGGATCAGGGTATTTGTAGCTCGTCCACCCTTTGCCCTTGGTCTTGGCGTTGCTGATGAATTCGCGGACATAGTACTTTCCATCCGGATCCTTCGCATCGTACCGGTTCATTCCCACGAGCATGGCCTTGGACCCATGGGCGACGCAGACGCCGCTGAGGTTGTAGATGAAGAGGTACAGGTCATCGCCCTTCTTGAGGTGGAACTGTCCGCTGGGGAGGTTGGTGGCTTCCAGCAACTTGTCCTTGCCCTGCTTCTTGGCGAAGGCAACAGCCTCCTTCACCAGGGCCTCGGCCTTGGCATTGTTGTCAGTCTCGGCAAAGATCGCACCGCAGCACACCGCCAACGCCGCAACGCCACGCATCCATCGCATCGCCCCCTCCTATGGTCGAAGACCGACACCCGGGGCCGAGGTTCATCACATCTGGCTTCGGTCTCTGGTGCGGTCGCTGACACGACCTTTCGGCCTGATGACCAGGGGGTTAAGTTTTGTCGAGCTATTAAGGCCGGAACTAGCCCGCTCAGCCCAGCTGGGCCAGGTCCTCAGGCACCCCAAAACTGAGGGCGGTCACTTCCATGGCACGCTCCTTGGCCTGTCGTTTCACCAGTCCCGCCAAGACCTTGCCCGGGCCGAGCTCCAGGAACGTGGTGACCCCCTGGTCCAGCAGCAAGTCCAGGGTGGCCTGCCAGCGCACCGCGCCCGGAATCTGACGAACCAGACCATCGCGAAGCGCCTCGGGATCGGAAACGGCGGCAGCGTCCACATTGTTCACGAGGGGGCAGCTGGGTGCCCGGAAGGTCAGGCCCCTCAGAATGGGCTCCATGTGGGTCTTGGCGGGTTCCATGAGGGGTGAATGGAAGGGGGCGCTCACCGGCAACCTCAGGGCTTTGCGCCCACCGCGAGCCTTGGCGGCCTCCAGGGCCGCCTCCACGGCCTCGGTGTGACCCGCGATGACGATCTGGCCAGGGCCATTGAAGTTCGCAGGGACGACGATCTTGCCCGTCACGGCGGCGGCTTCGGCACAGCTGGCCTCCACATCCGCAAGGCTCATGCCCAGCAGGGCGGCCATGGCGCCCACGCCCACGGGGACCGCCACCTGCATGGCCCGCCCGCGTTCGCGCACGGTGCGAACCGCATCCTGGAAGTCCAAAGCCCCCAGGGCCACCAGGGCGCTGTACTCGCCCAGGGAGTGACCCGCCGCGAAATCGGGCTTCGGCAACCGCTCAGCCCAGGCCCGCACCACCATCAGGCTGTGGGTCAGGATTGCAGGTTGCGTATGCTCCGTGAGTTTCAGCATCTCCTCAGGCCCCTCTGCCATCAGCTTCGAGAGAGGAAAGCCCAAGGCCACATCAGCCTCCTGCAGCACGCCGCGGGCCGCGGGTTCGGCTGCCGCCAGCGCCATGCCCATGCCCACCGCCTGGGACCCTTGACCGGGAAACAGCCACGCAACCTTGCTCATAAACACCTCAAAAGGTTCGGCCACAGATAAACATAGATGAACTCAGATAAGGACACATCCGTGTTTATCCGTGTTCATCCGTGGCTAAGAATTCAGTCCTGGGGCAACAGCTGCGCCACGCGCTCCTGGATGCGCTCGTGGAGTCGATGCTCGGCAGCCCGCAGGGCGGCGCGGATGGCGTTGCGCACGGCCTTCGCATCGCTGCGGCCGTGGCCGATGATGCTCACGCCCTTGACGCCCAGCAGGGGCGCCCCGCCGTATTCCGCGTAGTCGAGCTTCTTCTTAAAGCGCTTCAGGGCGGGCTTGGCCAGCAGGCCGGCGAATTTGGTGACGGGGCCTTCCATGAAACTATCGCGAAGGCCCTTGAAGATGCCCTCGGCCAAGGCCTCACTGGATTTGAGCACCACGTTCCCCACGAAGCCGTCGCAGGCGATGACGTCGAAATTCCCGTTCCAGATGTCGCGGCCTTCAGCATTGCCTTCGAAACGGATCTCGATCTCGCGGAGCATGGCGGAGGCTTCCTTGGTCACATCGGTGCCCTTGCCGTCCTCTTCGCCCACGCTGAGGATGCCCACGCGGGGCCGCTCCAGACCAAGCACTTCCTCGGCATAGACGGAGCCCATCACCGCAAATTGGGCGATATGTTCTGCGCGGCTGTCCACATTGGCGCCCACATCCAGAAGCACGGTCGGGCCGCCCTTCATGTTGGGCAGGACGCTGGCCAGGGCCGGCCGGTCCACGCCCTCAAGCTTGCCGATGACGAGGCTGGAAGCCACCATCGCGGCGCCGGTATGCCCCATGGACACCACGCCCTGGGCCAGGCCCTCGCGAACAAGCTGAGCGGCCACCCGGATGGAACTGTCCTTTTTTTCTTTCAGGATGCAGGTGGCTTTGTCTTCCATGACCACAGTCTGGGAGGCGTGAACCACCTCGGCACGAGCCATGAGTTCCGGTGTGAATCCGTGCTTGGCCAGCTCCGGGCGGAGCACGGCCTCGTCCCCAACCAGGAACAGGAAGAGCCCCGGCCAGGCCTCTAGGGCCTCCCGGGCGCCCTGCAAGGTGGCATGGGGGGCGTTGTCGCCCCCCATGACATCCAGTGCGATGCGATGGCCGTCCACCGGCCAGTCCTTAAGCGTTCGCAGCGACGCGGACGGCCAGCTTGCCGCGGTAGAAGCCGCAGCTGGGGCAGACGCGGTGCGGCAGCTTGGGGGTCTGGCAGTTCGGGCAGGTGCTGGCGCTCATGACTTCCAGCGAATCATGGGTGCGCCGGCGGTCGCGGCGGGCCTTGGAATGGCGGCGCTTGGGATTCGGCATGGCTTGCTCCTAGGAGTAGAACGAAAGAACACAATGTTCCAGGTTAAAGGTTTCAGGATTCCGGGTCCAGCTTGATTCCCGCCAGAGCCCTGGTCAGGGCCCGGTTCAAGGCCGAGGGAACCTGATCGGCTTCGGGCTGGCAGTGGCAGAGGCCCTTGTTCCAGTTCTTGCCGCAGTTGGGACAGAGTCCTTTGCAGTTTTCGACGCAAAGCGGATGCATGGGAGCCTGGAGCTCGAACTGCTCGCGCACCAGCTCGGCTTCATCCAGGGAGTCTTCCGGGAGGAACACCACATCCAGATCCTGGGATCCCAGCGTGTGCGATCCGCGACCCACCAGATCCGCGTCTTTGCTGCCAAGGAACTGGCTTTCGACCACCAGTGACCGATCCAGGGGCGCCAGACAGCGGCTGCAAGCGCCCTGCCACACAGCCTGGCCCTTCACTTCGAGGAACACATCGCCATCGGAAGCCAGCGCGAAGACCGACCAGGTCAGGTCACGCAAGGACACGTCCCCCTCAAGCGCCACGTGCTCAGTGGTGCCATTCAGGCGAAGGCCCTCCGGGGGCAGGTTGTAGAGATTGATCACTTCTTGGCTCCTGCGTCACCGGCGGGAACATCCGTTTTGGGGGCGCCACCCGTGCTGGCCCCACTCACCGGGGAAGATCCCTTCACGTCGCCAGGCGTTCGGATGATGGGTCCGGCGTCTTCCTGGTTGTTGGGATCACCACCGCATTTCAGGTCATAGGTGGCCCGGGTGGACTTGCCTTCATAGGGCTGATTGAAGGGATCCTGGGCGGACATTCCAACTTTGATGAGGCTCTCTTTCACCAGGGCCGAATTGCCGTCCACCATGGCGTCAAAGCTTCCGAAATCAGGGAAATAACCATGCTTGAGGTAATACTGGTCGAGGCCCTCGGCCACGATCTTGAGGTCATCCTGGGCCTTGAGGTAGCGGGCCTGGGCCGAGTGCTTCCTGTACTGGGAGAAACCCAGCGTGCCCAGCACGGCAATGATCATCATCGCCACCAGCAGTTCGAGCAGCGAGAAGCCTCGGGTGGTGCGACGGGCGGTCGTGGGGTTCATGGTTGGGGTCCGGTGTGAGGGGTCGGATGGGTCGCATCCGAGCGTTCCAGTGTGCCAGGAATGGCTGGAAAAGCAAGCATTCATGGGCATCATGCCTCCTTTGAACCTTCGGTTCCGCCGCCTTCGTCCACCACTGGGGCGGGGAAGTCCGCGGGCCAGGGAAATTCACTTGGAAGGGCTTCTAAACCACCGAGTTCCGCCAGCCAATACCGGTAGGCTCGGAAACTCATGCCCAGGCGTTTCCCCGCCTTGGTCTTGACGCCGCCCACCTCCTCCAGGGCCCTTCGGAGAAAATGTCCCTTCAGAGCCTGGATCCAGGCCTCGAGATCGAACCCATCGGCAGGGATCTTGAACGGAGCGGGTCGGTTCCCGGTCTCCGGGGAACCTGACAGCCCGAAGCCCTCGGGGAGCAGATCTCGGGTGATGGGGCCGCCTGGATTGAGCGCCACGCAACGCTCCATGAGGTTTTCCAGTTCCCGCACATTGCCTGGGAACCGGTAGCAAAGCAGCAGGGACATGGTCTCCGGGTGGAGCTGCATGGGCGGCTTGCCCATCTTCAGGCAGGACCGGCGGATGAAGTGCTCGGCCAGGACGGGCATGTCCTCAGGCCGTTCCCGCAGCGGAGGCAGTTCGATCTGGAGGATGTTCAGGCGGTAGTAGAGATCCTCGCGAAAGGCGCCGGATTCGGCCCGGGCCCTCAGGTCACGGTTGGTGGCGGCGATGACGCGGACATCCACCGGCCGTTCCTCCGTGGCCCCCAGGCGGCGGAGACGGCGTTCCTGGAGGACGCGCAGCAGCTTCACCTGAAGGGAAAGGGGCATCTCGCCGATCTCATCGAGAAAGAGGATGCCCCCGCCGGCCTCCTCGAAGAGCCCGCGCTTCATGGCGCTGGCCCCGGTAAAGGCACCCTTCTCAAAACCGAAGAGTTCGCTTTCCAGCAGAGCCTCCGGCAGAGCCCCGCAGTTCACGGCCACAAAGGGACCTTTGGCGCGATCCGAGTAGCGGTGGATGAGGCGGGCCACCACCTCCTTGCCGGTGCCGCTCTCGCCTGTCAACAGCACGGTGGTGTCGGCCCGGGAGACCTTGCCGATGAGGGCGTTGATCTTGCGCATGATGTGGCCCACACCCACCAGTTCGCCCAGATCGGAAGGCGGCGGGGCTTCGGGCTCGGCAGCGGCCAGCAGCCCTTTGAGGGAAGCGATGAGTTCTTCATGCTTGAAGGGCTTGGTGATGAAGTCCACGGCCCCCTGGTTCAGCGCCTGCACCGTGGTTTCCGTGGTGGCATAGGCGGTCATGATGACCACGGGGGTTTCCAGTCCCTGTTCCTTCATCCAGGTGAGCAGTTCGATCCCCGAACCATCCTTGAGCTTCAGATCGGACAGGACGCCATCAAAGGTGGTCTCCCGCAGGGCCCGCTGCCCTTCCCCAATGCCCGAGGCGGCTTCGCAGTAGAAGCCTGCCCCCTCCAGTGCCAAAGTCAGCACCTCCCTTAGGCCGGGCTCATCCTCCACCAGCAGGATCCGTTGGGTCGAGGCAAGGGACATGGCAACCTATGTGTGTGACGCCCTAGGATTGTGACGCATTAGGTCAGTCATCCTATCCTGAACCCTTGCCTGGAGTCCCGTGAAGCATGTCGTGTTCGCCCACCGGAAGCTGTCCTTTGGCGGCGGCGAGCGGGTGCTCCTGGAGCAAGTCGCGGCCCTGGCGGATCTACCAGTCCAGGTCTCTGTCCTGTTCCGCAAGGAACCAGGTCGGCGCGATATCGAGCCGGAGTTGCACGCACGCAATCCGAATGTGGTGGAAGTGATTCACTTACCTGGTGCGATGGGGGCCTTCCAGTGGCTGCGGAAGGTCCGCCCGGATCTGCTGGTGCTCTGCAACCACAAGGGGGTGCAGCGCGCCCTGCCCTGGCTGGCCCGATTCGGGGTGAGAATCCCCACCGTCCTCACGCTGCATGAGCACTATGAGCGCCATCTGAGAAAGTACCGGGGCGTTCGCAATCTCGTGGATCGCTGGATCTGCACCTACGATTTCACGGCCGCCGTGAAGGAAAACCTCAGCGACGCCCCTTGCAGCATCATCCACCCGCTCTATCCCAGGCCTGAAACCAAGGCGGCTACACCGGAGGAGCGACTCACCGCTCGCCGGGAATTGGGCATACCTGAAACGGGTCGGCTCGTGGGCTATGTGGGTCAAATCGATGGCCGCAAAGACCCCAACAGCGTTCTGCGGTTCGCCGAGGCTCTCGGGGAGGTCCAACTCCTCTTTGCGGGACGGGAGGAACCTGAGACCGCAACGTCCCTCACGGCCCACCTCGAGGCCTCACCCCTGCGGACCCGTACCTTCCGATTGGGGCCCCAGGCTGATCTGCGACCCGCCTTCACGGCGCTCGATCTCTATGTCATGACCAGCCGGAACGAAGGCTTCTTCCCCCTCGCCCTCATTGAAGCCCTTGAGCACGGCGTGCCGATCCTGGCGCCGACGGTGGGAGGCATCGGATCCGTGTTGACGGATGGCAACGGTGGTTTCCTCATGGCCAAACCTGACGATCGGCAATCCATCCCCGTGCCCCTGCTGGAGGCTGCCGCCACGCGCCTTGCGCCCTTGCTGGCCGACACGGAAGGCTGGGAGGCCCAGCGAACGAAAGCCCATGCCTTCGGCACGTCACTGACCCGGGACTACGATGCGGCGGCGGCGTTCCGCGCGGCGGTGGCGGAATGGCTGTGATTCCCGACCACGCCACCTGGGTGCGCTTCCTCCCGCGGTTTGTGGGCGATGACGGGGCCCCCTCCGCGATCGCAAGCCGAAGGCGCAGCGGGAGCGGGAGCACCGCGCGGGGCGCGGTGCGATCGGGGGGTAGTCCTCGGCGGCGAGGCCCGCTGGAGCTTCCGAAATGACTATCGTGATTCCCGACCACGCCACCTGGGTGCGCTTCCCGCGGTTTGTGGGCGATGCCGCCATGCAGCTGCCTGTTCTGCGCCTCCTCAGGGACATCGGCGTCGGGCCCATCGTCGTCTGGGGGCCGAAAACCACGGTGGGTCTGGTGGCGGACACCTGGTTCTGCGATGCGACCCTGCCGGATGTGGGCAAACCAGGCCCCATCACCATGGCCCGCACGCTCCGAAAGCATCAGGCTGCCCGCAGCATCCACTTCCCAAAATCCCTCCGCCCTGCCCTGGCAGCCTGGCTGGCCCGCGTGCCCGAGCGCATCGGCGTGGATGAAAGCCTGGCGGGTCTCTTCAACACCCACAGTGGCCCGTTCTGGGATGCCGAGGGCCCCTTCCTCTTGCGGTACCACGCGGTGCTGGCGCGGCGCTGGCCCGACCTGCCGCCCATGCCCTTCGCGGATTTCGATCCAGGCGTCATCATCGACCAGCCGAAGGAACGCTACCTCTGCCTCATGCCCGGCTCGACCTGGCCCTCCAAAGCCTGGCCCGTTGATCATTTCCGGACCCTGCTCCTCAAGGCCCGCTCGGAGGGCTTCGCCGTGGCGGTACTGGGATCGCCAGATGAGGCACCAAGCTGCATGGCCGTGGCCGGTGATGAAGGCATCAACCTCTGCGGAAAAACCTCCCTCAAGGAAGCCGCTGCGTGGATGCGTGGCGCTGCGGCGGTGTTGGGCAACGATTCGGGCCTCAGCCACCTGGCGGCGGCCTGTGGCGCGCCCGCCTTGGCCATCTACGGGGCCACGGATCCCGGCGGATCCACGCCCTGGGGGCCGAAGAGCAGGGGCCTGCGCAAAGACGGGATCCCCTGCGCTCCTTGTTTCAAGCCGGATTGTTTCACCCCGGGACATCCGTGCCTGACGGGGATCGGTCCGGACCAAGTCTGGACTGAACTGCTTCGTCTCATCTCCGTATAGAATCACAGGTCTCCCCGAGGTCCGCATGTTCCGTCGTCTCATCCTTGCCTGTGCAACCGTGACCCTGATGGCCCAGGCGCCCGCCATCAGCTTCGACAAAACGCACCATGACTTCGGTCGCATCACGCCGGACCGCAAAGTGGCCGCCAAATACAAGGTGACCAACACCGGCAACGCCTACCTGAGCATCACCCAGGTGCGACCCAGCTGCGGTTGCACCTACACGATGCTGGGGAAATGGTCCCTCGCGCCCGGTGAATCCACCGAGATCGAGGCCATGTTCGATCCCAAGGGCATCAAGGGGGGCGTGCGCAAATCCATCGAAGTCGTCTGCAACGACCCGAAGACGCCCACCATCAGCCTGACGCTCGAAGCCGATGTGGTGCAGGAGATCATGCCTTCGGTCGAATCCGTGTACTTCCACCAGGCCCCGAAATCCAGCACCAGCCGCAGCCAGATCCGCTACTCGAGCGGGAATGGAGAACCGGTTCAGATTGTGGACGTGAAGGCGCCCGGTGCGCCCTTCCTCACCTTCGCCTACCGCTCCGAAGGCAAGGACGTCGTCCTGGATGTCGCCTTCGACGGCCATAAGGTTCCGGCCGGACAGTTCCGTGGCGTCG
>Ga0302321_100006599_pt1 | contig 10213 bp, 8 predicted proteins | sample Fen_T0_1_FD_202505 | JGI IMG/M metagenome (GOLD analysis project Ga0302321, IMG submission 202505) | Peat permafrost microbial communities from Stordalen Mire near Abisko, Sweden - Fen_T0_1 | ecosystem: Environmental > Terrestrial > Soil > Wetlands > Permafrost | place: Sweden: Abisko... | reverse complement strand
AAGATCGAGTCGGGAACGGTGACGGTCGAGAGCGAGGAGCTCGGCTTCGCGCAGCTGCGCGACATGGCCGAGCGCAACTTCCGCCACGAAGCGGAGAACCGCGGCCTGACCTTCACCAGCGATTTCGGTCCCGACCTCGACCGCGCGCTCACCACCGACCCCAAGCGCCTGCTGCAGGTGCTCAAGAACCTGCTCTCCAACGCGTTCAAGTTCACGGAGCGCGGCGGAGTCCGCCTGGAAGTCGGCCTGGGCAAGAGCGGCTGGAGCACGGACCACCCGGTGCTCGGCACGGCTCCGACGGTGGTCTACTTCGCGGTCAGCGACACCGGCATCGGCATCCCGATCGAGAAGCAGCGCATCATCTTCGAGGCCTTCCAGCAGGCAGACGCCGGCACCGCGCGCAAGTACGGCGGCACGGGACTGGGACTCGCGATCAGTCGCGAACTCGCCAATCTGCTGGGCGGAGAAATCCGCCTGCACAGCGTTCCGGGCACGGGCAGCACGTTCACCCTGTACCTGCCGCTGCGCTACGAAGGACCGGCGACCGCGCGGGCGAATCCGAACACGCTGCGCGCGGCTCCCCGATTCGCGGCTGCGTTGCCCGCAGCGCCGCTCGAGACCGTGTCGGACGACCGCCACGCGATCGAGAAGGGCGACGAGGTTCTGCTGATCGTCGAGGACGACCCGCATTACGCGCGCGTGCTGCTGGATGTCGCGCGTGCGCGCGGCTTCAAGGGGCTGGTCGCGATGCGCGGCAACGACGCGCTCTCGCTCGCGCGCCAGTACCTGCCGTCGGCGATCTCGCTGGACATCTTCCTGCCGGACATGCACGGCTGGACGGTGCTGAGCCAGCTCAAGCAGAACATGGAGACGCGCCACATCCCGGTGCAGATCGTCACGGTCGAGGAACAGCGCCAGCACGGGCTGGAGCGCGGCGCCTTCGCCTACCTCAACAAGCCGCTGACCACCGCTGGTCTCGAGGATGCGTTCGATCGGATCAAGCTGTTCACCAAGCAGGAGCTGCGCCAATTGCTGGTGGTCGAGGACGACCCGGCCGAGCAGTTCAGCATCGCCGAGCTGATCGGCAACGGGGACGTGCAGATCACGGCGGTCGGAACCGGCGAGGACGCACTGAGCGCGATGCGCAACCGGCCCTTCGACTGCGTGGTGCTCGACTTGCGCCTGCCCGACATCTCCGGATTCGACCTGCTGAGGACGGTCAACAGCGAACCCGCGCTGCGCGACACGCCGATCGTGGTCTTCACCGGCAAGGAGCTGAGCGCCGACGAGGAGAGCCAGCTGCGTCGCATGGCCAAGAGCATCGTGCTCAAGGGCGTGCAGTCGCCGGAGCGGCTGCTCGACGAGACGGCCCTGTTCCTGCACCGCGAGATCTCCAAGCTGCCGCCTTCCAAGCAGAGCATGCTGGAGCGCCTACACCAGTCCGACGAGGGACTGGTCGGCAAGCGCGTGCTGGTCGTCGACGATGACGTGCGCAACATCTTCGCCCTGTCCAGCCTGCTCGAACGGCACAAGATGACCGTGATCAGCGCCACGACCGGCCAGGAAGCGATCGACCTGATCGAGTCCACCGAGGATCTTTCGCTGGTCCTGATGGACATCATGATGCCCGAGATGGACGGCTACGACACGATGCGCCGGATCCGCAGCGAGAACCACCTGCGCCTCCTGCCGATCATCGCCTTGACCGCGAAGGCGATGAAGGGCGACCGCGAGAAGTGCCTCGAGGCTGGAGCTTCGGATTACATCGCCAAGCCAGTCAACACGGAACAGCTCCTGTCGCTGCTGCGCATGTGGCTGCACCGCTGAACACGTGGACCATGAAGAACCAGGGCCAACTTCCTGAGCGCGCGCTCGGCAATCGACCGATGACGAACGCCGAGCAGGTCAACATCCTGATCGTCGACGATCAGCCCTCGCGCCTCCTGAGCTACGAGGTGATCCTCGCGGAGCTGAAGCAGAACATCGTCCGCGCCGGCTCGGGCGCCGAGGCCCTGCAGGAGCTGATGCGCCGCGAATACGCCGTGATCCTGCTCGACGTCAACATGCCCGGCATGGACGGTTTCGAGACGGCGCAGATGATCCACCATCACCCGCGCTTCGAGAACACGCCGCTGGTATTCGTCACGGCCTTCAACGTCACCGACATGGACCGGCTCAAGGGCTACGAGCTCGGTGCGGTCGACTACGTCTACGTCCCGGTCATCCCGGCGATCCTGCGCAGCAAGGTCGCCGTGCTGGTCGAGAACTTTCTTCAGAAGCAGGAGCTGCGCAGGCTCAACCAGAACCTGGCCCGGGCCAATGCCGAGCTGGCCGCGACCAACAGTGCGCTGCAGGCCGAGAAGGGACGCGAGCTCGAGCGCATGAACCGCGATCTCGAGTTCGCCAATGCCGAGCTCGAGCGCACCAATCAGATCCTGACCGAGGAGATCGCCGAGCGCCGGCGCGCCGAGGAAGCCCGGCAACGCAGCGACCAGCACCTGGACGCGATCCTGCAGAACACCTCCGCTCTGATCAACCTGCTCGACCTCGACGGGCGCTTCGTGCACCTCAACCGTTCCTGGGAGGTGCTCCTGCCCTGCGGCAGCCAGGAGGCTCGCGGCCGGTCGCTCTCCGAGCTCCTGCCCGCGGCTGTCGCGAAGGCATTCGAGGAGCACAACCAGCGCGTGATCCTCGAGCGCCGGCCACACGAGTTCGAGTGGACCATGCTGCTCGCCGACGGCCGGACCGCCGTGTTCAATTCGATCAAGGCTCCGCTGCTGGACGCGGCCGGCGAGCCCTACGGCATCGTCGGCGTCTCGACGGACATCACCGAGCGCAAGTTGCTGGAGAACGCGCTGCGCGACGCCGACCGCCGCAAGGACGAATTCATCGCCATGCTGGCCCACGAGCTGCGCAACCCGCTGGCGCCCATCGTCAACGGGCTCGAGATGATGCGGCTCAAGAGCCTGAACGACCCGGAGCTCGACTGGTGCCGCGACGTGATCACACGCCAGGTGGCGCATCTGAGCCGCCTGGTCGAGGACCTGCTCGACGTCTCGCGCATCAGCCAGGGCAAGATCAAGCTGCAGACGGCCGAAATCGAGCTGACCAAGGTGGTCGAGCGCGCGATCGAGACCGCCCGGCCGCTGATCGATTCGCACAAGCATGCACTGTCGGTCCATTTGCCCGAGGCCCCGGTCGTGATCCGGGGCGACGCGACGCGCCTGGCCCAGATCCTGGGCAACCTGCTCAGCAACGCCGCCAAGTACACCCACGACTGCGGCAAGATCGAACTGCGCGTCCACTGCACGGGTTCGCACGTCCAGATCCGCGTCAAGGACAGCGGTGTCGGCATCCCGCCCGAGCTGATGCCCAGGATGTTCGAGCTGTTCGTGCAGTTCGAGCGCACCCTCGATCGCTCCCAGGGTGGGCTCGGGATCGGGCTCGCGCTGGTCAAGCGTCTGGTCGAGCTCCACGGTGGCGACGTCAGCGCTCACAGCGAGGGCTCCGGGCGCGGGAGCGAGTTCATCGTGCGCCTTCCGCTGATGTCGACTCGAACTGTCACCGTACCCCTGTCGTCCGAGGAGGAACCGCCCATGAGTCCGCCCGTTCCCGCCCGCAAGATCCTGGTGGTCGACGACAACGTCGATGCTGCCGACGCCATGGCGATGCTGTTACGGCACTCGGGCCATCGTGTCCAGACGGCCCATTCGGGAGCCGATGCGATCAGCCTGGCTCAGCGCTTCCAGCCCCAGGTGATCCTCCTCGATCTCGGCATGCCCGGGATGAACGGCTACGAGGCCGCGCAGCGGATCCGCGAGCTGCCCGGCGGCAGCGAGATCCTCGTGGTCGCGCTGACCGGCTGGAGCCAGGCGGATGCCCGCGAAGCGACCTGCAGCGCCGGCTTCGACGTGCATCTCGTCAAGCCGGTCGACCATGCGGCTTTGTACAAGCTGCTCGACGATCTGCCGAGCGATCCCGACATCCCGGTCGCCATGTGACGGCGTGACTCGAGCTGGCCGCCGGGCATCTGCGGGTCGGCGCCCTGCCCTTCGACTCAGGACGCGAGCTTGAACACCGCCGCCGCCAACCATCTTCGCGTCGATCAAGTCGCGGCGCACCTCCTTCTCGCGTGGGAGCTTGGCGCCAGGAACCGTGCGTGGCAGCGTTCCGCGCAACCGCTCATGACTTGCTCCCGCTTCGATCACGCCGGCGCGGAGACCTGGCGGGTCCGGTGCGAGCCAAGCTCGCGGTCACCGCAGCGGCAAACGTCTTCCAATCGGAGATCCTTGCGTTCAAGGCGCGCCTGCCTGCGGCCGAGATCCGGTAGTACCTCGCGCGACGATTCCGGTCCGAGCGGCCCCAGCGGGAGGTCAGCTGACCGCGCCGCTCGAGTCGCCGGAGCGCGGGATAGAGCGAGCCATAGCCGACATGCAACTCGAAGCCGCTGCGCTCGAGGATCCAGCGCGTGATGGACTCGCCGTGCCTCGCGCGGCCCGAGACGGCCTTCAACACGAGCATGTCGAGCGTGCCCGGGATGATCCCCTGACCGGCCCGTGCGGGCACCTTCTTCGTCCTCGCGTGCGTCGTCCTCATCGAGATTCACGGGCGCCTGAAGAGTCCGGGGACGAGCAAGAGCGCTCCGCAGCCGACCATCGCCGGGCCGAGCGGCAGGTCGATCCGGAACCCCGCCAACGCACCCAACACGACCTGCAGCACTCCGAACCCTGCTGCGAGGAAGAAGTAGGCGAGCATCGATTTCGCGTACAGACGCGCGGCCAGCGGCGGGAGGATGAGCAAGCCGAAGAGCAAGGTCGGCCCGAGGATCATGGTGCCGACCGCGACCGTCAGGCCCGTCAATACGAGCAGCAGCGCCTCGAAGGCCAGCACGCGCTTGCCGAGCACGCGCGACATCTCGCGATCGAAGCTCACGAGCACGAGGTCGCGGTGGAAGAGGAAGAGCACTCCCAGCACGAGCAGCAGCACCACGAGCAGGGTGTGCAGTTCATGGATCCCGACGTACGAGAGTTCGCCCTGCAGGAGTTCGTCGACCTCCGCCTTCCCGACCGGCGCCCAACGCGTGAAGATGTAGATCGAAGCGTTGGCGATCGCGAAGGCCGCCGCGACGCGCCCGATCTCGTTGTCGCCGCGGCGCCCCAGAGCGAGCAGGACCGCCAGCCCGCCGAAGCTGAACAGCCCCGCCCAGGAAAGGCTGTAGTTCATCAGGGCGTGCTTCGAATCGAGAGCGGCTTGCGGATCGGCCGCCGGCCAGCCGAGGTGCCGCACGCACCAGGGCAGGAGCGCGAAGCCCAGGGCGACGCCGGCCAGCGCGAGTTGCGGCAGCGCGATGCCATGGAAACTCGTGCGGCGCACGAACAGGAAGCAGCCCACGACCGGCAGGACGCAGGCCGCGAGCAGCGCCGCGATGAGCGCATAGCGGAAGAGCGAAAAGAACTCCTGCCAACCGACCCCTTCCATGCTCAGTCCTCCTCCGGCGCGCCGCTGCTCGCGTCCTCGTAGACACGGTCGAGGTTCTCGGGCGCCAGGATCTCGCGTGTCGGACCGCGCCGGACGCGGCCGTCGGAGACCCACAGCACCTCTTCCACCGCGGATCGAAGCATCGAGACCTGGTGTGAGACGAGCAGCACGGCGATGTGCTCGCGGGCATGCAAGTCGTGGAGCAACTCGAGGATCTTCTGCTGCGCGCCGCGGTCGACGCCGCTCGTCGGCTCGTCGAGCAGCAGGAGCTGCGGATTCTTCATCAGCGCGCGCGCGATCAGCACGCGCTGGCGCTGGCCGCCCGAGAGACTCGCGAATGCCGCCGAGCCCTTGTCCGCTAGTCCGACGCGCACCAGCAACTGTGCTGCGCGCTCTCGATCCACGCGCGGAAATCCGCGCAGGCCGCGCAACCGTCCGTAGGCCCCCATGTGCACCACCTCGGCAACGGACACCGGATAGATGGGATCGAGGTTCTCGCGCTGCGGCACGTATCCAATCGCGCCCGGCGCACGCTCGATCCGGCCGCACTGCGGCTGCAGCAAGCCGAGCAGTCCGCGAAAGAGCGTCGTCTTGCCGGCCCCGTTGGGCCCGACGATGCCCAGGAAATCCCCGGCGTCGACCGTGAGGTCGACGCCGGAGACCACCATCTTCGAGCCGTAGCCGAATCCGGCCTGCTCGAGCTTCAGCAGTGTGACCACGCGCGGAGTGCTAGCGCGACGGGCCGCTGCCGAATGCCTGCGACAGACGCTGGTGCACGAGATCCATCATCCCGATCCAGGTCTCCGTGCCGGGGATGCCCGCGCACATGTTGGGCAGTTCGACCGACTTGGCACCGGTCTCTTCGACGATCCGCGCCACGGCCTGGTTGTTCGACCAGGGCGCCGTGAAGATCGTCACGTCCTTCTCGCGCTTGACGCTGTCGATCAACTCCGCGAGCGAGGATGCCGTCGGCGCGCTGCCGGGCTTGGGCTCGATCGAACCGACGAGCTTCAGGCCGCAGGCCTCGATCAGGTAGTCGTACTCCTTGTGGTAGACGATCACCTTGCGCCCGGCCCAGGCCTTCTCCATCTCGGCCCAGCGCTTCTCGGCCTCGTCGAGCTTCTTCGAGTACTCGGCGAAGCGTGCTTCGTAGGCCGCCTTCGACCCGGGATCGTTGGCGATCAGGCCCGCCAGCACGCGCGCTGCCATCTGGCGTCCGCCCTTGGGCGAGACGTTCATGTGCGGATTGCCCTGCGGGTGCACATCGCCGAACTTGCGGTCGAGGATCTTGGGCACGTCGAGCGGCTCCCAGCCCTCCGAGGTGTTCACGAAGCCCGGCTTGCCGGGCTGGATCCTCTCGTTCTGCGCGCCCTCGAGCAGTCCGGGCACGAAGGCCGTCTCGAGCGAGAGTCCGATCTGCACGAGCATGTCCGCACGGCTCATGGCCACGAGGTGCGAGGGCTTGGGCGTCACGAGGTGCGCGTTCTCGAGACCCTTGCAGATGGTGCTGACCTCGACACGATCGCCGCCGATCTCGCGCACGATGTCGGCGAGGTCCGGGATGGTGGCCACGACCTTGAGCTTGTCCCCGGCGTAGCTGGTGGCGGAGGAGACGAGCAGGGCGAAGACTAGGAACAGTCGGCGAAGGATGGTGTTCATGGTGGTTGCAGTGGAGTTGAGGTTGATGTGCATGGGGATCACCAATTCACGCCGTGGCCGTGCGCGCCGACGATGAAGGAGTACTGGATCGCGGCGCGGAACGAGGGATCCGAGCCGTCCTGGTCGTAGCTCGTGAGGTCCAGACGGATGCGCTGGAACTCCGAGAAGCTGTGCGTGAAGTAGACGTCGGCTTCCGTGGCATTCGAGGCCGAGCCGTCCGGCAGTTCGGTCGCGCTGTACTGCAGGCCGAAGCTGTTGTTCTGGTCGAGCGCGTAGTCGGCGAACGCAAACCAGCCGTGCAGCGTGCTCTGATCCACCGCGATCGTCCCGGCTCCACCGGGATTGGTGACCGAGAAGCCCGTGTCACCGCTGCTGATCAGGTACTCGCCACCGAGGGTGAAGGCGTTGACCCCGGTATCGCTCTTCCAGCCGTAGGTGATGTCCGCTCCGACGACGGTGTTGCGCAGGTCCGCGGCCTGATCTCCCGAGGGCGAGTAGTCCGCCTGGTAACTCGGGATCACGCGCGCCGACGCGCCGGCCTGCAGCGTCCCGTTCTCGCCGACGTCCGTGAATCCGGTCAGGCGGGCGGTGAAGTTCAAGTCGCCGGCCGACTTGCGCTCGAGGATCGAAGGGCTGGCCGTGAGCGTCGGGTCGAAGTCCGCCGGGGTCTCGGGCAGGAGGTTGTCGAACACGCCGACCGACCAGCGCACGGCGGTCGAGTCGCCTGCGGCGCCCCAATCGTCCCATTCCAGGCCGTTGCCCTTGATCTCCTCGCCGAGCAAGGCGCGCAGCGCGAGCGGCCGCTCGACCGTGCGCAGTTCGTGCACGTGAGTCTGCATCTGCTTGCCGAAGTCGATGAAGAACTTGCCCGCGCGGATCGTGTTGTGGCCGCCGAGTCCGGTGTAGTGCACGGCGCCTTCCTCGACGTTGAGCGCCTCCCCGTCGCTGTTCGCCACGAAGTAGGCCCAGGCCGTGGGATCGACCCAGGCCTGCGCCATGACCTCGAGACTGCGCAGCTTCATGTCCCAGCCGGCGGGCTCGCCGCCGCCGCTGCGGTAGTCGGCGACGAAATCGCCGACGAAGGAGAAGGCCGGATTGAAGACCGACGAGAAACGGTTCGCCTGGCTCATGTCGGTCTGGCCCGAGGCTTGCGCGCCGTAGGTCTGGGCCGGCATGCCGGGCGTCTGGAACGGAGTCGATTGCGCAGAGGCGCTCGCGCAGAGCGTGAATGGAATGGCGGAAAGGAATGCGGTTCTGGAATTCATGATTGCGGCTCCGCGAAATCGCGGAACGGAGTTCGGGTGCGTGAGGTGAGGTGGGTTGAGGCGATCCAGCCGTCAGGCCGGACGCGTGGCGAGGAGGCGGACTCGGGGCGAGTCGCCCTGCGGCGGGCACTCGGCCCGCGAGACCCTCACACCCTTGCTGGCGGCGCGCGCGCGTTGCCCTGCTCTGGGAGCAGGTGCTCGGAAAGGCACTCGGTTGCACGCGCGAGTTCGACCGCCTGTATGGCGAGCCAGAACACGATCGGCTCGAAGCGCGGAGCCTCGGGCATCGAGACGTGGCACAGGTCGCAACCGCCGGCTCCGTCCGAGCCGTGGTGGAACAGATGGTGGGCGGGCCCTGCCAGGAAGAGGCTGGCAAGGAGCAGGATCACGAGCAGGATCTGCAGAGCCCGCCGCACACGCGGACTCGTGCGGCGGACTCCGAGGGCGGACCGGTGGAGGGCCGGAGCTGAGCTGGACATCAAATGCGCTCGCAGAGGACGGAAGTCAGGACTTCAGCGACCATGCACGGCCCGACGAGTCGCGGCGTTGCGCGCGTTCACGCACTTCCGCGAGCCGACGAGCGAACCTCGGCGCCGACACGGTCTGCTCTCATGGAGCGAGGTCCAGGCGGGGAATCGCGAGCAGCCTTGCGCGCTCAGGGACTCCGGCTGGCTCCGGTCGGACGCGTTCGCTAGGCCGCTGGCGGCGAATGATTCGGAGCCAGCAGGTAGAGCGGGAACCCGCTGACCTCGAGCGTCTGATCCGTGCAGCTCTCGAGCGCAACCTGCGGCAGCGCACGTGCCTCTCCGAGCGGACTCGCGTCGGGGGCGGGCAGCGAGAACGGAGCGGCAATCGTGCAGTGAACGTGATCGTGCCCAAGCCGCGTTCGCCCGGACGTGTAGCCGGGCGACGGAGAGCGCGGATCCGCCTGTGCAGCGGCGTCGCGATCAGCCGGGGACGCACTCGAATCCTGCTCCACGTGCACGAGGAGTCCGTGCTCGCAGACGGCGTGCGACGCCGTCGATTCATGCCATGCGCTGCCGAGGAAGCCCCAGACGTAGACCAGGACCAGCAGCGCGAGTCCGAGCTGCCTTTGCCGTGCTTTCCGGCTCGATCCTGCTGCGCGAGTGAACATGGAGTGCATGTTTCGGGCGATTCCGAACGCGCTGGAATCTGAGCAGCGTACGCGTCGCGTGTCAAGCACAATGCCAGTGGGCAGGTAAGGGCTCGTCGTGTTCGCGGCGCGCCTCTTCCGCCTGAATGGCTTCATGTTTCGATCTTCCCAGCACAGTGCCGGCCATCGCCACCCGCATGCGCATCCGCCCACGCGCCTCGTGCTGTCGGCCTTCGCCGTCACTCTGCTTGCGGCGGGGCTCGAACTCGCGGGCTCCTATCGCGCGGGGAGCCTATTCCTCGCGGCGGATGCGTTTCACCTGCTCGCACACCTGGGCATCTTCGGTGTGCTTCTCGTCCCTGCCACCCGGCGAGGATTGGGAGGCGGGGATCCGCTGCTCGCACACGAGCGCAGGGAGGACGCGATCACGATCGCCGTGCTCGTGCTCGTGCTCCTGATCGCGCTCGGGATGGCGGCGCTCTCCGTCCACGGGCTCGTGGACGACGCGCGCGAGCTCCCGTCGCCAGCGTGGATGCTGTTGTCGCTCGCTGGCCTGGGAGCCAACCTGGCGAGCGCATATCTGCTGATGGACCCGGCGCGGACGTTTTGGTCCTTTCGCGCGGCGCTGGCCCACGAACTCTCGGACGGCGCGCTCACGATCGTCGGTCTCGCGGGCGCCCTGTGCATCCGGCTGTTC
>Ga0302321_100006598_pt1 | contig 10213 bp, 12 predicted proteins | sample Fen_T0_1_FD_202505 | JGI IMG/M metagenome (GOLD analysis project Ga0302321, IMG submission 202505) | Peat permafrost microbial communities from Stordalen Mire near Abisko, Sweden - Fen_T0_1 | ecosystem: Environmental > Terrestrial > Soil > Wetlands > Permafrost | place: Sweden: Abisko... | reverse complement strand
AGGCGATCTGCTGCTGGAGCGTGGCGATCTTTTGCTCCGCCGTGGCGATTGAATCGGCGCCCGCGATGAATCGCAATGGTGGTTGTTCTTGCTCCACGAGGGTCACCAAGGCGCGAGCAAGCTTTGCGGGATCTCCGCCTTGCTTGCCATTCTGCGACTTCCAAAATTCAAGCTGCTTGGTTCTGCGCTCGTCGTAGTCCGAGATCGAAGGCTCTGCGTAGCTCGTTGATTGCTCCGTGAGCAACTCCGTGCGGAAGAAGCCCGGGTTCACGACCGTGGTGACGATTCCGAATGGAGCAACCTCGGGCGCTAGCGATTCCATCCAGCCCTCGAGCCCGAATTTGGACGCAGCGTAGGCGGTACAGAACTCGAAGCCGACCAGCCCCGCGGAGGAAGAAATCGCGACGAGATGTCCCGAGCGCTGTTTGCGCATGATGGGCAGCACGGCGCGGGTAACGTTCATTGGGCCGAGGAGGCTCGTCGCAAGCTGCCGCTCGAACTGCTCTGGCGTGAGCTCCTCGAAGTAGCCGGCATAGAAACTCGCTGCGTTGTTCACGAGAACGTCGATGCGTCCAAACCGGTCGACCGCGGCGCGGACCACTGCTTCCGCATCGGCACGGCGTGTTACGTCCAGGTTCGCCACGAGCAGTTCAGCCGACTGCCCCAACGCTTTGGACACGCCAGCGGTGTTCCGCCCGGTAGCGACGACCGAGTGACCGGCGGCTAGCGCCGCCTTTGCAAAGTCGACACCCATGCCGCGCCCGGCGCCGGTGATGAGCCAAATCTTTTTCTCAGTCAAGACTGTCCTCCAAGCGTGATTGTCCGAATCGACACCATCAACATGCAGCCCAAGGGAGCGACGGGTAGCCGCCCTCCGATCGACACGCTGTTGAGGAGAATTTGACAATGCTTCTAACTAGCGGAAGATGCGTGAAAATGGCTCCTTTTTCTCAGCTCGAGGTGTTCCTGACTGTTGCTCGGCACAGAAGCTTCAGTGGGGCCGCGCGCGAACTAGGCGTGTCCAGGTCCGCGATCAGCCACACAGTGCGGCTACTGGAAAAGCAGCTGCGCGTCGTCCTCCTGGCTCGCACCACTCGGAGTGTGTCTTTAACGGACGCAGGCAAGCGCTTGGTGGACAGCACCGGCCCGCTATTGGGGCAGGTGGCCGTTGCGCTGGCCGAAGTCTCCGCGCAACCCGGTGAGACAGTCGGGCGCCTTCGGCTTTCGGTTCCGCCAATGGCAGTTCCCTTCGTGATCGAACCGGTCCTGCCCACGTTTCGCACGCGTCATCCACGCGTCAACGTTGAGGTGCTCATCGAGGAGCGGTTCGTGGATATCGTGGCGGAGCGATATGACGCTGGCGTTCGGCTGAGCGAGTCAATTCAGCGGGACATGGTTCAGGTGCGGCTCACCGATCCCTTTCGTTTCGTGGTGGTGGGCGCACCTGACTACCTTGCGCGTCACGGGACACCCGAGCGGCCGGAAGACCTCATAGGCCATGAGTGCATCACCTTCCGCTCGCAAACGACTGGCGCGCTCTACGCTTGGGAGTTCGAACGGGGGCGCAGAAATTGGCGCGTGCCCGTTCGTGGAGGTGTCGTCACTAGCGACGGCCGCCTCACCGCGTCGCTCGCGGAGCAGGGTGTCGGCCTGGTGTACGCTTTCGAACCGTTGGTGAGAGAGCAGCTGCGAACCGGTCGCTTACAGCTCGTACTCGAGCGATATGCGCCTACGGTTGCTGGTTTCTTCCTCTATTTCCCCAGCCTGGCACGCCGGTCGGCACCCCTGCGCCACTGGGTGGAGGTTGCGAAGGAGTTGGCAGTCCGTAGGGCTCCGTAACCGGCTGGGCCAAGCACCCTTGTGCTGGACCTTGACGTTCCTTCACGCCACGAGACGCCGCTCAAAGCCCAGATAAACTGCGTATACAGCGTGTACTTGCGCCCCCGCGCAACTACCTGAAAAGTTCCGGTAAAACGGGGCTTTTCTTTCTTGTGCTTTTGCCCTTCAAGCGAGGGGTTTTGGCCACGAGTTGGGGCAGAACCTGAATACTCGGCAAAGCGGCCGCGGGAACCTCGGCTCGACGTTCAATCAGCTCGCGTTTTATTGTGGCCACGAGTTCGGCGCAAAGAAGTCGTGCGGCGCCGCGCGGTGAAACGCATCGTCAGGCACCAGATCGGGACCGACGTTGAATGCTTCGAAGCTATCGGGAAGACTGTGTTCAAACCCGAGGCTATAGGCCAGTGACTCGCTCTCGAAGCATGCGTACCCGCGGTTGATCCCCATACGGGCCGGGACCGAGGACATCAGGACAGGCAGCTTAACACATGATATTTCTCGAGTGCGCCAGCATCCAAGCACGGCTTGTATCAGCGCTGAGGGCGCGGCCGCCGCACGACCAGGAGTGCGGCGCGCAAGGCGGCGCTCAGCACGAAGCCGAACGCAGCCGCGGTCAGCGCCGCCTCGAACACTTTTTCGGCCAGGCGTGTCGGACCCTCCGTCTGGAAGATGTGGCTGGCCAGCGGGGCGACGATCCCGAGCCACGCCAAAACCACGCTCGTGATCACGCTGCCGAGGCCAACCGAAACGTTGCCAAGCGTTGTCTTGGCGCGCCACGCGAGGCCCGCGAGAAGCGCGCTGGCGAGTAAAATCACGATGGACCAGCCGCCGATTTGCAGATGATCGAGCCCGGTGCAGATCGCGAAGTCGTGCTGCTCGTGGACTTCCTCTCTCAGCAACGCACCGTGCACACGGTTGTCGAGGTAATACCTGTCCGTCAAGGCACGGGGCGTGTTGCGGTCGAACGTGTGCCACGGGAAGAACAACGTCGCACCGGCGATCAGCGACGCGCAGAGCGCGAGCAATGCCGCGCCTTGCGCGACCCGATCGAGCGTTGCCCCGCGCGTGCTCGCCATCGCTCAAGCGTGTCACAGCGGGCACGCGCGCGGCTAGCCGTGTGGCGCGCGGGGACTCTCGCGAATTGCCCGCGTCGTCGGTCTGGTCATCCAACGCCACTCCCGCTCAAAGAAGACGACCCGGAAACACGAGCTAAGCATTTGTTTGCATGACGTTTTTATGGTCATTGGTCGTTCCTGTAGGCGTTCACGCGGACCCCCAACGGCCAAAGCCGACAGTTGCACTATCGAAGCGGCAGAAATTGGATCTAATTGACCCAGTCTCCGGGAAAGCCGCAGGAGGCCACGAGCACCAGGTCATCGACTACGACGCCGATCGGCAATCGTTGGTGCACGGCGATCACGCCGGGCATGGACTGGCCGCGGGCAATGCGCTCAAGCGCATGTCGAGTCATTGCCGTCACGTCATGCGTGAGGAGAACGCGATCTTCCTCCGCTGCCCACGCGAGAACTTCTGGGTCGGCGCACCCGCCGAGACCAGCTTCACGGGCGGTCAGTACGTCCACGTTCGGGATTGTCCGCCGCAAGGCCCGCACGATGTCATTGTTGAAGTCCTCGTCAGCCGCGAGCCGAATCATTGCCCTGCAGGCCGGCGAGCCAACAAGCGAGCCCTGAGTCCGTCTGGTGGAAACCTGGCTTCGACTTCGGCCTGCACATCAGATGCGGCGTTGGACCGCCGTGTCAGGTAGAGGTCGACGCTCTCACGATGGCGCAAGACGTAGGCGATGACGACATATGCCGAAGCGAGGTCCACTGACGGGTACCGCTGAACGATCTCCTCGGGCGTGGCACCCAGGTCGAATGCGGCGACGATGGAATCCAGCGTGACGCGCGTGCCCGCGACACGCAGCACACCATCTTCGTCTTTGGTGATTGGGGCTGGTCCCAGGTCGAAGGCATGCACCCCCGAAGGATACAACCAAGTGCCTCCAGCCGCTACGCCGCGAGCGGCACGCATATTTCAGCGCAAACCTCGTGGTACATCGAACGAATCGCCCCCGCGCAACTACCAACGAGGACGCGGAGTTGGCCCTAAAAAGCTGACTCCGCGTTTTCCGTTTCTGGGCCACTCTTGGGCCACGCACCCTTCGACCGTCGCGACCTGCGCTCCTGCAGCCAGTCGTGGAAAGCAAGGTTGGCGCGATCACTCCGCCAGCACCCCGAGGTGCCCCGCAGCGATTCGAGCGCGACATCGGCCAGGTACTGCTAGAGGCAACGGAGCAGGCATTCCGCTTTCGTGATGCGCTACTCGGAGCCGCTATTGTCTGCGACGAGTCTGGTTGTGAAGTGCCAGCGACGAAGTCGATCAGCATTGTATACCCTGTCGTTGTCACGCTCGACGAAACCGCATACGCTGGGGCGAACCTACGGAACCTCGCCAACGCGGGGCGGCTGCCCAAAGATAGGAGTGCCGCGGGCGGTGTGCTTGCACGATCTCGAAAAGATTACCGACCTGGTTGTTGAGCCGCCAGAGCTTGCGCCACCAAATAGTAGTCTGCGACTCGAAAAAACGTGCTGATAGCCCCGGGCTCGTATTGCTGGGACGTGGCCCAGGTGGCCACCGCCACGAGCGCCGGCTGAAGTTTGGCGTCGGGCTTCACGAAGAACCCGTGCCCGAACTCCGCTGCCCACTCGGACAGCACATCATCTCCGGCTGCCAGCTCGCTCGCGACACGCTCGATGCTGAAGACCCGCTTCGCCCTGTTCGCCTGGACGAGCCAATCCTAAAACGCTGGGCAAAAGTCGAAACCGTAGTGCAGGCGACTCGCGCTCATGAAAACGTTGGCGTCCAGCACGTAGCTCATCCAGCGATCACACCAAGATTGCGACCCAGCTCGTCAGACGTCGACATCTTGCGAAAGCCTAGGAGCCGGAATGCCTCGGAGAAGGGCGGGCGACCTTCGAGCGCGCTCACCACCACGGCACGAGCGAAGCGCTTGCTCGCGCGAGCGCCGAGCGTTAGGTAGAAATCACCACCACCGCTCGTTGGCTTCGCGCGGAGCCGTTCCACCTCGCGTTCGTAGGCGGCGGCGTACGTGGCGGAGGCCAGCAGCTTCGCCCAGCTCCTTTGCGCGTCCGAGAAGACCGAGTGTCCCCTTGACTTGAAGTCCAACGGCGAGCGCTGCGCGACGGCCGCGCCGCTCGTCGATCACGACCGGCTGGATGCCCTCCTCAAGGGCGAGTTCGATGACCGCGGCCTCGCCAGCGCCAAGATTGGCGCGCGCGAGGCGATCGAGCGGCTTGCCCAGTGGGGTGAACCGAACCCAGGGTGGTGAGACGGGCGCGCGGCCGTGACGAACGCCCTCGAGCAACTCGTCGCGGACTTCGATGGGCGACAGGAACTCGAATGGTAGCCGCCCCACCACATCGAGCGCATCGGCGCGCTGCAGAGCGATGAGCGGTCCGGTGTTTACGACGAGCCGCTCAGCCATGCTTGGCGAACGCGATATCGTGTTCGAGGTCGTCGGGTCCGAGGTTGCTCACCGCGACCGAAACCTGTGGCAGCGCGTGCAAGAAATCAACGCGAGAGCGCCCGCACAGCCTTGCCGCTTGCTCGGAAGACACCCGTCCCAGCTCATAAAGCTTCGCAGCGAGAAGCAGCCGAGCCTCGTCGGCGAACTGCGCCGGGGTCTGCCCGGTGGCGAGGAGAACCTCGTCGTCAACTTCCAGGGTCACCGGGTGTGTCATTTCCCAAGGATACCAGACGGAGGGCCTTCCTGCAGCGGTTTGCCCGATCGCCGCAGGAGACGAGTTCCGAGCCACGTGGGAGAGGACGACTACACCGGGCCAGCAAGGCCGGGAGGCTCCATGCAAGACCTGCTTACCTACGCCGAGGCTTCGAATCACCTGAACATCAAGCTCGGCACGCTCTACGCGCTCGTTTCGCAGGGGCGCGTTCCACACGTCCGGCTGGGGCGGCGGCTTGTCCGCTTCTTCCGCGGCGATCTCGACGCCTGGCTCCGCAAGAACGGCGTGGCTCCGAAAGTCCATGCTTAGCTCGCCGAACGAGCTGGCAGGCGACGGCGGACAACGTCTCGGCGTCTTTGCCTTACGCCGAAGGCCTTGTGGGAACTTGACCAATGGATCCGCCACCGGCTCCGAGCAATCCACCTGAAGCAATGGAAGCGTGGGACGACGATCTTTCGCGAGTTACGGGCACGGGGTCTCTCCGTGACCGGCGCGGCGACGGTCGCGGCCAACGGCCGCCGATGGTGGAAAAACTCGGCAAAGCTCATCAACGTCGCGTTTCCCATCAGCTACTTCGACCAGCTAGGTGTCCCCCGGCTGGTCTCGTAACCTCAACTCTTCGAACCGCCCGGTGCGGACCCGCATGCCGGATGGTGTGGCAGGGGACCCGAGGGATTGCCTCGGGCCCCTATGCCGATTGACCGTGGTCGCCGAGGCTACTCGTCGCCGAGCGCCTTCACGTCTTGCGGTCGCCCGGCGCGCTTGTTCTTGATCAGCGCGCTGCGCCCGATCACCGGTATCTCGCAGCCCTCGAGAGTGAAGCTTTCACCGTCCGCAATCGCTTCTGCAAACGGGATGCCATCGGCACGATTGATGATGTCGATCCGCCGCGGTGGAACACCGAGTTGGAGCACGCCGTCGTAGGAAGCGAAGTCCTCGACGCCTACTTCGAAGGCCGAGAGTGGCGCACCGAACGCTGCGAGCGCGGCGTACACACGCTTGGCATTGTTCGAATTTGCCTCGACCAAGACGTCGAGATCCTGGTCGCGCGGGGATGTCCGTGAAACGCGACCGCGTGGCCGCCTAGCACGACGAAGCGAGCACCCGCCTTGTGGAGTTCGACGAGAATATCTCGAAAGTCGTCGAAGAGCTCGATCATGGGCGGGTTCGCGGAACGAAGCGCACCGGAACGCTGCCCGTCATCAGATCGCGCCTAGCCCACCGACCCACTCGGCTCCCGTTCGCTTCTTCTTCACCGCCATCTTTCTCACCAACCTTCCGATCCCGGTTCACTCGCTCGCTTCCAGCGAACGAAGAAACCTCGCCGCCGTAGCTGGCGCTTGCGCGTGGCCTCGAAGCGCTTCGCGAAGGCAGCGCTGCTTTTGTCGCGAGCGGCGAGGTCGCGCAGGTCGACCGCGACCTTCACCGCTTCGTCGTAACGGCTCGACTCAATGAGCTTCTCGAGCTTGACCCAGGCGCCATCCACATCACGTGCGAGGTTCGCGAGGTGTCGCTTGCGCGCGGCTTCGGCCGCCGCCTTCGCCTTCTTCGAACGCGCAGCTTCGGCTTTCTCACGCTGCGCGCGCTGCGCGTCGGCACCTGTGCGCAGCTCTGCGACGGTGAAGCGTTTGCCCGCGCGCGCGCTTCTGACCGTCGTGCGGAACGCTCGCAGTAGCTCGCCACCGAGGGCAAGACCCGGATCCTCTGCGGCGCGGTTCAACCAAGCGTCCTTGTCCTTGGTTGAGAGGCCCATCAGCCATCGGCGAAACGGCTCGGCCTCTTCTTTCGGAGCGGCGCTCCCGGTGGCAGCCGCCGCGACTAGATCGATGTCGATGCGCAGGAATTCGACCATTGCCTCCTGCGCCGCGGTCAGCTCCGCGAGCCCCGCCGGCACCGGTGGCTCGACAGCATCGTCGCCCATGTCTTCCGAATGTACTGCGAGCAACCATGCAAGGTAGGCGGGACGCAAGTCGCCGTGCATCAACTCGGCCCGCAGCGGAGACAGCGCGGCGAGCGAGCCCTGACTCTGTGGGTCATACTCGGCGTCCTCGGTTTCGCTCCTGAGGTCGAGCACCACCTGTTCACCCGTGCTGGTGATGCGTGTCGCGTGGCCGCCAACGAAGTACGGCTTCATCGCCTTCATGTCGACCCGAACCTTCGGCATGCGCAGCATCAACCGACGCGCGCCCCAATTCGTGAAGTACAAGTGCGCGTCGAAGTAGCGTTCGATGAGCTTCACCGGGTCGGCTTTGAGGTCGCCCCACTGGTACTCATTCCAAAAGCGCGTCGGCGAGATCTCGGCGCGCGTGGAGATCGCGCGTAGCTCGTTCATCTGCTTCACTGTCAGCGGCCGTTCGAGGGCGACGAACTCGTAGCACTGATACTCACTCATCGCTGCGCGCTCTGGTCTGCGGTTGCCATCGGGGCGATGGTCTCTCCTATCCCGCGCGCCCGCTCAGTTGCTAGGATTTTCAGACAAGGTCGCTCCCGCTTCGATCGAGTGGCCTGTGAATCCAGTCGCGTGCGACGTTGGGGTGCCGGCCTCGGCCATGCCCAACGGCGTTGGACCGCCTGTCCGGACACGACGGAGACAGGCCGAATCGAACGGAATGCGCCGACCGCCCCGTCATCGGGCGCCTTACCGCATTTGTAATAGGCCGCCGCCATTCCCCCAAGTCACCACCATCGGCGCACCGCAACATCCGCAATACAGCAGACCACTCAACGGATAGTTCGTGCTCCGCCCTGGCTGGGCATTCCGCGTACTCGAGCAGCCGGGCCCTTTAGCCGCTCGGGGCCGGAATGAGCGCTGAAGCGATCCGGAATCGTTGCTCAGGGGTCCGTAATGGCTGCTCTCGAGAGTGCTCCGGAATCGTTGCTGAGGTGTCGGAACGAGCGCTCAGGTCAGGCCGGAACGCTTGCTCGAGTCAAGCCGGAATACGCGGGATGACTTACAACCTTGACTTAGACCCCGTCGCGCTCGGGCGTGATTGTTGGACCATGGGAGGACGTTCGCGACACTTAATCGCGACGGCATACACACTCACCGTTTAGGTTCATGGTCGGTCCGGCGGCATCGTCCCGCAAATGCTCGGCTCTGCTCGGAGGCGGATGGGCTTTGTGCGGCGTACTTGCGTTTGGTGGCAACGAACAATCCGTCATCAGCGTCCCAACTTTCCTGCGATAGGAGCATAAATGCGCAAAATGATTGGTTTGGCGGGCCTGCTGATTCTTTCTTGCTCCTCTGGACCGGGGGGCTCACAGCTTTCGAATGGTCCAGGGAGCGGAGGAGTGGGCGCGGACAACGGAAATCTAGGTGTTAATGACCCGGGGCGTTGCTCCACCGCCACTGATAGAGAGGGCTGCTATTGCTCCACATCGGGCGAACAACGCGAGTGCCAGGTCGGCACCTGCCCCGGTGCGCAGTCTTGCCTGCAGACTGGCACGGGCGAATTCGCCTTTCAATGGGGCGCCTGCGAACTCGCGCCCCATACCGCTTCAAGCTGTTCGACAGCTGACGGTTCGCCGGGCGGTGGCGGCGCGGGAAACACTGCGGACGGTCAGGGCGGCAAAGGCAGTACGCATGACGGCGGTCCCCCCGGCCCCGGCGGCGGCAGGGGCAACACTCACGACGGCCAAGGGGGTAAGGGCAACACTCACGACGGCCAAGGCGGCAAGGGCAACACCGGTGATGGCTTCGGCGGCGGATTTCCAAGCTTGTGCAGCAACCCCGCCATCAACAACGAGCCCGAAATCCTGGTCGCGTATTCCCCCGCTGCCGGCGAAACCGTGTCCGAAGGTGGGCAGATCAAAGTTTGGATCAACGACGAGGGAGCACCCTTCATCTCCCCGAACGAGACGCTCGATCCGAACACTGGAGCGGTCATCACGCCAGGCGATCGCGCGGCGCAGGCTCCCGACGGATACCTCTGGGAACCCGCGCTGTATATTGCGCCCGAGACGGCGGAAAGCGGCGGGACTCCGCACTTCCCGCAGCTGGTCAAGGGTTGGTACAACTATCCTGGGCGAGGAAAGGCTAACGGCTTCGGCGGAGCAACCATCGAGCCGATCCCTGGTAACCCGACGCTGCGTGACAAATACAACGCGGAGGACATCTGGGACGTGAGCTCGCTGGGCTTGGCCCCCGGTAACTACATCGGCGAGTTCGTGATTTGGGATGGAGACACCGACCGCGCGGTCGGCTGCATCAACATCGTCATTACGCCTTAACTCGTTTCGACAAGACCGGGAGCCCCATGAAGTCATCCTTGTTTGCTGCGCGGTTCATCGCTCTTTTTTGCTGCGGTCTGGCGCAGGTTGCGTGCAGCTCCGACGCGGGGTCATCCGTCAGCGCGCAGCCGTTCGGATCAGCGGCAGGTGCAGGGCTCTACGGTACGGGCGGGGCGTCCTCGGGTATCACTCTCGTCATTCCTGAGCCGGGATCTAGCGTCGGAGGCGGGCTCACGAGTGATTCGGCTTGCGCTGCGTCTCAAACCCTCGCCGAGCTCACGCCCGTCAATATCGTGTTCATCTACGATCGCTCGGGCAGCATGGGTGACCGAAGCAGTGGCTTCGATCCCAGTCTGCGCTGGGATCCGGTCAACGCCGGCATG
>Ga0302321_100006597_pt1 | contig 10214 bp, 6 predicted proteins | sample Fen_T0_1_FD_202505 | JGI IMG/M metagenome (GOLD analysis project Ga0302321, IMG submission 202505) | Peat permafrost microbial communities from Stordalen Mire near Abisko, Sweden - Fen_T0_1 | ecosystem: Environmental > Terrestrial > Soil > Wetlands > Permafrost | place: Sweden: Abisko... | reverse complement strand
ACGATGTAGCCCGACTCAAGCTGGCGGGGACCTACGATGCATATCTCCAGCATGAGACCATGCGCGTGATCACGCCCTACCTGGTGCTGGGCGCCGTTGTTCTGCTGTGGGCGCTGCTTATCGTCCGCACGCCGTTTCCCTCGATCGCCGCGGGACGCCGATCCGATTCGGAAGAGCCTCGGGGAAGCTACAGGGAGTTGCTCCACTATCCACACTTCCTTCTCGCCGTGGTGGCACAGTTCTGCTATGTGGGCGCGCAGGTTGGCACCTGGAGCTACTTTATTCAGTACGTACAGGATTATGTTCACCTGCCGGAGAAGATTGCCGGTTATTTCCTGACTGGGACTCTGGCGGGATTCGGCGTGGGGCGCTTTAGCGCAAGCCATCTGATGAAGACCATCAGCGCGGGCAAGCTGATGGGGGGATATGCGCTCGCCAATGTGGGCCTGGTCGCCATCGGCGTTCTCTTCCCCGGGTGGGTTGGATTGTGGGCGATCTTCCTGACTAGCTTCTTCATGTCGGTGATGTTCCCGACAATCTTTGCTCTTGGCATCCGCGGGCTGGGACACAACACCAAGCCGGCAGCCTCGCTGATCGTGATGGCAATTATTGGCGGCGCGGTCTTTACGCCGGCGATTGGTCTTGTCTTTCAGGCAACAAAGAGCATGGCTATCGCCATGACGGTGCCCCTAGTCTGCTATCTCGCGGTTGCGCTGTACGCTTTCTGGGGAAGCAAGCTGGCGCCCTTTGCCGAGGATCCCGTACCTCAGGGAGGAGACTGAATCATGAACATCGTCGACTCATCGAATCTCGCACATGCGTGGGTGAGTGAGTTACAGCGCAGGCTGCCCCTCTTCGGTCATCGTAACTGGATTGTGATCGCAGATGCGGCTTACCCGCACCAATCCGCGGCCGGAATCACTACCGTCGTCGCAGACGGCGATCTGCTGGCAGTTGCTGAACGTGTCTTGTCTCTCATTCAGCAGACGAAGCACATACGGGCAACCGTTTACACCGACCGGGAGTTGAAATTCGTCGATGAGCACGATGCTCCAGGAGTAACAGCATTTCGAGAGCGGCTTGAGCATCTTCTTCAGAAAGACGAAATCAAACAACTTGCGCACGAGGAGATTATCGCCAAGCTTGATCAGGCGGCGCGGGTCTTCTCCATATTGATTGTCAAGACGAAGACAGTCATTCCGTACACGTCTGTCTTTCTTGAACTTGGGTGCGGCTATTGGGATGCAGCGGCTGAAGATCGTCTGCGGAAGGCGATCAACGGCTGAGCTACTCAAGAAATGCTCTACGCGCTTCGGCCTGCGGATCGGCTGTTGATCGGGGCATGATGGTATAGGTCGTGGTCAATGCAATGCTATCGCCCAGCTTCATCGTGGCCAGCGGACCGAGGGTCTCCAGTTCGACATAGGGCAACGGATCGGGGTTTGTATAAACCTCGGTGACGCAGCCACCATCGGGATATTCGCCGACTCCCCGTTCAACATCGATGCGCACGGCGCAGTTGCGGCCAATCCAGGCCAGATTCGCGGCTTCGCTGCCGATCTTAACGGCCTGGCTCTTGTGACGGGCCAGCGAGGCCCGGCGTCCATCGACATGCATCGCGGCGGGTTCACCTGAAATCAGCCGAGTGTCTCCGGCTGAGATGCCGGGTTTCTCCGGTAGAAGCATGAAGACCCTCTCGGGATCCCGCAACTGGGTAATCGTCCAGATGGACACCTCGACGGGCTCTCCGAGAATCTTGCGAAACTCGGTTCTGATCTCCATCACCGGATGAAGAGCATCCAGCACTATGTGGCGCACAACTTGAATGCCGAAGTTGGGATCGACAGGCGATGTCAACAGCACACTGTTATCAATGAGCGCAGCTTCATGAGGACTGGCATCAAAGGCGGCGGGCGGCGGCCATTCGCGACCCTGGTGCAGGGGCCAGTCTGACTGTGGAGCGGGCCAGCACTTGTCGCCACCGAAGTTCATCCATTCGCCAGAGGATGGCTCAGGCAACATCCCATTGAGCGCCCGATTCTGCCAGAAGGCACCCTCGGGATCGCCTTTGAGGCCAAAGTGCATGACGCGGCCGATGGCCGGGACGACCACAACCTCCGATTGCTGATTCGCAATCTGAATGCAATCAGGCCAGCCATGCCAACTGATGCGGTTTAGATCCACTGCGCACATCGATTCATGCGACCTTGCCGGTTTCAATCTCACGTTCAGAAAGGTGATTGAACCATGTGAACTTGAGAATGGCCGATGTGACCAGGATGATGGCGAGGGTGATTGCGGCGCGGTCGAACTCGCGAATCACGATGTAAATGGGCAGCGCAACCAGCGAAACCTGCCAGACGATGCCCACAACAATATTGAACATGTCACGGAAGAAGTCAGTGTTTCGCTTGAAGCTCGGGTCTTCCGCAAGAACCTTCTTGAGGATCGGTCCCCAAAAGCCCCACGGGCGCACGCGGCGATAGAAGTCCATGAGCACCTCATCGGACTCAGGTTTGGTGAGCAGCGTGCCCAGCAGACAGCCGATGAGCGAAATGACCAGCACCAATGGGAAGATAATGGCGACTTCAAGATTGACGGGATACCTGGCCTGGAAGCTCTGCACGATCGGCAGCTTATCCAGCAAGCCGGGGAAGGCCAGCACCAGAGCGGAAGAGATGCCGGTGATCATGCCCCAGAAGTAGCCGAAGCCGTTGAAGCGCCACCAGTACCACTTGAGGACGTTCGAGGCTGTGTAGCCGCCCCAGAGTCCGGAGACGATCCACATCACCACCGAGTTGACGCTGGTGACATTCCATCCGATGAGGACGCCGAGCACAACAACGACAAAGGAGCTGAGGTAGGCCAGGCGAACATAGGTCTTGGGCGAGGCATTGGGATTGATGTAGCGCTTGTAAATGTCGTTGACAAAGTAGGGCGGCGCGGCGTTGACCGTGGCCGCGAAGTTGGACATGAAGGCGGCCAGCAGGCCGGCAATCAGGAAGCCCAACAAGCCGACGGGGACGTATTTGCCCAGTACCATCGGCAGCACTCTCTCAAAGTCCAGGTCCTTGCCCATGCCGTTGAGTTCGGGACCCAAAAAGACCGCCGCAAGCACGGTGAGGCCGATGATGAGGAAGTAGCGGGGAGGGGTGAGGACGATGTTGACCCAGGCGCTCATCATCGAGGCTTCGCGAGGATCCTTGCTGGAGAGCACGCGCTGCATATCGTAGTTAGGCGCCGGGCCGGCGGCCGAGATCAGAATGCCTTTGAAGAGCAGCATCATGACAAAGAAGCCGAAGAGTTCATACTTGTCTGCCGCGATCTTGGCCGTGGCCGCGGGCAGAAAGGTGGCCCAGTCGAGGCCGAGATGCCAGCCGAAGAAGATATTGTCCCAGCCAGCGGGGACTACCTTGTGCAAGGTCTCCGGAGAGACCTTGATCATGGCGATGATGCCCACGGCAAAGCTGGCGATGGCGAGGATGAAGAACTGGACCACTTCTGTAATTACGACGCTGATCATGCCGCCCTTGATGACGTAGATCGCCGTAATGGCGATCAGAATCAGCGCGTATTGGTTTGGCGAGAGATGGAAGGGCAGGAACTCTGCGGCAAACTTGCCGATACCCTTGAATCCGTAAGTAAAGAACCCGATGATGCTGACAAAGGCGTAAACCACAACAATGATGTGCGAGAGCTGCGCACCGATGCCGGTGCCGAAGCGCGTCTTGATCCACTCCGCGCCGGTCATCACCTTGGAGCGGCGCAACCAGCTGGAGAGATAGACCATCAGGAAGATCTGGTTGAAGGTCGGCCAGAGCCAGGGAATCCACACGCTCTTCAGTCCATAGACGAACATCCAGTAGACCAGCAGCATGGTGCCGCTGATGTCGAACATTCCCGAGGCGTTGGAGATGCCCAACATATACCAAGGCATCGCATTGCCACCGAGGAAGTAGTTCTGCATGCTCTGCGATGCGCGTTTAGAGACCCAGTAGCCTATGAACACCGTGCTCAGCAGGTAGGCCACGATGATGGCAATATCGATCGGGTGAAGAAGAAGCATTTGACTCCTCAATGCCCGCGGGCATGGTTTCCCGCGATCGGCGGGTAACGTAACTCAGATTGCTCATCTATTAAGAAACTACACTTTGTCAAGGTTGCAAATGGTTGATTTTGTTGAAATACGCATTTGGGACTGATTTCGCATCGTCCCTACGGGACGAATGGGTATTTGTTCGACGCTTACCCAGGACTGCGCTGCGCTTGTCCTGGGCTATTATCAATTCTCCCTATGGGAGAAGGACCCCGCCCGCTTCATCCATCTTGGCCGGAAATACCGGCGGGGACGGTTACGTACCACTTATCCCAACCACTTACTTTCGGGATAACTTACTGCAGTTCTCCAGCCAGCAGAAACACAAGGGATGCCTGCCAGTTGATACAAATCTCATTGCTTGCGTATGAGGCCAGCTGATCGGCATATATTTTGCCGGGGGCCAGGTCCTTTGGGAGAGCGGCTAGAACTGCGTCCTGACGATCCTTGTTGGGGCCGCCGGAGAGGAGCCCCGGCCACGGTCCGCCTTGCCTGCCCGGACCGCTGGGCCGGTGATGCGGGTGCTGGTAAGGGTTCTCGCCCAGATGCGTGACCCATGAGAGCGAAAACGTGTTGCGACCGAGAAGGTAATGCAGGTTGTCGCGGGCAGCATCAACGAAGGCCTTGTTGGGAGCAAATTGATTGGCAATCAGCAGATAAAAGCCATAGTTGGCGGCCATGCCGTTCGAACCCCATACATAATCTTTGGTCTGCATGCTGGAGTGGTACGGATTGGCGCGGGTGCGGGCAACCACCTCGCGGCCGGCGTCGACCGTTCTTTTCCGAATGGCCGCAACCACGATTGGATCTGCACCCTTGCGGCTCGAGAGCGCATAGCTCCAGAGACCCATCGGGCCGACATGGGCCCAGTCTTCCGCCGGAGGGGAATCGAGATCAGCCAGGAAGTCGGCGTAATTCTTGACAAAAAACTCATTGAATTGCGCCTCGCCGGTCGTCCGCCACAACTCGGCCGCCGCCCACAGGCGCTCGTCGCGGCAATTGGGATCCCCATACTCGCCGCCGCCAGCGCCGGGCGGGTTTCTGAAGGTGACATTTGGGTACTTCTCCGCCCATGCCCATGCCTTGAGCGCCGCATCCAAGGCTTTGGCTGCGAAGACGGCGTCATAGGGCTTATAGACCCGGGCGACGATGGCGCCGATGGCCGCCAGATCGGCAGTGGCGCAGGTGCTCTTGTACGGTGCCGAGCCTGTGCCGACCACTTCGCTCACCAGCGTGTCTTCCTCAGGAGAAACGAAGCCGGGAAAGTGATCGCTGCTCTGCTTATGCCAGACGCCGCCGTCGGAATCCTGCATCTTGAGCATCCACTCCAGATTCCAGCGTGTCTCGTTGAGGATGTCCGGCGTGCCGTTGCCAGACTCGGGAATCTTCAGGGAGATATCCTTGATCTTCTGCCCGTAGATCTCCCAGGCCCACATCAGGGTTCCGGTGGCGATGCTGGAGTTGACGATGTAGCGGCCGTAGTCGCCAGCGTCGTGCCAGCCACCGATATTGTCGCGCTGTCCTTTGGCTCCCGAAGAGGAATGGAATTCGCCGTGCATGTGGCAGGCAGGGTGCGAGAAGCCGGGGAACTCAGGCCCCATATCAACGGCCGTGCCGCAGCGCTGTCCATAGAAGCCGCGCATGGCCATATAGTAGGCGCGCTCATACGCATTGCCGCCGACCTCGAAGTTCCAGCTTCTGCCGACGCCGGGAATCTCGATGTAGTATTTTCCCGCCTGATGAAAAGAGGAGAAGTCCGCAGCCTGCACCTTGTCTCCAGAGTTCGGTTCGATCTGGGGAGGCGCCAGCTTGCCGTGGTACACCACCGCGCCGTCGCTCGCGCGGTGAAGTTCGAAATTCGGTGCGGGAAGGTTCACCATTGCAACCTTGGGACCGTCAAGCGGATATCCGACCTGATCGACAACGATGGCCAACTGAGCGGCTTCAGACTTTGTGGCTCCTGTTCCACTGCCCTGGGCGGACAAACGAAGCGAGAGGCCGAAGACCAAACCGGTCAAGATCATTAAGAAGAGGAACTTACGCTCCGACTGAGAGTGCTTGCAGATCAGGGAAAAGGATTGCTTCATCTTGCCTATCTCGTTTCAAAGGGGCGCTGAGAGTTTTACTAAAACGAGAAATCCTCTCACATTGGATCGGTCTCTGGCAACGATTTTGGACACACTAATCCGGGCTCGCGGAACCGAGCGCTGCATTCTCATTGAGCTTACGGGTCGAGTATAATCGTCTATCATCCCGCAATGGTTTTCAAATCACACTGAAAAGTCCTTTGACTGAGAATTCTTGAGCCGAGCCAGGCGACTCGGGCTCAATCCTGAGGGAGCAATCACCATGAAATTTGGCTATTTTGACGACAAAAACCGGGAGTACGTGATAACGCAACCAGATACACCCCTTCCGTGGATCAACTATCTCGGCTGCCAGGCATACTTCGGGATCATCTCCAATACCGCAGGCGGCTATTCTTTCTATCGCGACGCTCGCTTGCGCCGCATCAGCCGCTACCGCTACAACAACGTTCCGATGGACTTCGGCGGGCGGTATGTCTACCTGCGCGACGACGAAAGCGGCGAGTTCTGGTCCCCCTCCTGGCAGCCCACGCGCAATGATCTTAAGGACTACACCTGCCGCCATGGCATGGGGTATACCGTCATTGGCTCATCGTACAGCGGAATTGCGGCCAGCACACGGTACTTCGTGCCGCTGGACGAGAATCTGGAGATCTGGCAGCTTACGGTGACCAACAACCGCGCCACCAAGGCGTCGATCTCGTCTTTCGCCAGCATCGAGTTCTGCCTGTGGGATGCCCAGGACGACAGCACCAACTATCAGCGCAACTTCAACACCGGCCAGGTCGAGGTCGAGGATGGCGTCATCTACCACAAGACCGAGTACCGCGAGCGCCGCAACCACTTTGCCTGGTTTGCCTGCTCGGAAAGGGCGGCGGGTTTTGACACACAGCGCGAGGCATTCCTCGGAGCCTATCGCAGTTGGGATAAGCCGAAGACTGTCGAAGCCGGCCAATTGACCAACTCGATTGCCCACGGCTGGCAGCCGATCGGGGCGCATCAGGTGAAGCTCGATCTTGCTCCCGGCGAATCGCGGCAGATTCTCTTTGTTCTCGGCTACCAGGAGAACCCGGTCGACCAGAAATTCGATCCCCCCGGCTCGCAGACCATTAACAAGAAGCTGGTGAAGCCGACCATTGCGAAGTATCTCGACGTGAAGCAAGCCGATGCGGCTTTCGAGCGGTTACGCCAGTATTGGGACAGTGTTCTCGGCATCTTCCAAGTCAATACGCCGGACGTTCACACCAACCGCATGGTCAACATCTGGAATGCCTACCAGTGCATGGCCACTTTTAATATGTCGCGATCGGCATCGCTTTATGAGTCGGGGATTGGGCGGGGCCTTGGCTTCCGCGATTCGAACCAGGACCTGCTTGGCTTTGTGCACATGGTTCCGGCGCGGGCGCGCGAGCGCATTCTTGATCTGGCTTCCACGCAGTTGCCCACCGGCGGCGCCTATCACCAGTACCAGCCACTAACCAAAAGAGGCAATAACGACATCGGCGGCGGATTCAATGACGATCCGCACTGGCTGATCGTTGGCGTGTCGGCTTACCTGAAGGAGACTGGCGACTGGAGCATCCTTGACGAGCCTGTCCCCTACGATAACGAGCCGGGCTCGGAGCAGCCGCTCTATGAGCACTTGCAGCGCAGCCTCAACTACACATTGGCACGGCTGGGACCGCACGGGCTGCCGCTGATTGGGCGGGCAGACTGGAACGACTGCCTCAACCTGAACTGCTTCTCCGATACTCCAGGACAGAGCTTCCAAACCACGACCAACAAGGACGGCAAGGTTGCGGAATCGGTATTCATTGCCGGGCTGTTTGTGTACGCGGGCCGGGAGCTGGCCGCCATTGCAGAGAGGAAAGGGCTGGCGGAGGAAAGCCGGACGTATCTGGGAGAGGCCGCGAAGATGGAGGCGGTGATTCGGGAGCACGGATGGGACGGCGAGTGGTTCCTGCGCGCCTACGACGACTTTGGCGCGAAGCTGGGCTCGAAGGAGTGCGAAGAAGGCAAGATCTTCATCGAGTCGAACGGCTTTTGCACGCTGGCCGGCATCGGACTTGAGGACGGAATGGCAGCCAAGGCCCTGGCTGCGGTTGGAAAGCAACTGGCCACCAAACACGGCATTGTGGTGCAGCAGCCGGCATACTCGAAGTACTACATGCAGTGGGGTGAAATCTCCTCGTATCCGCCGGGATACAAGGAGAACGCCGGCATCTTCTGCCACGTCAACCCGTGGATCATGATCGGCGAGACGCGGCTTGGTCACGGCGACCTTGCGCACGACTACTATAGCCGCATCAATCCCTCGGCGCGCGAGGAGATCAGCGACCTGCACCGCTGCGAGCCTTATGTCTACGCGCAGATGATTGCGGGCAAGGACGCGCCGACCTTCGGCGAGGCCAAGAACTCGTGGCTTACCGGGACAGCAGCCTGGAATTACTACGCGATTGTGCAGTGGATTCTCGGCATTCGCACGACACTGGAGGGGCTGGAGATCGCTCCGGTGATTCCGCAGAACTGGCCGGGATTCACGGCCACGCGAATCTATCGCGGAGTGACGTACAAGATCGCCATTGAGCGGAAGGGCGAGGGGAACTCGATTGCGTTGACGGTGGACGGGACTCCGATCGAGGGCAGCGTCGTGGCTCCGCCCAAGGACGGGCGAACGGAAGTTACGATCACAGGCGTGCTGAGCTAGGGTAGTGTCCACGAAATTCATGCAAAAACAACTGCAGATCCTTCGGCTCACCACCCCCAAGCTGAAAAGCGCTTGGGGCCCCGTTCGCTCAGGATGACAGCATTCATTTTGTTTCGGACAATTGGGAACGGACACCAGATCGAAGATAAGAAGGGCGTGGCTGTGGCTGCGTCCTTTTGACCGCTTTGGCAAGGGATTCAATCACGGTTTGAAGAAGGAGAAACACCTTGTATCAGGCATGCGAACAACGCTACGACACGATGATCTATCGCCGCTGCGGGCGCAGCGGTGTGCAATTGCCGGCCATCTCCCTGGGCCTGTGGCACAACTTCGGCGGGGTGGATACGTTTGAGAACGGGCGCGCCATGGTGCGCCGGGCCTTCGACCTAGGGATTACGCATTTCGATCTGGCCAACAACTACGGGCCGCCGCCGGGGAGTGCAGAGTCGAATTTCGGGGAGATTCTGCGCCTCGATCTCAAAGCGTATCGCGACGAACTGATCATCAGTTCCAAGGCCGGCTACGGGATGTGGCCCGGCCCCTACGGCGAGTGGGGATCGCGCAAGTATCTCATCGCCAGTTGCGATCAGAGCCTCAAACGCATGGGCCTAGAGTACGTCGACATCTTCTACTCGCATCGCCCCGACCCGGAGACGCCGCTTGAGGAGACGATGGGCGCGCTCGATCAGATTGTGCGCTCGGGCAAGGCACTGTATGCGGGTATCTCCAACTACAAGCCAGAACAAGCCGCAACAGCAATCAGGATTCTGCGCGAACTGGGGACACCTTGTTTGATTCATCAGCCGAAGTACTCGATGTTTGACCGGTGGGTAGAGGATGGCCTGCTGGATGTCCTGGGCAAGGAAGGCGTCGGCGCCATCGCCTTCTGTCCGCTTGCCCAAGGTCTGTTGACAGATCGTTACATCAAAGGCATTCCCGAAGGCTCGCGCGCATCGAAGCCACACGGATTCCTCAAGAAGAACGACGTCAGCGAAGATCGTCTGAGGCAGATTCGCGCGCTCGGTGAGGTGGCTGCAGCCCGAGGCCAATCGCTAGCACAGATGGCGCTGGCCTGGGTTCTGCGCGACGGGCGCATGACCACAGCGCTGATCGGGGCGAGCCGAGTCGAACAGATTGAACAAAATGTCGCGGCCCTGGCTAATCTAACGTTCTCCGCTGAGGAACTGGCCCGCATCGAAGCAATTCTGGGGCAATAGGAAGGAGACTCGTGGTGCAGGAACTGCGACAGAAGGTGGAGTCGGAGCTGCTCAACGACATCCTGCCTTTTTGGCTCAAGCACGCCATCGACAACGAACATGGCGGC
>Ga0302321_100006593_pt1 | contig 10216 bp, 8 predicted proteins | sample Fen_T0_1_FD_202505 | JGI IMG/M metagenome (GOLD analysis project Ga0302321, IMG submission 202505) | Peat permafrost microbial communities from Stordalen Mire near Abisko, Sweden - Fen_T0_1 | ecosystem: Environmental > Terrestrial > Soil > Wetlands > Permafrost | place: Sweden: Abisko... | reverse complement strand
TGGTGGACGCGTCCTTGAAGTCGGACTCTCAATCGCTTCGGTTGCTTATGGTTCGCTGCTGGGAGTCTTTCTCCTCGGAGTGCTCACCCGTCGCGCCTCCGAGCGCGGAGCGATGGTGGGTATGCTGGCTGGCTTCCTGCTGAATCTGTACTTGTGGTTCTTCACGCGCGTACCATTCACCTGGTACGTGGTCCTCGGCAGTGCTGTCACGTTCGCGGTCGGCTACAGCGCCAGTCTGATTCAGTCCGAGGACGTCGGCTGACCCGAAGCGACTGCTCTCGTGGTCCCGGTACTCTCTTAAATTCCCTCGTGGGCAAGTTAAGGTTCCACGGCCACGTGGGTCTCGGTGCGGATCACTCCTGCCATCGAGTGCACCTTATCCAGCACCAGCGTATTGAGTTCCCTCCATGCTGGGAACTCCACCACCGCATACACGTCGCCTCCACCCCAGCAAGCGTCCGCCATCATCACTCCGGGCAGGGACGCCATAGCTTCAGCGATATCGCGCGCCGTGCCTGCCTTTGCAGTAATCACTACATAAGCTTTCATGGCTCGATTCTCCCTAGTCAAAATAAGTTCGCACCAGCTACCCAGAAGGATAAGTCCGCCTGTGTCGGGAGTCAGCAATTTTTGGTGACCAATTCCCAAATAAGGACAGACTTCGTTTTCGGGCAAAAAAGCAAACGGCCTGACATCTGCTCCGTCAGGCCGCCGCGTAGGTTCGTTGCTGGTTAGTTACAACTTGGCAAGAGCGTCCTGTGCTTGTTTGGCATCCTCGTGATCCAGCGGAGGCGTCGATTGCAGCGCCTTCCTGAGCTCTTCCTTGGCGCGATCCTTCTGTCCGGCGCCGCTCAGTGCCATACCCAGGTGGTAGCGGTATTCGGGATTCTGCGGCAACTTCTGCACGACTTCATTCAGAAGCCCCACTGCGATGAGGTAGTTCCCCTTTTTGTACTGGATCCAGCCCAAGGTGTCGTTAATTTGGGGCAGATTGGGAGCCGTCTGCTTGGCTTGTTGCGCCAGAGTCAGCGCCACATCCAGGTTTTGCCCCTGCATCGCATATACCCATGCCAGATTATTTTGCAGCAGCGGATCATGCGGTGAGAGGTTACTTGCTTTCTCAAACGCCTGCTGCGCTGCCTTCACATCTCCCTTTTTCAGGTAGGCGTTGCCCAGTGCACCTAGCACGGCTGAATTGTCGGGGGCTACCGCCAACGCCTTCTGATACGTTCCGATCGCGTCATCCAGCTTGTCTTGTGCCTGGTATACGTTGGCCAATTGCATGTATGACAACAACGCCTTGGGTTCCATCTGGATCGCCTTCTGGTACTCAAGGATTGCTTCGTCAAACTTCTTGCTGTTCGCCAGTGCTGACGCATACAGGAAGTGCGCACCTGCGCGGTTCGGATTCGTGTCCAGATACTGTTTCGCTACCTGAAGAGCCTTGGGCCCCTGGTTCAATCCGAACAGCATGCCCACGTACTCGCCTGCCGCGCTGTCGTATTGCGGATTTAGCTTCAGCGCAGTCTGAAATTCGCGCTCCGCCTCGGGATATTTCTTCAACCCACCGTATGCAAAGGCCATGTTCATATGCACCATCGCATCGTTGGGAGCCGCCTGCTGCACAATCATCAGTTGATCCAGTGCGGGCTGAAAATCCCTCGCTGCCAAGTTAATCGAGGCCATCAGCAGATGTGCCTGCGGAGCCTTGTCGTTGATTTTCAACAACTGGTTCGCGAATTCCTTCGCTGTGTTGAAGTCGCGCGAGTCGCGGTAGGCTTCCGCCTGCGCCTGTAGATAGAGCGGGTTCGGATTGTCCGGATTTCCACGTTTGAGCGCTTCCTGGAACTCGCTCTTCGCTCCCGCCAAGTCCCCCGTCCTCATCAGGGCCTGTCCCAGAAAATAGTGGGCTTGCGGGTTCTCCGGTGCGTCCTTGACGACCCCTCGGAGAGTTACAACGGCTGCCTGATAGTCGCCTTTAAAAGCCTCCAGCCGTCCCTTAATCAATCGACCTGCCACGTCGTTGGGCTTGTCTTTCAACATCTGCTGGTCCATCTTCGTGGCTTCGTCGATGTGGCCGGTCATCATGTAGGTTTCGACCAGTGCCTGCTGCAGTCGCTCATTCTTTGGATCAATCGAAAGGCCGCGCTGGTACTCCTTAATTGCGGCGTCCGGATTTCGCGACGCCATATAAAATTCTGCGAGCGCCCCCGCAACCTCGGCATTCTTAGGAAGATGGTTGCGCAGGTTGTTGACCACCGTTTCGGCATCCGCCGTTCGCCCTTGTTGCTGCAACATTGCTGCCAGCCTCAGGTAGTTGCCCGGTGAATCGGGATCATTCTTGATTCCTTCCTGGAGCACCGCTTCGGCCTGGGGCAATTGCTGCTTGTACTGGTAAAACCGCGACAGGTTGCTGTAGGCTTCCAGGTTCTTCGGGTTGAGCGCGATGGCCTTCTTGAAATCTGCTTCGGCCTCTGCGTCTTTCTTCATGCTGGCGTACAGCACTCCCCGGTTCAGGTACCCTGGGGCATCGTTCGGCTTTAGCTCAATGACTTTGTTGTAAGCTTCCAGCGCCTGGTCCGGCTCTCGCTCAGCAAACAAGGAAGTGCCCAGCAAGGCGTATCCTTCAGCGCTGTTGGGGTCGGTCTCGATGATCTTGCGCGCCTGCTCCTCCGACATCTTGAATTGCCGCGCTGCCCACAGCATGTTACCCAACTCCACCCGCGCTTTCAGGTTCTTCGGGTCGAAGTTGGCGGCCATGTTGAGTTCCTGATACGCGTCTTTCGGCCGCGACAGGTGCAGGTACACCAATCCGAGTTGGTAGTGTGCCTCCGAATACTTCGGATCGACCTGCAGGGCCTTTTTGAACTGAATGAGCGCGGCGTCATACTGCTTCTTGTCCACATAGCTCATTCCGCTTTCGAGGTATTTCTTCTTGGCCTTTTCCGGATTGCTCTTGCACCCGGTTGCAGCTACCAGCATCACCACCATCAGTGCCGTTGCAACCGTAACTAGATAACGATTCCGCATGAAGTCTCCTGCATTACCGGGGAATAATCTGCTCAACATCTACTGCGACTTGCTGTGCGAAAGCAATTGCCTGGTTGCGTGCCGCATCCAGGTCGCCATTTCGCACTGGCGCCGTAATGCGCACCAGTGCTGCGTCGGTTCGGTTCAGGCGGATCGCATCGGCCGCCATATAAAACTTGCCCCAGTACTCGCTGGCCACTACTCGGCCGTGCGACTGGTACCAATACAGCACGATCTGCTGGTCCAGGTCTTTGCGTATGACATACAGGTTCACTGGAACCTTGCGTCCATCAGGTAGCGATAACTGGTAGATTTCCGAAACGGTCGGCTGCCAACCGGCGCCGGGGAGGCAATTTTTTGGCGAGTGGATCGTCGCGCCCGTCCGCTGCGTGCGGAAGTAGCCGATATAGAGGCCCAGGTCTCCCAGTGCCGGAGAAACGTAAACCCGATTCGTGTAGTCCGTCACTCCCAACACTTTCAGGGTCGCCTCATCAAACGGAAACTCTTTCACCGTACGGTAGCTTCCGATGTCCATGGGAAAATCACTCAGAGGCTTTGCTGGCGGCGTGGATTCCCCATGAGACAGAAGTCCCATCCCCGCTATTCCTGCCAGCAGGACCGCGATCATTGCCCAGTATCGCATCGCTTTACTCATTTCAACTCCTACGCTTTCGCGGCTGCTCCCGCGTCCTTCGGCATCCAGCCCAGTTTCTTGCGCACTACCACCGTGAGGCTATGCAAGCCCAGAAACATCGCCGTCGCCACTACGAAAATCACCCAGCCGGAAAATTCGTGCATGAATCCCTCGGCTGCTTTTGGCCCAATGTAGTTCGTCATCAGCGCCGTGATCATCACTCGCGTTCCGTTGCTGACAATTGCCAGGGGCACCATTGCCAGAACCAGAAACCATCGCACCGCCACACTTTTCTCCGCGAGATATCCATATCCGGCCGCCAGTGCCAGCAACGACATCAGCGAACGAATGCCGCTGCACGCCTCCACCACCTCGAGCCGCATCCCTGGCATGATCAGCACGTTGCCTTCCCGCATGATCGGGAACAGGTTCAGGGTCTCAAGTATGCCCGTAGCGAACTTCGAGGCAATGCCCTGCAGGGGGAAGACGATCTCGTTGTAGATCAGCGTGGGAATCGGGATTGCAAACAGCAGAAACGCCAGTGGGAACGTCATGGCTCTCAGCATGCGCCATCCGGAGAAGTACACAATCAATCCGCAAATCGTCACTACGATTGAAATGCGAGTGAGGAATAGCTCTGCGCCCAGGCTTCCCAGGAACAGCAACGACAACGAAAACAACACAACCAGCACACCGAGATTCGACGGTTTGCGCGCCACTTCCGCCAGCTTGTCTCGTCGCTGCCAGATCAGGTAAGCCGAAAGCACCGGCACCAGGAACCCATGCGAATAGTCGCCGTCGTTGTACCACTGCTGCACCAGTCGCCAAAGCACTGGATAGTAGAGCCCGATCAAGACCGCGACCAGCAATGCACCCTGCCAGCCAAACGCCCGCAATTGCTTTACTAGCGCCGCTCCGGTCCGCTCGTTTTCTTTCGGTTTCTCGGGCATGGTTGTGGTCGTGCTCAGAGGGGTTGCGGCCAAATTCACGTCCTGTTCAAGATCGCTGGAGTGTTGCACTGATGGGTGGCCTCCCGTTTTAAGCGAAACATGCGCCCGGGGCGAATTCGCATTGTGTCTCTATTCATGATGTCTGTCGGCTCCTCGCCGCTGTCGTGACTAGCCACCCGGCGCGCAAACCAAGCAATTCTTGCGCATTCCATGCTCTCTTCGTGTCGATCCAGACACCTATACGTTACCATCCAACGCGCTCGGTTGTATTTCTCGATGCTTGCGCGCACCACAAAAGTGGCATCTTACAGAATACCACTCCGTCATAGCCTATCGGAGCGCTGCGGATCTCCTGATCAAGGCGTGCTGTTCTGACGGTCCCAATGCGGATTCGTTTCGTCCTCGACGCAGATGACTTAAGCCCAAGTACAATAATGTTGAAGAGCGGTTCTTAGGACTAGCAATTCGGGTTGCAAATTCTTATGAAGAAATACATCGTTACCGGTGGCGCCGGATTTATTGGCTCTGCCTTGGTTCGTGGGCTACTGACCTTGGGAGATGCCTCGGTCGAAGTCATCGACAACTTATCGACGGGTCACGCTGAAAACCTCGCTGAGGTTGCCTCCCGGGTTCAGATGCACCTCGTCGATATCCGTGACTATGCTGCCATTAAGCCCATCATCGCCGATGCCGATACCGTCTTCCATATCGCGGCTATTCCCTCCGTCCCCAAGTCGATTGTTGACCCCGTGCCTTCACACGAGGCCAACATCGACGGCACTTTCAATGTCCTCCGCGCGTGCGTTGAGGGCAAAGTCCGCAAGGTCGTGTACGCCGCCTCCTCTTCCGCCTATGGAGATACGCTCGTGCTGCCGAAGGTTGAGTCCATGCAGCCCAATCCAAAGTCACCCTACGCGGCCCAGAAGCTGATGGGCGAGTACTACTGCAACGCCTTTTCGTCCTGCTACGGACTCGACGCCACCTCGCTTCGCTTCTTCAACGTTTACGGACCTCGCCAAGATCCAGGCAGTCCTTATTCCGGCGTGATCTCTGTCTTCATGACCTGTTTGCTACAAGGTACCTCGCCCACCATCCACGGCGACGGCGGGCAAACCCGCGACTTTACGTACGTCGACGACGTCGTCGAGCTTATTATCAAGGCCTCGAAAACTCCCGGCGTCTCGGGCAAGGTATTTAACGCTGGCAACGGCAACCGCTACTCCTTGAATGAAGTTTGGCAGACGCTTCAGAAGATCGAAGGCGTCAAGATTCCTGCGAAATACGCCCCAACCCGCGCCGGCGACGTGCGCGATTCGCAAGCCGACACCACCGCAGTCGTCCGCGAGCTCGGGCACTCGCCGCGATTCTCGATCGAAGACGGTCTGCGCCAGACACTACAGTGGTATCGCACTAGTGTGACGGCCGGTGCTCGTTAACATCACGCCGTTGCCGGTCGTCGTAACACGCCGAGTATGTCGGGTTGCAGTCGGCCGTGAAAGGCCAGTTCCATTCCTTTCAACGCGACGCACTCGATCCACGATACGGGTCCCAGGCGATCGAACTCCCCGCACGATGCGATGACGCTCAATTCTGCCGTCTCAAAGCCTGACCCTTCCGCAGCCTTCGTGATGGCTTGCGGTTTGTTCATGCGGTAGTAGGCGGGGAACACATCCGTTTCTTCTCTCTGTTCCAGGTACCGGATCATGCACTTCTTCGTGCCTTCGGAGATCAGTTGACTCGCAAATATTAATGGTGACATCAGGTTCGGCGTTACGAATAAGAAACGTCCTCCAGGCCTCAACACCCGGAAGACATCACGCAGAAATTCCGTAGGATCAGGCACGTGTTCGACCACCATGTTTGCTGTCACCAAATCGAAAGTCCTATCTTTGAATGGGAGCGCGCCGCCCATTCCTATGACTCCATACGTGAGCAGCGGATGCCGCAAGATTCCATCGTGAAGATCGACTCCGACGAGAAATGTTGCGCGTTTCACCAGACGCTCCTGCTCGGCCGGTGCCATGGCCCAATCTGGCACGATCCTGTGACCGCAGCCTAAATCCAGCCACCTGACCCCTTGCCCAACGTACCGGCGGAGTGCTGAAGCATAGTGCTCTTCGTAGTGGGTCAGGTCTAGGCGAATTGCCCGAGCGATGGTTCTCTTGCCTTTGTACCAATCCATGTCGCACCGATGCGGGAGCGAGGGTTACCGTGAGACAGGGGGAGATGCTATGCGTATGCTCCATCGAATATCTTCCGTCGTCGGTGTCCGTCGACACAGAATTCTGCTTATTTTTGGCACTTCCCAATTCGGGAATCCTCAACGCTGCTGACTAGTCCCCGCTTCGCCCGTTTAAACTCTTCTCATGCCCAAGAACTTCGGCGTTGGTGCAACGGCAATCATTGTTCTCGCGATCGGTGCACTCTCTCTTTCACTCGTCGCGCAGCCCGGCTATCAGCCTTCGCCGGAGAACCTGAAGACCCGCCAGTGGTTCGAGCAAGCCCGCTTCGGCATGTTCATCCACTGGGGTATCTATAGCGCGCTTGGCGACGGCGAGTGGGTCATGCAGGTACGCAATATCCCCGGCCCACAGTACGAGCAACTCGCCGCACAGTTCTACCCCACGAAGTTCGACGCCGCCCAGTGGGTTTCCCTGGCCAAACAAGCAGGCATGCGCTACATCGTCGTAACCTCACGTCACCACGACGGCTTCTCCATGTTCGGCACGAAACAGAACAGGTACAACATCGTCGACGCCACACCCTACGGCAAAGACGTTCTCCGCCAGCTTGCCGACGAGTGTCATCGCCAGGGCATCAAGCTCTTCTTCTATTACTCGCAGCTCGACTGGCATCATCCCGACTACTTTCCGCTCGGCGGCACCGGCCATTGGGAGGGCCGCCCCACCAACGGACAATGGCCGCGCTACCTCGACTTCATGAACGCGCAGCTTACGGAGCTCTTCACCAACTACGGCGAAATCGGCGGCGTCTGGTTCGACGGAATGTGGGACAAGCCCGGCGCCGACTGGCAGCTGCCCAAGACATACTCACTCATCCATCAACTCCAGCCAGGCGCGCTCATCGTCTCAAATCATCACAAGACGCCGTTCCCCGGCGAGGACTACCAGACCTTCGAGAAAGACCTGCCGGGCGACAACACAACCGGATGGGGCGGCGCTCCCATTGGCCAGCTTCCGCTTGAAACCAGCGACACCATGTATCGCGGCGGCTCCTGGGGTTTCAATCTGCGAGACACCGACCCCAAGTCGCTCCGCGATCTCGTTCCGTACCTCGTTCGCGCCGCCGGCAACAACGCCAACTTCCTGCTTAACGTCGGCCCCATGCCTAACGGCCAGATTCAACCCGCCTTCGCCGACCGCCTGCGCGAAATCGGCGCCTGGCTGAACACCTACGGCGACTCCATCTACGGAACCACCGGCGGCCCGGTAAAGCCCGGTGGATGGGGCGTCACCACGCAACGTGGCAATATCGTCTACGTGCATGTGCTCGATCCGTCGCTCACAGTGCTGGCGCTGCCCGGCATTTCGAAGCCCGTCCGCGCCGCGCACCTGATGAACGGCGGGACCGAAGTGAAGCACGCCATAGCCGAAGGAAGCGTGGTGCTGCAGCTTCCGAAACGCGCTGTCGACGATTTCGATCAAGTCATCGTATTGGAACTCGGTGGCTAGGGTTGTTGTGTCATCTTGAGCGACGGCGCGCCCGAATCACGCGCCGAGTGGAAGGACCCTCACCCCTGCGAATGAATATTGGGTATTCATCTCTACTCCCTTGCCAACACACCCCTCCACGGCGCATCATTTTCGGCTGCGGACATTTGAGTTTGTCCCGACGCTTCTTCCGGAGGCTTCATCGTGAAACGACTTGCTCTCGTCGCCATCTGGGTTCTGCTCGCTCTTCCCCTTCTCGCACAAGACGGCTGGATCCAGCTCTTCAACGGCAAGAACCTTGACGGCTGGAAGCACGTCGGCCCCGGTTCCATGTCCGTTGAGAACGGGCTGATCCAGACTCACAAAGGTATGGGCTTGCTCTACTGGACCTCGGGCCCCATCGGCAACTGCACCCTCCGCGTGGTCTTCAAGATGCGCGATGAAAACAGCAACTCCGGCATCTTCATCCGCATCCCTATTGAGCCGCGCGAAGAATGGATGCCCGTGCACTACGGCTACGAGGTGCAAATCGACAACCATCCCGAGACCTCGAACGAAGACGACTACCACATCACCGGCACTCTCTATTCGCTGACCAAGCCGCTGGCCAAGCCCGGCAAACCCGGTCCTGAGTGGAACACCATGGAGATCACCCTCGACGGCCCGCACACCGTCGTCATGCTCAACGGCGTCAAGGTCACCGATTACACCGAAGGCGATCCTGTTCCCGAGAAGAAGTTTGACTTCGAGCCTTGGCGAGGGCGCCGCCCGCTCATCGGCTGGTTCGGCCTGCAGAACCACAGCGACAACGATGTGGTCTTCTTCAAAGAAGTCGCCATCAAGCCGCTGACGAAATAGCTGAGGTGGAAGCACCGGCCTTTAGGCCGGTGACAAACATGTGATTTTTGCTGGGGCTTTAGCCCCTTCGCCCGGAGGCGATCACTGCCATGAAAAACAACTTCACCCGCCGCAACTTCATCCAAACCGCCGCCGGAGCCGCCGGACTCGCTCTCGCCGCCAAGACCATCGCTCTGCCCGAAACCGCTTACGCCCAGGAGTGGGCTTCCGGCCCCAGCGGCACACTCGTCAATTTCGGCATCATCGGTATCGGCATGCAAGGCTCAGGACTGCTCAAGACCGCCGTCGAACTCCCCGGTACCAAGTGCGTGGCAGCCTGCGATCTCTGGGACGGCCGCCAAACGCTGGCCAAAGAAATCGCCGGTCCCAACATCGCCGTCACCCGCAAATATAAGGAGCTTCTCGCCAACTCCGACATCCAGGCGCTCATCGTCGCCGTGCCCGACCACTGGCACAAGCAGATCGTGGTTGACGCCGTCACTGCCGGCAAAGACGTCTACTGCGAAAAACCGATGTCCCACACTGTGGCAGATGGAGCCGCCATGGTCACCGCCGCGAAAAAGTCCGGACGCATCGTCCAGATCGGCTCCCAGCGCACCAGTTCGGCGCTGCTGGCGAAAGCGAAGCAAATGTACGATGCCGGCGCCATCGGCGAGTTGCTCAGCGTTGAGCTTTCCCTCGGCCGCAACGACCCCACCGGCGCGTGGGAGTATCCGCCGCCGCCCGGTCTCTCGCCCGACAACTTCGACTGGGACACCTGGCTCGGCACCGCGCCCAAGAAACCTTTTGACCCCATCACGTTCGCGCGCTGGCGCTGCTGGAAGGAATACGGCACCGGCGTGGCCGGGGACCTTATGGTGCATCTGGTCAGCGGTATGATGTTCGTCACCGGCATGAACCAGGCGCCGAGTCGCGCTTTCGCCAGCGGAGGCATCGTCCGCTGGAAGGACGGCCGCAACATGCCTGACCTGCAGGCCGCCATCTTCGACTACGGCAGCGTGCCCGCTTATGTGCGCCTCACCCTTGGAACCGAAACGCAGGAGATGACGCGCCTCATGGGTCCGAAAGGAATG
>Ga0302321_100006591_pt1 | contig 10218 bp, 9 predicted proteins | sample Fen_T0_1_FD_202505 | JGI IMG/M metagenome (GOLD analysis project Ga0302321, IMG submission 202505) | Peat permafrost microbial communities from Stordalen Mire near Abisko, Sweden - Fen_T0_1 | ecosystem: Environmental > Terrestrial > Soil > Wetlands > Permafrost | place: Sweden: Abisko... | reverse complement strand
GTTGGCGCTGATCCCGATATTGGCTGTCCTGATCTGGATAGTTGTGGGGCGGGCGCTGCGGCCGTTGCAAGCGCTGTCGCGCGACGTGCGAGCGCGATCGGCGTCCGACCTGGCAGCATTGCCGTTCGGTGGACTTCCAGACGAAGTGCGACCCTTGGTGAGCTCGCTGAACGACTTGCTGCAAAGACTGCAGCGCGCCATCGAATCGCAAGGTCAGTTCGTTGCGGATGCTGCGCACGAGCTGCGCACGCCGCTCACAGCCGTACAGTTGCAGCTGCAGGTGCTGCAGCGAGCAGAAAGTCAACCGGAGCGCGATGCCGCCTTAGAGCGCCTGGGCGAGGGCATACGTCGCTCGACTCACCTGGTTCAACAGCTGCTGACCCTTGCGCGCCAGGAGCCTGGTTCCGCCGCGCCTGAAAAGGAGTCCGTCGACCTACGCGCGCTTGCTGAACGGGTGGCTGCCGACTTCGAACCGCTCGCACGCGACAAGACGATCGACTTGAAGTTGGACCTTCGCGCTGCCGTCGTACCCGGGGAGGCCGAGGGCCTGCGTGTGATGTTGAACAACTTGGTGGAGAACGCCATCCGCTACACGCCAGCAGGCGGCCAGGTGGGGCTGATCGTGCATCGGGACGACGCAGAGGCGACGGTGGAAGTGGACGACACGGGACCCGGTATTCCCGAGGATCAACGCGCTCGCGTGTTCGACAGGTTTTATCGTGCTACTCGGAGCGATTCGTCAAGCGAGTCCGAGGGCAGCGGCCTCGGACTCGCGATCGTCAAGCGCGTAGTGGATCGCCATTCAGGGCGCATTGAGCTCAGGACCGGCAGCAGCGGTATTGGTCTGGCCGTCGTCGTGCGCCTGCCTGCCTAGATCTCCGGACGCACGGCGATGCAGAGGGGATATCAAGGCCGCAGAAGCAGGGCGCGCCTGGCGGTATACTGGCGACGCAATCCTCCAGGTCTTTCAATCGCAACTCAAACGCTAGGAGACATACGACATGAATATCGCGCGTAGCATCTTCGCAGTCCTCGCACTTTCTCTGGCGAGTTCGGTCTGGGCTTATCAGGTGACCGGCCCCGTACTGGAGCTGACGGACAGCAAGATCGTGGTACAGAAAGGCAAGGAGAGGTGGGAGATCGCACGCACACCTGATACCAAAGTCACGGGCGATCTCAAGGTGGGTGCCAAGGTCACCGTCGAGTACACCATGACCGCCAAGACTATCGAGGCCAAGGGCAAAGGCAAGTAGCACCCGACCGCTTGACGGACTCGACAGGTCGCGTCGAGTCTGCAGCGGCCCGCCCGGTTAAGCCGCAGCGGCTTCCGGAGTGCGCCTCAGCGGCGCCAGAGTGCCGTTGCCATCGAAGGCCAGAGGTGCGGGCCCCGACACGATCTCAAAGCGCCCAGGGTTGGCGCGGACTTCCTCGAGGAGCGCCGCGGAGATCTGGACTTCGCCTAGATGTAGCGTGTTACGGATCCGCACGATGCGGCAATTCTCAGGTTTGACGCGCACGACGGTCTTTACTGCCAGGGCAATGGCTTCGCGGTCCGTATTCATGATCATCGGAATCGCCGCGCCGTCTAGATTGCAGGACGTGATGATATTGGCGTATGTGGAGGCAACGTCCAGCTCGCGGTAGACGCGCATGGTGATGACGTCCGCTGAGCCTACTCCGGTGGCGTTACCCATGGTCTCGCGCGTTAGCCCCAGGATCACTATCTTCTTTACCATCGGCTTTGGCTGCCATTGCACCGCGCGTCGATTGCGTCCGGTGATGTTGGGATCATAGCCTGCGCCGCTGATGTTTTTACCCATCTCGTCGATGACCAATACGTCTATCTCATCGAAACACAGTTGCGGCATGAGCTCCTTCGCCATGGCTTGCAGCTCCGGTTCGCGCTTTGCAAGTTGCTCGGCCGGGACGATCTCGATCAACGCCGTCTCGTCGTAAGCGTTCTCTACGATGCCGACACCGAACAGCACGTTGCGTTTGGTGATGTTCACGTCGCGGATCTGCGGCAGCAATTCCGGAAAACGGTCCATGCCATGGGTGTGATAGGTCGTGGCCCCGATGATCTTGCCGATGCCGATCGATAGCATCTTGGTGAGCCCGCTTTCGGTGGCGCCACGGAACGCGGTATGAGGTTTGATCCGATTGATGACCACCACGGCGTCAGCCTCGGCGGCGTGACGGTCCATATGCACAGGTGTTCCATCGGGAAGTTCGCCTACCACAGTTGTATCCATGCTGGCGCGAATAGGGACGCCGGTCGTGGCCTCGGTAATGCCGTAACTCTCGAGAACCTTTTTCTGTCCCTCGGCAGTTGCGGCGCCGTGGCTTCCCATGCAGGGAAAGATGAAAGGCTGGGCGCCGAGTGCGCGCAATTGGGCGATCACTGCTTTGGCGATCTCGGCGATGTTGGCGATTCCGCGGCTACCGCAGCCGACCGCCACGACCTGCCCGGATTTGACTCGGCCACGTATCTCGGGGCGCTGAAATTCCCGAGCGATCACGCCCGCAAGATCGGACAGCCGCTCGGTTGCGAATTTCTGACGTACGTTGAACATATCGGGCAGGGCGATATCCAGTCCGCCAGCAATGTTTACTTCGATACGATCGGGAATCATGGGATCCACCTAAGGGGCGCGCTCGCGCGATTTAAACGAGGAGTGTAGCAAAGGTGCGCGTCGGACGAATGCGCACCTATTCGGCGCCGGAATAGCTCATATGCCCCAAAGGGGGTTCACGTCGGTGTGGTCAGTTGCTAAATTCCCGTGCATGAATGCGCCTATTGAACCATTTTTGAGCCAGGTAGACTGCCGCGACACGAATGCCCAGCCGGTGGATTTCGGTTCTCAGAACCCGGAATACGTACGCTTGACGAGTCGCCCGCTGGGTTGGCACCCGCTGAACTTCGAGCGCCGTGAGGCGCCACCAGCCAGCGACTGCATGCCCGGAGGCAGTTCCGAACACTTGATCTTCGTTGCGCTGGACGGCGGGGGCCATGTCAGGCGTGAAAGCGAAGGAGAGCAATCGGATTACGAACTCGCTCCCGGCTACATAGCGGTCCAGCCAAGTGGCCGGCCGGTGCGGTGGTCCTGGGACGCTCGAGTGAACTTCTCCGTGATGAGCCTGGATCCGGCATTTCTCGACCGCGTCGCCGAAGAGGTTTATGGGCTTGCACCCGGGGAATTCGAGTTGGTAACTACGGAGCGTGCACAGGATCCGGTGCTCTCGAACATCGCAGGGGTGCTATCGCGCGAAGTCGTACGAGGTGAAGCTGGCGACAAGTTGTACGCTGAGTCGCTTGCCAATATCCTCGCAGTGCATTTGCTGCGCAACTACACAGTAAGACAGGAAACGCAGCACGACGCCCGCGAACGGGCAGAGGTACGCCACCTGCCACATTCCCGCGCAGTGGGGGACGCCATTCGATACATGCAGGAGAACTACGCGCGGGATCTTCAGCTTTCGGACATTGCTGCTGCGGCCCACTTGAGCGCGTTCCATCTGTCGCGGCTATTCAAGCAAGTGACTGGCGTTGCGCCTCATCAGTATCTGATCCAATTGCGGGTCAATGCGGCTCGTGGATTGCTCGACGCTGGTTCGGGTCAGCGCTCGTTGGCCGAGGTCGCCAGCGCTGTGGGGTTCGCCGATCAGAGCCACTTGACGCGTCATTTCAAACGGCAATTTGGCGTAACGCCCAAACACTTTCGCTAAGGTGCCACGGCAGCGTCCGAATCGCCGCTAGGCAAGAACGTCCAAAAAGTCGGCAAGAGCTTCCAAGACCCAGTAGCGGTCGGTCGCTATGATTCAACACATATCAGCCGCGTAACTCGCCGGATCGTTCGGCGCCTTGCGAGACGCCGTAACCCAAAGGACTCTAGAAATGAAACAGAGAATCATCACAGGAATTTTTTTCGGGGCGTTGATCGCGTTATCGTCGATCGCTTTCGCCTCCCCCGCCTCTCATCGTGATGCGGAGCAGGCCGGCGATTGGAGTGGTCGTGCTGGCGCCGGAGTCAGGCCTTGAGTTGAGGTAGTGTTTTCAGGCTCTTTCCTCCTAGGGGCAGTCGATGCCCTGCGCTGGGTGGCGGACGAAACGTTCGCCACCCGTTTTTTTAGGTATTGGGTCGGAACATCGGGACCACATACGGGCCTTCGGGTACCACGGCGACGTGCGGATCGTTTGCTGTTTCAACACAGCGCGCGACAGCGGCTTCCACTGAGTCCACCATCGCGACGCCGGTGAGCGCGCGCTCTTCCTGTTTGAGGCCGCCCGCATATAAGTGGACCGAGCCTATTCGCATGGGCCTCAGCTGCATCTGCGTCTGCCACTCGTCTATCTCCGCGTGGGACTTGCGGCTGATATCGGTCAGGAAGCCGTCCGGGCCCTTGTCGATCAGACGACGCTGAGCATCGACGTATTCCTCTGATCCGATTCCTTCCGAACATTCGGACACCACTACGAGGTTACCGCCCGGTTCGAGTATGTCGATCGGACCAACCATGCCTTTCACTGTTTGATAGTAGGTCTTGTCCAAAGGGTAGCCGGCTGCACTGGTGACCACAGTCTTGAAACGCCGCGGCACATCGACGACGGCGTATCTGCGAATAAAGTCCACAGCCGCGAGATGACTCTGGAGTACCTCGCCATAGTTGACGAAGGACAGTTGCCGACGCTCGTCGATCACTGTATTGACCGCCAATACATGTCCCAGCATCTGAACGATCTCGAGTTGTTCCGCGTGCAAAGGGTTTCCGTCCAGAATGCAATTGTCTGCTCGAGGATGTGACATGAAGCGCGCGTTGTGAAAGGTGGTGATGGTGTCGCGGTGTGCGACGCCGGGCGCGATCACTTTCCGGCCGCCTGAATAGCCTGCCATGAAATGCGGTTCCACCAATCCGGTTACGATCTTGAGGTCTGCCTCGACAAAACGGCGATCGAGTTTTACCACCGTACCCGATCGAGTGGTTCCCAGGAGGACATGATCTTCGTCGTTGCGTGCGAAGTGATTTTCGACGCGGACGGTTTGCAGGACCCAGGGGTCGCCGACCAGCTCTTCCAGTTCCGCACCTTCGTTGGGTCGATGCAAACCGGTGGCAACCAGAACGCAGATCGCCTCTGGACGCAAGCCTGCGGCCAACAACTGACGCACGATAACCGGCAGCAGTAATCCATTGGGTACGGGGCGGGTGATGTCGCAGATCAGAATGCAAGCTGAACGTGCCGGGCGCGCTTCCTGCATAAGGCTGAACGACCCTACCGGGGAGGCAAGCGCTGCTTCAACCGCTCGGGCGGGATCGGTAAGTACTGGCATGGTCGGTTTGCGAATCACCGTTACGTCCCATTCATCGCGCAGATGAAGCGGATAGGTGCTCTTTCCGTAGCTCAGGTCAACTTGCATAAAATCCCTCAACCCGTTGATGAATTGGCCGATATTTCTAAAATCACAGACGAATAAGGATAGCATCAGAGGCTGCTTTAGCCTACGCCGCGATCTTTAGCCATGCGTTAGGCTCGTAACGTAAGCCCTTGTCTGAACTACATTTGAGCCTTGTCCGAACCCTGATCGCCAAGCTAGAATCCTTTCGAACACTAACCTGCGGAGGCACTCATGTCCTTCTGGAAACAACTCGTTGTGATCCCGGCCCTGACACTCGCCGTCGGCGTACCCCCGGCATTTGCGATTGATGAACAGCCGCAACCGGACCAGGAGCAGATTGGCCGAGAGCCTACTGGCTCGGAAATGATGGCGGACGCTTTAGTAGCCCGACCGCTCGCCCTCGCGGGCTCGCTGGTTGGCGCAGTCGTATTCGTTTTCGCCCTCCCATTTACCCTCGGTAGCCATAGCACGGCCGCTGCGGCGAAGCAGATGGTGGCGGCGCCAGCGCAGTACGCGTTTAGAAAACCGCTGGGACAAATGGATAACTGCCAGACCCTGCCCGAGAGCTGCAAGTAAGCTTCACCCCTTCTTTACCTGATCTCCCACTGAACTTTCCCTCCGCGTCGGCATTGTCCTGCTGACGCGGCCCGTGGCTTGGCGCGCCGTTCGCGCGCTATCCGTGCGCCCGGCTCCTAATACCCGGGACGCGCCTATGGCGATTTCGCTATACTCTCGGCGCGCGCATGGGCCCCTGTCCAGCGCGGAAGGCCGCACGCTCTCTTGTATCTCGGCGCGCGCGCTATAAAAAAACGCATACGGGGAGGAGAAAGATGGAAATCTGGTCCCAGGTCTATGACCCGGTGGGCAACACGATCCTGTCCACGCTGATCTGCGCGATCCCTGTCGTCGTGCTGCTCGGCGGTCTCGGGATATTCCATATTCGCGCACACTATGCAGCGATCGCCGGACTGGTCGCGGCCGTCGTAATTGCAATGTTCATCCTAGGCATGCCGGGGCCGATTGCGGCTCGCGCTGGATTCTTCGGCGCGTTGTTTGCGATCACCACCGTGTGCTGGATCATTTTCAATCTGATCTTTCTGTATCGCATGACGGTGAAGGCCGGGCTGTTCTCGATCCTGCAGGACAGCATTGGTGGCATCACCAACGACCGCCGCTTGCAGCTGGTGCTGATCGCCTTTTGTTTCGGCGCATTCTTCGAGGGCGCGGCGGGAGGTGGCACTCCAGTGGCTGTTACCGGCGCCATCCTCATCGGCCTGGGCTTCAACCCGCTGGCAGCATCGGGGCTCTCGCTGATCGCGAACACGGCCCCGGTTGCGTATGGCGGTCTTGGAACGCCGATCATCGTTCTACAGAGCGTTACCAATTTCGACCTGCTGCATCTCTCGGCGCAGGTTGGACGGCAGTTACCATTGTTCTCGGTGATCGTCCCATTCTGGGTAGTGCTCGCATTCTGCGGTTTCCGCAAGACGCTGGAGGTGTGGCCGGCCATCCTCGCGGCGGGGCTGGCCTTCGCAATTCCGCAGTTCATTATCTCGAACTTCCACGGCCCGTGGCTGGTCGACATGTTGTCCGCGATGATCTCGATGATTCTGCTCGCGGCATTTCTGAAGATCTGGAAACCCAAGAACGTGATGCTGGATGCCAGCGGTGCCGGCGTCACGGTCAGCTACGGCGAGGCTCAGAAGAATCGCGAGCACCATGGGCACAGTCGCGACATGGTGGTCAAAGCCTGGATGCCCTGGGTGATTCTGACGGTGATCCTGTTTCTATGGGGTCTGCCACAGATCAAAGCGATCCTTAACGTCAAAGACGTTTTGTATTGGGAGTGGGCGATTCCAGGTCTGCACAAGGTCGTTCAGCGCGTGCCCCCCGCCGTCGGCACACCGTTCACGGAAGCCGCGATCTGGAAATGGGGCATCCTCTCTGCGACGGGCACCGGCATCCTGATCGCTGCAGTCATTTCTGGGTTCGTGATGGGATTCAAGCCCAAAGACATGCTCAAGACCTGGGGCGAGACCTTCGGGATCATGAAGTTCTCGCTGCTGACGATCGTTGCGATGCTTGCGCTTGGCTACACCACCCGCTACGCGGGAATGGATGGAACGCTCGGGCTGGCGTTCGCCAATACTGGCTGGCTATATCCTTTCTTCGGCACCATGATCGGATGGATCGGTACCGCCCTGACGGGAACCGATGCTGCTTCAAACGCGCTCTTCGGCAGCCAGCAGGTTATTACCGCGAATAAGCTCGGTTTGGATCCCACCTTGATGGCAGCGGCTAACAGTTCGGGCGGTGTGATGGGCAAGATGATCGACGCTCAGAGCATTGTGGTGGCGTCGGTGGCGACCGGCTTTATCGGGAAGGAGGGCGTGATTCTGCGCTTCGTTTTCTGGCACAGCATCTCGCTGGCTGCGCTGGTCGGTGTATTCGTGATGTTGCAGTCCTACGTTTATCCATTCACCGCCATTGTGGTCAAGTAGTTGTGGTCAAGTAGACCAGCGGCCGCGGTAAGGCTGGGAGGTTGCGGGCGTGGTGGCAGAGCGTGAGAGATGTCCGGTGGCCGCTGGGGATGTGCGGCTCCGGCGAAGTAACTTCAGTGGAAGCGTACCGGTTGCGTCATCAGCGATTCGAAGCCGCCCAGAAATTCGTCGACGACATCGATCGTCGGATCCTCGTCTATGATTTTCTGGAGCGATTCTCGGAACGACTCAGCCATCTCGCCCTCCATATAGCCAGTTACCCCGAGCGTTTTGTCGATCAGCTCATAGCCGTTCCGGCCGGGGTATTCGACCACATGGTAATGGTTGCTGTTATAGACGATGTTCATGCGGATCACGCTCCCATGACTGTCGGCTGTCCGGCGAATCCACATTCCGGCGTGCCGCACTTGCGAACATAGATTGCGGAAATGCCTGAGTTTCAAGGCGAACTCCAATCGGAGCCTGCCTACTACGCACAGTTGGCAGCAACTTTCGAGCCAAATGGCAGACCTGCCAAGGCTCCCAATACCATTTGAGGAGGGAAACGAATGAGCGCCGAAGCCCGCATCACGACACTTGGTCTCCAACTGCCAGAACCTGTCCCCCCGGCTTTTCAGTATCTTGCGGTGGTGGTGCATGCTGGAACCGCTTGGGTTAGTGGGCAGATTCCACGTGCCGGCAGTCAAGTCATGATGACCGGGAAGGTGGGTGCGGAGATTTCTCTTGAGCAAGCCCGATCGGCGGCCCGCGCCTGTGTATTGCAGGGTCTAGCGCAGATCAAGCAGACCCTCGGCAGCCTCGAGCGCGTGGAGCGCTTGCTGAAGGTGACCGGCTTTGTCGCCTCTGCACCTGGATTCCAGCAGCAGCCGCAGGTTCTAGATGCTGCTTCCGAATTGTTGGTCCAGATATTCGGCGAGACCGGCCGCCATGCCCGTAGCGCGATTGGCGTGGCCGAATTACCGCGGGGTGTACCGGTGGAAATTGAGCTGGTCGTAGCTGTACGTGAGTAATCCCTCCACCGGGCATGCCGATGCCGCGTTGTGTGCGCTCGCTGACATAATCCCGTTCCCGATGTAAAAGCCTATGCATAGACGTGTTTGGTGACCCGAAATGGGGCGAGGCCTAGGATCGGGTTTACACTTGCGCGCCTATTCACCGGTCTACAGGCCAAATTACTGGTTAATTTGAGGGGAAGAGGGCATGCAATATCGAATGCTGGGCGAGAGTGGTCTGTCGGTTTCTGAGGTCTGTCTTGGGACTATGACTTGGGGGGAACAAAACTCGGAAGCAGATGGCCACGCGCAACTCGACTACGCGATTTCGCGTGGCATCAACTTCATTGACGCAGCGGAAATGTACCCGGTCCCAGGTCGCGCAGAGACCCAAGGCCGTACCGAAACCATCCTTGGTACGTGGCTAAAGAAGCAGCAGCGCGACAAGTTGATTGTCGCAACCAAGATTGCCGCCCCCGGCCGGGGCTTCGCGTGGGTCCGGGGTGGTCCGACAGCTGTCGACCGCAAGAACATCCAGGAGGCTGTGGATGGCAGTCTCCGGCGCCTGCAGACCGATTACATCGATCTTTACCAAATACATTGGCCGGATCGTTATGCGCCCCTGTTCGGGAAGATCATGTATAACCCGACCGAAGAACGCCCTACCATTCCGTTAGACGAACAGTTGAGGGCTTTCGGCGATATGGTGAGGGCGGGCAAAATCCGCCAGGTTGGCGTGTCCAACGAAACGCCTTGGGGGGTGTCTGAATTTGTGCGTGTGTCCCGGGAGCAGGGTCTGCCCCGCATCGCTTCCAACCAGAACGCCTACAACTTACTCAATCGGATCTTCGAAATGGGGCTTTCGGAGGTACACCGGCATGTCAATGTACCGCTGCTCGCCTACAGCCCGCTAGGTTTTGGCCATTTGAGCGGGAAGTATCTGGGAGGGGCTAAGCCTGAGGGCTCACGTCTGACCAAATTTCCATCCTTCGGCCAGCGGTACGCGAAAGTGAACGTCCCTGAGGCGGTCGCCGCCTACGCTGCGCTCGCCAAATCGCTCGGAATGACCCCCGCCGCCTTGGCGTTAGCTTTTGTGGGGAGCCGTTGGTTTACCGCCAGCACCATAATCGGCGCCACAACCATGGCGCAGCTAAAAGAAAACATCGATAACGTCCAGGTCGGCTTGCAGTCGGGAGTAGAGGCGGCAATCGATGAGATTCACAACCGCTACCCGAATCCAGCGGTTTGAGTAGGCAGACGCTTTGCACCGCCCGACGGGTGCTTGCTCGTATTGCATTTGACAGTCGGGCGCTGAATCGCCAAAATTGCGGG
>Ga0302321_100006590_pt1 | contig 10219 bp, 7 predicted proteins | sample Fen_T0_1_FD_202505 | JGI IMG/M metagenome (GOLD analysis project Ga0302321, IMG submission 202505) | Peat permafrost microbial communities from Stordalen Mire near Abisko, Sweden - Fen_T0_1 | ecosystem: Environmental > Terrestrial > Soil > Wetlands > Permafrost | place: Sweden: Abisko... | reverse complement strand
AACCCAAGTGCCTCTTTTGATATTGCCCTGCAGGCATTTTCGGGCAGCTCATGTCCGGGCCTTACAGATATTGGTTGTGCCGATGCCAGTGGCATTGGTGCCACCGAAAAATTAGAACTTACCGGACTTACTGTAAATCAAATGTATTATTTCAGGGTTTTTGGCTCTGCAAATGATTTAATGAGCAGGATCGGTTCGGGCACCTATACTTTTTGCGGTTCATCACAAATGGGCAGCAGCGCTATTGTGCTGGCCGTTAACATCAATAACTTTAATGCAACTAAACAAAATGGTAGTGTTCGGTTAAGCTGGACGGCAGCATCCGAATCAAACAATGCTTATTTTGAAATAGAAAGAAGCAGCAATGGAAATCATTACCAGGCTGTTGGTAAAATACCGGGTGCCGGCACCTCATCACAGGCAACATATTATTTCTTTGATGATGCCAGTCCGTTAACAACCGGGATAAATTATTACCGGCTTAAAGAAGTAAGTAGTACGGGCAGTTATACGTACAGCAGTGTGGTATTGATCAGGCCGGATAATACCCTGCAAAAATCAATCACTGTCTTATCCAATCCAATTACCGATAAGCTTAGCATAAAAGTAAGTTCTGATGTGGCAACAACTATGCAACTGAAAGTGATCAATAATGCGGGCCAGGTGGTGTACAATCAAAACGGATCGGTGGTAAAAGGAGATAATATTATTGCAGTAACGGGTAAAGGTGGTCATGGTTTTGAAAAAGGCGTATACACGCTGCAGGTAATTATTGATAAAGAAATACTGAATTCAAAATTTATGAGTGTGCAATAAAAAAGATGGCAGCGTTACGGCTGCCATCTTCAGGTAATACCAAGTCTCTAATATTTTTTAGCAACAGTATAGTACCAAAAAGTTGGCGGCCCTTCTACTCCGGCAGCAGCCATTTTATCTTTCAGGTCTTTAGAAGCCATAAATGCTTTTGCCTTTGCCATATCATTAATGGCAAAAACAATTCTTACCGAGTGGGTATCATCTACACTATGGCCAACCACTCTGTCTACAAGCCCTGCATCTATCCGGGTTTGTTTGTGGCTGTCAAATTCTTTCTTCCAGGCCTCCCAGTCTTTTACTTTATGGGTTACCATTACCCGTGGCACTGTTGGCGCAAGTGTGGTGGTATCCATCATTACTGGTTCTTCAAAATAAACAGCGGGGGCACCAATTACGCCACCCGTTTTCATTGCGGCCTTTAATGCCGGCGAATTACCAAATGCTTTGGCTTTATCCACGTCAGCCATTTTTAATGCAACCATTACAGTGTTGGAATCATTGCCCATGCCGCGGCCCAAAACATATTTGGTTAAGCCATTTGCAGTACGTGCAGAATCATCGGCCTCAAATACGGGTAACCATTTGGCATAGTTGGCCACTTTGTGAATGATGACTAACATGTTGCCGGGCTTGGTGGGTGCAGCAGGAGTAACTGGTTTTGCAGCAGTAGTGTCGGGGGTGGCAGTGGTGGTAGCATCAGCTTTTTTTTCATCGCCACCGTTGTTGCAGGAGGTAAAACAAAATGCCATAATGATTGGTATGGCAGCCAGAAATTTGAATTGCTTCATCGTTAATTAAGTTTTAAAAATTAAGTAAAAAAATCAGGAAAGTGCAGCGCAATAGTTTAGCAGGGGTGTATGGAGTAGTAAAATAGAAACTATATTCCGGTATTGCAAGAGAAATTATTAATTTAATAAACAAATATTACTGCTGCAGGGCTAACTTTGGCACTTACATTTAAAAGCAACCATAATGAAAAATGTGTTTATCCATCATGTATTTTTCTGGTTAAAAGAACCGGCTAACGAATTAAGTAAACAACAATTGGTGCAGGGTTTGCAAAAGTTGTCGGCAGTGGCCACCATAAAATCTTTTCATATAGGCCAACCTGCTGCTACAAACCGGGGCGTTATTGATGCCACTTACTCCATATCCTGGTTACTTACTTTTGATACTGCTGCGGACCAGGATAGTTACCAGGTGGATCCCATACATTTAAACTTTGTAAAAGAATGCGCCCACCTTTGGGAAAAAGTAGTGGTGTATGATACCATTGCGCTATAACGGCAAACAAATTACTTTATCATTGCTGCGTACTATTACCGGCATAAAAAATTAAAATTGCATTTACCGGATTATCTACTACGATCATTGCAGCATGTTAATGGTTTTGCCGAAGAAACATTTAAAGCAGTGCATGCATCGGGGGTACAGCTTACTTCTGTAAGGATGAACCCGGGGAAAATAATCAATGATCAATCCCTTCAGGGCCCTGCGGGCAATACTCCATTGGAGCAAGTGCCCTGGTGCGCCAATGGTTATTATTTAAACGAGCGGCCATCGTTTACTGCAGATCCGCTTTTTCATGCAGGGGCATACTATGTACAGGAAGCCAGCAGTATGTTTTTAGAACAGGCATTACAACAAACAGTTGATCTTACACAACCCATAAGAATACTGGACCTGTGTGCTGCACCGGGAGGAAAATCTACTTTGATACAATCATTGCTGCCGGCAGAAAGTTTATTGGTAAGTAATGAAGTGATAAAAACGAGGGTAAATATTTTAAGCGAAAATATTACCAAGTGGGGTGCAGCAAATGTAATAGTAACCAATAACGATCCAAAAGATTTTCAGCGGTTGCAACAGTACTTTGATGTAATTGTGGTGGATGCACCCTGCAGCGGCAGTGGTTTATTTCGTAAAGATGCAATGGCCATTGAAGAATGGAGTTTGAATAATGTGCAACTCTGCAGCCAACGCCAGCAAAGGATACTGGCAGATATAATGCCGGCATTAAAAGAGAACGGCATATTAATTTATTCTACCTGTTCTTATTCTACAGAAGAAGATGAAACCATTTGCGATTGGTTGATGGAAGAAATGCAAATGGAAAGTTTACAACTGAAAGCAGATAAAAGCTGGGGCATTGTGGAAACCGTTTCGGAAATTAAAAAAGGATATGGGTACAGGTTTTATCCGGATAAGGTAAAAGGCGAAGGTTTTTTTATTGCGGCATTTAAACAGCAGGGTGATGATAATGTTATAGCAACAGCAACAAAAACAAAAGACAAACCTGCTAAACCCACCACAAAAGAAATCGACATTGTAAAACCATGGATAAAAGATGCTCCAAACTTTTTTTTTATTAAACAAAATGAAGAGCTGATTGCAATGCCCTTACATTTTGAAAATGATCTTGCACTGATACAGGCAGCACTCTATATAAAAAAAGCGGGTATAAGAATGGGTACAGTTATACGGGAAGAATTAATTCCACATCACGAACTGGCGCTGAGTACAATTATTAATACCACTACTCCTGCCTGCGATGCCAGCCTGGAAACAGCATTGCAATACCTGCGTAAACAGGATATTAAAATAGAAACTACAATAAAAGGCTGGGCACTAATACAATACCGGCAACTGCCACTGGGTTGGATAAAAATATTGCCCAATCGGGTTAACAATTATTACCCTAAAGAATGGCGTATCCTTAATAAGTAATTGAGATTCTTAACAACTTAATGAACCCATAAACCAACTAATTTTTGCATATTTGCAAACACAATATTTTATACGATGAAGAAATTATTCTGCCTGTTGTTTTTAATACCATTTTTTGCAATGGCGCAAAAACAGATCACTCATACGGTTGGGCCAAAAGAAAGCCTGAGTAGTATTGGTCGTCTGTACAATGTTAATGGCAGGGAACTGGCAAATTATAATAAGATAGACTATAACAAAGGGCTTACCATTGGGCAGGTATTAAAAATTCCGGGCAAAAATGCAGCTGCTGTTACGACAGCACCACCTGTTGTAACAAAAACATCCGAAGTAAAAAAAGAACCCGAAACAAAAAAAGAACCTGAGGTAAAAAAAGAAATAGGGGCTGATAAAAATGGTACGCCTATTTATCATACCGTTGCTAAAAAAGAAACGCTTTATCACATCAGCACATTGTATAACAAAGTGCCTATTGCAGATATAAAAAAATGGAACCACCTTACCGGTGATGCATTGAACGAAAGTGCACAACTTATTGTTGGTTATACAAAAGGCACTGCACAAGTGGTTGCAAAAAAAGAAGAGGAGAAAGTTGCTGATAAAAAAGTTGCTGATGCAGCAGCAAAAAAAGAAGCCAAAAAAATGGAAGATGCGGCGAAGAAGGCTGCAGATGAAATGGCGGAAAAAGCAAAAGAGCAGGAAGATAAAATGGTAAAAAAAGAAACGCCAGCCGTAAAGAATACAGAGATAGTTACTGCACCGGTTACAAATACAAGGGCAGGTGATTTTAAAGGAGGTGTGTTTAAAAATGTATTTGAAGAACAGGCAAAAGGTAGGCAGATGATCAGCGAAACTGGCACCGGAGGTATTTTTAAAAGCACCAGTGGCTGGGAAGATGGAAAATATTATTGCCTGCATAACAATGCGCCGGCGGGTACCATACTAAAGATCACTAATAATGCTACCGGAAAATCGGTTTATGCAAAAGTGCTGGATTTAATTACTGATATTAAACAGAACAACGGGCTTATCGTTCGCCTTAGCAATGCTGCTGCAGATGCTTTAGGTGTGGTGGATAATAAGCTGGATTGTACCATCAACTATTCAAAATAAATTGTATGAAAAAATTGTTTTTGCTGGCAGCAAGTGCTGCAATTTTTACTATGGCCCTGGCGCAGGCAGATAGAGATAGCGCAGCAGCGGCAAGGCCCCAGGGAATAAGACCGAAAGAAACCGTTGTTAAGTTTAAGGGTGACGTTAACCTTAAAAATACCCAGGATAATTTTATACTTGAAAAAACCATAGCAGCAACAAGTGTAAAAAACCAGGCCATGACGGGTACCTGCTGGTGTTTTTCCACCACATCGCTTGTAGAAAGTCAGTGCCTGAAAAATAATTTAGGCGAATTTGACCTGAGCGAAATGTTTAGTGTAAGAAATATTTATTTTGAAAAAGCAAGAAATTATATTTTACGCCAGGGGCATGCTCAATTTGGCGAAGGTGGTCTTGGTCACGATTTGATAAGGGCCATTGCAACTTACGGTGCTATGCCCGAAAGTGTGTACAGTGGGTTAAAACCAGGCGAGCTGCAACACAACCATGTAAAATTATCAGGCGATCTTAAAAAGTATTTAGATAGTGTTTTAAATCTGAAACCGCTGCCTTCCGATTGGGTGAAAGGATTTGAAACCATATTGGATAGTGCCATTGGCATACCCCCCGAAACATTTACTTACAAAGAAAAAACTTACACGCCTAAAACATTTGCTGAAGAAGTATTGAAATTTAATGCACGGGATTATGTATACATCACTTCGTTTACACACCACAATTATTACGAACCATTTATTTTAGAAGTACCGGATAATTTTAGTAATGGTGCTTATAACAATGTGCCACTAAATGAAATGATACAACTAACAGAGGATGCTTTGGGCAAAGGGTACTCTGTACTGTGGGATGCTGATGTAAGTAATAACGGGTTTCAGCAAAAGTTTGCTTCGGCAGTGGATGTAGACAATATCCCCGGAGGTTTAAAAACTAAAATGGATTTAATTACCGGCGATGTAAAAGAAGGTACAGTAGATGCTGCAAGGCGCCAGTTATTATTTGAAAACCTTACCACCCAGGATGATCACCTGATGCATATTACCGGGTTAGAAAAATCTAAAACCGGTAACACTTATTTTCTTGTAAAAAACTCCTGGGGAGATGTGGGCCCCAATCACGGTTATATCAATGTGTCTGAAGCTTATTTTGCTTTGAATACTATAAGCCTGGTAATTCCCAGGGCTGCGTTAAGTAAATCCTGGTTGGAGAAATTAAAAATAAAATGAAGATAAATAGGGGTCTGACGGTTTAGAACCTTCTGACCCCTGCATATCATTCAGTAAATCGGTAACCTCTTAAAAAATCCTCCACGTTCATTTTTTTCTTGCCTTCCAGTTGTAATTCTTTTACTTCGATATAGCCATCAGCGCAGAGAAATTTTAAAAATGTTTTACCATCGGTTTGATAAGCGTTATTACGGCTCAAAGCTGTCTGACGCTGATCAATCTCTTTTTCACTTTTATATATCTTCAGCGTTTTACCATTCAGCATTGTAAATGCACCGGGAAAAGGGGAGAGGCCACGAATTAAATTGTGTACTTCATCCACTGTTTTAGTAAGATCGATCCTGCAGGTTTCGGTAAAAATTTTGGGAGCATGACGGATTGCAGATTGCAGTTTTGCGATTTCGGATTGAGGAGTTTCCGATAAGCTACCAGCAGCCAGGCCTGCAACTGTTTTTACCAACACTGCGGCACCAATTTCTTTCATTGTATCATGCACATCACCTGCGGTATCATTTTCTCCAATAGCAAAACGCTCCTGCAATAAAATATCGCCGGTATCAATTTCCTGTTTTAATTTAAAAGTGGTAACACCGGTTTCTCTTTCGCCATTGATTACCGCCCAGTTAATGGGTGCAGCGCCGCGGTATTGCGGCAATAAGCTGCCATGTAAATTTACCGAACCCATACGGGGCATATTCCAAACCACTTCGGGCAGCATTCTGAATGCCACTACAATTTGCAGGTCGGCCTTTAATGCTTTCAGTGCGTCCAGAAATTCGGATTGCTTTAATTTTTCGGGTTGCAATACATTTAAATGATGCTCCACCGCATATTTTTTAACGGCACTTTGCTGTAATTGCATGCCACGGCCGGCAGGCTTATCTGGCGCTGTTATCACACCTACAATATTATAACCTGCCTTTACTAATGCTTCCAAACTGGCTACAGCAAATTCTGGCGTGCCCATAAACACAATGCGCAATGGCGAAAGTGTAAAGTTAAAAGTAGTGGCTTTGTTTTCTTTTTGTTGTAATTGTTTTTCAATCATTACTGCGAAGGTAATATAAGGTGGGAATATGCTATGCAATGCAGCTGCAGGGGCAAAGAAAAAGTACCGGCAATGTTATTTTGTTTTTTTAAAGGTATTACTGTCCCAAGTAAAATTGATAACCTTACCTGTAATTTTATCTTTTGTAAAAACCAGTTCCTCTCCCAATGTATTATCGCTTCTCACCCTTTGAAAAGTATCGTCTTTAACACGTTTAAAAAAATGTATGCCATCAAGCGGATCATTTGATGGCAGGTCAATCACGGCAAGCTTTCCATACCATGGTACAATAATGCTTTCGGAGTTCCAGGGTTGTGTATCATAATTACCGGCATATACCGAAAGCTCGGTATTACCGCTTGCAAAAGGGTTTTCATCCCTTGCCTTATTAATAATGTTGCGCACCTGGTTGGTGTACATACTTACATCTACCATAGCATTTGCCATCACTACGTAAGCCATTTTTTCTTTAGGTTCCATTAATAACATGGTGCGGTAGCCGGGGCAGTCGCCACCATGGCCCACTAAAGTCTTTCCATTATCCTGCCACACTGCAAAACCAAGTCCCCAGGTGGTTTTCCAGTCGGGGTCAATCCATTGCACACGTTGCATTTCTTTTAAAGTAGACAATTGCAGGATCTCTTTTCCACCATTTTTTAATAAACGGAATTGCCAGGATGCAAACAGCGCCAGGTCTTCAACCGTAGAAGAAAAACCTGCTGCAGGTTTAATACCATTAGCATCATAGAGTGCCAGGCTTTCCCGGCTGCCGTCTTTTTTAATCGACGAAAAACCTATGGCCATTTTATTGCCCCAGAGTGCTTTGGGTAAATGCGCCAAAGTATTGGTCAGTTGCAATGGCTTTAAAATATTTTCTTCCACATAAGCCTCATAAGATTTGCCCGACACTTTTTCTACAATTTCTCCCAGGATGGTCATGCCCAAATTGCTGTACTGAAAATAGGTGGATGCAGGATAACGGGTTTGTTGGAGGAGTAATTTTTCGTCTATTTGTTGACGTGATGGGAATTTAAAATCAGGTCCGCTCCAGTACGGGTAGTCCGATTCCCTCGGCAATCCGGAAGAATGGGTGAGCAAACTACGAACGGTAAGCGGGCCACTTTCTTTAAATTGTTGCTGAATATTGAACCCGGGTAACAGGCTGGTCACAGAGTCATCCAACCGCAGCTTACCGGCCTCGTACAATTGCATGATGGCAACCGAAGTAAATAATTTAGACACAGAACAAATACCATATATAGTGGTAGGGGAGGTGCTAATTTTTTTATTGGCATCGGATGTGCCATAACCCTTACTCCATATCACCTGCTGGTCTTTAACAACAGCTACAGAAAGGCCGGGAATATGATCGTAAGCCTGTTGTGCCTCCAGCCATTTATCCACTAACTGTACAGCATCAGACAAATTAGACGTGAATTGGGCCGTAACACAATAAGAAAAAAAGCATACCGGCAGCAGCAACAAAATTTTTTTCACAAACGATGTTTAAGGTTTAAAAAATGAAAGTAGGCGAAGTTAAAATAATAACTCTTTCTCATATTATGCAATCTATTTTAGGTAATTATCCCTAAATAAATTTTTCAATCCCCTGATTCAATGCTATATTTAAAAAACGATTGTATTGCTCATCAACATAAATAAATTTTATTATGGCAATACGGGTAGCAATCAGGCACAAAACTATTTACAATTACGACAGGCCGGTGGCATTATCGCCCCACATATTCCGCTTAAGGCCCGCCGCACATTCACGAACCGCAATAGAGGCTTATTCCTTTAAGGTAACCCCGAAAGATCATTTCATTAACTGGCAGCAAGATCCCTTTGGTAATTACCAGGCCAGGGTGGTATTTCCCGAAAAAGCCACACAATTAAAAATAGAAGTAGAAGTGATTGCCAATTTGGTAAGCATTAACCCTTTTGATTTTTTTGTAGAGGAATATGCGGAAGATTATCCGTTTCAATACCAGGGGCAGTTACCCAAAGAACTGATCCCTTACCTGGAAATAAAAGAAAACGGGCCAAAGCTGATGCAATGGTTAAGTGGTATCGATAAAAGTAAAAAGACCATCAATGATTTTCTGGTGTACCTCAACCAAAAACTAAATAAAGACATCAACTACTCTATACGCATGGAAGTGGGTGTGCAAACCTGCGAAGAAACTTTAGAAAAAAAATTGGGCTCGTGCAGGGATACCGCATGGTTATTTGTGCAGGTACTCCGTCATTTAGGCCTGGCATCACGTTTTGTATCAGGCTACTTAGTACAACTATCTGCCGATGAAAAATCATTGGATGGGCCATCGGGCCCCGAAAATGACTTTACCGATCTGCATGCCTGGGTAGAAGTGTATATACCCGGCGCAGGATGGATAGGCCTTGATGCTACATCCGGCTTATTTGCAGGCGAAGGCCATATACCACTGGCATGCACACCCGATTATGCAAGTGCAGCGCCGGTAGTAGGCGCCACAGACAAATGCGAAGTAAGTTTTGAATTTGAAAACTCAGTATCCCGAATTTATGAAGACCCACGTGTTACCAAACCTTATACCCAACAGCAGTGGCTGCAAATAAATGCCATTGGCGTGCAGGTGGATAATGCCCTGGATGCAGGTGATGTGCGCATGACTATGGGTGGCGAGCCAACTTTTGTTTCTATTGATGATATGGAATCGGCACAATGGAATACCGCTGCTGATGGAAAAGAAAAAAGATTATTGTCGCATAACCTGATCTTCCGGTTAAGGGAAAAATTTGGCCCGGATGGATTGATCCATTACGGACAAGGCAAATGGTATCCCGGCGAACCTTTACCCCGTTGGCAGTATGGATTGTTCTGGCGAAAAGATGGTTATCCTGTTTGGAAAGATGCTTCGTTGATTGCTCACGAAAACAATAACAAAAATTATACGCATAAAGAAGCGGGGCAATTTGCAACGGAACTGGCCAAATGCCTTGCCGTAAGCCCGGATAATGTTAGTGCCGCTTATGAGGATGTGTTTTATTTTTTATGGACAGAAGGGAAGAACCCGGTAAATGTAGATCCGCTTAAAGCTAATTTAAAGGACCCTTTTGAACGCCGTACACTGGCACAGTTGCTTAACCAGGGGCTGGGCGATCCTGTGGGTTATATCCTGCCATTGCAATGGAATTACTGGAACAGCCAATGGCTGAGTTGCAAATGGGTATTTAACCGGGAGCATTTATTCCTGATACCGGGCAATTCACCTATTGGGTTACGGTTGCCGCTAGAATCGCTGCCGGTAGT
>Ga0302321_100006588_pt1 | contig 10220 bp, 7 predicted proteins | sample Fen_T0_1_FD_202505 | JGI IMG/M metagenome (GOLD analysis project Ga0302321, IMG submission 202505) | Peat permafrost microbial communities from Stordalen Mire near Abisko, Sweden - Fen_T0_1 | ecosystem: Environmental > Terrestrial > Soil > Wetlands > Permafrost | place: Sweden: Abisko... | reverse complement strand
ACGAATCGATTTCGACGGCATCATCGGCGCGGCGCAAGGGCGCCACGGCGCGGCCGCTGTCCCGGGCATCGCGAGCCTGCATGTCGGCAAGAACCTCGGCAAGAACCGCCGTTCGCCCGGCTGCTTGTAATTCCAAGGTTCGGCGCTGGGCTCGTGTTTCCAGATTCGCTATCAGAAAGAACTTCGCCCGCGCCGCTGGGAAGACCACCGTCCCGATATCCCGCCCTTCCGCAACCACATTGGCTTGGGTCGCCACCCTTCGCTGCATATCCAGTAGTCCGGCGCGCACCTCGGGGAGGGCCGACACGCGAGAGGCGCCCTCGGAAATCTCCGCTCGGCGAATGGCGTCCGTCACATCGTGCGAGTCGGCCAGGATCCGAATCCGATCCTGCTCCCGAACAAAGACGATTTCGAGTGCCCTGGCAAGCGCCCCCAGCCGAGCGCCATCGTTCCAAGGAATCTGCTTGTCTTGGGCCACAAGGGCGACCGTGCGATAGAGCGCGCCAGTGTCCAGAAAGGTGTAGCCAAGGCGGGCTGCCAGGGCGCGGGCCACGGTGGACTTACCCGCGCCCGCCGGGCCGTCGATAGCAACCACGAAACGAGGTACCTCGGATGACATCATCGCGCACCGGAAGGTAGCAGCGTGCGGGCGAGATAGCCATGCTTGGCCGCCCCTCGGATTGTTGATTCTGCTACCATCGTCTCTGTGCGCTGCCGCACCCTGATTCTTCTCGCCTTCTCGCTCGCGAATTGCTCATCGCCCCAGCAAACCGCCGAGCACGAATGGATGCCGTTGCCATCGGCCGATCTCGGCGCGGTGGCGGCACGCGTGGGCCGAGTCCCAATTTTCGCCAAGCAAGTTGAGGCCGAAGCCAAACGAACTGGCAAGCCTGCGCGAACCGCTCTGGAGGATCTTATCGCCGCCTACCTCCTGGCAGAGCACGCACGGCAGCAAGGTTTCTTACCGGGAAACACAGTGGATCCTGCCGTGCAGAGCGCCCTTGTCCAACGCCTCTTGGAGAAAGAACTGGAGCCCTCCCTGCGCCCCGAAGCGATCCCGGATGGAGCTCTTCGCCCGCTCTACGAAAAAGCGCGGGACGCATTCGTCCACTCCCGGCTTGTGGAAGTTGGGTTTCTCGCCGTCTATACCGGCGCCCCAATGCAAAAAGAGGATCGAGAACCACGCGAGCAAACGGGCAGATCTCTTGCGCTCTACCTCAAGAAACACCCGGCCAAGACGCTTGACGAATTCTCGGCCGTGGCAAGCGATCCGGCATGGGCAAGTCGGTACGTCGTGTTCAAACACGTCTTCCAGAGTACGAACAAGCCGCTGTCCGAGGCCGTTGGCGCCGAAGTCAGCAAACTGCAAGCCCCAGGCGATACGACGCCACTGGTGGTGGACGAGGATGGCAGCTTCATCGCCCGCTACATCAGCGAGCGGCCGGCTGAGAACATCAGTTTCGAACAAGCCCGCAGGAAATTGCAGGCAGGATTCTACGAGCGTTGGCGCCGCCAGCAGTTTTTGGACTTCACCAGCAAGCTAGCCCGCCTGCATCGGGTGGAAATGCACGCCGATCGCCTGCCCATAGACGAACAAGGGCCCTGAACCGATGACCGGTTTCAGAGCCCCGAGATGAACTGAGAAATTGACCTAGGCGCTAGGCCTTGCGGAAGCGCGACAGGTTCGCCGGCAGGGCCGCCAGGTCGGGCAAGTTCTTGTCCGCGTGAAGCTGCTTGGCGCGCGCGAGCAGGACTTCCTCGGTTTCCTTGTTGTTCGGATCGGGGACGCAGCACTCGACTGGGCAAACCGATTGGCAGGCCTCGTGATCGAAGAAGCCGACGCACTCGCTGCATCGAGCGGCGTCGATGACGTACAAGCTATCGCCTTCGCTGATGGCGTCGTTGGGGCATTCGGGCTCGCAAGCGCCGCAGTTGATGCATTCGTCGGTAATGTGGGTAGCCATGTTGCTCCTTTCAAAGCGACGGTTTGACCGCGAACGCGGTGCCCGTCAAAAGCGAGGTGAGTGTATTGAGAGAGTGGAGATCCGTCAACCCCGCACGACCGATCCGATGCCGCGCGGGCCAGAATAGTCGCCGGCCAATCACGCCGACGCGGGTTGCCCTACATCCGCGTCGGCCGGCGGCAGTACAGATTCCGAGGGCTCGGAGGTCGCGGGTGCGCTCTTCCTGGAGCGAAGGTTCACGGCCACAAGCTTGGAAACGCCGGACTCCTCCATGGTGATGCCGCACAGTTTGTCAGCGATCTCCATGGTGCGCTGGTTGTGCGTCACGATAATGAACTGCGACTGGTCGGTCATCTCGCGAACGGCATGATTGAAGCGGCCGACGTTGGCCTCGTCGAGTGGGGCATCCACTTCGTCGAGAACGCAGAACGGCGAGGGCTTGACCAAGAAGATCGCGAAGAGCAGGGACACCGCGGTCAGGGCCTTCTCGCCACCCGAAAGAAGCTCGATGTTCTGAAGCATCTTCTTTCCGGGCGGATTGGCCACGATTTCCACTCCAGTTTCGAGTAGATCGCTCTCGTCGGTCAAGGCCAGGTGGGCCTTGCCACCTCCAAACAAATGCGGAAAGACCTCTTGGAACTTGGCATTGACGGTGTCGAAGACGTCGCGGAATCGCTTGCGCGAGGCGCGGTTGATCTTGTCGATGGCCGTATCGAGGCGGCTCATGGCGGATTCCAAGTCCGCCTTCTGGGTGGTCAAGAAGTCGTAGCGCTGCTGAAGTTCCGCCGATTCCTCGATGGCCGTCAGGTTGATGTCGCCCATGCGTTCCACAAGGCCCCGCAACTCCTTCACCCTCGCCTCTTCGACTTCCCCGGAAAGACCACGCAGGTGATAGTCGATCACCACATCGGCGACCTTGCCGACCTCTGGATAGCGGTCGCGAATCTGTTCATCGAGTCCGTCGATCCGCATGGCGACCTGCTGGCAGCGCAAATCGAATGCGCCCAGTTCTTGAGCCAGGCGAGCCACGCGGGATCGCACGGTCTTGAGATCGGCATCCCGCCGCGCAAGCAAACCGCTGCGCTCTTCGGCGGCGCTCGAACGCTCGCTGTACACGCGTGAGCGTTCAGCCAGTTCGGCTTGCAGGAGCGAGGCCTCCTGTCGAAGCTGCTCGGCCTGGGTACGCAAGGACTCGGCACGGGAGAGATCCCGTGAGGCATCCTCATCGAGCTGGCTTCGTTTCGACTGGTGATCGGAAATTTCCCGCCGCAGGCGTTCCACATTGTCGCGCGCGGTGCGCTTGCGATCGCCGGCCTGTGCGGCGGCGACATTCACGGTGGAAAGCTCGGCGAGCAAACCCTCCACCTTCTCGGCAAGGGTTTCGACCTGCGAACGCAGGCCTTCGGCCCTGGATTCGTGATCCAAGGCCGCATCCTGCTCGGTCACCAACTGGGCCGTTGCGTCTTCGATGCGGGCCTGGTTCTGGTTGGTCGAGGTTCGCAGGCTTTCGATGGTGTTCGCCAGCTGCACGCGGCGGGCTTCCACTTGAATTCGTTCGCGCGCCAGCCGATCGGCGTCTTTGCGATGGGCCCCAAGTTCCAGCTCGTCCCGGCGCATGGCCGCGACGGTGTCATCGAGCGCGGTCACGGTTTCAGCCAGGACTTGTTTGTTGCCCACGTGGCGATCGAGCGTGGCCTGGTAGTCCAGATCGAGCCGAGCCACAACCTCTTCCAGTTCTCGCATTTCGCGCTTCTGCGAAAGCACGCCGGCCACCGCCGACTCGCGCGAGCCGCCCGTCACCACGCCGTTGGGATCAATGACCTCTCCGTCAAGCGTCACCAGCGTCTTTTGGGTCTTGGTGTGCCGCCATAGTTCCAGCGCCTTGCGCAGATCCTCGACGACGATCACGTCACCCAGCAAATAGCTCGCAATGCGATCGTAGTGCCGATCGAAGCCGATGAGTTCGAGCATCGGCCCGCGTACGCCATCGCCAGTGGGCCACGCCACGGGCGCGGGAACCATGCTGGTCGTGTCGTCAACGACTTCGACCCCCATGGCGTCGTAGACGACAGTTCCGGAGGAGCCCGAGGGCCGTAGTGATAGCGGAATGAAGCTCGAACGACCTTCGCTCTTCTCTTTGAGAAAATCGATGGCTTCCACGCCCACGTCATGCGACTCGACGATGATGTTGCCCAGCCGCTCGCCAAGAACGGCTTCAAGCGCAGTCTCCAGCTCAGGCGGCGGCTGCACGATGTCTGCCACCAGTCCGCGCACACCGTGGGTGGTCCAGGCCGTGCTACCGTTCGTGGCGTCGGTGCCGGCATCGCTTCCCTCTTCGCCAGAGTTGGCCTCACGCACTTTCTGCATGATGGCGCGCACGCCGCGCTGGAAACTCTCGTAGCGCTCTTGAATTTCGGCCAGCGACTGCAAGCGCGAACGCCGGCGGTGCGCCTCTTCGCGCAAGGTTTCGAGTTCGATCTCGCCGCGTGCAACGTCGCCACGCAGGGTGGCAGCTTGGCTCTCGTGCTGCGCCTTGCTCTCGACCAGAACCTCTGCGCGCGCCTGCAGCTCGCCAATACGTTCGCCCGCCTCCGCCGCCTCGGCAGTCATGCGAAGAAGGGTCTCGCTCGACGAGGCTTCGTCATGCTCGAGTTCTTCCAGCCGACGGGCCAAATCCTCGGCGCGCACACGCGCCGACTCCACATCGGATTCGAGCCGCGCGATGCGGGTCCGGGCCGCACCGGCACCGGCCACGGACTGATCGAGCTGCCTGCGTGCGGTGGCGAGTTCGCTCTTGGCCTCCGCGCAGGTCTGCTCCATCACCTCCAGGGCTTGAATGCGCGCTTCCGCCTCGGCGTCAAGTAGCGCCACCTGTCCTTCGATGGCAGCGAGGGATTCCTCGTTCTGGGCCGTTCGCAAGGCAAGCGCAGTGCTCTCCCTGCGAGCGTGGTCAGCACGAACAACCAACATGGCCGACTCGTCTTGATAGTGCTCTGCTCGCTGGGCTGAAAGCTGCGCCTTGTTGTCGAGGGCGAAGAGTTCTTCCTTCGCCGTCGAGAGCTCGGCCAGATCTCCAGAGAGAGACAGCCGCTCGGCCTCGACGCTGCCCTCCTCGGCTACCAAGGAGCTGGCTTCATCCGAGTGCTGCGTCTGCAAGGCCGCGTGGGCAGCCACGAGGTATTTCTGCTCAGCCAGCAGACTAAGGTGCTTCTGGGTGGCGAGGCACAATTCGAGATCCTTGAGCTCGGCCTTGTAGCGCTTGTAGCGTTCGGCTTTCTGCGCTTGCAGTTTCAGCGAGCGAAGCCTGGTCTCGATCTCGCCGATAATGTCGGTCACGCGCAGCAAGTGCTGGCGCGTGGCCTCCATCCGTCGTTCGGCCACCTTCTTCTTGGCCTTGTACTTGGTGATGCCTGCGGCTTCGTCGATGAGCGTGCGGCGATCTTCAGGCCGTGACGAAACGATAAATCCGATTCGCCCTTGTTCAATGATGGCGTAGGCCTTGGACCCGACCCCGGTGCCAAGAAAGAATTCGACGATGTCGCGCAGGCGGCAAGGGACACCTCCCAGCAGGTACTCACTGTCGCCGCCGCGGTAAAGACGCCGGGTGACCACCACATCCGAAGGTCCGGCCATGCCCCAGGGCACGCCCCCGGGCGCCACATCGCTGGCCATGGCCGCCGTGTCAAAAGTGATGGAGACTTCAGCCAGACCCGCGGGGCCGCGCGACTCAGAGCCGCTGAAGATGACATCCTCCATGGCGCGACCACGCAAGTGCTTGGCCGACTGCTCGCCCATGACCCACCGAATCGCGTCCACGATGTTCGACTTGCCGCAACCGTTCGGTCCCACCACACCCGTGATGGGATCGTCAAACGTCAGCACCGTCCGATCAACGAAGGACTTGAACCCACAGATTTCTAGCCGCTTTATCCGCATCGTGCACCACCCTGATGGCGTGACATTACGTGACCATACCAGTCACTTCGTGACATCAGATTGGTACCATTCGGTACCCGGGTCTGTAAAGCCTTTGTCACCTCATGAACCCATTCTCTGACACCAGACCTGAAAACAGCAAAAAGATCGCAAGTTTCACCTCGACCCTGTTAAGTTCCACTGCCCATGGAAGGGGGAATAAACCAAGAAATAATCACAGCGGCGATTCTTGCAGGTGTGCTTGTCGCAGTGCTCATACTGCTGATCTACGCGATTCGTCGGGCACGCCGATCCCGGCAGCGTGAGATAGAAGAATCAGGCGAAGATCGCCCGACGGTAAGCGGCCGGCCCAAGCGGCCGGCACTGCGCGCCGAGGACGTCGAACCAGAGAATGAGCTTCCGTCGGCGCTTGAGGCTCCGGCCGAGACTGCCGCATCTGTTCTCCCGAGTTCCGAACAACCTGAGAAACAAGCAGAGCCAGCATCTCTCCCCGATAGTGAGCATCGGCCGCTCGCGCGCTCCCCGGTTGTTCTGCCGACCGACAAACCGCGCGCAGCGCAGCCTGATGCCCGGGCCAAGCCGCGTGACGCAGCCGCGCTTTCGCCTGGCCTTGCGCGCACCCGGGCGGGCTGGGTTTCACGGCTCGGTCAACTCTTCGTTGGCAAGCGCGAGATTGACCCAGCCCTGGTCGAAGAGATCGAGAAGGTACTGCTAACCGCCGACATTGGCGTTCGCACCAGCCAGAAGCTACTCGAGGAAATACGTGCTTCGCTTGGCAAACGCGAACTCGCGGATCCCAAGGCCGTGTGGGACCACCTGCGCAAGCGAAGTATCGAATTCCTGCGTGTCGAAACCCCAAGAATAGACATCACCAAGGCCAAGCCATTCGTGCTTCTCACCATCGGGGTGAACGGCAGTGGCAAGACCACCACCATAGGAAAGTTGGCGTCCAAGCTCAAAGCCGACGGGAAATCGGTGCTGCTCGCGGCGGGCGACACCTTCCGCGCCGCAGCGACGGAACAACTTGAGGTCTGGGGAGCGCGGGTTGGCGCGCCCGTGGTTCGAGGCAAGGAAGGCAGCGATCCGTCATCCGTGATCTTCGAGGGAATCAAGCGCGCCACGAATGAAGGATTCGATGTGGTCATCGCCGACACCGCCGGGCGATTGCACACCAAAGCGAATCTCATGGAAGAATTGCAGAAGGTTCGCCGGGTTGCCGCCAAGGCACTCGAGGGTGCTCCCCACGAAACGTGGTTGGTGATCGATGCGACCAGTGGCCAAAACGCCATTGCGCAGGCCCAGATTTTCACCCAGGCCATGTCTGTTACTGGGATCGTGCTAACAAAACTGGACGGAACCGCCAAAGGCGGCGTGATTCTAGGAATCGCGGATCAGCTAGGAATCCCAGTGCGATACATCGGCATCGGCGAGCGTGTGGAGGATCTTCGCGAATTTGATCCAGAAGAATTCGTAGAAGCTCTGTTCGAGCACGTCGAAGCAGGGTAGAAGGTGATTACTAGATTTGTCGATGAGCGAAACAATCGACACCAACTGAAATTTTGTTGATTTGCAGAAATTCCCTGTGCTACATTGCCCGCACCTCTGCCTTCATAGCCAAGCCTCTGAAATCAAAGCGATTTTTGTCACGGGGTGAAGGCGGCCCCCAAGCAAGGAAACGCATGAAACGACTTGCCCTTGGCCTCATCGTAATTCTTGCCAACCTAGGCGTCGCAAAAGTGTCTCTGGCTCAAGAGCCAGAGGCGGCGGCGTCTGATAAGGCTGGCGGCGACAAAACAGCTCCAGTGGATACGGGCCCCTCGCTCGATCTGGACTTGACGGACGTTACCGGAAGCGAAACTCCGGAGGCCAAGAAGCCGACTGAGGCTGCGGGCGCTCCGCGCAAAGCGTGGGAGGACATCGTGGTCGTTCCACGCAAGGCCTTCCTGAAGAAGTCACGTGTCGAACTTGCCCCATTTGCCGGCATCACCCTCAATGATCCCCTGATTCGTCACTATTCGTTCGGTGGCGATCTGAACTACTACATCACCGACGTGCTTTCCATCGGGGCCGAGGGCCAGTACTTCATCAAAGAGTTGTCCGAGCGAGAATCGCTAGTCGGCTTGCAGTACTACCTGGTGCCAACGCTGAACAAGCTGAAATACCACTACGCACTGGCCTTCGGGTACGTGCCTGGTTACGGCAAGTTTGGTCTGTTCAACAAGTGGATTGTCCACTGGGATTTGACCTTCGCTCTCGGTCTCGGAATGATCCGAACCGAAATCATTCCACGCGCCTTCGGCGACAAGTCCTTCACCAACGACGACATCGTCGGACACGTTGGCATGGGCGTTCGCCTGTTTGTTCTCGACTGGCTGACCCTCAGCGTGACTTTCCGCGATTACATGTACAAGGATGTGTTCGAGTACAAGAACCGGAATGCTGGCGACGACATCGCCAAGGTCAAGACAGACTCGCAGAATTCGCAAAGCCAGTTCGTGCAGAACATTATGATGTTCTTCTCAATCGGGCTGTATGTTCCACCCTCGTTCTCCTACCGAACGCCCCGCTAGCGAGTTGACGTCATGATGAAAAGGACACAAGTCATGCGGAAGGTTATCGCGCTACTCTTGGGCGGCATTGTTTGCTTGCCAGCCATGGCTCAGGCCGAAAAGGAGCGCAAGAGTCCGCTCACGGACGCGCCCGTTATTCGCAAACGGCTCGAACTGCGTGACAAGCGGTTCGAGTTCGGCGTAGGCGCCGGCGTAAGCATCGGGCAGGACTTCTACAATGCCCTGATGATCATGCCCAAGCTCTCCTACCACTTCACCGACTGGATCTCACTGGCGGGAGTTGGTGGATTCAACGCCACGCCATCCTGGAAGAGTTCGTTCAACAGTGACGTCAACGGCGCGCTTCCGCCTCCGGACGTCACCTCGATCAAATCCCCCCATGCCCCGGACGCGCAGGCCACGATGAACCACATCGGGTGGGCGCTGCTTGGGCAGATCGAGTTCATTCCACTCTCGGGCAAGATAGCCTTGCTCAGCAGTCTCTTCAGCTATTTTGATTTCTATGTCCTGGCGGGTGGCGGTGTTGTGAATTTGGCGGCAAAGGACCCAACCCCTGGGGCATGTGCGAACACCGGCCCAACGGGCCCAACGCCTCTATGCCAGGCCTTCACCACGACCGAGTTGACGGGAAACGCGGGCGTTGGTGCCCACGCCTTCCTCAGCCACTACGCGGCACTCAACCTTGAATTCCGCGACCTGATCTACAAGAACAACGCCTCGGGCCGCGACGTCAACGGCGACACCGTTACCGACACCGCCGATTTGAAGTGGACGAACAACTGGATCTTCAGCCTAAACGTTCAGTTCTTCCTTCCCTTCAAGGCCAAGATCAGCCGCTAGACCAGAACCCGATTTCTGGTCGTCTGCGCTTTCAACGGAACAGCGACGTGTCTCAGAAACGCAAGGTCACGCTCTACTTCAATGCCGCCATGTTGGCGGAGACCCAGAAGGAAGCTATTCGCCAGGACAGATCCGTGTCATGGATTATCCAGGCTGCCTGGCGAACCGCGCGGGATGAGGTCAAACGCATGCCCACCTCGGGCTTGCCCGTCCCAACGGCAGGCGATCTTCCGAGCGAAGCACCATTGGCGCCTCTCGCCGTTATGGACACTCGCTCCCAGGCCTAGCGCTGTCTTTCCTAGCGCTGTCTTTTCCTGCTAAGGGCATCCCTGCTGCACAAGCCCAGGTCCGAGCGGCCGGCAGATGGTTGAGCTGCCGTCGGTGATGGATCTCTCCCAGTGGATCTGAATGCGATCGCCAGCTTGCCCCTGCAACGGATAGGCAGCCATGGAACCGTCCGGGCCTGCTACCTGGATCAGGCCGCTGCCCGTTGTTTGGTTGAAGATGTAGAAGCGCGCGCCAATGGCCCGCGAATCAGCCAACGTTGACACTTGCCACTCGCCTGGTGTCGCACTTTCGGTAAACGTCGGATTGGGCGGTGGAAGGGGGATGAAGGGTGAATTGCAAGCAAAGATGAGCAGGTAGGAAGCGCCGGCAACTAGACCGACCAGCCATCTCCGAAGCCGATTGCCCCTTGGTCCGCGGTTCATGGAAACTCTCATGCTCTGCCTTTGCGAAATCTGAGCCACGATTGTGCCACGAACGGCGCCGAGTTCTTCAATGAATTGGCAACGATGTATGCGCCAGCTGTCAACATGGTTGACTACGTTCCTAGGCTATACCGGCGTAGCTTCTTCTGCAATCCGAAGCGGGACAACCCAAGAAGCGTCGATGCCTTGGTTTGGTTCCC
>Ga0302321_100006585_pt1 | contig 10223 bp, 9 predicted proteins | sample Fen_T0_1_FD_202505 | JGI IMG/M metagenome (GOLD analysis project Ga0302321, IMG submission 202505) | Peat permafrost microbial communities from Stordalen Mire near Abisko, Sweden - Fen_T0_1 | ecosystem: Environmental > Terrestrial > Soil > Wetlands > Permafrost | place: Sweden: Abisko... | reverse complement strand
GGCGGTCACTGCTGCGGACGCGGGTTATGGTCGAGCTTGCGCTTCGCAGCTCACAGCAAACCACTGCGCTCTGCGGCTTCTGCAATGCCGCCGCCCGTATGCACAGTGGCTTTGAGTTCGTGCGTTGCGGCAGCTTTTACTTCGGGCGGGGATTGCCCCATCACGAAGGATCGACCGGCCACGCCGAACATTGGAATATCATTGAGCCAGTCGCCCACGGCAATGACATCACTCAACGGCACGCCGATGCGCTCCGCCATCCAAGTAACCGCAGTGCCCTTGTTGACACCCGCACACCGGATCAGAACCACCCAATTGTTTGCCAAATGCCCGCGCAACAGCGGAAATTGGGCCAATTGAACCAGCTCGTTGCACGTCGCCTGCAGCTTCGCGACGACGGCACCCGTGTTTGCCTGCGAACCGATGATGACCAGCGCGGTGAGTTCTTCGAATTGCTCCCAACTGGTCGGAGCGAACACATCAGCCACGCGGTTCATCTGCGTGGACCATGTGGTTAGGTACTCCACGAACAAGTGACCGCGACGGTCGTAGATAATGGCGTCGCCGCTGAATGCAAAAACAGCGAGGTTGGTCTCGCTCAAGATTGTATGCAGTGCCGCTCGCGCCAAAGCCGGCAACGGTGCGCTCAACAAGCTTTGATGGGTTTGAGCCTCGACCACATGACAGCCGTCAACGCAGGCCACAGCCGAGCGCAAACCCAATTGCTCCGCTACATGCCGCGTGCCCGAATACATCCGACCCGTACATAGGCTGACGGGAACGCCTCGGGCAAGCAGCTCGACGATGGCTTTACGATCGCGCGCATGGACCTGCCCATTCGCGTTGAGCAGAGTACCGTCGAGATCAGTAACTAACAGAGGCAGATCAACTCGCTGGGACAGCGTCCAAAACGATGGAGACCTTCTTCTTGTGGCGGTTCTTGAAACCGTACTCCACGATGCCATCCGCAAGGGCAAACAGGGTGAAGTCCTTGCCAAGGCCCACGTTGCGACCGGTGGTGATAGTTTCACCCACCTGGCGCACGAGAATGCTTCCCGCCGTCACGCGTTGCCCGGCATAAACCTTGACGCCGCGATACTGGCAATTGGAGCTACGACCGTTGCGGGTGGATCCGCCACCTTTTTTGTGTGCCATTGCTCAACCCTCGATGCTTGTGATCTGAACTGACGTGTACTTCTGGCGATGGCCGTTCTTGCGACGGTAGTTCTTACGCCGCTTGAACTTGAAAACGATCAGCTTCGGACCGAGGTCTTGCGACACGATCTTCGCTTTCACGCTGGCACCAGTTACGAGCGGTTCCCCGAATTTCATCGCGTCGTCGCCGACTGCGAGAACTTCGGAAAAGACTACGTCGTCCCCGGGGTTGCCGAGTAATTTTTCAATTTGAATAACATCGCCAGCGGCGACCCGGTATTGTTTCGATCCGGTACGAATGACTGCAGTTGCCATGGGAAAAGGGGCGCGAAAGGTAGCTCGTTGAGTTCCAGACGCAAGTAAAGGCCGCTCAACTGATGACTTGTCCAGGTACCCGGACCAACCCGAAGTGCGGAAACCCCGGGTTTTTTAGGAGGCCTTCGGGCCCAGATTGATCTTCGCCAAGCGTGATTCCCTCGCGCGGCTCCGCGATGCCCGCCGGTGCCCTCCGGCACGTTGTTGACTCAGCCGGGGCGCTAGCGGAGAAAGCGTCACCCGTCACTCGCGTTCTTGCCGAACACTTTGTGTAACGCCGCGCGTGCTGCGTGAAAGCCGCACATGCCATGTACGCCGCCGCCCGGTGGGGTGGAACTCGAACACAAAAAGACGGCGGGGTTCGACGTTTCATAGGGGTTGAGAGCCAGCCTCGGGCGCGCAAAGAATTGAGGGAATTCGTTGCTCCCACCGCTGATGTCGCCGCCTTCGTAGTTCTCGTTGTACTGTTCGAGCGCGGCGGTGTTCATGCTGTGGCGCGCGAGAACGCGGTCGCGAAATCCCGGTGCGAACCGTTCGACTTGCGCCTCGATGTCCGAGGTCATGTCTCGCGTGGAGCCGTTGGGAACGTGGCAATAAGCCCAACCGGTATGCTTGCCCGGGGGCGCTCGTGTGTCGTCGAAAAGGCTGGGTTGCGTCACCAGGACGAACGGTCTTTCAGCGTGCTCACCGCGGCTGAGGGCTGCCTCGCTCGCTGCGATTTCCTCGAACGAGCCGCCCACGTGTACGCAACCCGCCTTCGCGCACGCTGGCGCGGCCCAGGGAATGGGACCTTCGAGTGCCCAATCGAGTTTGAAGATGCCCGGTGCTCGACGGTACCGAGTGATCGCGTTGCGGTACCCCGAAGAAAGCTGCGACTCCCCGATGCGCACCAGGGCGCGTGGGCTCGTGTCAAAGAGCACGACTCGGGCTGGCGGAATATCTTTCCAGGTCGAGACTCTTCGGCCCGTTTCCACCGTGCCTCCGAGCGCGAGGAGATGCCGAGTCAACGCTTCGGCGAGCTTCTGTGCGCCCCCTTTTGGAAAGGGCCACCCCGTTGCGTGCCCGGCGATAAGTAAAGATAGCCCAATTGCGGAACTGAACGGCGCATCGAGTGAAAGGAACGAATGAGCGGCACAGCCGGCGAATAGCGCCCGTGCTGCGCCCGTAGTGAACCAGTTCGTTGCCAGATGCTCGGCAGACTTCATCGCCGCCCAACCAAAGCGAGTATAGAGAATCGGGTGTTTGGGCCAGCCTACGGGTCTCAAGAGGTCCTGAAACAGCCCCTGCGACCCACGAACGAAGGCGCTGAGCGGATCGAAGTAGCTCCTTTCGTCTTGACCCAGTTCTCGGGCTGTCGCCAAAAGCGAGCGCCGCAAGCTGACCGCGTGCTCTCCACCGAGCGGGTGGGAAAGTGCGATAGGAGGTTCAACCCACGTGAGGCCTTCGAGGGCTAGTTTTCTGAAGCAAGGTGAGAGCACCGCCATGGGATGCACCGCCGAGCAAACGTCGTGATGGTAACCCGCAAGCGTCAGCTCGCTCGTTCGGGTGCCTCCCCCAATCTCGCTTTTGGCTTCGAGCACGAGCACCGAGCAGCCGTGCTGAGCGAGCGTAATTGCAGCCGCAAGGCCATTGGGGCCGGAACCCACGACGACCGCATCATACCGCGCAGCACTCACGTGTACTGCCTAAGGCTGCGGCGCCGCGATGGCCAGCCGAGCGTGCGGCTAAACTCAACGCGTTCCGGCGTCGGACTCGATGAACTCAGGCACGAAGCGCAGTGGCAGCTGAAAGTCGACGCAGCCCGCGCTGGGGCGCGGGTAGTTGCGTTCCATTATGGAGCGCAAACATGGGAGCAAGGTTTTCGACTCTGCCAATTCGTTGGTGGAGACTCGAACCGGGCACGCTTGGCCTTCATGCGTGATGCGGAGCTCGACGACTAGGCGCCCCGCTGCCGAGGGGGTGGCCTTCAGTGCCTCTTCGTAACAACTGCGCGCTTGCGCCGCTCGGTCGCGGATGGCCGCCACCAGCTGAGCCGGAGCATCGCCGATACATTGAGGGAGCTCGCAGTCATTGATGGCCGTCAGGTGCGTTTCCGGGCCGTCATGCCCCAAATTCGTTGGCGTCGAGTTGCGGTTGGGTTTCGCCGCCGAATTCAGCGTGACTTGCGTCGATGGATCGGCTGCAGGCTCGCTTCGAACGGGCTGCACTTGAGCGCCGTTGCCCGAGCCCGCACAGGCCGCGAGCAGACTGCCGAGGACGGCCCCGAGCAGCGGGCAATGCGAGCGTTTCTGCGACGAGCGGCGCGCGCTAAAGGTCGGTGACCAGATCATCTTTATGCACCACGACAATGTCGGTGTGGGCTGCGGAAAAGAGGGCTGCCAGGCTCGGGCCCTTCTTGCCGGCGCTGCGCGCCACGTCGGCGGCTCCCAAACGAGTGAGGCCCCGCCCAACGACAGTGCCATTGAGGGCAATCAGTTCGACGGCGTCTCCGGGTAAAAAGTCACCCCGCACCCCAACCACGCCGATGGGCAGCAAGCTGCTTTTGCCGCCTTGAATCGCCCGGGCGGCTCCGTCGTCGAGCAAGACGGCACCCCGAGCCCGCAGCGTATATGCAATCCAATGCTTGCGCGCTCGCAGCGCTTTATTTCCGGAGGGTAGGAAGGTGCCAACGTCTTTGCCAGCGAGAACCTGTTTGAGCACCTGGGGCTTACCGCCTTGAGCAATGACGACGGATGCGCCGGAGCGAGTTGCCATTTTTGCGGCGGAAAGCTTGCTTTGCATGCCCCCTGTGCCAACGCTCTTACCGCTCGCTTTTACGGTGCCCACTTCGGTCAAATCCGTGAGTACCGAGATCCGATGACCACTCGAATCTAGGACGCCTTCGACGTCCGTCAGTAGAATCAACAGGTCCGCGCCTACCAGCGGCGTCACCATACCGGCGAGTTGATCATTGTCGCCGAACCGAATCTCGTCGGTGGCAACCGTGTCGTTCTCGTTGATAATAGGAATGGCACCCGCATCGAGCAATTCGCCCAATGCTTCGCGCGCATTGTTCGCGCGTTCGCGATCCGCAAGATCGGCGTGCGTGAGGAGCACTTGCGCGGCCGTTAGCCCTGCTGCCGCAAATGCCTCGTCGTAACGACGCATGAGAATGCTTTGGCCGGCAGCCGCGGCAGCCTGGAGCCGGGCCATCTCTTTGGGGCGTGTGCGGTAACCGAGCCTGCTGCAGCCAATCGCAATCGCTCCGCTCGTGACCAGAACGAAGCTGTAGCCACGACTGCAATACCCGGCAAGCTCCGTTGCTAGTTGCGCCGCCGCCGACTCGTTTGCCACGAGTGTGCTTGATCCAATCTTTACGACCACTCGTCGGGCTCGGTTTATCGATGCTCGAATATCCGTCACTCTGACCTCAACCTGGCCAAATGCCGCACCGAGAATGCCCCGTGCCACGACGCCGTCAAGGGCGTGGCCTTGCCGCTGCCCACAATTCATGCCAGCCGCGCCTTCTCAGGTAAGGTACGCACCGCAACAAACGCCAAGCCGAGCCTGCCCCGAGGCCCGCTTTGTATACAAATGCGCAACTTGCGCGAGCCGCTAATGTTATTCACGTCCGGTGTCGTTGTTGACGGGAGGTGCCCGAGTTTTGGCCCTTCGCACTGGCCCGGCTGGCAAGCCTTGCCCCCCAGAACCGGACGCCTCACGCCTTCACTATCGAGTGGCCATGCCGCGAAGAATGGTTGAGGATGTAAACTCTGCCCCGAAAGGTCGGCCAGAGTCAGTCAAGAGACGAAGGTGGCGTTTGAGTTAAAATGGCAGCAACTGAGCGTTGGATAGCATTGTGTCTGCATGACCTGACGAACAACTATCAGCGATTGCTTTGGGATGACGCCAAGAAAGTGGCGCCTCGACACAATCACTCGGTCAACGTCTACTCGGCTGATAAAAGCGCAGATAAGCAAGTCGAGCAGATTCGCGCGATTCTCGACCTTCCCGTAAACAGACGGCCCGCTGCAATTCTCGTGAACGCCGTGCGCGAGAACATGCTCTTTGGGGTGGCAAAAGAGGCCGTTAGCAAGGGTATTGCCTGGGTCTACCTCTGCCGTTGGACGGATTCGATCGAGGACTTACGAAGGGCGTACCCGCGCGTACCTGTGTTTTCCATTAGCCCTGATCAACACAGCGTGGGGCACATCCAGGGCACGCAGCTGCGGCTCTTGCTCAGGCCCGAAGATGAAATCGTTTATCTGCAAGGCCCGAGTGGCACTTCGACGAGCCAACGCCGTCTGAGCGCTGCGCGCCAGGTTCTCAGTGACCGCGTGGGGCTCAAATGGACGATCTTCAACAGCGACTGGTCTCGCGAAGGCGGCCACGCAACCATGAGGAGCTGGCTTGCGATCTTCACTCACGGCCAGCTCCCGAATTTCATTTTGGCGGCGCAAAATGACGACATGGCGCTCGGTGCTCGCGGCGCGCTGTTCGAGTGGGCTTCCGCCGCGCGCCCCATCGCTCTCGACAAGCTACGTTTCCTCGGTTGCGATGGAAGCCCGGCTTTCGGGCAACGGCTGGTCACCGAAGGCGATCTGGTCGCTACGGTTGCTGTGCCATCGGTGACGGGGCCTGCGATTGACGAGATCTTCTCCGCGCTCAGTATTGGTCGCCAGCCCACCGCTGAAATCAACGTGGATTCGACGTCGTTTCCGTCACTCGACGAACTTGGTAGAAAGGGCGCGCGCAGAATCGCGCATAAGATTGAGCCAACAAGCGAGAAATCACGACGGTAAAATCGAGTTTGCGGGCCGCGTGCTAAGGCTCGAAAACGGACGCGACCGGGGTGAGTTCCAAAACTTCGAGCCCCGACGCAATCGCACAATCGAGCAATGGCCCGGTGTCGGGCTCCCCGTCCGCCGTGAGCGCCGTATCAACGAGGAACGTCGCGTGCCCGGCCTGTCTTTCACTCGGCGAGGGCACCAGAAATGCCGTAAAACCGCTGCGCTGCATCGCTTCGAACGCTCGGGTTTCGTTCCCCGACGTGCGCAAGAGATAGCGGACCTTGTTGCGCGCGAGCGGCCCCTGACTCATGCCAATGCCCGCCTCGAACACGTAGGCAACCGAGTCCAAGCTCGCCAGCCACGTGAGCTCCTCGGGCAGCGTGGCTGGGGTGGGAAGCTCCGCGATGACAGCGAGGCCTTCGATAGCTCGCAACCACGCAGGACCGTAGCGCAGGATGTCGGGCAACCGAAACTCACCGAGCGGCAAGCGCACGAACAACACGGAGGGCTCGGTAATCGCGCCGAGCGCAAGGGTCACCAATGCTTGCTCGATGGGCAGGCAACGTGACCACTGGCGCTTCAGAAGACCCGGCTGTTCAATCCGTTCGAGCGCCGTTCGGGCCCGGTGTTTGGCCTCTGAGCGCGCGTAGCCGGCGGCTTCGGCAGCCAATTGCAGAACCTGCTGGACCGTCCACTTGGGTGGAACCCCGTTCACGCGAGTGGCACAACCAAAAAGCCGCTGTTTGCGGGCGCTCTCGAGCGGTTCGCCGAGAATTTTCACGCTTCCCGCGAGCAGGCGTGCGCGCCCTTCGAGCAGCGCGGCAACCCCCGCGGTTTTTCCCGTGAGCCCGGCGCGCTGCGAAGCCGTACGCAATGAGACGCGGTCGAGCAGCGGGGTGTCACCGAGGCTGCAGCGAACCTGCTCTAGCTCGAGCAAGGGCGAGGTCATCGTTCCGGAATGACCCACTCGAGCCGCGCAAACGGCGCGTCTTGTTCTTGCACGGCGAACGGCGCAAGCGCTCGCGCCATGTCCAGCAGCGGTTTTGGAATAGGAACTGCCGCATGGCTCGAAACGCCCTCCAAGCCCAGGATTCGCCCAATCAAGCTCGAATCCGGCGGGGGCAGTTCGACAACGGGCGCGTACTCGGGCAGCGCGGCGAGCTTTCTTGCGTAATCGAGGGCTTGGCGCATGCCGCCGAGTTCGTCCACCAGCCGTATCTTCAGGGCTTGTTCGCCAGTATACACGCGCCCCTGCCCCAGTTTGTCGATGAGGTCGTGGTCGAGGTGCCGCCCGAGCGAAACGCGGTTCAAGAACACCTCGTAGAATTGGCGAACTTTGCGCTGAAGTTCTTCGCGTTCTTCGTCCGTGTACGGCCTGAACACGGACTCCGCGTCAGCGCGCGGCGCGGTCTTGTACGTCTCGGTACCGACGCCAATGCGGTGTAAGAGTTCGGATACGTCCGCTTTGCCGTAGAAGATTCCGATACTGCCAGTAATGGTTGCGGGGTTGGCGAAAACATAAGTGGCCGGGGTTGCCACGTAATACCCACCGCTGGCGGCAACGCCTCCCATACTCACGACCACGGGTTTGCCTCCCGGTACGTTCGTCAGTTGAATCTCGCGCCAAAGCGTATCCGCCGCCAGCGCGGAGCCGCCGGGAGACTCCACACGAAGCACAATGGCGCCCACGCCAGGATCGGCGCGCAATTGACGCAAGGTGTCGCCAATGGTCGTCGAACCCACCATGCGATTGCCGAAGAGCGGAATGGTCTGGCTCTTGCCGTCGACCATGTCACCCTCCATGTACACGATGGCCACCTTGCGTACGGCGGCGTAATGGCCGCTCTCGCGCGCGGCCATGGGGTCATCGACCATGGGCGTGTGATTTCCGAGCAGCTTGTCGAGCTCGTCTTCAATCTGATCCGAGTACGCGAATTGGTCGACGAAGCCCGCGAGTTTGGCCTCGGATGAAACGAACGGCCCTTTCTTAATGCGCTCGGTAACGTCAGCTTCCTGCAAACGGCGCCCGGCGGCAATGCCATGCACCACCTGCGAGTTGAGCGCGTTCAAAAGCGCCTGAGTGTCCGCTCGGGCGATGTCAGTTGGGCCCTCGCGCATGAATGATTCAGGCGCACTCTTGTGATCGCCAATGCGCACGAAATCAGCCTTGATTCCCAGCTTGTCGAGCAAACCCTTGAAGTAGAAGTGCGTCGTGCTCATGCCCGCGAACCGCAACCCACCTGCTGGGTGAATCAAAATGCGGTCGGCGTTGGCACAAGTGTAGAGCGCGGTGCCCCGAGCGTCATCCATGTGGCACATGACCCGTTTGCCGTGTGCCTTCAGATAATCGATAGCGTCGCGGAGCTCCTGAGCGTACGCGAGATTGCGCGCGGGTGCGTCACGCAACTCGAAGACCACCGCGTCGACTCCGGGCTCGTGAACCGCCACGTTCCACAACCGGCGCAGCAGGGCCACGTGCTCACGAGCACTGGGCGTGTCATCGATGAGAAACCGCAGCGCCACGTGGGGCACTTCGAAACCCGTTGAGGTGCGGTACGATTGCAGTGCCACGTCGAAGTAAAGATTGGAATAGCCCTTGTATCGCGCGTCGCGCCCGAGTGCGTTACCCATCAAGGTACCCGCTCCGATTTGAGAGCTGCCCTGCGCGCCGTTGAAATCGACGACGACCCCGCCCGTTGCCATCCAAGCGCGCATCCCTGCGCGGTCATCGGGATCATTGATGGTCACATCGGCACGGAACCGTCCGAAACCGGGGATTTTCACGCCCAGCGAGGCGCGCGGCGCGAAGTAGTCGGGAATATACCGGGGATAGTAGTACGAATTCATCAACCCAATCTCGAGCGCATCGCTCGCGAAGGGGCGAATCGAAAGCGCCACCTCGAATGACGGATCCAAGCGATAGCCTCCATCGCTAATGGGTGCATTGATGGCGCGCCCCCAGATGCCGATCCCAATGGCTTCCCACGGGTGTGCCGTGTAACCCAGTGCCCAGGCGTCCAGCGCGTGAAAGTATCGCGATTCCGAATACGAATGCTGCCAGGCGACACCGATAGCTGCAGAATCTCCCAGTCGAATGCCGGCGCCCCAATTGAGCAACTCATAAGAAGGGTAACCGACGGCATTCGGAGGGTTTATCAAATCGAGTCGAAGCGCCGTTCCCATGTGAAGAAACGGAATCGGAAATCCAAAAGCAATGGCGTGGCCCTGCTGCGGCAACGTGGATTGCTCCGACATGAAGACCCCGGTCCAGCGCAACTCTGCACCCGGGAGAAAACCTAGAAGTGCCGGGTTGGTGACAACGGCGGTCGTATCCACGGTCCCCACCGGATCGCGGCCAAGCGGTGGCAGTGCCGTAGGGCGCTCGAAACCGCCCGGAACTTGTGCCTTTGCAAGTTGGGGCGAAAGGAGTGCGGCAGTGAGCGCTAGCCCGGCGGTGTAGAGGCGAAAGGAGCGATGCATACGGGCCGCAGCTTAGCGCCGACCGAGCCCGACCGTGATGAAAAGGAACTGTCGGCCCACACGAATCCGCGCCTCTTTCGGTGCCCCCGTGATCGCCAAGGCCTACCTCCGGCCACGTGGCTAATGGTATCCTGGCGTTCTCGATGAGCGAATTGAACGATTATTACAAGCACTGCAGCACTTGCAAAACTCCGATCCAATTCGGATCGCAGCATTACACCTGCAGTGTCTCCACGTGCAATCGCCCGAAACTCGCCCAGTTCTTCTGCAGCGTGCCGTGTTGGGAAGCCCACGTTCCCGAGGCCCGTCATCGCGATGCATGGGCGGAGCAACAAAAGGCGCCGTCACGCGCGGAGTACCTTGCGTCCCAGGTTGAGCAACAGGCGCCGCCCGCGCGCAATCGCGTCGTTAGCCCAAGCGGCGTCACTCAGCATTCACCCGAGGAAGAAGTGGACGAGGACGACGTGCTCGTCGTGGTCTCGAAGTTGAAACGCTACATTCGCA
>Ga0302321_100006581_pt1 | contig 10225 bp, 10 predicted proteins | sample Fen_T0_1_FD_202505 | JGI IMG/M metagenome (GOLD analysis project Ga0302321, IMG submission 202505) | Peat permafrost microbial communities from Stordalen Mire near Abisko, Sweden - Fen_T0_1 | ecosystem: Environmental > Terrestrial > Soil > Wetlands > Permafrost | place: Sweden: Abisko... | reverse complement strand
ATTTACTTTCCTTCGAGCTTCGGCAATTTTATTGCCAATCATTTTAAAGTTTACCATATCTTCTGATTTTTAAATTGTTTGATACGGCAAAGTTATTTTTGAGAATTTCCAGAATCAAAATAAATCAAATACTTTTAGTTGTTATTACGCTACTTATAGTTGTAAATCAACACTCAAAAGTAGTATTTGTTGGATTTGAGATTACTCAAAGGCTTAATCCCGGTTATTAATTGATATTTTGCTTTTATTGTTAGCATTTCGTGCCACCTATTTTATTTTCGAAACTGTCATGTTGATTGCAATTTGTCCTTGTAATCGGACACCGAGAGCCTGAATGCTAACGGCCAGGCGGATTGTGAGCGCAATCGAACAATAATGAGTTGCCGGGAGCCTGCCCTGAGCGGTAGCGAAGGGTATCAGGGTTGGCATGCGTTTTTGCAAATCCCGTCCCGATAGGTAAGCGACCGTTTGGTGTCACGATGAAATTGACCAGATAACGTGGTCCCGATAAGTGGCAGGATTTGTCATGTCATGATAAAGTTGTCAAGGTGGCGTGCAAAAAACAAGGCGCCAGCGCGTCGGCCGACAGCCCCAATGATACTGTCCCGGTAGACGAAACTGTCCGGGTGCCACAGGATTTAATAAATGGTAAAAAGTTTAAGAGCATAGAACTGGGGTTGATTACAAATCTGTCCTGGCGCTGGCGAAGGCACTTAATTAAACCGTCCGAGTTAGCAGATAGGCTGTTATTTTTTATTCTTGCAGGTATATATTGTTTTTCGTTCTGTTACTTCATCACCAAATGTCTGATCAGTCAAAGTGTAGGTTTTAATAGTAGTTCCGCAGCAGTCGTATAAAACAATTACCTGATAAGAATTACACAGAGGATCATTCATAATTGGATAAAAAACTGTCTTTTTTTGATACGTAGCCTGAATAATTGAAATTTGACAGGAACAATTTGTAAATGATGCCTTTAATTCTTGTAGCCAGGAATGTTCTTCCAGTGGGTAATCACAATTGCAAGTATTGTCTTTCTTTTCACAGCTCAATAAAAGAACTAGTAATACAAAAATAATACTAAGTTTTTTCATATGATTAGGTTTTGGTTTTATTCGACACTACAAAAATCATACCCTCAGGTAATAATAATCTAGGATTTTCGTAGGATCAGTTACATATAAGTCTGTTTTAATATCTTTACCGTTAGCGGTATGCATATATTTGTTATGATTTAATCATATTTAAAAGCCACTCGGCTTACCGCTAACGGCCAGGTGGATTGTGAGCGCTGTCGAACAATAATGAGTTGCCGTGAGCCTGCCCCGAGCGGTAGCGAGGGGTGTCAGGGTTGGCCTGGGTTTTTGCTAAGTCCTGATAGATGGATGAAGGTTTGGCGTCACGATAAAATTGTCCGGTGGCGTAGTCCCGATAAGTGGGCAGGATTTGTCTTGTCACGATAAAGTTTTCAAGGTGGCGTGCAAAAACCATGACAACTGCAAGTCGGCCGGCGACCCTATTGACTTTGTCTAGGCAGCAGGAACATCCCGATAGCTATCGGGACGGGTGCCACAAGATTTTATAAGTGGGTTAAATTTTTCTCTCATAGACATTTGGAGCTTATTGTGAAGTAGTCCGGGTTGCAAAAGGCAACCAAGGATCGATCACAATTCCACTTTGCAAAGCAACCTGAAATACACCTTCGATCCGAGCTCGAAGCAGCAAATTATCTATACTATCCGTGTTAGCATTTCGGTCCAAGCTTAAAACTCTCACGATGCAAAGAATTTGTCACGATAATGGAAATTTATAATGTTTCCCGGTCCCAGCTTAATGGCAGGATTTGTCATGTTAGTGTATTATTAACACTTCTGGTGAGTCCGGCGCAAATATGCTGTTAAAAAGTTGTCATAGAGTATGAGAAAACAGATAAATAGGAAAACCATTTTACTGTACTTTTTGTGGGTTGCCTTTTGGTTTCTGTGATTTAATAAGTAGATATTGCAATATTAGAATGTAATCGCAGCTTGGTATCGATTTTTTTTCGCTCCAGGTAGTATTTCCATGATTTCCAGTGGAAGTATGCATTTCCTTATAATAATTATACCCTATATTGTAATTAAAATCAATCTTATAACGTTGTCGTATTGATGATGAAAATCCAAAGCAAAACTGATTAAATATTCTTTTTGGTGGAATTATGAAATAACCATCCCTAAATAAATTATAGCCATATTCATTATATTCAATTCTATCTGGGGGAGTAATAAAATCTTGATGCTTTATATTAATTTTTCCCGTCAGGATAAGATTTGGCCTCACTCCAAAATATATAGAGGGCTTAATTTTGAATAATTTGAATTGATATTGTAAAGTAAGAGGGAAGCAAAATTTATGAATTTTAAGAATCTCCCATTCTTCAGAATAACCATCAGTTATAGGTAGATTATCAGTTAAGCTATAAGATTTATAACCAGACATTTGATATTGAAGTCCTGTTGTGATTTGAAAATGATTTCTTAACAACCATTCTTTCGATATTCCAGCCAGTGGACTAAATATAGGATTTGTCTTTGTAGTTATTCTAGTCCCCCAAGATTCATAATAAACATTCTCAGTATGGAACTGAGAAATGGAAATCCCAAGTTCAAAACCAATCTGAGATTTAGGCTGTGAGATTCCAAATTGAGGTATATTGGACAAAAAAATGACTAATTTTAGAAGGTTACTAATTTTTATTTTCATTTTTTTATCTATTGATACTCTGACTACAATCAAATTTAAACAAATTTTAATAAATGAATTTTGATGGGATTATACTAAATGAATATCGGTACTTAATCTATAAGTAGTCATTTTTAGGAATTGTTGCATATCACTCAATGTTATTAATGTTTTTAATGTTTTACTAAGTATTTTAAATCCCGGTGGTCAAATGTTATGTTGCTTTTCAGTTAGCATTTGGGCCCTTTGTCTGCTATAGGTAACTGTCACGCTGTGTGTAAATTGTCAGCGGTTACATGCTCGTGGGCCTGAATGCTAATGGCCCGGCAATATGGAGAGGTTGTGTTACCCAACGCAGCGTCCGGGCAGAGTCCCGGTACTTTAGCCTAGAAGTTGTCACGGTGCAAGGAGCGTATGGCGCACTTTTTGCCATCCGGGTACAAGTTTTATTGAGTGTTACGCGTGTCGGTGTACAAGGTTGATCGGAGCCGCGAATTTATCCCCGGTTACAAAGTTAGTGGCAGGCACTGGCGCAGTGTCACGGTACAAATTGTCTCGGAGCCAGAAAACTGTCAAGGTGCAGGATTTGAATTGCAGACAGATGCGTGTCCAGGTGTAACGGCCATTACAAATTTGTCTTAGGTGCAGGAGCAATGGCAAAAAGTGTGATAAACAACTTACCCATATTGTCCGTGGTGGCGGAAGTTGTTTTTGTTCCTTTATCTGTTTTGTCTTGGATCAAAGTCCACTATCCATTCAATACCATACTTGTCTCTAAACATCCCAAAATATGAACCCCAAGGACTGTCAGCAATTGGCATTTCAATTTTTCCAGCTTCTGAAAGTCCATTAAATAATTTGTCTGCTTCTTCTTTGCTTTCTGCACTTATTGAGATCTTACTTCTGTTTTCATTTTCGTTTGTACGTCCCATACTTTCTGGAACGTCATTGGCAATTAAAATGTTTTTGCCAATAGGCAATGCAATGTGCATTATTTTATTTGCATCATTTTCTGTCACTGCAAATTCAGGGCTAGATAGTTCTTTGAAACGCATAATTTTTGTGAATTCTCCGCCAAATACTGATTTGTAAAAATTGAACGCTTCTTCTGCATTTCCATTAAAGTTAATATGGGGATTGATCTGTGCCATTTCATTTTGTGTTAAAAATAATCCATTTTATCCGTTTGGTTGTTCTTTTGGAAATTTAGTAATATCCATATAAAAAATTTCCCAGGTGTGTCCGTCAGGATCTTCTATTGTCCTTTGTTGCATAAAACCATAATCTCTCATTTCATGTGGTTCTGTTCCACCTGAGTTTAATCCATTAGTCAAAATGTTATTTACTTCATTAATACTGTCAACTGACAATGAAAAAAGACCTGCTAAATTTGATTTTGTGTCGGCAATAGGTTTGGTTGCAAAGGTTGTAAACTTTTCGTGTGTCATAATCATCACAAAAATATTTTCACTCCAAACCATACATTTGCCTGTGTCGTCTGAAAATTGAGGATTATTTGAAAATCCTAATGCAGCATAAAAGTTCATTGATTTTTGAAGGTCTTTCACTGCTAAATTGATAAATATTTGCTTTGCCATTTTTTTCTTTATATTTTTTAAAGATTTATGCATCAGGTATATTAGGTTCTACTAACCGTTTTAATTTGTCTAACGATTCTTGCCAACCTAGATAACACATTTCAGTTGGTATTACATCTGGTATTCCCTCTTGTGTTGCAAAAAGTTCTGTACCATATAATACTTTGCGTAATTCAATTGTAGTAATCATCTGCCCTGGCAGGTTTGGGTCGTCAAATTGATCACTATATTTTAAAAGCTCATTTGGTATAATCTCTAGATATTCACCACCAAATGAGTGGCTATTACCCGTTGTAAAATTTGTAAAAGACATTTTGTATGTGCCACCAATTTTTAAATCCATACTGATTACCTTACAAACAAAACCATAAGGGGGTAACCAAGACGCCATTGCGTCAGCATCTATAAACGCTTTATATACTTTATCAGGACTCGCTGAAAAAACTCTATGAAGTGTAACTTTATTATTTGCCATGGTTTTATTTTAATAGGTAAACAAGATTATACACATTTTGTTTTCAAAGTTTATTTTCGTGGAGCTCTTTGTTAGTGATTAGCGTACAATTACCGCCAACGGCCCGGCGGATTGCGAGTACAGCCGAACAATAATTAGGTGCCTTCGGAGCCTGCCCAGAGAGGAAGCGAAGGGTCACGGTGCCTTGTTTTTGCCAGTCCCGGTAGATGGCAGTTAGCTTCGGGTCTCGGTGAAGAGCAAAAAACGAGCCACCAGCGCGTCGGCCCACCAACCCAAAGATGCTTTCCCGGGAAACGAAACTGTCCGGGTGCCACAGCATTTTATAAATGGAACAGAGGTTACTCGCATAGATTTTGGGCTTGATTACGAAGCTGTCCTGGGTTAGTGGACCGTGTCCCGCGAAACCTTTGTCATGCTATAACGAATTTGCCTCCAGTTAACAGGCGAAGCGGGAAGGCAATTAATTAAACCGTCCGAGTTAGCATTTCGTACTTTTTGTTCGGTCTTGTTGTGCTTATATTTCCCATCCGTCAATGACTCAGGTCATAATATTGTCAATTCTGCAATTAAAAATAGCAACTCTGCAACAAAGATTTATTTGTAAGATTTTCATCCATTTACTTGGTTGACAATTAACGAAATAAGAAAAAGGATGAAAACTCTGAATTATCTATTTATAGCATTTATGCGTGGAATTCTAAATAGAATAAGGGATTTAAATCTGAAACTTATTTCAGTTAATCCTGGTGAAACCAACAGTTAATAAATTTTACTTAAAAACTTAAGATCATGAAAAAATTAATTTCAACAACCCTTGTGATTGCCATGTTTTCAGTAATGGCATTTTGCCAAACAGAAAAAAAGGATTCTGCTTTTAGAAGACACACTATTGGAAGCACACTTTTCCTCCTCGGCAATATTGGAGATTCTGTCAATTATTTTCAATTGCATTATGGATTCCAGCTCACCCCAAAGGATAATATTATAGCAGAAGTTATAACTTGGACGTTTTATGAACCTGAGGGTACATATATGCATTCTAAGGAGTATTACCCTGGTAAGGTCAGAGCCTATGGTGTAGGATTGGGTTATCAGCGATTCCTGTGGAAGAATTTGTTTACCACTGTTGAACCTACCTTTTTTCTTCAGCAATTCTATAACACAGATAACAAAAAGATCCAGAAGGGTTTTCAGTTGTATCTTCAATTTATCCTTGGTTACCGATTTGAATTCTTTAATAAACGTCTGTTCGTTGAACCTGCTTATGCCATCAAATACTGGCCTGTTAACACCAATTTCCCGGAATCTTTTGCTGCTATTGAAAGTGGAGCACCTAAATACAAATGTGAGCCCAGTCTGAATTTTGGCTTTAGGTTCTGATTGGATTGTGCATAAATTGTCTGTAGAAAACCGCAGCTAACCCAACTGTTCGTTCCAGTCATAATTATTTCTCAATTCTAAATTCTATATATTTCGTTGAATCTGGTTTCCCTGGAGAAATTCTGAGTTCGCTATAATCATTGTTGAACTCCAAAATTGTTGAAACAAAAGTATTGCCGTTGCAGATGGGTTTTGTAGAAAGAGCGTCCGTAATAGTCACCAAACTAATGTGCTTATTATTTAATATTACTTTTTTTATTGATTCTAATCTTTCATCTGTGAAACTTATAGATTCAGGAATTGAACAATATAATGCTTTTAAATTAGCTAAATAAGCTGGATGATATGAGTTATTTGTAAGTGGTCTATTTGCATGGAAAGTATAATTTTTTGTTGTATCCGGCCAATATTCAGTAACCAGGTCAGAAGCACATTCCAACGATATTATATCATGTTTTGAGCCAATAATATAATTCTGACCTGAGGCATGCTTCACTGCTTTTATAAATTTAACAGCGTCTTCAAATGAGGCTTTTTCTAAAACACCTCTTGCGACGCAACAAACAGGTAGTCCATTAAGTGAACTCTTTAAATCAGACAACGTATTCTCCGTAATCCCTATATTTTTATTCAACCCATTTGCTCCTATATATCCAACAAAAGTTGTCACTAACTTTCTTGACTTGGAACCTTTATCTTGTATGTCTAACAGAATCTCAAATCCATGATAAAATGGAGTAATATCAATATTTTGAGCAATATAATTTGAACTTCCGTCTTTTTTATAATTGTTTATCCCAACAGAAGTACAATGATGTGGTATACTTATCAATCTTGTATTTGTCCATATCTCATCGGTGAGTTGAAATGCAAATATGATATTAAAATCTATTCCAGAACCGGCACTTATCCCTTTAATCTCTTCCAATAAATCCGGTGTCCATTTTTTAATTGCAGGAATATAATCAGTTGAATCGAGAAACATCTTTATGAATTCATCTGCCGGTATTTGATAATTATCTTCAATATCTTTTTTCCATAACTCAATAAGTTTAATAATTCTGTTTTTCATAATTGCCCCATGTTGAAATCCATTTTCATATGGAGTTCCATATAAGTGCAGCATCGGCAAATTAGAATAAGTTGTGTCAAGAATTTCAACTTTATTCGAATCAACAATAATATTCTGGGAAGCTTTGCAACAATTAGAAATTGTGATAATTAAAATAATTAAAAAAGTCGACTTTTTCATTTATTTTTAAAGTTAAATAGGTCCCGCATAAGTGTTATGATTCTCAACTTTTTAGCATTTGGTAATGTTTAAAGTAATAAAACTAATTTGGAAATCTAGTAATTTATTTAAAAGCTAATCTTAGTAGTTATCATTCGTGCAAACTTCAATATTACCTATCTATATCAATATAAGTAAATTGTCTCCCAAAACGGCTTTCGTATGAATGCTAACGGCCCTGCTGATTGTGAGAGCAGCCGAACAATAATTAGGTGCCGTCGGAGCCTGCCCAGAGCGGTAGCGAAGGGTCGAGGTGACTTGTTTTTTGCCAGTCCCGGTAGACGGCCGTGAAGCTAAGGGTCACGGTGAAACTGTTAGATGGTATCAAGTCCTGTTAAGTGACCGGGTAGTTTCGTGTCACGATGAAATAACCTAGGTGGCGAGCAAAAATCATGACAACTGCGCGTCGGCTTGCAACCCTATTGACTTTGTCTCGGAAGCAGGGACAGTCCAGGTGGCACTAGATTTTATAGATGAGTAAAATTCTTCTCTTTTAGACTTTTGAATGCGAAGACAAAATAGTCCGGGTTGCAAAAGGCCACCGAGGATCGATCACAATTCCACTTTGTAAAGCAACCTGAAATACACCTTCGATCCGAGCTCGGCGCAGCAAATTAATTAAACCTTCCGTGTTAGGCGCCGTAGCATTTTTAAATCGTCATGAAGAGTATTTGTCTAGTATGATGAAATTCGGATGCTAGGCAGTATGTTCCTTTAATCTTTTAATATGTTTGAATTCTCGATCTTTAGATTTCTTTTCTTCCTCAAGATCAAAGTCATTCTGAAGTCCAAGCCAAAATTTTGCAGAATTACCAAAATAGTAGCTCAGTCTTATCGCTGTATCTGCAGTTATACTTCTATTTCCTTTAATAATCTCCGAAGTCCTGGTTTGAGGTATTCCAAGATCCTTTGAGAGTCTGTAAGCAGATATATTTAAAGGTTTTAGGAATTCTTCAAGAAGAATTTCACCAGGGTGTATATTTGAAAGTTTTTTCATCTCTGTTATTTATGATAATCCATTATTGTAACATCGCTTGAGTTTCCATCATCCCATTTAAAAACAATTCTCCATTGGTCATTAATCCTGATGCTGTAAAAGTCACTCATCTTGCCTGAAAGTTTCTCTAGTTTATTTGATGGAGTAACTTTTAAGTCTATTAAATTCTGTGAGTTATTAAGCATCCTTAATTTTCTCCTTCCAATTTGTTGCATTTCTTGAGATAGATTTTTTACTCTATCCCCATTCCATATTTTTTCAGTTTCCTTAGTCCCAAATGAAGTAATCATTTCCCGTGTAGCGTTACTAACGCCAAAAGTAAGTACTTATCATTAAATAAACAAATTTTTAAGTTTAAATAACAAAATTGGCTCTTAGCTGTTAGGCGGCGTAGTGTTTTAGTCCTGATAAATGGGCAGGATTTGTCATGTCACGATAAAGCTGTCTAGGTAGACTAGCAAAAACCATGACAACGGTGCGTCGGCCAGCAGCCCTATTGACTTTGTCTCGGTAGGAGGATTAGTCACGTTACTCAAAACATAATAAGTGTATAGAAGTTGGAAGTATAGACTTTAAAAGCTGATTATCAAGCTGTCCGGGCTGCTGAAGGCAATTACCTATACAATCCGTGTTAGGCGGTGTTTTTATTTAATTCTATAATTTTATTATTAATCATATCAAAGTTTTCAAGTGGAAAACCAAGAAATCTTATTGCAGCTTCTAAGGTTGAAAATACTTCAATTTTGAAAGTTTCCAAGTTTGTGTTTAATCCTTTTAAAATCACACTTATAACTACTTGATGTGGCTCTGCCGTCAGAATAGCAATCTTACTATTTATATCAAGTTCTTTAAGAAAATTATAGAAGTTTATAGTCGATTCATTTATTGTTGAATCTAGGAAAGTATCAAATTCTTGAAAATCAACAAGAATATTATATTTTGGATTATACAAATTATCAGACAATTCAGTTTTTTTCATATAGATAGCATCTTCAACTGATGCTTGTCCTTTGCAACATTCTAAAATAAGTCTGAATTCGGGCAAAATCATATAATTTGCATACTTTTTCATTTTTATATTGTCGGGTCAAACGCTGATTTTTCAAAATTAATCATTATTAGCAACCCGAGAGTAAAGATATTATCAATAGTTTCTTTCTAGATTAAATACTATGAAAGTCTCAATGTGTCAATATCGTTAGTGGCACTATAAAGTGACGCCTAACGGCCCGGCGGATTGTGAGCGCAGCCGAACAATAATTAGTTGCCGTGAGCCTGCCCTGAGCGGTAGCGAAGGGTGTCAGGGTTGGCATGTGTTTTTGCAAATCCAGATAGCTATCGGGACCGATAAGTGGACGAGCATTTGGTGTCACGATTAAGTTGTCCAGATGGTGTAGTCCCAATCAGTTGGCAGGATTTGTCATGTCACTGTAAAGTTGTCAAGGTGGCGTGCAAAAACCATGGCAACTGCGCGTCGGCTTCCATAACTATTGACTTTGTCTAAGCTGAAGGATCATCCAGGGGGCACAAGATTTAATAAGTGGGTCAAATTCTTCTCTCATAGACTTTTGAATGCGAAAATAAAACTGTCCGGGTTGCAAAAGGCAACAAAGGATCGATCACAATTCCACTTTGCGAAGCAACCTGAAATACACCTTCGATCCGAGCTCGGCGCAGCCAACCGAGGACCGACGAGTATTTACTCTGCAGAGCAACGTGAAATTTTATCCGGTTCGAGCTCATAGAACAATTGCCCAGCA
>Ga0302321_100006580_pt1 | contig 10225 bp, 19 predicted proteins | sample Fen_T0_1_FD_202505 | JGI IMG/M metagenome (GOLD analysis project Ga0302321, IMG submission 202505) | Peat permafrost microbial communities from Stordalen Mire near Abisko, Sweden - Fen_T0_1 | ecosystem: Environmental > Terrestrial > Soil > Wetlands > Permafrost | place: Sweden: Abisko... | reverse complement strand
GTTGCGCAACATCCCCACCGGTACCGTCATCCACGCGATCGAGCTCAAGCCAGGTGGCGGCGCCAAGATCGCCCGCTCAGCCGGCGCTTCTGTCCGTCTCGTGGCCAAGGACGGCGCTTACGCCCAACTGCGTATGCCGTCTGGCGAAATCCGCAACGTCGACGCGCGCTGCCGCGCCACCGTCGGCGAGGTTGGCAACGCCGAGCAGTCCAACATCAACTGGGGTAAGGCCGGCCGCATGCGCTGGAAGGGCAAGCGCCCAACCGTCCGTGGTGTCGTCATGAACCCGGTTGACCACCCGCACGGTGGTGGCGAGGGCAAGACGTCCGGTGGACGTCACCCCGTCAGCCCGTGGGGCAAGCCTGAAGGCCGTACGCGTCAGAAGAACAAGGAAAGCGACAAGCTCATTGTTCGTCGCCGCACATCCGGCAAGAACAAGCGATAGGGAGCCTGAGATATGCCACGCAGTCTGAAGAAGGGCCCCTTCGTCGACGACCACCTCCAGAAGAAGGTGGATGTCCAGAACGAAGCCGGCACCAAGAACGTCATCAAGACCTGGTCACGTAGGTCGGTCATCACGCCCGACTTCCTTGGCCACACCTTTGCCGTGCACGACGGCCGCAAGCACGTCCCGGTGTTCGTCACCGAGTCGATGGTTGGGCACAAGCTGGGCGAGTTCGCCCCCACGCGCACGTTCAAGGGCCACATCAAGGACGACCGCAAGGGCCGCCGCTAAGGCGCCCGCGCGAGGATAAAGAGGAATCAGATATGGAAGCCAAGGCGCAGACGCGGTACCTCCGCTCAACCGCCCAGAAGGCTCGCCGCGTCGTGAACCTGGTCCGTGGTCAGAACGCTGTTCAAGCCACCACGTCGCTGAAGTTCCAGCCGCAGGCAGCAGCGGAGCCGGTTCGCAAGCTCATCGAGTCTGCGATCGCCAACGCACGCCAGAAGGCAGACGCCGCGGGCGAGCGTTTCGACGAGCACGACCTTTTCATCAAGGAGATCTTTGTTGACGAGGGCCCGACCATGAAGCGTATTCAGCCCCGTGCTCAGGGACGTGCGAACCAGATTCTCAAGCGTTCGTGCCACATCACCGTGGTCGTCGCGACCCCGGCAGTTGTCAAGGAAGGTGCCAAGTAATGGGCCAGAAGGTTAATCCCCGCGGCTACCGCCTGGGTATCACGACCGACCACAGGTCGCACTGGTTCGCCGACTCGACCAAGGTCGGGGAGCGCTACCGCGACTACGTAGACGAGGACGTCAAGATCCGTCAGCTCATGGCCAAGGGCCTCGAGCGCGCCGGCGTCTCCAAGGTGGAGATCGAGCGCACCCGCGAGCGGGTGCGTGTTGACCTGCACACGGCGCGTCCTGGCATCGTCATTGGCCGCCGCGGCGCCGAGGCAGACAAGCTCCGCGCGAGCCTAGAGAAGCTCACTGGCAAGCAGGTGCAGCTCAACATTCTTGAGGTCAAGAACGCAGAGATGGACGCTCAGCTCGTTGCCCAGGGCATCGCAGAGCAGCTCGCTTCACGCGTGTCGTTCCGCCGTGCCATGCGCAAGGGTATGCAGTCGGCTCAGCGCGCTGGCGCCAAGGGCATCCGCGTGCAGTGCTCCGGTCGCCTCGGTGGCGCGGAGATGTCGCGTTCCGAGTTCTACCGCGAGGGTCGCGTGCCGTTGCACACGCTCCGCGCGAACATTGACTATGGCTTCTTTGAGGCCCGCACCACGTTCGGCCAGATCGGCGTGAAGGTGTGGATCTACAAGGGCGACATGACAGAGAAGGAGTGGGCTGCCGAGCAGGCGAAGGCCCCTCGTGCTCCTCAGCGTGGGCGCGATGCCCGCGGTGGAGACCGTGGTGACCGTCCCGCAGGCCGTGGCGCCCCGCGCCGCGACTCCGCCCCCCACGGCGACGAGGCCCCTGTGGCCGAGGCCGCTGCTGTCAACGTGACCACCACCGAAGCCGGGAAGGAAGGCTAGGCCATGCTTATTCCCCGTCGAGTGAAGCACCGCAAGCAGCACCACCCTGGACGCTCCGGCGCCTCCACCGGTGGCACCGCTGTGGCGTTCGGTGACTTCGGCATCCAGGCTCTCGAGCCTGCATACGTGACCAACCGTCAGATCGAGGCCGCTCGTATCGCCATGACGCGTCACATCAAGCGTGGTGGAAAGGTGTGGATCACCATCTACCCAGACCGCCCGCTGACCAAGAAGCCTGCCGAGGTCCGCATGGGCTCCGGTAAGGGTTCTCCTGAGTGGTGGATCGCCAACGTCAAGCCCGGACGCGTCATGTTCGAGCTCGCCGGCGTGCCGGAGGAGCTGGCCCGTGAGGCCATGCGCCGCGCCCAGCACAAGCTGCCCATGAAGACCCGTTTTATTTCCCGTGAGGGTGGTGACATCTGATGGCTATCGGTACTAAGGAACTGCTTCCCGCCGAGCTAGACGCCATGGAAGACGAGCGACTCCTTGAGGAGCTCAAGAAGTCCAAGGAAGAGCTGTTCAACCTGCGCTTCCAGTCCGCAACGGGTCAGCTGGAGAACCACGGCCGTCTCAAGGCGGTCAAGCGTGACATCGCCCGCATCTACACGATTCTGCGCGAGCGCGAGCTCGGCATCAGGACCGCGCCGAGCGCGAAGGCCGAGTAAGGAACCGACATGGCATCAAGCAAGCACACGACCGCGACCGCAGAGCACCGCGCCCAGCGCAAGACTCGTCGCGGATACGTGACGTCAGACAAGATGGACAAGACCATCACCGTGGAGATCGAGGACCGCGTCAAGCACCCTCTCTACGGCAAGGTCTTGCGCCGCACGTCCAAGATCAAGGCCCACGATGAGGCCAACACCGCCGGTATTGGCGACCTCGTTGTGGTGATGGAGACCCGCCCGCTGTCCGCTTCCAAGCGGTGGCGCCTGGTCGAAATCGTCGAAAAGGCCAAGTAGAAGGTTCGACCAGGCTCGTTGTTAGCGCAGCGAGAACCAGACGACAGGAGACACAGACATGATTCAGCAGGAGTCGCGACTTCGCGTTGCCGATAACACCGGTGCCAAGGAAATCCTTTGCATCCGTGTGCTCGGCGGCTCGCACCGTCGCTACGCCGGGATTGGCGACACTATTGTCGCCACCGTCAAAGACGCGATCCCCGGTGGCAACGTCAAGAAGGGCGACGTCGTTAAGGCGGTCGTCGTTCGCACCACCAAGGAGCGCCGTCGTCCAGACGGTTCCTACATCCGCTTCGACGAGAACGCAGCGGTGATCCTCAAGAACACTGATGGTGACCCTCGTGGCACCCGCATCTTTGGCCCTGTGGGCCGCGAGCTGCGCGACAAGAAGTTCATGAAGATCATTTCGCTTGCTCCGGAGGTGATCTAGTCACATGGCGAAGATCAAGAAGGGCGACCTTGTGGTCGTCATCGCAGGCAAGGACCGTGGCCAGCAGGGTCGCGTGCTTGAGGTCCTCACGGGCTCAGAGCGCGTGATCGTTGAGGGTGTGCAGCGTGTGACAAAGCACGTCAAGCCCGGTACCCGCCGCGACAACCAATCGGGTGGCATCATCCACGTCGAGGCGCCTATTCACGTCTCAAACGTGATGCTCGTTGACCCGAGCACCAAGAAGGGCACCCGTGTTGGGTACCGCACCGAGCAGGTCGAGCGAGACGGCCGCATGCGCACACAGCGCGTGCGCGTCGCCAAGCGCTCGGGTAAGGACGTCTGATGGCTACCGCGACTGATTCCAAGGTTTCCGCCACTCAGCCGCGCCTCAAGGCTCGGTACCGCGAGGAGATTGCTCCCGCGCTCATTGAGGAGTTCAAGCACGTCAACGTCAACCAGGTTGCCGGTCTCACCAAGATCGTCGTCAACATGGGTGTCGGTGAGGCAGCTCGCGATTCCAAGCTGATCGAGGGTGCCATTGCGGACCTCACCGCGATCACGGGCCAGAAGCCCCAGGTCACGAAGGCCCGCAAGTCCATCGCGCAGTTCAAGCTGCGCGAAGGTCAGCCCATCGGCGCCCACGTGACGCTGCGCGGCGACCGGATGTGGGAGTTCCTCGACCGTCTGCTGTCGATCGCACTTCCCCGCATCCGCGACTTCCGCGGACTCAACCCAAGCCAGTTCGATGGCAACGGCAACTACACGTTCGGTCTCAACGAGCAGTCAATGTTCCACGAGATCAACCAAGACCGCATCGACCGCGTGCGCGGCATGGATATCACCATCGTCACGACCGCATCCACCGACGACGAGGGTCGCTCGCTGCTCAAGCAGCTCGGCTTCCCCTTCAAGGAGAAGTGACCCATGGCAAAGACTTCGCTAAAGAACAAGGCGGCTGCCAAGCCCAAGTTCAAGGTCCGCGGATACACCCGGTGCCAGAAGTGCGGACGCCCGCACTCCGTGTACCGCAAGTTCGGCCTGTGCCGCATTTGCTTCCGTGAAATGGCGCATGCAGGCGAACTGCCCGGCATCACCAAGAGCAGCTGGTAAATCCCAACGTCGCAGGTCCCCTCGCGGGAAACCATGGCGAGAAAGAGTTCAAAACTCATGACAATGACTGATCCCATCGCAGACATGCTTACGCGTCTGCGCAACGCAAATTCGGCGTACCACGACACCGTGTCGATGCCTCACTCGAAGATCAAGGCGAACATCGCCAAGATCCTCGAGTCCGAGGGCTACATCTCCGGCTCGTCCGTGGCAGACGCCGAGGTGGGCAAGACGCTCACCCTCAACCTCAAGTACGGCCCCAACCGTGAGCGTTCGCTCGCCGGTGTGCGCCGTGTCTCGAAGCCCGGCCTGCGTGTTTACGCAAAGTCGACCAACGTTCCCAGGGTCCTTGGTGGCCTCGGCGTCGTGATCCTGTCCACCTCGTCCGGCTTGCTTACCGACCGTCAGGCCGAGAAGCAGGGCGTCGGCGGCGAAGTCGTCGCGTTCGTCTGGTAGCGGGAGGAAGACACATGTCACGCATTGGAAAGATGCCCGTTGAGGTCCCCGCGGGCGTAGACATCACGATTGACGGCGCGCTCGTCACGGTCAAGGGCCCCAAGGGCACCTTGAGCCACGCGGTCGCCTCGCCCATCACGGTGGAGAAGAACGAGCAGGGTCTTGAGGTGAAGCGTCCGAACGACGAGCGCCTCGCCAAGTCGCTGCACGGCCTGACTCGCACCTTGGTTGCCAACATGGTGACCGGTGTGACGGATGGCTACGAGAAGAAGCTCGAGATCGTCGGCACGGGTTACCGCGTTGCGCTCAACGGCCAGACGCTCGAGTTCGCCCTCGGCTTCTCGCACCCTGTGCACGTCCCCGCACCCGCCGGCATCACGTTTGCTGTGGAGAGCCCCACCAAGTTCTCTGTGGCAGGCATCGACAAGCAGCAGGTTGGCGAGGTCGCGGCCAACATTCGCAAGATTCGCAAGCCCGAGCCGTACAAGGGCAAGGGTGTCCGCTACGCGGGCGAGCAGGTTCGCCGCAAGGCCGGAAAGACAGGTAAGTGATGACTCTCGCAATCAAGGGCAAGGGCAAGGCGATTCAGCGCAAGCGTCGCCACTTCCGCCTGCGCAAGAAGATCTCGGGTACGCCTGTTCGTCCCCGCCTCGTCGTGACCCGCTCCACGCGTCACATGGTGGCTCAGGTCATCGACGACACCAAGGGCACCACCCTTGCATCGGCGTCGAGCCTCGAAGCCGACGTGCGCTCGCTCAAGGGTGACAAGACGGCGAAGGCGTCGAAGGTTGGCCAACTGGTCGCCGAGCGCGCCAAGGCCGCGGGCATCGACAAGGTCGTTTTCGATCGCGGCGGCAACAAGTACCACGGTCGCGTTGCGGCAGTGGCCGACGGCGCGCGAGAGGGCGGCCTCGCCCTCTAGGGCGGGCGTCGCAGAAGGTATAGAGGAAACTTATGGCTGACAACAACGGCGGCCGCCGCGACAACAACAATCGTCGCGGCCAGGAGCCTGAAAACAAGTTCATCGAGCGCGTCGTCACCATCAATCGCGTCTCCAAGGTCGTGAAGGGTGGTCGTCGCTTTAGCTTCACCGCCCTCGTGGTCGTCGGCGACGGCGAAGGTAACGTCGGCGTGGGCTACGGCAAGGCGAAAGAGGTGCCCGCCGCTATCGCGAAGGGTGTCGAGGAGGCAAAGCGCTCCTTCTTCCGCGTTCCACGCATCCAGGGCACCATCCCGCACATCGTGCAGGGTGAGGCGGCTGCCGGTGTCGTGTTCTTGCGCCCCGCGTCCCCGGGTACTGGCGTTATCGCCGGCGGTCCGGTGCGTGCGGTGCTCGAGTGCGCGGGCATCCACGACGTGTTGAGCAAGTCGCTCGGCTCGTCCAACGCCATCAACATCGTCCACGCGACGGTCGCCGCGCTCAAGCGCCTCGAGCGTCCGGAAGAAGTGGCCGCTCGCCGTGGCAAGACCGTCGAAGAGGTCGCCCCCGCGGCGATGCTCCGCGCTCAGGCTGCAGGGGTGAAGTGATGGCCCGCCTAAAGGTTACGCAGAAGCGTTCAGTCATCGGCGTCAAGCCGCAGCACCGCGAGACCATGCGGTCGCTCGGTCTCAAGCGCATCGGCGACATTGTCGTGAAGGAAGACCGTCCCGAGATTCGCGGGATGGTCAAGGCGATCAACCACTTGGTCGCTGTGGAGGAGGTTGACTAATGGCTGACACTGAGAAGACGGGTGCCGCGAAGGCACCAGCTAAGAAGGCGCCCGCCGCTAAGGCCGACGCCGACAAGGCTGTCAAGGCACCAGCTAAGAAGCCCGCGGCAAAGACGGTCGCGGCTCCTAAGGTGGCCGCTGAGAAGGCGGCTGCCCCCAAGGCTGCTGCCGCCAAGAAGCCTGCCGTTGAGAAGGCCGCTGCCCCCAAGGTAGCTGCCGCCAAGAAGCCTGCCGCCGCAAAGGATGCAGAGCCAAAGGTTGCAGAGGCCAAGCCGGCCGCCAAGGCACCTGCCAAGGCCCCTGCCAAGGCAACCGCAGCGAAGAAGCCTGCCGCCACGCCCGCAGAGGGCACGGACAAGGTCTCCACGCTCAAGCTCCACCACCTGCGTCCCGCAGCTGGCGCTCACACCAAGAAGATCCGTGTGGGTCGTGGTGAGGGTGGCAAGCGTGGCAAGACGGCAGGCCGTGGAACCAAGGGAACTGGCGCCCGCTACCAGGTGCCCGCGCACTTCGAGGGTGGTCAGACGCCCATCCACATGCGCATTCCCAAGCTGCGTGGCTTCAGGAGCCCGTTCAAGGTCAACTACCAAGTTGTCAATGTGGAGCAGCTCAACGAGCTGTTCCCCAAGGGCGGCAAGGTGACAAAGGCCGATCTCGTCGACATGGGCGCCGTGCGCAAGAACCAGCCAGTCAAGGTGCTTGGCAACGGCGACATTTCGGTAAAGGTGACCATCGTCGACGCGGACCGAGTTTCGCAGTCAGCGAAGACCAAGATCGAGGCCGCCGGCGGAGCGGTCAACGAGGGCTAGAGTCGGAAGCCGGGTCCGTCCCAATGTTGGGACGGACCCGTTCCGGCACTAATGTGCCCGAATAACTGGAGGATCCATGTTCCGTGGTTTCGTGAGTGCGTTCCGCACGCCGGACCTGCGCAAAAAGCTGTTGCTCACGCTCGGCATTCTTGCGGTGTACCGACTAGGTGTTGCGATCCCGACCCCTGGTGTCAGCTATGCGAACGTGCAGTTCTGCGCCTCGAACAACACGGGCGCCAACTCCGCTCTTGGCATCCTCAACCTGTTCGCCGGCGGCGCGCTCCTGCATTTGTCGATCTTCGCGCTCGGCATCATGCCGTACATCACGGCGTCGATCATCGTGCAGCTGCTGCGCGTGCTCATCCCGCGCTTTGAAACCCTCTACCGCGAGGGCCAAGAGGGTCAGGCCAAGCTCACCCAGTACACGCGCTACATCACGGTTGGCTTCGCGGCGCTGCAGTCGGCGTCGTACATCACGCTCGCGCGCAACGGCCAGTTCTTCCCCGGCTGCGCACGGCCCATCATTCCGGATGAGTCATGGCAAACCATCTCGCTCATGGTGCTCACCATGACCGCGGGCACGGTGTTCGTCATGTGGCTCGGCGAGCGCATCACAGAGCGTGGCGTTGGCAACGGCATGTCGCTGCTGATCTTCACGTCGATCGCCGCCGCGTTCCCCCAGAACATCTCGGCCGTCTTCCACTCCTCGAACGGGCCGGTCAACACCTTCCTGCTCGCGCTCCTGCTGTTCGTCGTCATCGCGGTAGTGGTGTTCGTTGAGCAGAGCCAGCGCCGCATCCCCGTGCAATACGCGAAGCGCGTGGTTGGGCGTCGGACGCTTGGTGGCTCGTCTACGTATATCCCGTTGAAGATCAACATGGCAGGCGTTATCCCCGTGATCTTCGCCTCGTCGCTGTTGACGTTGCCGACGATCATTGGCCAGTTCGCTGGCGACAATCCACCAAGCTGGATCACGTGGATGAACGACCACATCGCGAAGACGTCGCAGCCTCTCCACATGCTGCTGTACATCTTGCTGATCATCTTCTTCGCGTACTTCTACACGGCCATCACGTTCAACCCCGATCAGGTTGCGGACGACATGAAGAAGTACGGCGGGTTCATCCCTGGCATTCGCCCAGGTAAGCCAACCGCAGACTTCCTCTCCTTCGTGTTGTCTCGCATCACGGCGGCGGGCTCGATCTACTTGGCCCTCGTGGCCCTCGCGCCCATGCTTGCCTTCGTGGCGATGGGCGTCTCTACAAACATCCCGTTCGGTGGCACGTCCATCCTGATCCTCGTCGGCGTTGGCCTCGACACCGTCAAGCGCATCCAGTCGCAGCTTGAGCAGCGGCACTACGAAGGGTTCCTGAAGTAATGCGGGCAATCCTGCTCGGCCCTCCGGGGGCCGGCAAGGGAACCCAGGCCGCGCGCCTTTCCGCTCACTTTGAGATCCCTGCGATTTCCACAGGCGACATCTTCCGCGCGAACGCCAAGGGCGGCACGGAGTTGGGCCAGCAGGCGCAGGGATACATGGACGCGGGGCTGCTGGTGCCGGATTCGGTCACCAACGCCATGGTCAAGGATCGCCTTGCTCAGCCCGACGCCGCGGCTGGCTTCCTGCTTGACGGTTACCCGCGCAACACGGAGCAGGCAGTGGAGCTCGACGCGATGCTCACCTCGCTTGCCTCGCACCTCGATGCGGCGATCGAACTCACCGCGGATCTCGACGAGGTCACCAAGCGTCTGCTCAAGCGCGCCCAGATCGAGGGCCGCGCGGACGACACCGAAGAGGTGATCCGCACGCGCCTCGAGGTGTATGCGCTCTCAACTGCCCCGCTCACTGCGTTCTACGCGGGCCGCGGAGTGCTGGTGCAGGTGGACGGGCTCGGCGAGATCGACGAGGTCACAGAGCGCCTCATCGCCGCTCTCTCCTGAAGGCCGCGTATGGCCATCCAGTACAAGACCCCCGCCCAGATGGGCATCATGGCGCGCGCAGGCGTCGTGGTTGAGGCCGCGCTTGAGGCGGCACGCGGGGCGGCCGTCATCGGCGCCACCACCGCTGACATCGACGCGGCAGCTGCTCGCGTGATCGCGGCCGCGGGCGCGACGTCGAACTTCCTTGGCTACCACGGCTTCCCCGCCACCACCTGCGTATCGGTTAACGACGAGGTGGTGCATGGCATCCCTGGCGACCGCGTCCTCTACGACGGCGATGTCGTGTCCATCGACTGCGGTGCGATCGTGGACGGTTGGCATGGCGACAGCGCGATCACGGTGATACTCGGTGACCACCCGGACCCCGCAGACGTTGCCTTGAACGAAGCTACTCGAACTGCACTGTGGGCAGGCATCGCCGCCCTCTCACGCGCGAGCCGCCTCGGCGAGGTTGGCGCGGCGATCGAGGATGTCGCGATCGCGGCCGGGGTGCACCCCATCGATGGGTATATCGGCCATGGCATTGGCACGGAGATGCATCAGGACCCCGATGTGCTCAACTATCGCGTGCGCGCTCGCCTCGCCAAAGTGCGCCCTGGCATGTGCGTCGCGATAGAGCCGATGTTCGTGCGCGGCACCTCCGAGTCCCACGTGCTCGAAGACGACTGGACAGTCGTCTCAGCAGACGGCTCCCGCGCCGCGCACTGGGAGCATTCGATCGCCGTTCACGATGGCGGCATCTGGGTGCTCACCGCGTCCGACGGCGGTGCGGAGGGCCTTCGCAGGTTCGGCGTGGTGCCCGTGGCTGTTGAATAGTTCACACTCGCCGCTGAGT
>Ga0302321_100006579_pt1 | contig 10226 bp, 7 predicted proteins | sample Fen_T0_1_FD_202505 | JGI IMG/M metagenome (GOLD analysis project Ga0302321, IMG submission 202505) | Peat permafrost microbial communities from Stordalen Mire near Abisko, Sweden - Fen_T0_1 | ecosystem: Environmental > Terrestrial > Soil > Wetlands > Permafrost | place: Sweden: Abisko... | reverse complement strand
TAAACGCATTTGCAGACAGAGCCGACGCGGTGCGCGCGTGCTTGCTTTTGGTTGTGCATCGTCCTTTCGGAGCTGCAACAAGCAATGGTTGAAGGCAAGGAGAATATTGAGATGAACGCAATCGAAGTTCAAGGTAAGAGCGAACCGAATGTTAGGAGTCACAATCCGTTCATGACGCCGCGGCAAGTGCCGACGCAATGTACGGGCCGTTACGAGATTCGCGATATCGGCCTTTCGGAATTCGGTCGCAACGAAATCCGTATTGCTGAAACGGAGATGCCAGGATTGCTGGCGATTCGCGACGAATACGGCCTAAGGCAGCCCCTTCGCGGTGCCCGGATCGCCGGCAGTCTGCACCTGACGATTCAAACGGCGGTGTTGATTGAAACGCTTGTAGCGTTGGGGGCGGAGGTGACTTGGACTTCCTGCAACATTTACTCGACCGAGGATCACGCGGCCGCGGCCATGGCAAAAGCGAATGTTGCCGTATTTGCCTGGAAGGGCGAGACCGAAACGGAATATGACGAGTGCTTGGAACGCCAGCTCTTCGCCTTCGCGGGCGGCAAAGGGCCGAATCTTTTGCTGGATGATGGCGGTGACTTGACCCATTGGGTTCACGAAAAGCACCCTGAGCTATTTCACGTCGCCGATCCAATCCGCGGCATCAGCGAAGAAACGACTTCCGGCGTCCTGCGTCTGCAGGATCGATTCCGACGCCGAGAACTGGCGTGTCCGGCCATCAACGTGAACGACGCCGTGACTAAGAGTAAATTCGACAATCTCTACGGTTGCCGGGAGTCTTTGTTAGATGGGCTGAAACGGGCCACCGGTGTGATGATTGCGGGGAAAGTCTGTGTTGTGTGTGGTTACGGCGATGTCGGAAAGGGTTGCACGCAAGCACTACGTGGCCAAGGCGCGCGCGTGATCGTTACCGAAGTGGATCCGATTTGTGCCTTACAGGCCGCAATGGATGGTTTCGAGGTAAGAACCCTTGAAGAGGTGGCCACGTTCGGGGACATTTTTGTCACCGCGACGGGGTGCAAGTCCATTGTTCGGGCCGAACACCTCTTGGTGATGAAGCACGAAGCCATTCTGGGTAATATTGGGCATTTTGACTGTGAAATAGATGTCGCCTGGCTCAAGCTAGAGTCCGGAGCCCGCGAGGAGAACATCAAACCCCAGGTCGACCACTTCGAATTTCCCGATGGCAGAAAGCTCATTTTGCTAGCGCAGGGGCGACTACTGAACCTTGGTTGTGCGACGGGGCATCCCAGTTTCGTTATGAGTGCGAGCTTCTCGAATCAGGTCCTCGCTCAAATGGCTCTATTTGGTGAACGATTTCCGGTGGGGATCCACCGCATTCCAAAGCGTTTGGATGAAAAGGTGGCACGTCTTCATTTGGCCAAACTTGGCGTAAGACTCACCCGGCTAACCACCGAACAAGCGGAGTACTTAGGTGTCCCCGTTGATGGTCCTTACAAGTCTGAGCATTACCGATATTGAGGCGGGCAACAGTCTGCCCAGGGGAACTGTGATGTTTGACTCCCATTGCCACCTTGGAGACGTAAGCGAAAGCAAAGAGGCGTTGAGGCGCGCGGCGCGCGCCGGGGTGCGTTCCGTTCTTTGCTGCGGATACGACGGGGCGTCAAATGAACGGGTGCTCGCCTTACGCAAGGAGTTGCCTAATCTTGCCGTCGCAATTGGGCTGCACCCTTGGTTTGCTCAACAAGCAATTGATCCCGTGGTTGCGGCAATTCGCCGGGAACAACCTAGCGCCATTGGCGAAATTGGGTTGGAACGTTCAGAGCGCTACGGTCTTCCCGCACCGGCAACGCAGCGCCATGTGTTCGAGATCCAGTTGCAGCTCGCCGCGGAACTAAAGCTTCCCGTTACCGTTCACTCGTTTGGTGCTATCTCCCTCGTGCTTGAAGTAGTGGCGGCATTCCCGAATGTTCGAGGCGCGCTCCACGCATACGCGGGTTCGCTCGAACAGGTAAAGGTGTTGCTCAATCGCGGCTGGAAGGTAGGCCTCGGTGGGAGCGTCACACGAGCCGGGGCGCGCCGAATCCGGCGTTTAGCCTGTGCGTTGCCACTGGATGCTATTTTGCTCGAAACTGATTGTCCATCGATGGCAGTTGGTACGAGGCCTGCCGCGGAGGTTCGACCCGAGCACCTTGTTGAAGTGGCGGATTGTTTGGCAATTCTTCGGGGTATTTCCGTTGATTCATTGGTTGAGCAGACCAATGCGAGTGCTCGTGAGCTGTTCGGCGCAAACGTTGTGGACTCGACCCATCTTGGCTGAGCGTGGCATGGTAGTTGGCAATCACCTGCGCGTCGGGGAAACCACGGCGCTCGCACGTGGCAGAACCGGTATTGACTCGGAGCGTTCAGCTACGTGATCAGCGCCTTCGTTCGATTCCGTTGTGAGGGAACTTGGCGCGTCGTGCTTTGAGGTAAACAGAACGAACAGTAACGTCGTTGTTACGCCGCACAAAACAAATAACAAAAGAAGCCCCACATAGAGGGTCTTTTTGCGTGCATGAGTGAGTTGATGGTGGCTATCCAACGCGCCGCTCGGGCTTGAACTCGCAGGGGCATGGGCCGCGCTTTGCGGAACAGTTGGGTACGGTTGCGACGCGATGGGATCGGGTAATGTTGGCGCGACGACCCCCGTGTATCGGGGTGCCAGCGCCACATTCGCGGCGCGCATTGATTCTGTTGCCGGTAGACTGCGCGGAGCGACTTCTTCTGGGGATACTGCGGGTGACTGTGGTGCGGCTCGGGCGGCGTCGACGTGGGGCAATGTCGCGGCCACCGGGGAAGAGACATTGGCGCTTTGGGGCGCGTTCTGCGGTTTCTGCAGGGAGGTAGGCATGACCACCGTGGCGGCGACACCACGCTGCGATACGGGCGATACCGCCGAAGCGTTGCTTTGAAAGGCTACTCGCGAGGGCGCAACGGGTGCGGCATTGTCTGACTCAACCTGTGCTCTTGGGGCTATTCGGTCGACCCGTGTAGCGGATTGCTCGCGACTCGATTGTTGTGTCGCAAAATCTGGCTTTTGACCATCGCGAACCGCCCTTACATCGGACTGCATTGTGGCAGCGTCGGGGTATCGGCTTGCTTTGGCAAAAGCCAACGCCCGATCGACGACTAACGCGACAGCAGGGGATGCACTCGGTGCTACGGAAAGCAGCGGCGGCGCGGGGGTTGAGGCCATGCACATGAGCAGCTCGGCGTCGCTTGGAGCTTCATGAATGCGTCGGCCAGCGATGAGGCGGAAGGCAGTGGCTCCGACGGCGAATAGATCCGTCCTTTGGTCGACTTCATTTCGGCGACCAAGCGCCTGTTCAGGCGCCATGTAGGGCAGCGTTCCGAGCGCGGCTCCCGTGCGCGTGCGTAGGGCGCCCGGACCTTCTTCCAAAAGTCGAGCAAGGCCAAAGTCCAGGACTTTGACGAGTCCATTGCGCGTCAGAAACAGGTTCTCGGGTTTGAGGTCGCGATGAATCACACCCAGTGAGTGCGCTACGGTGAGCACATCTAGGATTTGATCGACAATAGCCAGTACTTCGCCCGACTCAATCGTTCCTTCACGGCGAGCGCGAGCGGAAAGGACCTCGCCTTCGAGCAATTCCATTGCAAGGTACGCTGTGTCTGCATCCGCGCCTTGCTCGTAGATGGTCACCATTCCGGGGTGAATGATTCGCGTCATCACGGCTGCTTCGCGCAGGAAGCGTTCCCGAATGTCGCGACGGATCCCCATTTCCGGGTGGAGCAACTTTATCGCAACGCGCGTGCCCGCAGCGTCGTCTGCCGCGTAGACCGCTGCCATGCCGCCCGTGCCGAGTAGACGACGCAGCGTCCAGCGCGCACCGACGGTCATGCCAATCCGGTTTGTCAGGATCTCGTCGAAAGGATCCACTCTTCCTCTCTATCATCGGAGGAGGGGAGGCCGCTCGGCCTAATATGATCGGCTAGAGACTCACCAAACGTTCAAGGCTCTCCACCCGTTGCAGGCGAAAGCGTTGTTCGGCGGACATTCGACCGGCTCCATTGCGAAGTCGTGCCACGTAGTCCCGCAAGAATTGTCGGTTAATCCCTGGGACTCTGCGGATGTGTGCGCTCAGCTGATCGACTATGGGAAGAGGCAGCGGTATGTTCAGGCAGCTGTACAGGCGAATTACGTAGTCAAGCCAACTGGGCTTGCGCAGCGCGACCGCCATGCGAACCGCGTAAAGTGACGCCCGTCCAAACAGATCGTCGTCGGGGCAACGCGTTACGCGTGCCTCATCGAGCAAGCGCTCGAGATGGCGACCAATCAAGCGTTCCACCTCTTCGCCATTCTGCGCCGCGAAAGCTCGCTCTACGGAAGCGCCGAGCAGATCAAACAAATCGGCGCGCCGCGTAAGTTCATCCGTTTCGTCCGGCGCGGTTGGTCGATTCGAATCGGGCTGTCCCGGAATGGAAAGCGTCTTTTCTGACGCGCGACTCGTGGCAGCGGGATGGGCGCTCCGCTCAACCCGTTCCGCCAGGAGTTCCACCGTCTCGTCGCCGAGCCGTACTCGAGACCCCGGTTCAATTCGCTTGGGTCGATCGATGAGTACACCGTCGACAGCCACACCGTTTCGGCTAAGCAAGTCCTCGATGACCGCACCTTCGCTGTCGATGAGCAAGCGCGCGTGAACTCGCGACACGAGCGGTCCGTACAGCACTATGTCGCAGTCGAGATTGCGACCCAAGGTGACGACCCCGCTGTGGACGGGAAACACTTGCCCTCGATACCGAAGTGCATATCGAAGTGCGGGGCGCAGCCGCAGCTCGCTCGCCGGTGTGTTTGTACCGACTTGGGGGACCTTGTGTTCCTTCATCTTACCCCGCAACGCTGGGGTTATAGGCGCTCCTGGCCTCTCTCGCAATCGAATCTGCCGTGCAGATCGCTGCAAAACACGGGTCTTCGAACGATTTGCGGGCTTGAGTCGATGTGACTACTGGTCGGTAATGGGCGTCGCACGAGCGCCGAACCAGAGAAACATGCAAAAATCACGGACTTGCGGAATTTCCGCCCAAACTTGGCGGTTCCGCTCCTGCTGCACTGTTTCGCGCCTGCGGATAGCTACCAAGGACGCGGACCATCCTCGAAACCCTTCGTAGGGCGTCGATTGCTTCGGCGACAGCCGGATCCGCACGGTGCCCGTCGACGTCCACGAAGAAGACGTACTCCCATAGTTTCTCGCGCCCCGGGCGTGATTCGATTCGCGACAGGTTCAGACCTGCGGCGTAGAAAACGCGAAGCGCTTCAAGTAGCGCGCCACGCTCGTCTGGTGTCGAGAAGACGAGGGACGTGCGATCGCGCCCGGTAGGTGTTGCATCCTGCTTCGCCAGCAGAACGAAACGGGTCACGTTCACCGCCAAATCTTGAATCGTGTCTGCCAGAATCTCAAGGCCGTGAAGCTCAGCGGCAAGGTGGGAAGCTAGGGCGACACCCGTTGGATCCTTGGCTGCTTGCTGAGCGGCAGCCGTAGTGCTTGGCATGGACACCACTTGCGCATGCGCCAAATGTTGCCCAATAAAGCTTCTACACTGCGCTATTGGCTGAGGGTGGGAATAGACGCGCTCAACCTTGCTCAAGTCGATGGAGTGTCCAACGAGGCACACTGAGACGTCCAGCAGGAACTCCCCACGGATCTTGGCATCGCTGGTAAGAAAACTATCGTGAGTGAAGGTTACGCCACCTTCCGTCGAGTTCTCGAACGGCACCACGCCGAAGTCGATTTGCCCGCGCTCGACGGCGGTGAAAATGGGTGCAATCGCCGAGAAATCGATGTAGGTCGGTCCCAACCCAAAGGCCTCTCGGGCTGCCAAGTGGCTGAAGGTTCCTGGCGGACCGAGGTATCCGACGCTAATGGGCGTTTCAAGGACGGCACAAGCGCTCTGAACCTCTCGAAAGATGTTGCGAACACTGCTTCGTTCGAGACGCGTGTCCCCGGATTTTAGCAACGCTTCGATGCGAGCCAGAGCCTGTTCTTCGCGCTCGGGGTCGTATTCCGGTAGCTCAAGACGCCGTCGTGCCCGGGCTATTTGCGCTGAGATTTCCGCTCGCTCGAGCAGCAGCTTGAGGAATTGCTCATCCAGGCTATCGAGCTTGCTCACCAGGTGACGAAGGGACTCGCTCGCGCGCTGCGGATCATTGGAATCAGTCATTCTGGGGTTCGCCTCGTCGTCAATCAAGTTGTCCAATTCCAAGGTTGACTACTTGCTGCCCTCGAGGATGCTGCGCAGCAGGGCTGCAGCGTGAAACCGTGAGAGATCCTTCCAACCAACGAGTTCCGCTGTCGCTTCGACGACAGCAACCCAAGGATCTGGGGTTTCGCGCAGCGCGCGAACCGTGTAGAGCAGGCGTTCCATTGGCACGCGTTTTCGTACATCGCTAGGGAGCCCGGCATGCAGAACTCCGGCGCAGTCGCGAACTGCGGCGTCCAGCTCCTGGCGCTGGGTCTCACGAATTGCTCGGTGCGCGCGAGCGACAAGGTGTGCCACGCGCAGGATGCTGTTCTCTGAAACATTTCCGAGTGTCCAGCAGCTGTGGAGGCGTGCAATTGCCGCTTGTTCGAGGGGTGAAGCCTGACCTCGGCTAATCACTGATTCAAGCGCTTGAGATAGCATGCGCGCCGCCTCCATCCATTCCGGAGCCGTCGGGGGTAGGCTTTGGCGGACGCGACTGCGACTAGGCGTTGCCGCCGTAGGCGGATCGCACACGGTCGCGTTATCGTGTTCCCGCAGCAGATCAAGGCGCGCAGGCTCGGGCGCAAACGCCAGGCGCGTGTTGGACGGATTCGAGGCCAGCGGCGGCGTGCCATCGGGATCGAAGAGCGGAAGCGTATTGCCGAAACTGCGGTTGCTATCGGGCGAAGTCATAGGAAACTGGCAGCACCTTGTCGTGGGAGACGACAGTACCATGGCAACGGATGAATGTGCCGCAAGTTCCCCCCGCCAGAACGCTAGTTTGAGGTGGCGCTAGCAAGCGTGGATTTCGCGTTCGGACGTTCCACATTGCCACGGGCTTCCCCAACGGTTCCCTGGAAGGCGGCCCGAGGGTCGGGGAACTGCGGTTTACTTGTGCGTTTGAGGCAAAACCAGGCATTCACCACCTATGCCAGTTGGTCTGGGTCGTTATCCACAAAACTTGCGGTTCATGGCCGCGACGGCGTCGCTGGTCTTGCTCTGTGGTTGCGGAAATGACGCCGACTGGTTTGCGCCAAACGCAAAAGCCAATTCCCACGCGACGGCGGGGGAACCGCTAGTGAATAACCCACTCAACCAAGTCGGGGTTCCGAGGGCCGCACCAGAAAAGCAGGTGGTGGATCGGCAGTGGAGCCGCATCCCGGTGCCGCCCAAAGACGGACCGTTGCTTGCTCCAATCGCCATGCGAGTAAAGGTCCTGTCGCGACCGGAGCCGTCGGCGCCGGTAATTGGTACGATTCGCGTCGGCGCCCGCATCCCACGCTCACCGGCTCCCGTCGGAAAGAATGGCTGCGTCGGGGGGTGGTACGCCGTTCGACCACTTGGCTTCGTTTGTGCCGGAGACGAAGCAACGACGAATCTAGAGCATCCGCTGGCGCGGGCAATTCAGGTCGAACCAAATCTTAACTGGCCCATGCCTTACCGGTATGGGTTCATTCGTTCAATTGCTCCCAATTACCTAAAACTCCCCTCAAAATCTGAGCAGTATCAGTATGAGATGCGCCTCGAACGGCACCTTCGAAACTGGAAGAAGCTGGGAGCCGCCTGGGACGAACTGGACGTTGGCGCAAACGATGTTCCGCTCGACAACCTGGGGCTTGCCATTGGCAAGATCCCCGATCACGCTAGTCCGCTCGGACTGAGTGAACGGTTCGGCGGAAACGGCAACGATGCGGTGCCATGGTGGCTCGCTGGGGGCCGCAAAATCCCGAACATATCAGCATTCCGGGCTCCGGGCTACGCGGTGATTGCCAACCGCATCAAACGCCATGCCGGCGTGGCAATGATCGGTTCCTTCGCAGCACCGGATGATGCGCTCGGTCGCCGGTTTGCTATCACGACCGACGCTCGCCTCATCCCAGCCGACAAAATCAAAGCGAATTCGGGTTCACCGTTCCACGGGTTGCCCATCAAAGAGGTTGGTTTGCCCGTGGCTTTCGCATTCGCCACGGGTGCCGCTAGCTACGAGTGGGCGGACAACCAGTACAAGCGTGTGGATGCCTTACCGCCGCGCGAGTTTTTGCCGCTGAACGGAACGGTGCGTAATTTCGGCAGGACGCGCTGGGTGCAGACACGCTCGGGCACTTGGGTGAAAAGCGAAGAACTGCGAACTGTGGCAAAGCCGAGCACGCTGCCGAACTTTGCCAAGGGTCAGACGCGATGGATCGACATCAGCCTTCTGCAGCAAACCCTCGTCCTCTACGAAGGCGAAACGCCCGTCTACGTGACGCTCGTGTCGACAGGGAAAGATGGACTGGGCGAGCCCGGGGAAACCCTCAGCACGCCTCAGGGGCTGTTTCGCGTCTATCAGAAGCATGTGACCACTACGATGGATTCGGACGTCGCCGACAGCGAATTCGAGCTACGTGATGTTCCCTGGGTCATGTACTTCAAGGCGGGTTACGCCCTTCACGGCGCTTATTGGCACGACGATTTTGGACGCGCGCGTTCCCACGGTTGCGTCAATTTAGCTCCAATTGACGCAAGATACGTGTTTCGCTGGGCGTCGCCCGAGGTTCCGGAGCATTGGCATTCAGTTTCGGAAAGTGACGCTTTCGAGCAGGGAACGCTCATCAATATTCACCCCTGAGCGGGGCGCGCGACGCAAATGCGCTCGCGTTCGGTGGCGTCATACCGGTTAGTGTTTGGTGACCTTACGCCAGTAGGGGTAAACCTGTTTTGCGACGCGGCGATAGGGTGCAGACACGTACCGCTGCACGGCTAGATCGAGAGGAATATCCCAATGCTTGCGATGCAAGTAGGCGTAGACGGCCTTCGGTTGACGGGTTCGATAGGACACAGTAAGCGACGCAACCAACGCGCTGAGGGCGAGCAGCCAGATAAGCGCCACGAGGCCGCGGCGGCGAGAACGGCGACGCTTGAGCGCACGCTCGGTTGCGGCAACCTGTTCATCGTCCAATTCCCGCGCGTTCGGTGTCGCGTCGGGGTGCGCAAGCGGTGAGGCCGCACCTGGTGATACCAGCCCCGAATTATCGTCGGATGATTCGTTGCTTGACGGACTTGGCGGCAGCGACGATAGCGGGTGCAATTCACCGCGCACCGTGTCGCGCGGTCCGATATCCGGGCGGCTTTTAGGGTGTTCAAGCTCACCTTCGTCTGGCTCTGACGAAGTTCGCGCCTTCGCCGTCACGGCTTGTCGTGGTGGCAGGCCCGCCGAAGACGCAAGGGCAGAAGTTGCACCGGCACCGGCGTCTTGAACAGACCAAGGGGAAGGCATGACGCGCGTCACGTCGTCCTCCGGGAAACCTGATGCGTCGTGCTGATAGTCAGGATCCGTCGGGGGAGCACACAGTTCTGTTTTGGCAGGCGGTCGCGCGGAAGTGGAACGCTCTCCTTCACTCAATGAATTAGCAATGGGCGTCGGCGAAAGGGGTGCTTCGGGTAGCGGTCCTGCCATTCTTGCGCCCGGTTCCGCGCCTGGCGAGGTATCCCTGGGTTTGCGCGAGGACTCCGACGCCGGTACGTCAAGGTCAATTCCCGCGCGTTGAAACGCCAGGCGAATGGGTTCAATTTCGGAAAGGGATTTCCAGCCATCGAGTCCTTCACGCCAAAGCTTTGCGTCGCGGTTAACCCTGCCTTCCGCAAAGGCGCGAACAACATCTGGCGCCGACATGACAGAGGCGCCAGAATCCGCGAGCAATACGGTCCACTTCGTCTCCGCTGGAATACCAAGCCCTACGGCTTGCGGCAGTGGGGCGCTGCCCGGAGCTGCATCAAGTCCGCCTATCATCGTACGCTTCGCCTGACGACGCAGGGCCGCAGAAACGGCAACGTCGTCTTTTGTCGCCGGTGTCGCCGCCTTTGAAGGCTCACGTTCAGCAACCGTCGGCACTTTGCCTGAAGTGCGTTCGGACGCGGGTGGCTGCTGGGGAGCTGGCGGTGGAACTGCAGCTGGAGGTGGATTAGCCGGGGCAGCAACGCCGATGATGGTGGCGTGCATCGCACGTGGCTTCGCGGCGCGGATT
>Ga0302321_100006577_pt1 | contig 10229 bp, 11 predicted proteins | sample Fen_T0_1_FD_202505 | JGI IMG/M metagenome (GOLD analysis project Ga0302321, IMG submission 202505) | Peat permafrost microbial communities from Stordalen Mire near Abisko, Sweden - Fen_T0_1 | ecosystem: Environmental > Terrestrial > Soil > Wetlands > Permafrost | place: Sweden: Abisko... | reverse complement strand
GAAATTCCTTGATGGTGGGCATGGGCGTATTGGGGTCGCGCAGGCCTTTGATGATGGGGTGCTTGTTGCGCAAGCGCTCGCCATCCCACAACGGGGAGGAAGTGATGCGCTCGAGGCGCAGGCCTTGGGGTTTGGTGCCTAGGGATTTCAAGGTGGGGGCTTTCGCAGGATGGGGGAGGTGAATAGGGAGATATTGGAGCAATTCTCCGAATATTCAACCTTTGTTGCCCGGTCGGGCAATTCCCCTTTCCCTTCAGGGCCGCTTTCGATCTCCCTCGAAGGGAGGGACGCGGCTAAGCCGGCTACTGCACCAAATTCGGTTAGCCGCCCGCCCCCTGATGCGGGCACCATTTGTCGAGAACGGCGATCAACTCCTGCATCTGGAAGGGCTTGCTCAGAAAATCGTCCATGCCGGCTTCGAGGCAGAGTTCCTTGTCGCCGGCCATGGCGTTGGCGGTCAGCGCGACGATGGTGGCGTGGCCGCCGCTGGCGGCTTCGTGGGCGCGAACGCGCCGCGTCACTTCCCAGCCGTCCATGAGCGGCATATGGCAGTCCATCATCACAATATCGTACGCATGCGGCGCAACCAGGCAAGCCAGGGCATCCTCACCATTCTCGATGGTGGCGCACTCGCAGCCGAGGGCCTCGAGCATGCCGCGCGCGACCATCTGGTTGACGAGGTCGTCTTCGATGACCAGGGCATGCAATTTGCGCTCGATCCACACGGATGATGGCGTCGCGACCGTAGCGGCATCGCCGGCAGCGAAGTCCTCGGCCGGTGCGCTGCGTTGCAGGGTGAGCGTGAACCAGAAACACGATCCCACACCATATTCGCTGGTGACCCCGCAATCGCCTCCCATCATGTTGCAAAGGCGCCGCACGATGGCGAGCCCCAGGCCGGTGCCGCCGTATTGGCGGGTGGTGGAACTGTCGGCCTGGGAGAAGGACTCGAACAGCTTTGAAATCATTTCGCGCTTGATGCCGATCCCGCTGTCTTCGATCTCGAAACGCACGACCAGCGACTGCTGTTGCGCGGACTCGACGCGGGCGCGCAGGTGAATGTGGCCCTTCTCGGTGAATTTGACGGCATTGCCCATCAGGTTGATGATGATCTGCATGTAGCGGGTCGGGTCGCCGATGACTTCGGCCGGCAGGTCGTCGGCCCAGTCTATGCGCAGCGCCAGGCCCTTGCTTTCGATTTGCGTTTTCACCATCTCCAGCGCCTGGTCGGCCTTCGCGCGCAGGTCGAACGGTGTCGATTCGGTCTCCATGCGGCCGGCCTCGATCTTGGAAAAATCGAGAACTTCGTTGAGGATTTTCAGCAACGAAAGCGCCGACTGGCGGATGGTCTGCGCGGCAGTGCGCTGCTTTTGGTCCAGCGCAGTCGTCAGCAGCACTTCGGTCATGCCGACCACACCGTTCATGGGCGTGCGCAATTCGTGGCTCATCGAGGCGAGAAACGCCGACTTGGTGCGGGCGGCGGCGAACGCGGCCTTGTTGGAGGCCTGCAAGTCCTGGTTGGTTTGCTCGATCGCGTGCAGCGCCTGGGTGAGTGCCGCCGTGCGCTCCCGCACTTTGTCTTCGAGCGCGATGGCGGCCTGGAACAGGGAAAAGGAATTTCCCTGCATGTCCATGTCGCGCTCGACACGGTCCATCAGCGCCTCGTTGATGCGCTCCAGTTGCGCGTTCGATTCCTCCAGCGCGTGGCAACGGATACGCAGCTGGTCGATCGCATCCATCCCGGCCGGAGCCTCCGTTGCCATGTGAATCGCCTTATGCGCGATGGCCGATCGCTATGCCGGTGAAAGTCTGGTTGACGTGCATGGAATTGAACTGCTCGCCGTAGGTCGCGAAACCGATCACGTTGTTGTCCGAGAAGATCTTGCCGATCTGCTCCTTGATGCCTTCGCGCTCGGTCTCCATGCGCCGCAGGATGCAATCGCAGCCCAGCACCAGTTGCGGCGGGCCGATGGCTTCGCGCACCTGATCGAACGCAGCCTGCAGGTTTTCGACCATGTCGACGCCGGTTGCGATGGTGAGGACGATGCCCTCGTCGATGGCGCAAAAGAAGGTGAGGCTTTCGTCTTCGTTGACCTTGGCGATGGAGCGCACGAAGTATTGACCGCCGATGCGAACCACCACCGGATGTGTGGCGAAAATCATCGGCGTCAGCTCGGTGATCTGCAGGCCGATCAGCTGCGCGAATTCGCGTGCGGCCATCTTGCCGTTGATCTCGTAGACGATCCGGCTGGCCGGGTCGGCACGGGTGACCACCATGCGCTTTTTCGAGTGCACGAAGTGCTGGGTGCGAAAGGCCATGAACGGCAGCGTGGTGCGGACCAGCGTGACCAGCGCGATATTTTGCTGGAAGCGCCCGTCGGCATAAAGATAGGTGGCGCCGAAGCGCGCATCGTCGCCGGCCGAGCCGCCGATCAGGTCGATGCCCTGCAAATTCTGGTGAACGCAGCTGACGACGAGCTCTTCCTGCATGGCGAGGCCATCGATCAGGAAAAAGGCGAAGGTGTCCTTGCCGTTCGGCGCGGGACCGTCGCGCTTGCCGAAACTCTGGATCAGGGCGGAAATGTCGGCGGCGCAACTGGCGCTATCGAAGGGGTCGAGCTTGATCTGGTGGGTGGCGACGTCGAGGTCGGATGCAGCCATGCTGAAGCCGGTGATGCTGCCGGCCAGGTATCCCAGCGGCGTGATCTCGCCTGCGGTGGTGCAGCCGATCAGGTTAACGTCCTTGAAGCGGCGGTGCAGCGCCTCGGCGAGCGCCGGCAAATCAAAGTCGGCGGCACAATAGAAGATCGCCAGCCTGATGTCCGGCTGATACAAGGCGTCGTAGATTTCCTGGGCGGCTTGTTCCGGGTCGCGGGCCTGCGAAGTACCCCTGAGAATCGAAAGCGGTGCGGACATGATGTTTTTCTTTCTTCCGGCGGCACAGCACCGCCGTCCCGTCGACAGCGGTAACAACACCGTAGCGTAGTATCGACACGTTTCCGAGGAACTTGATGAGACTTTCCGCACATTCGGGCGGTTGTCACCTTTTTTCACATTTGCCGCAGCACTTGCGCAGGCGGGCATGCCGTTCCGCTGCGGCGGCCAGCCCGCGCTAGGCGATCGAGGTCGCCTGGCGGTAACTGCTGGGATTGGAGCCCGTCACCTTGCGCATCATGCGTCGCAAGGCGGTCGAGTCCTGGTATCCGACCGAGGCCGCGATTTGTTCGATGTTCATGCGGCTCGATTCGATCATGCCGCGCGCCTTTCGCAGCTTGACGCTTTGCACCAGCGCCATGGTGCTGTTGCCGGTGGCACGGCGAACGTGCCGCGACAACGTGCGCGCCGACATGCCGAATGCCGCGGCCAGCTCCTCGACGGAAACCGTTTCGGGAAAGGCCGCTTCGATGCGCGCCACGACCTGGCCCACCAGCTGGTCGCCACTGGCCAGCAGCTCGGGAACGATGAACGGCGCCTGCGCCTGGCGGCCATCGATCAGCAGCATGCGCGAGACCAGGCCGGATAACTTGCTGCCGCTATGGTCTCGCAGCAGGTGCAGCATCAGATCGACTTGCGCAAGCGCGGCTCCGCTGGTCAGGACGGGGCCATCGGCGCAGACCATCCGATTGGCATCGACTGCGGAGTCGGTGGCGCGCTGTTGCAAATGCGGCGCCAGCCACCACGCCGTGGTGGCGCGACGGCCCGCCAACACGCCGGCTTTGTGCAGCAGGAACACCGCCGAGCAGGATGCCGCCACGCGGCCGCCCGCCCGCACGTGCCTGGCGACGGCGCGCGCGGCAACCTCCATATCCTCGTCGAGAAGCCGCGCATCGACCTTGGCGAGCCGGTCGACGCCGATGCCGGGAATGACCCACAGCGCACCGGTCTTGCGCCGCCGCGGGGTCAGCCGCGCGGTGGCGATGCGCAGCCCCGACGACAACGTCACATCGCCGCCGAAAACGGAACAGACCTGCCAGCTCGGCGCCGTTGCGCCGGCACGCGCAGCGAGCCATTTCGCGGCGGCGAGAATATCCAGGGTGACGGCCACACCGCTGGCGTAGGCGCCGTTGAGCAACAGGACGGTGAAATCGCTCATGTCTGAATTCGCTTGAAAAATGTCAAATTGGACACTGCCATTCTGAGCGCCGCCATGTTGCAATGCAAGCCCGGCCCCGGAAAAGGCACGCAACCGATGACCACGCGCAACCTGAATGCGGACGATCCGCTCGAGGACTTCATCCACCGCGACATCACACTCGACGACGCAACCCGGATGGTGCACGTGGCGGGCACCGGACCGGCGGTAATCGTCTTGACCGAGATGCCGGGCATCAGTCCGCAGGTGGCACGCTTCGGCCGCTGGGTGCGCGACGCGGGCTTCACCGTGTACCTGCCGTCGCTGTTCGGTCGCGACGGCGCGATCGCCGATGCCGAGGAGGGTGCGGCCGTCTTTCGGCGCGCCTGCATCAGCGCCGAATTTCGCGCGTTTGCCGGACGGGGTTCCAGTCCGGTGACGCGCTGGCTGCGGATGCTGGCGGCATTGGCGCACCGCGAATGCGGCGGCCCGGGCGTGGGTGCGATCGGCATGTGCTTTACCGGCAACTTTGCGCTGACGATGATGCTGGAGCCGGCGATGCTGGCGCCGGTGCTGTGCCAGCCGACGCTGCCGTTGGACGATCCCGCCGGCCTGGAGATCGGGCCCGACGAACTGCGCGCCGTCCGTAGCCGCCTCGACCGCGACCATCTTTCGGTGCTGGCCTTTCGATTCGAAGGGGACCGGTTTTGCCGTGCGCAGCGCTTCGCCGCGTATGCCGAGGCGCTCGGCGACCGGTTCGTCGGCAGGGTATTGCCGGACAGTGCCGCCAATACCGACGTGCCGCCATTTTTTGCCCGGCACGTGCCGTGTCCGCACAGCGTCGTGACCGCCCATCTGATCGACGAGGCGGGTCAGCCGACCCTGTCAGCCCGGGACGAAATCCTGGCATTTTTTACGCAGCGCCTCGCGCCGACGGAAGGCCGATGAAATGCGTTTCCGAAGGCACGCTGAGTCGAAACGCCCGACAGGAGAATGAAATGATTGCCGTGATTTTTGAATCCCAGCCGTTGCCCGGCAGGCAACAGGACTACCTGAATGCCGGCGAAGCGCTGCGCGCCGAACTCGAACGGGCCGACGGCTTCGTTTCGATCGAGCGATTCGAAAGCCTGACGCAGCCGGGCAAGCTGCTGGCCTTGTCGTTCTGGCGGGATGAAGAGGCGGTACGGCAATGGCGCAACCTTGCGCTGCACCGCCGCATCCAGTACTCCAGCCGGCACAACATTTTCGCCGACTACCGCCTGCGCGTCGCCGAGGTGCGCCGCGACTACACCCTGCGCGATCGCAGCCAGGCACCCGCCGATTCGCTTGCCTCGTTGCCGGCCTGACACCCCCCACTTACCTACGGAAATTACACCATGACTCCCATCGTACTGTGCGAAGTATCTGAACGCATCGCGACTGTTACGCTGAATCGACCGGCCAAGTTGAATGCAATCAATTACGCCATGGCCGACGACCTGCTGGCGCTGCTCGATGCGATCGAAGTGGATGACGGCATCGGCGCCGTCATCATCACCGGCGCGGGGGAACGCGCATTTTCGGCCGGCGGCGATATCGGTGAGTTCTCGGCAAGCGTCCGCAAGGGGCCATTGGTCGCCGTTCAGGATTTCGTCAGGCGCGGCCAGGCCATGACCGCGCGCCTGGAAGCCTTTCCGAAGCCGGTCATCGCGGCAGTCAACGGCATTGCCTTCGGCGGCGGCTGTGAAATCACCGAGGCCGTGCACCTCGCCGTTGCCAGCGAGCAGGCGCTGTTTGCCAAGCCGGAAATCAAGTTGGGCATGCCGCCGACTTTTGGTGGAACACAGCGCCTGCCGCGACTCGCCGGGCGAAAGCGGGCGCTGGAGCTGCTGCTGAGCGGCGAACCGTTCACGCCGCAGCGCGCACGGGAGCTTGGCCTGGTCAACGAAGTGGTGGCGCACCCCATGCTGATTCCCGCCGCACGCGACATGGCCAAGCGCATCTTGCACCACTCCCCTCTGGCGGTTGCGAGCATCATCACGGCCGTCAGCCGTGGCCTGAACATGACCATCGGCGAAGGCCTTCAAGCGGAAGGCGAACAATTCGCGCGGATGGTGCCGACGACGGATATCCGGGAAGCATTGAACGCCTGGATCGAACGGCGCAGCCGGGAGCCTTCCCTCTAGCCCTGCGTCGCCCAACGTCGGTGGAACGCGCGAAGGCCGGTGGTTTCCGCGCCCGGCAAATGCCTGTATTCACGCCGTCCCGTCGGGCGGCAAGGCCCATCGTCAACCTGCAGGCCCATTCCCACGCGAATGTGAGCAAACCCACAGACGTAGTCACCACGCCGCCGCAGACTTCGCCATGCTCATCCTTGCGGAGAAATCCATGGCGTACGGCAATAGAGTTCGGCACCTCGGCGGCGCGGTGGCATTTGCATTGTTCGCGACTTTCGGCATGGCGGGCCCTGGATGGGCGCTGACTCCGCAAACGGCGAACGGCATTGCCTACCTGAGCGGCGGCATCGGCATGGACGAGCGTGCCGAGATGCAGAAGGTGCGCAACGATTACTCACTGCTGGTGACGATTTCGGCCAAGACCGGCGAGTACCTGGGCCGCGCGCGCGTGACCATCGTCGGCGCGAACGACGCCATCGTGCTGGAAACGACGATGGATGGTCCCATGCTGCTGGTCAATCTGCGGCCGGGAAAGTACGCGTTGCGGGTCAACAGCGGCGCGGTCACCAAAATGGTCACCACCACCATCGGCGCCAACGGGCACAGCGAGGCCGCGCTGGTATGGGATGTGGATGTGCCGAACTAACCCCATGTAGCATCTTCGTACTGCCTTGGCGCGGGTGACTTTGCTTATGCAACAATATCGCCCGTTACCTAAAGGGTTTTTGCCATGAATAAGCTATTTGCCGCACTCCTCGTCGGTCTTTTCGCCGGCGTGTTCGCCATTGCCGCGCCCGCCGAAACCGTGAAACGGGAAACCAAGCAAAACGCCCACATGGTGAAATCCGGCGTGAAATCGGCCGCGCACTCGGCAAAGCGCACCACCAAACGCGGCGCGCATGCCGTGAAGCGGTCCGCCAAGCGCACCAAGCGGAAGGTGAAGTAGGCATTCAAGGACTAGTTGCCAACCGACTGGCGCTTCGCAGGCGACCGGCGCTTGCGCCAACGGCAGTGCGACAAACCGCAGGAACGGATTTGCGGGCCCGCATCGGCCTTCCCTCTCGGCAAGGCCCGTGTCGCTAGAACAAGTTATTTGTTTGCGTCCGCCGCCAGCACGTCGCGCGCCATCGCCCTGCCGCGCACCCAGACGGTGTCGATACTGTCGTAGGCGGCAATATTTTCCAGCGGGGATTGCCTGAGCAAAACAAGGTTGGCGAGCTTGCCGGGCTCGATGGTGCCGATGTCGCCCTCCAGCTTGAACATGCGCGCATTGCTGATCGTCGCGGCCTTCAGGATTTGCGCGAGCGACATGCCAGCTTTTTGCAGTTGCTGCATTTCGAGGTAGCCGTTGAGCCCGGGCACGTTGCCGTAGGTGGGGCTGGAGGGCGTATCGGTGCCGAACAGGAGATTGGCGTCCTTGCCGGCGAGATAGGCGACCACCTGGTGCACGCGGCGGATGGGTCCGCGTTCGAAGCCGGCCGACATGGCGGCGTCGGGCGCACCTTCCTCGCCGACCTCTGCCTTGAACCATTGGCCCTCGGGACTGTTGAACCAGGCCAGCAGCGCCTTGGGGACCACCTTCGGCATGGCCGGCAACTTGAGATAGCCGGGGTCGAAATACGCGCGCAGCCCCTGCATGACCTGGATGGTAGGTTGATAGCCGATTTTCTTTTGCACGATGTCGTCCAGCAGCGCTTTGATGTCCGGCGGCAACTCGGGCCTGGCATCGAGCGCGCCCCAGTTCCAGAGGCCGTGCACAATGACATCGGTGTTGCCGGCAGTGGCGAATTTCTGCGCTTCGAAGGAGTTGGCGTGCGTGAGCAGAGGCAGGCTTGCAGCGCTCGCGAACTTTCTCACTTCCGCATACAGTTCCGGCGTCATCACCGGCAGGTTGCGGTCGAGGCCGAAGCCGCGCTCGAAGTGGGCCTTGACGCAGATGCCGCCGGCGCGCTTGACGCGGGCGACGTCCGCGGCGGGGGTGTGGTCTTCCGCCTTGTATTCGGGCGGTATCTTGCCGGCCTGCCTGGCGTCGTAAATGAAATTGGAAAAGACCTTGAACCGCACCTCGGGCGGCGCGAACGACATCGGGTAGCCGTTGGCGAGCGGCAGCGGCTCGGCGCAATCGTAGAGGTCGGGATGTTGCGGCGACTTGCGAAAATCGTTCAGTACGCCGCGATCGAACACGGCGAGGTCGATCAGCGTGGTGTATCCGAAATAAAGGAACGAACGCGGCATCTGCGCGAGGTATTCGCCGATCATCTTCGCCTTGCTTTCGTCTTGCGAGACGCCGATGCCGGGGGTGGAGGCGAGGTGAACGTGCGAGTCGATGAGGCCCGGGATCAGGTAGCGGCCCTTGCCGGAGATGACGGTGGCGCCGGCGGGCGCCTTGGCCCCAGTGCCGCGTTCGACGCGGATGATGCGGTCATTTTCGATCAGGACGTTGCCGATCTCGATGCGGTCGAGCCTTTCCGGCGAAATGATCGTGACGTCGGCGATCCAGGTGCGGGCGGGCTCGGCCACTTGCGCGCAGACAGCAACCGAGAGTGCGTGGGTGACGATGGCAAAGGAAAGTGCGATTCGTTTCATGGCGGGGCCGATTCGGGAAGGAGACAGTTCGTTGCAATGCAGCCGAAGATACCTCATCGGACGACCTCGTACCGGCTTCGCACAAAACCGACGGCAAATGTCTGCGTTGCCATGTGCCGCAGTTTTATGTCGGCCGGCAGGTCGCCGAAAAGCGGAATGCCGGAGCCCAACAGGACCGGAACGTGATTGATGGTGATTTCATCGATCAGGCCTTCGCGCAGGAAGCTGCGGATGGTTTTGCCGCCATCGACGTACAGGCGCGGCGAGCCGACGGCGGCGAGATGCTGTACCAGGCTGGCCGGCGGTCCCGCATGCAATTCGACGGCATCGCGCAGCGGTGCGGGAATATCCTGTGTAGAGAGCGTGGTGCTGAGGACCACCACACGCTTGCCGGCGAACGGCCATTCGCCCATCGCCAGCACAGTTTCGAAAGTGCCACGGCCCATTACCACGGCATCGATATTGGCCATGAATTGCGCGAAGGAGTCGTGATCGTCGGGGGTGGTCAGCGAGAGCAGCCAATCGAGGCTGCCGTCGCTACGGGCGATGTAGCCGTCGAGGCTGGCTGCGATATAAACGGAAGCCTTGGTCGCCAATGGTGGTCTCCTGCTATGCGCGAACCGCTGCAGACGGACTTGCCGCGCTATGAATATGCGCCGCCATTCGGCGGGCGGGAATGCCGGATTATTCTAGCCCGAAACTTCGGCAGTGCGATCGATCGCAAGGGCAACGCGGACTGCCTCCTGCCCGTTGGGGGCAGAGGGTCGATCAGGTCGCCATCAAAGCGAGCGGCACGAGAACTCCTGCCGCGAGCGTAAGCCACAAGGCTTTGCGCCGCCCCGGCAGGGTATAGGCGATAAAAAGCCCGAGCAAGGTGCTGGCCATCAGCGATACGCCACACAGCGCCACCAGCCACTTCATCGGCTTGTCCCAGCCATTGTCTTTCTTCGGCGGTGGCGCGCCATCCGGGCGCGGCTTGGCCACACGCGGCTCGATCCACGCCTGCTCCTTGTGAAACGACCCGAACCACGCCACCCAATCGCCCTGCTGCCCCGGCACGGCGCGGTAGCTTTCGTGCAGCTTGAACACCTGCAGCGTGCCGCTCAGTGCAAAGAAAAAGATCAACGGCGCAAAAAAGATGCCGAGGTAGAAGTGGAATTGGCGCAGTTTTCTCATCGCTGGTTATCTCCATGTCACCGCTCTCGCGGCAGGAAGTGCGCAAGACAGCGACATGCTAGCCGATGCCGGTGCGCTTCGGGCGGCCGGCACCGGTTCCTTGCGAAAATAACTTCGTTACAGCTGGCCGAGCTTCAGGTCGACCTCGATGTTGCCGCGGGTGGCGTTGGAGTACGGGCACACCTGGTGGGCGCTGGCTATGAGATCTTGGGCAGCGGCGCGCTCCATGCCGGGCAGGT
>Ga0302321_100006576_pt1 | contig 10229 bp, 8 predicted proteins | sample Fen_T0_1_FD_202505 | JGI IMG/M metagenome (GOLD analysis project Ga0302321, IMG submission 202505) | Peat permafrost microbial communities from Stordalen Mire near Abisko, Sweden - Fen_T0_1 | ecosystem: Environmental > Terrestrial > Soil > Wetlands > Permafrost | place: Sweden: Abisko... | reverse complement strand
TGCCGCCAACCACCCGACAAGACCCAGCGCGAACACGAACAACAGCAACAAGACGAGCAAGGCCAGGGGCGGCACCAACAGGTCGGCGGCCAACGCGAGTGCGATGGGGCTGCGCCGCACCAGCGCTGCGCCGATCAAGCGGGGCAACTCGCGGCCCAGCATCGCCAAGTGGCCATGCTCCCAGCGTTGACGCTGGCTGGCGACACCCTGGGCGGTCGTTGGAAAGTTGCTGGTCACGAGTACTTCGGGAGCGAACTGGGGGGGCGTGCCCTGCATGGCAAGGTCGACACCCAGCTTCATGTCCTCGACCAGATGCCCGTTGGCCAGCGAGACGGAAGCGATCAGCCGCCACGGAAAGGCCATGCCTGTGCCCGTGAGCTGACACGGCGCGCCAATGCGAGATGAGCCCAACGGGCGCAGATGGTTCTTGACGAGCCATGCGAATTCGGCCACTCGCATGCGCAGGCTGGATGGTGCGGGCGAGCGCATCAGGTACAACGACTGAACGGGCCGCCCGCTGGAAAGGCAGCGCTGAGCGAGGCGGGAGATGCCGTCTGCATGGATCTCACAGTCGGCGTCCAGCACGATCAGCACGTCCGGAGGATCGGCCGACAGCCAGCGAAGACCGTGGTCCAAGGCGTAGCCTTTGCCGCGCTGCACGGTGTCAAAGCGTTCGATGACTTCGGCACCCGCGTCGCGGGCCAGAGCCGCCGTGCGATCACTGCAGTTGTCAGCGACCACCACCAGCCGAGCACCCGCAGGCAGTTGCTGCTGCACGCAACGGATGGTGTGCGCAATGCCCGCGGCCTCGTTGTGTGCCGGCACCAGCACAGCAATCCGGGCGGCCACATTGGCTCTGAGCAGCGACGGCTTCGTGCGGGCCAACGACAACACGAGCTGGATCACAAGCACGCCAACCGGCAGAGACACGGCCACCGCCATGGCCATCAAGAACCCGTAAAGCCAGGGGCTCATGCTTGCACCGCCTGCTTTTGCTCAGCCGCCCGAAAGTGCACCAACAGCTTGGCGGCCTCGGTGTCGACACTGTGGCGCTCGATGACCCGCTGCCGTCCGATGGCACCCATCTTGTCGAGTTCGGCAGGCTGCGCGGCGAGGCACTCCCTCATCGCCTGCGCCAGCGAGTCCACATCACCGGCCGGGAACAGCCAACCGATTTCGCCCGAGCGCACCAGCTCGGGAATGCCCGCCACGTAGGTGCTCAGCACCGGGCGGGCCAGGGCCATTGCCTCCATCAGCACCACGGGCAAGCCCTCAGCGAAGCTGGGCAGCACCAGCGCTCGTGCCGCCAGAATCTCGTTGCGCACCGAAGCCGCATCGATCCAGCCGGTGATGCGCACGTGGCCGGTCAAACCGAGTTCGGCGACCAGGACCTCGATCTCGCTACGCATCTCGCCATCGCCGGCAAGCACGAGCTGAATGGGGATGCCTTCGCGAACGATCAACTGCGCAGCGCGAACAAGCAGCAATTGGCCTTTTTGCTCGCAAAGCCGGCCCACGCACACCAGGCGTGGGGCTTCGGTGATGGGGGGCAGCAGGCCGCTGTGGAAACCCGCTTCAAGCCCGCAGTGGACAACCTTGATGCGGCCCCAATCCTGAGAGCGAGACCAGCGGTAGAGCTGACTGCGCCCATACGAACTGATCGCAACGACGAATGCCGACCGCCGTATCTTTTCGGCCAGCGCAATGGCCTCGGGTTTGTCGAATTCTTCCGGCCCGTGGACCGTGAAGCTGAAAGGCGGGCCGCCCAAGGCATGAAGCAGCGCCGTCACTTCGGCAGGGTTGGTACCGAAGTGCGCGTGCACGTGGTCTGCAGCAGCACCACCTTTCAGCCAGTGCATCAGCACACAGGCTTCTGCCAGATAGATCAGGTGATACGGCAATGATTTGTCGGACCGAACAGCCAGGACCATCGCCAGGCGCAGCGCGCGCACGAAGCTCAGCGGCGCGATGAATGCCTGCCGAGCCACGGCCCAAAGCAACGAGCCCATGCCACGCTGGAGAACGTACCGCGTGCGTGCGCGCTCCGCCACATCGGCCGGGTCCACCAGTTCATCGTCCCAGCCACGCAGGGCGAAACGCTGCACTTCCACACCCTGCTGCTCCAGGGCGAGAATTTCCCGGCGTATGAAGCTGTGACTCACCTTCGGGTACTGGTTGATCAGATAGGCAACGCGCAGCGGCATGGTCGGTCAATGAGTCCTGGGCTTGATGAATCGAGCAGCATCCACACACCCAGGACGCGCCAGACGAGCGCTGTAGATTCCTGCCAATCCTCGCGCGTAAAAGACGTGGCCAACAGCCTTGATTCGCGGGGTTTTCACTCCCCATGCCGAGGAACGCGTGTATCAATGCACGTTGCGACGCCGCCTTACGGCACCCACCACATCGCGCACCAGCCACCAGCGATCGAACCAGCGCAAAGGATGGATATCCGTTCGCGACGAGCGCTGGTAACCCAACTCAGGGACGGCAATCCATGTGGAGCGACCAGGGTGGGCCCGTCGGTACCAGCCGTAGGCACCGTCCACATGCATCGGGCCGCCGGCCGGGTCCCCCGCGGGTCGTGCGAGCATCTCCGCCAGGTAGGAGGCAGCCTCTTCGATGGCCGGCTTTCGCAGGGCCACGAAGTGCGTGGTTCTCAGTGAATCGGACGGCAACAGCCGCGCCAAGCCGCCGCCGACCGCTGGCGTTGCGGTCAACGCCTCATAACCACCATAGAAGACGGCCCAGTCCGATTGGCTCAGAGCGTCGAAGACAGGCCCTGCATCGGCCACGAAATTGGGCGAGAAATTGAGATCGTCCTCCAGGATCAGGATGCGCTCATAGCCCTTGGCCGAAGCATCTTGAAGAATCCTGAGATGGCTCATGAAGCAGCCTCGCGCACCCAGCGACGGGAACCCCGCAGGGTCATCTGGCCGACTGGCTTCGAACAACTGCACGTTCAGCTGGCCAAGGTCACGCCCGATCGCACGCAGCTGCTCCGACATTTCCTGGCGACGATCCGCCCGGGAAACGAGGTTGATGACATAAACCCTGTCGAAATGATCCAACGGGTGCATCACACGTCCTTTCGAGGTTTCACAACCGCCGGCACCCCGACCGCGATCGAGTTATCAGGGACATCACGGATGACAACGGCGTTCGCACCGATCAGAACGTTGTTCCCGATGGTGATGGGCCCGAGTATCTTGGCACCCGTTCCGATATCGACGTTGTTGCCGATCACCGGCGCACAGGGCTCGGAAACCCGGCTCAAACCCACCACGACGCCGCTGCGTATTCGGCAATCATCGCCAAACCGTGCCTGCCCGTTGATCACAATACCGCCAAAGTGATCAATGACGAAGTTCTTTCCGACAACAACTTCGCACGGTAATTCAATACCAGTTAATATATGTGTTAATTTGAAGAGAATTCTAAAAATGAGCGACATGAGCTTTCGGAGAGGAGCGAATTTTATCGTATAGCGCCAGCGGCCAAACCTATAGACCACCATTGCCCAGAAACCCTGAGCCCCCCAATTTCCGTCATAGGCCCTCAGATCTGCTCGAATATTTTCAAGAAAAGCCATGCTTGTCAGCGTTCAGTTTGAAGGGTGAAAACCGCATCTCAGTCGTCCTCACAAAAGGCGCCGGACTGGAAGCCGCACATTCTTCATTGAGAGAGACGGTTTTTCGACGATATGCCATGACACAACAGCCAAGATCAGCGTAACGATGAATGAAACCCCGAACAGTGCCTGAGGTTGGATACCTCTGATGAAACTGACGATCACCTGCTGCGTAGGAAACGCATAGACATACAAGCCATATGAATAGTCACCGAGGCGGTTGAAGGCCCTCAGCGGGCCGCTGGGCCAAAGAGCACAGCAAATAATCACATATGGGAAGAACAACGTATACACAAAGAAGAACAGTCTCTTGTCAAATGAAGAAAGAAGGACGCTGGCCAAAAACAAACCCAACAAGACACGGCTCACTGGAATCTGATCGCGGAAAAGGCCGATGAACGATCCAAAAAAGAATGCAGTCAGCAATCGGGCGTTCGAGTCCTCTACATATTCTTTCAAGCCGAACAAATAGAACAAGGCTCCGCCGAGCAGCGTGATCGACACGATCACCTTGAAGATCCGCTTTCTGTCCCGACTCAGCACCCTAGCAACCAAGCCGGCAAACAGCCAGGCGGCAGCCAGCACCGCGTACATCAAAAGTTCCTTGGGCAGGGTCCACAGCGACCCATTTACCGCATAAGCCGCAGGTGTGTCATGGAAAGCACCTGGCAAGCCGTATTCGATGCCCAGCACCAAGGCACAGTTTTTGACCATGAATTTCAAGGTGGACCGGTCACCAAAAAAAAATGCAACATCTTCGGTCGATATGAAGAAGCCTATGAACAGCACGGTCACCATCGTTGCGACGATCACACCGGGGTAGATGCGCAGTATTCGAGCCCAGGCGAACCTGAAGATCGATTCCGATGAAACCAAACTCGCGGCGATGAGGTACCCGCTGGAGACGAAAAAGATATCAACCGCAATCGAGCCGAAAGTGACCCCTAAGCTCGCTCTCAGCGGTTCGTTGTCTCCAGGCCCCAATGCCAACGGGAAGCTGTGACTCCATATAACCATCGTCGCGGCCAGAAATCTGAGTAAATTGAAGTTGTTGTCTCTACCTTCGGACAAGGAGGTCAGATATCTCATGCTAAGCAAGATGGTTCAGCACGACATAGCGGCAACGTAAATCATTCACGGTCTTGCAGATGAAACGCTTCGGTGGGCGCTTCATGATCACAAGGCAGCCCGAATGAGTGCCGCACTTTGGCTGGCCCAAGTCTTCCAGTTGAGAACCTGCTCATACTGTTGCCTGGAGGTTTTTCTCAAAGAGATATATTTCTCTTGGTCACCCCAGACTTTCTCTATCAGGTCGGCGTAGGCCTGCGGACCAGCTTCCAGTGGCAACAAATGGCCATTGACCCCCTCGGCAATGACACTCGAAACACCGCCCGTGTCTGTGCTGATTCCCGGCATTCCGAAAGCATTGCCCTCCGAGAAAACCATCGGCGTGCAGTCCTGTCGAGTGGGCAAGAACAGGAAGGCCGAAGTCTCCATAATCTCTCGCAGTTGTTGCCGATGCGCATCGTTGGCCTTGCTCAAGACGCCGTGGTATTGAACTCCCTGCGACGACACCGCACCGACCGGTGCGGTACCCACGACATGTAAGCGAGCGTCGAGCCCTTTCGCGCGCAACAGTTCGACCGCAGCAACTGCGAGTTCGCCCCCTTTTCTGTCCCAGTCCATCCCGATGAACAGCAACTGGCAGGCCTTGCCGTCAAAGCGATCAATGGCGCCACTTTGGTTCGGATCAGCCTCGAAATTGCAGCCCCACGGGATGAAGTGAACTTGGTCGGCACGACCTCCGTAACCCTTGATCGCCGAAGAGGCGGCCCAGGCTGACGAAAGCAGAGAAAGCTTCGAGGCAGTGATCGCGCTTCGCTCAAGCGCCTCCCCGCCCATCTTGCACAGGGGATGGAGACGCGTGAAGCTTTCGTAATAGCCGCACATCAACTCGAATGTTGCGTCCGATATGTGTACCGTCGGAAAGTACTTGCTTAGCACTCCACTCAACGGGCAGTAAGCGATGACAACAACGACATCGGGCTTTATCTTCCGGATCTGCTTTGCCGTTGACTGAGCCCCCCACCACGCAACGCCCGGAATGTATTCAAACCAGATGTTCTTAAGCGCCAGCTTGGAAGTAACCCGAGAGAAGAATGAACGTACGAAAACGAAAGACTTCGAATAAGGCCGCTTGATCACAACCAAGTCTTCAAATTCGGCCGCCAAAGCTTGTACCATATGATAAGGCGTACCCGACCAGAGTCTTATATTGGTTGGGTCATCAGAAGCCACGATGCAAACCTTGGTCATAGAAGCGATGCTATGAGAATATTGGCGAGCACGATACAAATAAACAGTGGAATGAATCGAATCATCGAATAATCGAATATATTGACAAGGCACCAAGACCAAAAGCGTAGCCAAGCGGCCATGCCATCAGAATCTTGAATTCGAGCAACCAATTATTAATATTGTATTTTGAGTTGAAATACAAAATCATAGGCACTGTCACAACTTCGCGAAAAGCGATGGCATAAAGAGCGCCACTCAGCTCAAATGCATAGAAACCAATTGGCACCAAGATATAGATGCTCAGAAATCTGACAATATTCAGCCAAACAAGGTATTGGGGCCGGTTGGTAGCCAGATAGACAGACTGGGCAAGAGCATAACGAGATATGATCAAACCCAAAGCAAGTATCTCAAGGATTGACCCGGCCGACTTGTACCGGCTGTCATACATGATATTAATGGCAATATGACCCGCAGAGAAAAGAAATCCTGACAGGCAGAGCATCAGAGGATCGAAGCGCGCGCGTATCTTGAAATAAGCGCGGGCCAGACGGTCCGGATCTGTGCGGGCAACTTCACTGAAACCCGGCATGACGACCCGACTGAATATTTGACCGACCAAAAGGTCGACAGCCCCTGCAAGATTCGCAGCGATGGTGTAAAATCCCAAGGTCTGCGCCGAGACGAATGCGCCCAAGAGAATTCTGTCACCATTGCTCGCCAGCACCGTGAAAGCAGATGACCAGACAAGCCATTTGCCAAAAGTCATGATCTCGGTAACGTGGTCCTTGGCCCAAGCGAGTCGGTTGTTCTCTCCGGGTAGCCAGAGATGGCTCAGGGCAACATAAACAATAGGCGACACAAGTCCGCTGATCAGAATCGACCAAATCGAACCCGTTGCCCAAGCGATTGCGATCATCACAATCAAACCAGTGACTTGCGTCAGCAGCTCTATCTTGAGCAATTGCTTTATTCTGAAGTGCCGATTCTCGGAGAAGACCTTCGTTGAATGAAGGCTGGAAATAACAATGCTCATGGAACTCACGGCAACGACCCAGGGCAGCCTGGGGTCACCGTAAGTTGAATTTGGTGAAAGCCAGCTTTGCCAGCCTATGAAATAGAGAAGACAGGCAATCAGCAGGCAGCCAATCCAGAGAGAAAAACCCCTCATGATCTGGACGGCCCACAATGTATTCAGGAAATCTTGGTCATCACCTCTCGGGCTACGGCAAACATTTTCCCGGAATCCAATGTCCGATAACATCGACAATATCATTGGAACCAGTCCCGCCACTGCAACCAGACCAAACATTTCTGGCGCAAGCAGCCGCGTCACAATGAGGTTGCCACCCAACCTGATGACATGCGCCGCTCCGGCGCCAAATATCACCCACGCGGCTGCCCCCGACAGCCGCCGGCTGAGAGATACGGTTCCTGGATTTTTCGCCTGCAATGTACTTGTTTCGCTCATCTTGCTTCAGGCGTGCCCGGGGGCACTTCTTCGCTGCTGCTCGGACGCGAATTTTTGAGCGTCTTGTCGAGTCCTTTTAAGTGCCAATTCGGCGGTTAATTGAGAGTATCTCAGAGAAAGGCCGACTATGATCCATATTATGAAAGGCATGGACAAGAAGCAACTTGCGGTAGCTATTATTATCATCATTCCTACAGTCGTTCCGAGCAAGGCCCGCCCTATCCCTTCGAGTTCAGACGAAAAGTTTGTGGATCGCCTTATTCCACCCCATGTTTTGAGTATGGCGATCACATAGATGGACACATAGATTGCCAAACCAATATACCCCATGCCCAAGGCAATCCCGAGATAAGAATTAACGATATCTATGATGCCCTGTCCCTGTCGCATCTGCTCCATAAGCGGGTCAAGCATGAAATTACTCGAACCGAAAAGCGGGTTCATCGCAATGACCTGCATGGAGACATCGAAAAGCCTTGTGCGGTAGGTGACGTTGTCAGTATCGACGTTGCCTACAAACGGCAAATAGGAGACGACCTGATCGGCAAAAGGCGAAAGTGAAATGGCGACGATAAGCAATGCCGTGCCCAATGACAACTTGGACAGACGAGTGCCAGCACCTCGGCCCGTACCGGCCGCCACGAGTATGGCCACCGCCGCACCGACATAGGCACCTCGAGCCAAAGACGCGCAGAGTCCTCCAATCAGAAGCGCATACGACCAAAGCCATACTCGAGCGCTCAACATGGATCGGATGGCGGGATACAGGCCTACACCGACAGCCAAAATAAAACCGAGAATCAAACTGTTTCCTGCGGTTGCGTAAGGCCGCACATTCCCGTTTCTCATGATGTAGGGCATCACGTCCCAACCAAGGCCGAGTGCTTCATTGATGCTGGTGTAGAGTAACCAATTTTTTCCAAACTCAAAAATGGTGATTGGAGCCAGCAAGAGAATAGCAAAAAGAAAAGACACAAGCATGTCGCGCAGAGCGGCTATGTTTCGAGCCGCTCGGCTTGCAACGAAATAAGGCAAGAAGCCGTCGATAAACAGTTCAACCGACGTGCGGAGAATGGTGGTGACTGTCGGGTCGGACCGCAAGAACAAGATGACTTGCAGAGCCAAATAGGCAAAAGCTACCCAGTCAAGGCTGTAGGTACCAAAGGATTCAACCAATTTCTCCCTACGCATCTTGATATAGATTGAACCCAGAATGACCAAAGAGATCAAGCGCAAATGATTGATTTCTATGACGTAGCTGATCGGACCGAAGCCGGGAATGAATGTCGTGGTGGGAGGAACGACAAAGAACAGCCCCAGAAAAACCGCCATGGGGTTCTTATCCTTACTTGCGGCCCAGATCATCAGTGCGCCCGATATGATGATATAGAGCCAGAAATTCCGCGCCAGAAAAGCGGACAAAAGAATACCCACCCAAGCCTTGAGTCTTCGATCAAGGTCAACCAAAGGAATAACCCGATCACCCAGCACGGATCTCGCCAGCGCGAGAAGCGGCAATGTCATCGCAAGAATGAATATGAGGGCTCTAAATTGCTCTGACACAAAAAACTCAGTTCGGCGATGCGATATTCAGTTATATATCAACGGATGGATGTTTTTTGGCTTTGACGGCTCAAGATGATATCCAGCCCAAACAGGCATACCAGCGAAAATAGCATGAGAACCATTCCCGCGGCCCCATGCAAAATGCCTTGGCCAGCCTCATCGCCCAGGTAATATGTAATGAGCACAAGCAGCGCAACTCGAATAATATTTGCAGTGAAGGCGATGGGTAGAATTGAAGCCAACATGATCGCATTATGGAGTTTCGATGGGTTTTTTCTCAGATAGACATACAGTGTTCCGATGGCGGCCATGCTGAATATCGAGTGAAGCCCGGAGCATGCATCCGCGACAAGCAATTGATATTGCCCGATGAATATCGTCACACCCGCGCGTGAAATTGGATAGCCAAGCCCATGAAGAGCACTTTCAACAAGCACGGAAATCCACTGCTTGAGCGGGCCTGTCAACGTGTCGACAATAACCGCTGGCAAAGGGATCGTGAAAAGCAAGTAGAAGATCGGGAACCAGGCAGCGAGCAGCGCGCGCCTTCCCTTCATGACAAGAAGCAGCCCGCTGATCACGAACACAGGCGACAGGAATTCGAATGAGCGACTTTCAAGAGTGCGCCCGTAGACATAGAAAATCAGCCCCAACAGGAAACTGATCCCACCTTGCAGATACAACGGCTGCGCGGGGCACGCGGAGATACTCGTTCGCTCTCGCCAAAATAGCCAGAGAACGACGATGAATACCAGCGCCCCATGAGCGTTGTCTTCTGACTGCCAGATCGAACCGGCAGCAGCCCAATAGGTCGGTGCATACATGGCCACCGCCGCCACAAGAATGATGAGCCACGCCGCCTTGGACGACGGCTTGTCTTCGGTGCTCACTGTCTCGAGACTCAGCATATTCACACGTATCTCTTGTGGTGAATCTTCGAGAAAACTACCTGAGGCTGGGCAAGCCAGTAGAAACGAGGACGGTCCGAAGCAAGACCGTTGAGCCTGGCGGTTCTGGCACACCATGCGCAAGAGAAAAAGAGGCCGTTGTGGGCCTCGGATGCTTTGGTTTGGACTAGCAAAAATCCCGCCGACGCAGTGTAGCCGTCGACTCCGTGTCAGCGGTAACACCTAGATGAGGGTGATTTCACGACCCAGCACGGGTTCAGTCGGCTGCGATCGTCGCGCCGCCAAAGCAAGAAGGCCGCGGAGATGAGTCAGCGGCCTTCTTTCTGTGTCTGGCTGCAGGGCCCGAACGACGCTG
>Ga0302321_100006575_pt1 | contig 10230 bp, 9 predicted proteins | sample Fen_T0_1_FD_202505 | JGI IMG/M metagenome (GOLD analysis project Ga0302321, IMG submission 202505) | Peat permafrost microbial communities from Stordalen Mire near Abisko, Sweden - Fen_T0_1 | ecosystem: Environmental > Terrestrial > Soil > Wetlands > Permafrost | place: Sweden: Abisko... | reverse complement strand
GGGCAGAATTGGTGGCTCGGATCCGTGGATTGCGCTCGAACCCATTGGGGACGGCACATTACCCGGTGGGCGTGACACTGAACTGGATGCTCCTCCGGGTACGGACTCGCCCTATCGGCTCGCTGCCGGCCGACCTTACGACGCCGCCGTTTGGCGAGGTCGCATCACACCCGACAGTGTTGGTGCCCTCACTTGTTTGTCCCTGCATCCCCAGGTCATGGACCGCCATTGGCCCGTACAGTTCGTCGAGCGTAGTCCTAGTTGGGGCGCAAATTCCTGGATTGGCGCTGCTGAGAAGGTCTTGGAGAGAAACGATAGCCAGGTCGTGCTCTTGGAGGCGGGCGGGGAATATCCCAATGGCGCAAGAACACTGGAGATTGCGGCCATTGCACGGGCTAAGCTCAACACGCACTTGCCGATAGTCGTGGACGTGCCAACGATCGCCCAGCGCGCAAAGTACTGCGCTGCCGTCGCGGGTGCTGCCATTGGCTCGGGCGCTGATGGCGTAATACTTCGTGTTTGGGTCGGTCCAGAATCGGCTCGAGCACGTGTGCCCGCCACGTTGACATGGACTCAAGGGGTAGAGTTGGCGGAACGCCTGCGCACGATTGGAGCTGCTGTGCGACGATGAGACGCGTCGTGCTCGTGGGACTCGGGTTGGTGGGGGGATCGATTGGCATGGCACTGCGCCAGCTCCTGCCGGAGTTGGAAATCGTCGGGATCGATCGCGAAATCGTCGTCTTCTCTGATCATGCCCGGCAATTGTTGACCCAGGCCGCCGCAATTGAATCTCCGCATGACGTGACCCACGTGGCCAGCGACGCTGATCTCGTGGTTCTGGCGATGCCAGTGGGAGAGATTGCTGGGCAGGTGGCGGAGTGGCTTCGTCTTGGGGTTCCAGTTACTGATTGCGGTTCGACTAAACGAGTCATCGTCGCGGCCGCACAATTGTCGCCCAATCGCGATTGGTTCGTCCCGGGGCATCCCATGGCGGGTCGCGAGCGCGGCGGGCTGTCGAGCTCCGTAGACGACCTTTTTCGCGGCAGGCGGTGGATAGTGTGTCCGCAATCCGCTCGGGACGAGGCCCGACGCGCAACTCGAGCACTCGTGACATTGCTAGACGCCATCTGGACGGAAATGACGCCGGACGAGCATGATACGGCAGTGGCATTAACCAGCCATGTTCCCCAAATCCTGGCCAGCTGGCTCGCGGCGGCCGCCGATGAACGTACTTGGGACGCTGCCGGACCTGCTTTTTCGGATATGACGCGAATCTCTGGGGGCTCGGATGGCATATGGAAGGACATATTCGCGACAAATAGTGGGGCGGTCGCGGACATAGTGAGGGCGGCAGCGGCGGATTTTGCCGCAATTGCCGATCAGCTAAGTGACAGGCCACCCAACCTGCAATTAGTCCTGCAATTGCTGTCTTCTGCGAGGAACCGCCGGACAAATCAAGGAAGCAACTAGCAGGACGGACCTGCCGTGGGTTGTGCCGGATGTGCCAGATCTGGGAGCCTCCAAAGCCTCGAAAAATAGCTAGAAAGGGCAACATGTTGCCTGGCGCATTTGGTGCTAGTCTGTGCCAATAAGGATGCGACGCTGGAGTTGGCGCAATTGGTGTTGGATGGCAGTGACAGCTGCCAGCTTTGCCGGTTGTATACTCAACCCGCAGCCTGAACCACCCGGAAACACGCCGACCAGCGGTACCGATCATGGCAATACCGGTGGCGCGCCGTCGAATTCAGGTGTTGGCGGCGGTGCATTCAATGTTGGAGCTGGCGGCGAAGGCACGTCGAGCCTGGGTGGTGCGGCAGCGGCCGGCAGCGGTACTTTAGTGGCGGCCGGGACCGGAGGTGCGGCAGCAACCGCAGGCGCTGGTGGAGCAGCAGCAACAGGAGGCGGTTTCACTGTCGACCACTCATCGGGCGGAGCCGCTGCGTTCGGCGGCTTGGCAAGTACGGGCGGAATTCGCGCTAGCGCTGGAACGACCGCGTTCGGTGGCTTGGCAAGTACGGGCGGGAGCAGTCCCGATGGTGGAATTGATCTCGATGCGGGTGGAACGGCTGCGACGAACTGTGGCAACGACTCTGGGTTGACTGCTGACCCCGACGCCTCGATGCTGGGCGGTGGTTGCCCGGTAAATGGCGTAGCCGGCGGAATCTAAGGCTAAGGCTTGGATGGGCCCAGTCTGCGTGCAATTACCTCGTCGAATACGCTCGCTATAAGATCGGCGAGAATACCGTCCGTTACACGAAGCCTTCGACTGAGTTCGCGCGCCAAATTTAGAATTACGATCGAATAGGCTTTGAGATCGTTGCGATAGACGTTGTCCAAGTCCGCGGCCGTGACCCGCAAGAGTCTCGTTGGAGCAAGGGCTCGCACGGTTGCAGAGCGTGGTTGTATATCCACAATACTCATGTCGCCCACCCAGTCGCCGGGTCCTAATAAGGCGACTCGAGCATCGGTACCGCGATGGCTTCGCTTGAGCACTTCGAGTTCACCCTGAAGCAACACGAACATTTCGCGACCGTCCTCACCTTCCCGAAATAGCGTAATGCCTGTTTCAATTACCTGGACCGTTAAGGCGGCCGTGAAGTGCCGAAGTACGTCGTCACTGAGTGCACCAAACAGTCCAATGGCACGCAAGTCGTTGACCGAAGGCTGTCCCGGGAAAAGGGTTGTCATAGGTTCTTCGCAAATACGACTCTCGGGCGCTCCGGCCCAGCGTAGTCTTCAAGCAGCTCCACCGTGAAGCCCAAAGCCTTATGGAACGCCAGGGCGGATTCATTGCCCGGGGTAGTCATGGCCTTGAGTGTTGTGCAGCCACCCGTGCGCGAATCTTCCTCGAATTTGGCATACAGCAGGCGACCAATGCCCCTGCGTCGAAATTCCGGGTGTATTCCGAGTAGATGAATGTATCCAATCGGAGGCTTGGCCGTCGTTATGAAGCCAAATAGAAAGCCCACGAGCTGTGTGTCCCGCTCGACGACCAATGCTAATTGGCCTAATTCGTAGAAAAATAGCGGGTGAACCAGCGTACTAGTGGGCCCGCCAGACCATCGGTCGATTACCTGGACAATCTGGTCGTAGTCCTGTTTGGCTAATGCGCGTAACAACATGGCCGGCTATTCACTGACATGCGTGTGATCCCCTTCGCTCGTGTGCGCTGTTTGGCAGCCCTCCGACGCAAATCGTAACACGGTGAGTTCGGCACTCCACGAACAAACGGTTCTTGGCGTAATTTTGGGACCCGGTCCAGGCTGGCGGAGCGCGAGCGGTTCGACTATGCCGCGCCCATGCCCAGGCCAATTCAAATTGCCCCGTCGATTCTAGCGTCCGATTTTGGACGCCTGGCCGATGAAATTAAGGATGTCGCCTCGGGAGGAGCCGATCTGATTCACGTCGATGTCATGGATGGCACTTTCGTTCCCAACTTGACGCTCGGCCCTGACATCGTCCGTAGCGTTCGCAAAGCGACGTCGCTTCCAATCGATGTGCACATGATGGTCATGCAACCCGAGCGGCACATTGAAGCCTTCGCGGCCGCCGGCGCCGACATAATCACGGTTCATGCAGAAGCCACCATTCATTTGCAGCGCACGCTCAATGCGATACGTCAACTCGGCAAGCGTGCTGGCGTCGCTCTCAATCCGCATACATCCGAGCATGGCCTCGAGTACATTCTAGGCGACATTGATCTGATTTTGGTGCTGACGATTAACCCGGGGTTTTCTGGGCAGGCATTCTTGCCCGGGGTTTTGCCTAAAATCTCAAACATTCGGCGGCTCGTCTCGACTCGCGATATTAGTATCGAAGTCGACGGTGGTATCAATCCACAGACGGCACAAGAGGTCACGCGCGCCGGGGCGGACATATTGGTCGCTGGAGTCGCTGTCTATGCCCAACCCGACAGGCGAAAAGCCATCGCAACGATTCGCTCAGCGGCTGAACCTCGATAGCCGTGTCGCCGCGTGGCTATTATTGCGTGCTTCTATGCCTTTTTTGTTGTTGCGGCACTCGAACACAATCCGTCCCGCAAAGCCAAAAGCCCGGGCCGCGTAGAGTTGCAACCGGCAAGCCCCATCAAATTGGGGAACTTTCGCAGCGCGCAACCCGAATCGTTCGTGAAATTGCCGAGCTTCGCGGGTGGGACCCCAGCCTCGACGTCGCGCTCGAAACAGCGGGAAATAGTCGCTTGGCGGCGGCAATACTTGCCGACGAGGAGTCTCAAATTGACCCGACAGCGCGCCAAGCTGGGATCGAATTCTTGGTGTCCTTTGGACTTGTCCCCGAAAAATTCGATTTTGAGCGGGATGTGACGCAGCGTTTCAGCCGGGATTTGCAAGGCCTGTACAGCTTTACGTGGCGTCGAATATTGCTAGCGGCGAGTCGAGACTACACGACCGTCGAGTCTACCCTACGTCATGAATTGGTCCACGCGTTTCAAGACAAGTATTACAACATCGGCGATAAAGTACGCTGGAGCGAGGACCAGGGCGATCGCATAGCAGCGATTCATTCGTTGGCCGAGGGCGAGGCGATTTGCGTTGTTCGGCAGTTGGAGGATCCTCGGCATCGAGGCTGCCTGGACACGAGTTCAGAAGATTTTGAGTACTGGACTTTGGGAAAAGGCCTTGAATCACTGCCGCCCGCGATTCGATATGCCCTGTTGTCCCCCTACGTGGACGGAACGCGCTTTGTGCAGCATCTTTTGCGACAGGGGGGCTGGCAAGCCGTCGAATACGCCTGGCGGGGTAACCTAAATTCGACACGTGAGTTGCTGCACCCAGGCCTGTCGTCATCGGCGACGATGCTGGCCATCGAGGCACCCTCCACGGTTGCGGCCTTAGTCTCTTGCCATCTCGAGTACTTGGATGTTTTGGGCGAACAAGGTCTGTCGAGTGTGCTTTTTGATCACCTGGACCCCGGAACTGGTACGCAACTGGCGGCGGGTTTGATCAGTGATCGCGCCGGAGTCTGGCGATGCGGAGGCAGCTATGCGGTTGCTTGGCGCATGCAACTCAATTTGCCGAAGCACGCGAGTCGTGTCGCCAGCGTCATTGCGGCCTCACTTACTCCTCCATTATGGCCTCTGGCAAAGTCCCCTACGTGCGGTCAAACTCGAAACGGGGTTACTAGCCTAGTGGTATCGGGCCGCGACATTGCGATCACGAGCGTGCACAAGTGCATCGGCGAAAATTCATGGAACGCCACTGTATCTTGTCAGGACGCCCTGAACTGGACAAAACGACTGATAGGCCTATGAGGTAGTTCAATTTATTATACTTAGTAATTTCAAGTATTTAGAAGATTTGCAGAAGGCCCATCTCGTTTGTGAACTTTTGGGTCATGGACTGGGCACGAAAAATGCTTATCGTTGGGACGAGCTGAGGCTCCAGAGGCAGATCCGATGGCAACTCAAACCCGAACTCCCAGACCCAGACGACAAAGCGGTGTCGTCGTGCGTGCGGGTGATTCTTGGTTGAGTCTGATTGCGGCGACGACCAAGGGAGTGGGTGAACTCGGTCAAGTCCGTGTAAAAATCAGGGCCGCCACGCCTATTCATGGTGATTCATTTCGCCTCATCGTTCAATCGTACTCCGCGTCCGTGCTTGCGGACGATGGCTCGCCGCATGATTTGGCGACTCCCGTGGCATCGCTGCAGCGAGCCGTCAGCCAAGAAGAACTCAGGTTGGGTTTGGATATCGACGTCATGCATGCGGGGTCCGTTTGCGATGACTCCGGTGAGTTGGTCGTATTTGCATGGGTAGAGCCGGGGCAGCCGGATTTGGAGTACGATGCAGCGTTGGCGCGACCGTCGCTCGGTGCGTTGCGCGGTTCTGCAATATCCCAGCGTGACACTGTGCAGGGATTAACTGCCGAGTTGCTGCTGACTGCCGCTTGATTTCATTTCGTGCGCCTTGTTTCCCGGCATACACACAATCTAGCGGCCACCTTTGCACGCAGGCCTACCGAAGCGGGCGTTAAGCAGCATGGCTGCGCGGTTTCGACTGCCTGAGTGCATTGAGTTGGCGTTGACAATCCGCCACTTCCGCATCTAGTAAGGTTCGTTTTCCAAATCGGACTTCGAGGTAGAGCTGGGTTAGTTGCAAGACCTGATCCGCCAGCGGGTGACCCAATCGACGCAGCGACTTGGCGTACCCCCACGGCGGCGTGCCCTCTGGTCTTGGTATTCCGTGCTCGAGCAACACCTGCTCTAGCCCTTGATACAGTTGAATGGCCAATTTCGCGGGTGGACTCAAGGGACTGTGAGCCGCGTTAGCCCCGTGGCGGCGAGCCGTTCGCCTTCTCCAGAAGCGCAGCAGCCGAACTCCGGCAATCGACATGACCAGTGCGAGTAGGGCCGTTCGAAGCGTTACCCAGTGACTAATCGCCTCTGGAATTCGTAGGCGATGTGCGTGAGCCCGCAGTTGCCCGACCAAATGCAATTGTTGCTGCATGTCATACGACTCTACGTGACGTGACCAGCGCTGCGCCGCTGCTTCGATCAAGTCTCTCATGAGGTGCCCGATTCCGCCGAACTCGCCGGCCATCAAATTGGCTTGCGGGGGGGTCGGATCAAACCGCCGCCACCCTAAATCGTCCACCCAAGCCTCGACCCATGAATGAGCGTCACTTTGGCGGACGACGTAAAATTGACCAAACCTGTTGAACGTGGCGGCACCAAAGCCAGTTACGTTGCGCGTCGGGATTCCCAATGTTCGCAATAGAATTGCCATCGCCGTCGCGTAGTATTCGCAATGGCCTCGATGTGAATTGAATAGGAAATCCTCCATCGGGCTAGGTGCGGCGCCCGAAGGGGAATTCAGGTCGTAGTGATATTCCTGCCTGAGGCGCCGCTCGATCAAACTGGATTGAACAAGCGGGTCATTTTCCGCCAAAACCCAGGACTTTGCCAATTGTGAGACCCGAGTTGAAAGACCAGGCGGCAAAACCAGGTACTTCATCCGTTCCGTCGGCGGCAGCGCGTTTCCGCGCCGTGACTGAGCTGTGCCAAAGTAAACACGGTATCGAAGCCCAAGAGTCGTGTCGGCGGTGTAACGAAGTTCGTCCTCCGAATTTCGGAAGATGCTTACGGTGTCCGATGACTGACCCAGCACTTGCGGCAATACTTGAATCGCTTCCGCGTCTGCCGGAAGAAATACAATCGGCGGATCGATCGGGCTAAGCTCCACCGTCATGGCCCTATCGACCGTTGGATTGGGCCATCCAAGTAGTGGATAATAGGTGCCCTCGTGGTCAGCCGCTCGCAGTGTATTCTGAGTCTTGGACCAGGCTTGACCATCGTAGTTGTCGAGTGCGGCACCCCGCAAATACACTGCCAAATGTTCGGGAGGTTGGGATGGTAGTTCCGAATACGTGAGCCGAAGAGCAACACTCGGGTCGGTTTGCAACTTGCCAACGACCCCGAGATCCACACGATCAGAAAAGCCCACCAGGCGTGCCTTGCGCGGTGGTTGGAACAACAATAGCGACAAGCCTACTCTCGGAAACGCCACAAACAGAATGCCCGTGAAGACGAACATCGGCAGTGAGAGGCAAACTACCAGACCTAGGTATGCCGGACTGACCACGCGACGACTTCGCAGGATCCGGGGCACGTCAACGGGAAGCCCTGCACGATCGCGCGCGCCCTGACGATAGTTGCCCTCGACTTCCCGCCGCAAATGACTCAGTAGCAAAGTCACTGGTGCGAGAAACATGAATCCAACAAAACAGGCCGCATATGCCAGGCCCGCGCCCAATATCGTTGCAGCGATCAGGTGTAACAGTGCAAGGATTATGATTTGTTGGTCATGTGCGGCCCCCCGACGCGTAGCCAGCCGCACTACTTGAATTATTGCCGCAAACTCCACGGCCAACGTCACCAAGTTGGCCGATGATGTTAGTCGGATGAGCTGCAGAAACAGGGCGACGACGTACAGGATGCTTCCCGCAAGCTGCACAGCCCGAAGTTCGCGAATCGTCGATGGAATCGAGAGAGCCACGGCAAGCCCGACCAGCAATGCAATTGCCGTTCGGCGGTCCAATTCGCCTGTTGCGGTCAGTGCCAGCAGTCCCACAACCGCTAAGCTGTCGAGCATTATTCGATGCACGACGCCGAACCTCATATTCGCCCCACTGAATCGGTGCTTGGCGTGTATGGGTGGGTCACGTGAGGGGACCCTCGAGCCGAACCTGGGTCAACTGGGGTCGCTTGACTGGATTCTTGGGCCGCGTCTAGCGACACTGGTTCGAGCAGCGCCAAAAATGCGAGCGCCGCATCGGCCCCTTGTGCGGGGGTAACGCGCAATTTTTGGTGGGAAGACGTGAGGATTTGAACGGTGTTTCCGCGTCGCAGCTGTGCAACAGTGTGCGATGCAACCTCGCGAATATTGCGCTCAAACTTTTCCAACCACTCGAGCTCTGGTACCGCCGGGTATCTGAATGTATTGATTGTTAGCGTAACTTCCGAGTGCGTCTCTTCCGCCCGAATTCGAAGTACGCGCTGATCAGGTTGTGTGCTGCGGCGCCAATATATGTCCCGCGGGTCGTCACCATCGCGCATCGGACGTAGGCCCATGATTTCATCGCCATGGCCGCGGGCGTGAACGCGATCGCCACCGATAGTCCCGCCCGGTTCGTCGATTGGCAACGAAACGGGAACGACGGCCGGGTACACGAGCAATGAACCTTCGAGATCGATTTCTAGGGATTTTTCAAAGAGCCCAAACGGAAAACGGGTCGCCACGCGAAAGCCGCGATGATGGCTCAATCCGCGCTTGCCCGGTGTACGACGATAGGCGGCGATTTGCGTGGAGCGAGGACTGATCTTCAGAAAAAAGCAACGCTTGTCAGCGGGTTGTCCCTCCCGAATATCCTCGACTTCGATTGCGTATGACGGAACGCGTGCCTTGTCGTTGTAGACTTCGATTTCTACTTGGTGAGGGCGACCCACTTGGGCGCGCCGCGGCAGCCTCCTTGTTACTCGCAGGCCACGCAGCGTGGATTCACTCATTACGCTTGATATGACGATTAGCGATAATAAGAGGCCTAACAAAAGATAAAGTAAGTTGTTGGCCGTGTTGATGGCTGCGACGCCAACGCCAAATGTAATCCCCAGAAAATACTTGCCTTCGCGAGTTATGCGCAGTCGTCGAGGAGGGCGCCAACTCCGCAGGCGCGAGACAAGGTCTTCCAGCCATCTTCGTCGCTTGCTACCTTTTGAGTCGGAAGGAGGGGCCATCGTCGCTCGAACCATGTCACGCTGTAGCGAACTGGCTTAATCGGGGGCAATACGACTTATTTCCCGTGGGCCTTGTTGCCACTAGTATTGAAAGATATCAATTGCGCCGGAAAAATTCCCGCTTTCGTTGTGACGTTACAGCGGAATGGGAATGCGCGTAACTATCTCTCTCAATGTGGCCTCAGCTTCTTCTCGGCTGACGGAGAAGCCATCGGCTTGAGCAGATAATCGAACGCGATGCGCTAACAGGGGAACTGCCAAGTCGTGAATATCATCCGCGATGCAGTATTGGCGTCCACTCAACAATGCCCGCGCACGCGCGGCGTGGGCCAAATTCATGCCGGCCCGCGTTGATGCCCCCAACGCTAGCGCGGGGCTGCTTCGTGTAGCCCCGACAAGTGCTTGAAGGTACGCACCCAGGGCCCCGTCGACGGTGACTCGATCGACCAGGCGTTGTAGGTGACTGAGCGTCTCTGGTTCCAGAACGACGGGCACATTCAATACGTGATCCGTCTGCGGATTCAACATGAGACGCGTTTCGACGGCGGAAGAAGGATAGCCGATGGCTAGGCGCAGCATGAAGCGATCCAGTTGTGATTCCGGCAGCGGAAAAGTGCCTGCAGAATCGCAGGGATTTTGCGTGGCGACTACCAGGAACGGATCGGGAAGGGGCAAGGATCGACCGTCCAACGACACTTGACGATCACTCATCGCTTCAAGGAGTGCGGACTGCGTTCGGGGCGTTGCGCGGTTTATTTCATCGGCAAGGAGCACATTGGTAAAAATTGGACCAGGTCGAAATGTGAAGTCATTCAGCCGATGGTCGAAAATGGACACACCCAGAATATCACCGGGCAGCAAGTCGCTCGTGCATTGAACGCGTCTGACTTGGCCGCCAACGGCCCTCGCCAATGCCCGCGCAAGTGTCGTTTTGCCAACGCCGGGAACGTCCTCGATAAGAACGTGCCCGCGAGCTAAGA
>Ga0302321_100006574_pt1 | contig 10230 bp, 8 predicted proteins | sample Fen_T0_1_FD_202505 | JGI IMG/M metagenome (GOLD analysis project Ga0302321, IMG submission 202505) | Peat permafrost microbial communities from Stordalen Mire near Abisko, Sweden - Fen_T0_1 | ecosystem: Environmental > Terrestrial > Soil > Wetlands > Permafrost | place: Sweden: Abisko... | reverse complement strand
GCACGGACCGTTGCGCAAGGTCTTGGGGCACGTCATGGGACAGGTCATCCCGGTGGAGTGCAACACGCACTGACCACACATGCGGCAGTCCCAGATGGGCTTCTTCACCGCGTGCTCGATGAGTGGGAGCAGACCGGACATGGCGAGGTCAGACCTTGCTGAGGGCGCGCTTGGTCTGCAACAGGTCTTTGGCCCTACGGACTGCAGTGGACGCGTCCGCGGCGTATCCGTCGGCTCCCACTGCGTCTGCGTACTCCTGCGTCACCGGAGCCCCACCGACCATCACGATCACCTGGTCGCGCAGCCCGGCCTTCTCGAGCGCGTTTATGTTCGCCTTGAACATGGGCATGGTCGTGGTCAGGAACGCCGAGAAGCCGACGATGTCGGGCTTGTGCTCCTGGATGGCCTCGACGAACTTCTCGGGGGCGACCTGTACGCCCAGGTCGATCACTTCGAAACCCGCCCCCTCCAGCATGATGTTGACGAGGTTCTTGCCGATGTCGTGAACGTCGCCCTTGACGGTGCCCATCAAGAACTTCCCGACGGTCTCCGCCCCGGTCGCTGCCAGCAACGGACGCAACCGGTCGAGGGCCCCGCTCATGGCCTTGCCGGCAATGAGCATCTCCGGGACGAAGAAGTCACCTCGCTCGAAGCGGGCTCCCACCTCCTCGAGCGAGGGGATGAGCGCGTCGAACAGCAACGTCTCGGGTTCCATGCCGGCGTCGAGACCGGCGTTGGTGAGCTCGAGAACGGCTGGCGCGTTGCCAACGAGCGTCTCGTCGTAGAGCTGCTTGAGGATCTCGTCATTGTTCATGCCGCGCCTGCCCTCCTGGACCGCGAGTTCTGTCTGGCTTGTAGTTCGTCGGACAACGCCTGGGTCTCCTGCACGAGCAGGCGACCCACGCCGGGAATCGTCTGTGGGGTCAGCCGAACTGCCGGCCCCGAGACCGACAGCGCCGCGATGACGTTGCCCTCCACGTCGCGAACCGGCGCGGCCACCGCGACGAGCCCGGGTTCGAGCTCGGAGTCGGCCACGGCGAAGCCCAGCCGGCGTACGCGGGCCAGGTCCTGCGCCAGGTCGACGCGCGAGGTCAGGGTCCGCTCGGTCCGCCGCTCGAGGCGCCCGCGGGGCACCTCGCTGACCCCGTGGGCGAGGAAGACCTTGCCAAGTGCCGAGCAGTGGAACGGAACCGGCCGGCCGACCCAGTTCACCGCACCCAGGAGGTGCCGGGAGTCGACCTGGGCGATCTGCTCCACCATGGACGGCGTGGGCACCGCGAGGTTGACCGTCTCGCCGGTGACATCGGCGATCCGGTCCATGTGCGGGCGGGCCAGGCGGACCAGCCGGTCGGACTTGGCGGTCATCGCGAACCGGGTCAGCGCCGGCCCGGGTCGGACCGACGCGTCGCTGGCTCGCTGGACGAGCCCGTGGCGCTCGAGGCTGGTCAGCAGCCGCGACACGGTGCTCTTCGGCAGGCCGGTCGTCGCGACGAGGTCGGAGAAGGCCACGGACCGCGGCGCCTCGAGCACGGTCAGCAGCAAGGTCGACGCACGGTCGACGGCCTGGGTGCCGGCAGGCGCTGGCATGGGCGGTGCTCCTCGGAACATGGGGACGGGCGAGTCTGGAAAGGCTATCCCGTATGTCAATACGGACGTTTTACCATGTGGAACCCCTGTTCCACGATTGGATAGTAGGATCCCCGCCCGGAGGGGTCAAGCAAACCCGCCCCCTCTGCTGCGACCGAGCGATCCCGGAGGCCACTCGCGATGTTCGTCAATAAGATGCCGCGCTACGAGATCTTGTCCGCCGAGGCTCTGGACACCCTCGACCGCGGCTGGCGCCGGATCGTCTCCGAGATCGGGGTCGAGTTCCTCAAGCCCGAGGCACTGGACCTGTTCCGCGCCGCCGGCCAGAAGGTCGAGGAGAACAACGTCTTCCTCGACCCCGACTTCATCATGGAACAGGTCGCGAAGGCGCCGCGCGAGTTCGATGTGCAGGCGCGCAACCCCGAGAACAGCGTGCACATCGGCGGCGACCACATGGTCTTCTCCAGCGTCTACGGTCCGCCGTTCGTCCGCGAGGGCGACGTACGACGCGAGGGGACGCTTGCTGACTACCGCAACTTCGCCAAGCTCGCGCAGTCGTTCAGCGCGATCGACAGCGTCGGCGGAGTCGTCGCCGAGCCCAACGACGCCCCGCTCGACAGCCGCCACCTCGACATGCTGTACGCCACCATGACGCTCACCGACAAGATGTACATGGGCAACGTCGTGAGCGGCGTGAACGCCCGCGACACGATCGCCATGGGCGAGATCCTGTTCGGGGGCCGCGATGCTCTCGAACGTACGCCGGCCAGCATCTCGCTGATCAACTGCAACTCTCCGCTGCGGTGGGACGACCGCATGCTCGACGCGCAGTTCGAGTACTCCGCGGCCAACCAACCCGTGGTGCTGACTCCCTTCCTGCTCATGGGTGCCATGTCGCCGGTCACCATCCCCGCCGCGCTGGTCCAGCAGATGGCCGAGGCGTTGTCAGGCATCGCGTTGTCACAGCTGATTCGTCCCGGGGCACCTGTGGTGTTCGGCTCGTTCCTCTCGAACATCGACATGCAGTCCGGGTCACCGCAGTTCGGGACTCCGGAGTCCGCCGTGGGCCTGCTGTGCACCGGCCAGATCGCCCGGCACTTCGGTCTGCCGTTCCGGGCCGGCGGAGGACTCAACTCGTCGCAGGTCCCCGACGCGCAGGCCGCGTGGGAGTCGCTGATGACGATGATGCCCACGTTCCTGGCCGGCACGAACTTCGTCATGCACTCGGCCGGTTGGCTCGAGGGTGGCCTGGTCTCGTGCTTCGAGAAGTACGTCATGGACGTGCAGGTGCTCGAGATCCTGCAGAAGGAGTTCACGCCGCTGGAGATCGACGAGGAGTCGCTGGCGTTCGGTGCCCACGAAGAGGTCGGGCACGGTGGTCACTTCCTGGGCGCGATGCACACCATGGAGCGGTTCCGGACCTGCTTCTACCGGCCCTTCCTGTCGTCGTCGGACAACTTCGAGCGGTGGACCCGCAACGGGTCGAAGGACACGGCTGCGCGGGCCGGCGAGGTCTACCGGGCCAAGATCGACGAGTACGAGGCCCCGCCGCTGGACGACGCCGTCCGCGAGCAGCTGGAGGACTACGTGATCCGTCGTCGGGCCGAGCTCGGCGACTGATCGTCGCCGATTGGCGCCCACCGTGAGTCTGAACCCGCGGGGTGCCGGTCAGGACTCACGGTCAGAGCCAATCGGCGAAGTGGGGGTCAGCGGAACACGATGGTCCGCTGGCCGTTGAGCAGCACCCGCTGCTCGCAGTGCCACTTGACTGCCCGAGCGAGGGCTTGGCACTCGACGTCGCGCCCCGCCGCGGCCAGCTCCTCGGCGCTCAGCGAGTGGTCCACCCGGGCGACCTCCTGCTCGATGATCGGCCCCTCGTCGAGGTCTGCCGTCACGTAGTGCGCAGTCGCGCCGATCAGCTTCACCCCGCGCGCGTGCGCCTGGTGGTACGGCTTGGCACCCTTGAAGCTCGGCAGGAACGAGTGGTGGATGTTGATGGCCCGTCCGGCAAGGGCGCGGCAAGCGTCGTCGCTGAGCACCTGCATGTAGCGGGCCAGCACGACGAGGTGGACGTTGCACCGCTCGACGAGCTGCAGCAGTGCCTGCTCCGCCTCCTGCTTGGTGTCGGCGGTCACGGGGATGTGGTGGAAGGGGATGCCGTAGTTCTTCGCCACCGGCTCGAAGTCCTGGTGGTTGCTCACGATCCCGACGATGTCGGTGTTCAGCGCGCCGACGCTCTGCCGGAACAGCAGGTCGTTGAGGCAGTGGCCGAACCGACTCACCATCAAGAGCAGCCGGTACCTCTCGCCGGCGTCGTGCAGCTGCCACGACATGTCGGTCGACTCGGCGATCGGCTGGAACGCATTGCGTAGCGACTGCAGCAGCGTCGGATCCAGCGGCGTCGGGCCATCCGGCGCCTCGAACTGGACCCGCATGAAGAAGCGTCCGGTCTCCAGGTCGTCGTACTGCTGGCTGGCCAGGATGTTCGCGTCGTGCTCGACGAGGAAGCGGGAGACCTCGAACACGATCCCCGGTCGGTCGGGGCAGGACAACGTCAGCACGAACTCACGGGATCTGGACGGCACATCGACCTCGCGGGACGGTTGCGGAGGGCGCAACACGGTGGGCAATTCGCAACAGCCTGCCGCCGGCCGTCGCAGTCGTCAAGGTCCGGAAACCGGTTGTTCCACGACCAGGACAAGCCGCCGGAATGGGTCTAGCGTGCGCGCATGGTCCTGGCGCGAACCAATTCACCGGCCGCAGCCGTGCAGTCCGTCGACCGCGCGCTCTCGGTCCTGGAGATCCTGGCTCGCGACGGCGACGCCGGGGTGACCGAGGTCGCGGCCGAGCTCGACGTCCACAAGTCCACGGTCTCGCGGCTGATCTCGGTCCTCGAGCGACGGGGGCTGGTCGAGCAGGAGGGCGAGCGGGGCAAGTACCGGCTCGGTCACGGCCTGCTGGCGCTGGCCGGCGCAACCGTCGCCCGCATCGACGTCGTCCAGGCGAGTCGACCGATCACGGCCGGCCTGGCCCAGGAGGTCGGCGAGACGATCAACATCGCGATGCTCTCCGGGTCGGAGGCCCTGTACCTCGACCAGGCCATGGCGACCGCGGCCCTGAGGTCGCACAACTGGGTCGGTCAGCGCGTGCCGTTGCACGCCACCTCGAACGGCAAGGTGCTGCTGGCCTGGGCGACGCCCGACCAACGGCGCACGCTGTTGCCAGATCCGTTGCCGCGGTTCACCCGTCGGACCATCACGAGTCCGCGGCGCCTGGCCCAAGAGCTCGACGACGTCCGCACGCGGGGCTATGCAAGGGCCGTCGACGAGCTGGAGGTCGGCCTGGTGGCGGTGGCCGCGCCGGTCCGCAGCTTCGACGGGTCCGTGGTGGCCTCGATGAGTGCGTCAGGCCCCGACGCACGACTGCGCGGGGAGCGGATCGACGTGCTGGGCCGACGCGTCCGACGAGCCGCCGACGAGGTGTCGGCCCGGCTGGGGTGGCAACGCAGAGAAGGAGAGTCCGCGTGACTGGCCAACGCTACGACTTCGTCATCGTCGGGGGTGGGTCGGCCGGCAGCGCCCTGGCCAACCGACTCTCCGCCGACCCGGACAACCAGGTCCTCGTGCTCGAGGCGGGTCGCTCGGACTACCCGTGGGACGTCTACATCCACATGCCCGCCGCACTGACCTTCCCGATCGGCAACCCGCTCTACGACTGGAAGTACGAGAGCGAGCCGGAGCCGTACATGCACGAGCGCCGCGTCTACCACGCGCGCGGCAAGGTGCTCGGCGGCTCGAGCAGCATCAACGGGATGATCTTCCAGCGTGGCAACCCCATGGACTTCCAGCGGTGGGCAGCCGACAAGGGCATGGAGACGTGGGACTACGCCCATTGCCTCCCCTACTTCAAGCGCATGGAGAACTGTCTGGCGGGCCCGGACGAGTGGCGTGGCGGGCACGGTCCGCTGGAGCTCGAACGAGGACCGGTCAAGAACCCCCTTTTCCACGCCTTCTTCGACGCGGTCCAGCAGGCTGGCTACCCGCTGACGACCGACGTCAACGGCTACCGGCAGGAGGGCTTCGCCGCCTTCGACCGCAACCTGCGCCGCGGACGACGCCTCTCGGCCGCCGGTGCGTACCTTCACCCGGTCGAGGACCGCGCCAACCTCACGATCCGCACCCGTTGTCTGGTCACCCGCGTGCTGTTCGACGGAACGCGGGCGGTGGGCGTCGAGTACTCGCACGGCAGCTCGGCTCCCACCCGGGTCGAGGCCGACCACGTGATCCTGTGCGGGGGAGCGATCAACTCCCCGCAGCTCCTGCAGCTCTCCGGGGTGGGCAACGCCGACGAACTGAAGGCGCTCGGCATCGCGCCGGTCGTCGACCTACCAGGGGTCGGCGAGAACCTCCAGGACCATCTCGAGGTCTACGTCCAGTACGCGTGCAAGCTGCCGGTCTCCATGAATCCGTCCACCAAGTTCTGGAAGCGGCCGTTCATCGGTGCCCAGTGGCTGTTCCTGAGATCCGGCCCGGGGTCGACCAACCACTTCGAGGCGGGCGGATTCACCCGCAGCAACGACGACGTCGACTACCCCAACCTCATGTTCCACTTCCTCCCGATCGCCATCCGCTACGACGGGAGCCAGCCGGCCGGCGGACACGGCTACCAGGTGCACATCGGCCCGATGTACTCCGACGCCCGCGGCACGGTGAAGATCACCTCGCGCGACCCCCGGAAACACCCGGCTCTTCGGTTCAACTACCTGTCCACCGAACAGGACCGGCGCGAGTGGGTCGAGGCGATCCGCGTGGCCCGCACGATCCTGACCCAACCGGCCATGGACCCCTACAACGACGGGGAGCTGTCGCCGGGGCCAAGCGTCGAGACCGACGAGGAGATCCTGGACTGGGTCGCTCGCGACGCGGAGACGGCACTCCACCCGTCCTGCACGGCGAAGATGGGTGTTGACGACATGGCAGTCGTCGACCCGCTCACGATGAACGTGCACGGCACCCAGGGTCTGTCGGTGGTCGACGCGTCGGTCATGCCGTACGTGACCAACGGAAACATCTACGCACCGGTCATGATGACCGCCGAGAAGGCGGCCGACCTGCTCCTTGGCAACACCCCACTCCCCGCTGAGCCGATCGAGTTCTACGAGTACCGAAAGCACGGACCGGTCCCGGTCACGGCTCCTGGTCCCGCCTCACGATTGGGCAACGAGTCTTGACGGCGTGCCGCGGTCGGCAGAGTCTGACGACGTCGCCGTCCCCACGCCGCAGGCCGGAGGGCCCGACTCGTCACGTCTGGAGGGGACACCGTGCCTGACCTGCTCATCGACGGACGATGGGAGTCGCCCGCCGGCGGCGGCACCCGCGAGATCCGCTGCCCCGCCGACGGGACGCTCGTGGGCGTCGTCGACGAGGCCGGCGCCGAGGACACCGAACGCGCGATCGCGGCCGCCCGAAGGGCGTTCGACGACGGTCGCTGGTCGCTGTACGCCGGATCGGAACGCGGCAAACTGCTCATCCGGGTGGCCGAACTGCTCGAGCGCGACGCCGCAGAGATCGCGCGCGCCGAATCGCTCGACACGGGGAAGCGGCTGGTCGAGAGCGAAGGCGACGTGGCCGAGGTGGTTCGCGCCTTCCGGTACTTCGCCGGTCTGGCCGGTGCCGACGCGGGTCGTGTGGTGGACACCAGCGACCCCAACGCGATCAGCCGGGTCGACTACGAGCCCGTTGGCGTCTGCGGTCTGATCACCCCCTGGAACTACCCCCTCCTCCAAGCGTCCTGGAAGGTGGCACCCGCGCTGGCCGCCGGGAACACCTTCGTCATCAAGCCGAGTGAGCTCACGCCGCACACCACGATCCAACTGATGCGGTTGCTGGAGGAGGCCGGCCTGCCGGCCGGAGTCGGCAACCTCGTGCTCGGAGCCGGGGGGGCTGCAGGCGCCCCGCTGGCCAGCCACCCGGACGTCGACATGGTCTCGTTCACCGGAGGGCTCATCACGGGACGGGCGATCATGGCGGCGGCTGCACCCACCGTGAAGAAGGTGGCGCTGGAACTCGGCGGGAAGAACCCCAACATCGTCTTCGCCGACGCGGACTTCGAGACGGCGGTGGACCAGGCGTTGAACGCCGTCTACTCGCACTCGGGACAGGTCTGTTCGGCCGGGGCGCGGCTGATCATCGAGGAGTCGCTGCACGACCGGTTCGTCGACGAGCTGGTGCGACGCGCCCGCAAGATCCGGCTCGGCGGCCCTTGGGACGAGAAGGCCGAGACCGGTGCGCTCATCTCCGAACAGCACCGGGCGAAGGTCCGCCAGTACGTGGTCGACGCCGTGGCCGAGGGCGCCGACCTGCGTTGCGGGGGAAACGCCCCCGACGACCCCGACCTGGCTGACGGCTTCTTCTTCGCGCCCACGGTGCTCGACAGTTGCACCACCACCATGGGCTGTGTGCAGGACGAGTCGTTCGGTCCGGTGCTGACCGTCGAGACCTTCACCGACGAGGACGACGCCGTGCGTCTCGGAAACGACACCATCTACGGGTTGGCCGGCGCGGTCTTCACCTCCGACGCCGGCAAGGCCCAGCGCGTGGCCCAGCGGCTGCGCCACGGCACGGTCTGGATCAACGACTACCACCCGTACGCGCCGCAAGCGGAGTGGGGCGGGTTCAAGCAGTCCGGGGTCGGCCGCGAGCTCGGACCAACCGGACTGCACGAGTACCTGGAGCCCAAGCACATCTGGCAGAACATCAACCCGGGACCGGTCCACCAGTTCACGGGTGCTCTCGACGAGTCGGCCGACTGAGGGAGATCAGCGAATGACCGCGATGGAGACCCAGCCGGCCACGGCCGCGACCAAGACCGACGAACCGGCGATCTCGGTGCGCTCGCTGTGGAAGGTGTTCGGCCCGAACGCACAGTCGATCGTGGGTTCGCCGGATGCGCGCCTTCCCAGAGCCGAGCTTCGGGCCAAGACCGGCTGCACCGCAGCCGTCGTCGACGTCTCGTTCGACGTCGCGCCCGGCGAGGTCTTCGTCGTCATGGGCTTGTCCGGCTCCGGCAAGTCCACGCTGGTCCGTTGCCTCACGCGGCTCATCGAGCCGACCGCCGGCGACATCACGCTCGAGGGCACCGACCTCATGAAGATGGACCTCAAGGCGCTGCGCGACGTCCGCCGGCACAAGTTCTCGATGGTCTTCCAGCACTTCGGCCTGCTGCCCAACCGCAAGGTCATCGACAACGTCGCATACGGGCTGGAGATCCGCGGCCAGGGCAAGACCGAACGCCGCGAGAAGGCGCAAAGCGTGATCGACCTGGTCGGTCTGCAGGGTTACGAGATGGCCTACCCGGACCAGCTGTCCGGCGGCATGCAGCAGCGCGTGGGCCTCGCCCGTGCGTTGGCCGTCGATCCCGACATCATGTTCTTCGACGAGCCGTTCTCGGCCCTCGACCCGTTGATCCGGCGCGGCATGCAGGACGAGGTGCTCCGGCTGCACCACGAGGTCGGCAAGACAATGGTGTTCATCACCCACGACCTCTCGGAGGCGCTCAAGCTCGGCGACCGGATCGTCATCATGCGCGACGGCGCAGTCGTGCAGATGGGAACACCTGACGAACTCGTCGGCGCACCTGCCGACGACTACGTACGCGACTTCGTGCGCGACGTACCCAAGTCGCACGTCATGACGGTTCGCTGGATCATGCGGGACCAGACGCCTGACGACAGCGTCGATGGGCCCGAGCTGAGCCCCGACATGGTGATCCGGGATGCGATCCGCCCGATCCTCGACGGCGGCTCGCCCGGTCGGGTCGTCGAGGACGGGAAGGTGATCGGTTTGGTTGACCGCACCGGGGTCCTCAGCGTGATCGCGGCCCAGGAGTCCGACGCGTGAGCACCGCCGTCGCGCCGGCGCCGACCCCGCCACCGGCGACCTCGCCCGAGTCGGAACAGCCGCCGATCGTCGTCCGACCGAAGCGCAGGGTCGGCAAGGTCCTGCAGCTCGTCATCATCATGGTGATCTGGATCGCGCTGTGGAAGCTGTTCTTTGCCAGCGGGAACCTGGTCGAGGGTGGCTACAAGGGAGTCCAAACGTGGCTCCAGAACACGACGGACTCACTCAGTGCGTCACAGATGACCAACCCGATCTTCGTCCACTTCTTCAACCCGATCGCTCAATGGATGCTGTCGGCAATCGACGGCATCGCGAACGTGTTCGACGCGCTCGGGTGGACTGGGATCACCGCGATTGCCACAGCAATCGCGTTGGTCGTCGCGGGCTGGCGCTTCGCACTGCTTGCGTTGATTGGTTTCCTCTCGTTCGGCATCCTCGGATTGTGGGACGAGAGCATGGCCACCCTCGACATCGTGCTGCTGTCCGTCGCCCTCTCGCTGCTCATCGGCATCCCGCTGGGCGTGTGGGCCGGTCTGTCGCCGCGATTCAACTCGATCGTCATCCCCATTCTCGACCTGATGCAGATCATGCCGTCGTTCGCCTACCTGCCATTCGTGGTCGTCTTCTTCCTCATTGGTCCCCAGGCTGGCGCAATCGCCACGATGATCTACTCCATACCGCCGGCTATTCGTCTGACGGCTGCAGGCATCCGGGAGGTCAGCAAGCCGACGGCAGAAGCCAGCCG
>Ga0302321_100006573_pt1 | contig 10231 bp, 6 predicted proteins | sample Fen_T0_1_FD_202505 | JGI IMG/M metagenome (GOLD analysis project Ga0302321, IMG submission 202505) | Peat permafrost microbial communities from Stordalen Mire near Abisko, Sweden - Fen_T0_1 | ecosystem: Environmental > Terrestrial > Soil > Wetlands > Permafrost | place: Sweden: Abisko... | reverse complement strand
CAAAGAGCGGGAACGAGAGCTCCACCTTGTCATTCGCCTGCCATACCCGGCTGACCGTGAGAAAGCCGCTGGCTTCGAGCGGAGTCACCGCCTGACCGTTCACCGCAATCGCCACCTGGCAGGTCGAAGCCCAATCGGGTTTTCTGAACTTCAGAATGACAGCGTCGGTGGGAGCGGCGTCGATGGTGATGCTCACCTTGTTCGTAAGCGGAAGATCCGTCGTCTGGGTCAGTGCCAACCCGCGGTCCTTCCAATCCAGTTTCGAGCTTACGTAGTAAGTAAACCAGACGTCCTTGTCATCGTGGAAGTACACGCTGTCGCCGAGCTTGGTGAAGTTCTCCATGCCCGTGCCGGTGCAGCACCAGAAGTGGTTCGTCGTCGAAGCGAACACCTTGAAGTAGCCCGTCCCCATGGCCTTGAAATAGGTCGTCATGCCCGAATCTGGATTGATGGAGGACAAGATCTCATTGATGTGGACTCTCTCGTAGTAATCCGCGTACTTGACATCGCCGGTTACTAGGAACAGATCCCGCCCGAACTTCGACATATTGTAGGCGTTGCAGGTCTCGTTGTTGACGTTGTCGCGTCTCGCATCGAGCTTTCCGGGCTCGTGGAAATGCTCGTCCTCGCTGTTGCCTCCGGTCACATAGGTGTGATTCTTCAGCACGATGTTGAAGAATCCGGTGGCCGCATTGAGGTAGGAGGACTCGGCCGTCCCCACGGTGCGATAGCGATTGAGCGAGCCGGAGAACTTCGGGATCGTCATGTTGGCGTGTTTACCGCTCAAGTTGTCGGTACCCGCAGCAGAGGTCGTGAATAGCCCGGTGTCATCGAAAATGTGGGCGGCCGTCAGGTGGTTGGCGCTCTTCGTGTATTTGTACAGTTCGTACAGGGCGTCGTTCATTCCGCCGTACTCCTGGCCAAGCACCTTCGATTTCGCGCTCGCGCTCCAGCCCGAAGCTCGGTCGTAGAGCCAGTCTCCCAGCTTGCTGGCCACCGTCAAAGCATCGGCGTTTTGCTCGTACTTGTAGACGTCGATCAGGCCCGCGAGGATCTTGTGCATCGTGTAGTACGGCACCCAACCGCCGGTTCCGCCATCGAAGGCATCGAACTCGGATATGGGGCATGCGAAAAGGAACCCGCTCGATTGCTGATACGACTTGAGCTTCGAAATCACATCGTCGAGCTTGGTCTTGACCTTGCCAGCCAAGGCTGTGTCGCTGCCCATGGCCTGCTGGTAGGCGTGTGCCACCGCCGACAGCCAGTGCCCCATCGAGTGCCCGCGAATGTTCGTGTTCTCCCAGCCCCCGTAAAGGTTGGTCGGATTCACCCCTTGCGACATTGCCTTGAAGCCTGCCAGCAGACGATCGGAGTCGAGCGTCGTGATGAGGTAGGTCATGTCCTTGGTGAAGAGGTTTTGCTGGTAGGAATCCGTGATCTGGACCTGATCCAGGGGGAAATCCTGCAGCTTGTCGGCACCGCGCGCCACAGATGGCGACAGGAGTCCGAAGAGGGGCGCTATCGCCAAGGTAGCAGAAACGGCGAGGCGGCCTGGGCTGCTGAAAAGGTGAGTCATGCGCTATCTCCTCACGTGGGGCTTAGGGGGACGGTGGACTGATCTGTCGCGCGGTGAAGTGTTGTGTACAGGTTCTTCGCGGGTTTGTTGCCAAATACCGCTCGGGCCTAAAGTGGAGCTGCGGATGGGAGCAAGGCGGTGGTGCTTGCAGCTCGAAATGGCTCACCTGTCGCGCCCCACAAAAAGCCCGCCAGCGTGACGCCGGGCGGAATTCGCCGAGGTGAAGGCTTCCGGACTCCTCATCCCAGCCTTCTGCTCGCAAGCGAGGGGAAGGGGCAGGATCCGAAGCACATTATGCGAGAGGTGAATGGCCGCCTTGGAGTAGTTTGCACTCAACCATGCGATGTGTCCTTCTTGGGGTTTCGTGCCTGCTTGCTTGCGGTCATCCAGCCGCGATGAAGCCCGTTGTGCCAGGGCCGCTCGCGCCGCCGGTCCTTGAGGTAAAAGCAGCCCCAACGCTGACTCCGGCTTCGGATCCTTGCGCGGCCGAAGCGGGCCCGGCAGCAACGGTCCTGCGTGATTTTCGAGCGGAGTTGCTGGCTGCCGCGGCCGCGGATCCACCAGGCTTTCAGGCGTCGGTGCAGTCGCGCGTGACGGCCTTCCGGGAACGAAACCGCACGGTGCTGGCAGAGCAGGCCATCTGGTCGCTGCGGCGGCTGCCAAAGCTGGCGCTGCCTGGCCTCGAGATGATGCCGGACGATCGACGTTTGACCAGCGAGGTTGCTGCGCGGATACGGGGAGTCGTGGCGGCGCAGAATGACGGGGATGAGATCTCTTTCCAGTCGTTCATGGGCTTGCTGTCGGCGGATCCGATCCGCGCGTTCGCCGGAATCCGAGGCTTTGTCTTGGGCACGCTGGGCGGCCCCGGGAGCCTCCCGTGGATGCGCGAGAACTTATTGGAAGGCTTCGCCCCGCCGCGCATCGTCCGCGTGAACGAGGACCTCGAGCATCCGGTGTTGGCGATGCCAAAGCGTGAGGACATCTTCGTGGTGTGGTTCGAAAGGGACGCACAGAAGGGTGCCTTCGTGCCGAAGCGGATTCGCTGGGTGGGACGGAATCCCCCCGCCGAGCCGAGTCGGACTATCAACACAGCCGAGGACGCCTTTCTGTCCTTTGCCACCGCGGTGGAGGCGAGCCCGCCGCAAGAAGGCGACACGACCTCGAACCTTTCCATGCGCGCATTGACCTTGGTGGGCGAGTTGGCGAAGCAATGGCTTGAGCCGTACGCTCCCCTGCTGCGCGAACATGGACGGTGCGCCTGCGGGAAGTTGCCCCAAGGCACGATTCCCGATCTCACTGGGTGGCAGGAAGACGAGAGCACGCGAAACCTGGTGGGGCTGACGTCCCTTTTCCCGAGGCTGCGCTGGGATCCCCTGCAAGCTTTCCTGTTTCTGCGAACGACCATCGACTCGCGAACCATGGCCGTGGGGGATTACTCGGGCCTTGCAGTCGTGGATGGGCTGGTCCCACCGAGCATCACACGGGGAAACGATGATCCCGAGGCGCCGGTGCTTTTCCTGGTTGAGGGCGGCAGCGCCTTGGTCGTGGCCTTTTCGTCGACGCCGGAGCGGGGGTATTTTGCTACGGACGTGAGGTACTTGCGACGGCGCTGAGTTGGGCGCTGCCGGACTCCTCATCCCAGCCTTCTCCTCGCGGGCGAGGAGAAGGGGCCGGAGGGGGCGGCACCGACGCCAAGGCGGCCGTTACTTTCATACGGCTGGCTCCCGGGGCCGAGCCCCAATCGGGAATGGGATCAAGGACGATGGTGTTTCCGCCGGCATCCACCAAGCTTGCCGTCGGCGGAGGGATCACTGGCTTGTCGGCGCCGATCCGGCCAAGGTCCACCGGGTTGATGGGCGAGGCCTCGTCCCCCGCACTGAACGACGGGCCGACGTGGTCCTGGACACAATCGACCTTGCTGGTGACGTCGTAGAAGATCTTCCTGTCGCCGACAACGTCGGTCACCCCGGCCGCCAGGTTAGCGGAACAACCACCCTTGGACGGCTGCAAGCTGAGTGCTTGGACGTCGAGGCTAGCCATGGCTTGTTGTCTGTGGTCCTCTGCAAAGGGTTGCACCAATCGATGGTCACCGACAGGATGCTGGTGGGATGGCTTGGATCCGCGGTGTGCAAGGTCAGGCGGTAGGAGACCGGCACCTCCGGCGTCGAAACGCTGTCGTTCGAACAGGCAGACAAGCAACCGACCAACGCAAACGTTGCCACGACGAAGAATCGACGCATGCCCCATTTTAGCCCAGTACGCCGGTAGCCGCGCACGGATGGAGTTATACGTAGATCTGTGACAACCTACGTATAACCATGTTCCAACGCCTGCCGCTCGAAACCCAGACGCTGTATGCCGAGTTGCTGGAGCACCTGCTCGGCGTGCAGGCCACGAGGTCGATCGGACTTCTGCCGGGGACCTTCACGCGCAAGGTGGTGAAGGGCGAAAGGTATGTCTATTACCAGGCGTCGCTGCCCGGCGGGAAGACTCGACAGTTTTACCTGGGTCGAAGCTCGACGACCCTGGACCGGTTGGCGCAGCGTTTTGAACAGGACCGCGCGACGCTGGCCGAGGACAAAGGCAGGACGCGTCGGTTGGTTGCACAACTTCGAGCTGGCGGGGCAACGATCGCGGATGCGCCCTCCGCGCGCGTGATTGCAGGGCTGACCGAGGCGGGCCTCTTTGATGCGGGCAGCGTCCTCGTGGGTACCCACGCTTTCGCGGTGCTTGGCAATCTGCTGGGGGTGCGCTGGGCGACAGGATCGCTGCGGACGCAGGACGTGGACGTCGGGGCTGACGAGCGTGACATCGATGTGGCGGTTTCAGACGAGCCTGTAGACGTTCCCGCGGTCATCGAAAGCCTGGAAATGGGCTTTCTGCCCGTTCCGTCCCTCGACCCCAAAAATCCCGCCACGTCCTTCAAGGTCCGTGGCCAGGCGCTGCGGGTAGATTTGCTATGCCCGAAACGTGGCACATCGGATGCTCCCGTGTTCATCCCGCGCTGGAACGCGGCTGCCCATCCACTGGAGTTCTTGGAATACTTGCTCAGAGGGCCCGAAAAAGGAGTCCTGCTTGGTGGCGACGGGACGTTGGTCAACGTGCCGTCTCCTGCGCGCTTTGCCCTGCACAAGCTGGTGGTTTCCCAACGTCGGCCCGCCGCCTTCGCGGCCAAGGCCAGGAAAGATATTGCCCAGGCGATCGAGGTCTTGGAGGTGCTGCTGACCGACCGTCCGGGCGACGTTCCGGTCGCGCTCGAAGCCTTCGAAGGGCAGGGAGCGCGCCACAAGAAAGCCATGTCCAAGGCCCTCGCGGCGCTGAAGAAGGCGAGGCCGGACATTGCGAAGCAAGTGAAACCCGGTCGCTAAGGTTCGGCGCAGTCTCACGCCGGCTCCTTCACAGGAATGTCGCCTCCTCACGCTGTCCGCCAGAAAGGCGGGCCACCCGCCAGGCCAAGGGCTCAATCGTCAGCAGACACCCCTGGCACGCGTGAAAATTCCGGCTATTTTCCGTCCATGCAGTACCGAAATTCCCAGGTGACCGCTTTGCTGACCGCGCTCATCTGTCTTCCGGCCTCGTCTCGCGCAGAGCCCTCGGCCATTTCTTTTTCGGGCGTCGCAGGCGCGGCGATCCCCGCCAAGGACCAAGCGGCCATCGCCGCCCTCCTTTCCCAGTGGGTTGGCACGCAGAACGCCGGGGATTTCACTGGCTACAGCGCTCTGTACGGAGCGGACTTCGAAGGGCTCCGTCGCTCCGGGGAACGCCAACGCCTCATGCGCCTCTCCGACTGGCTGAAGGATCGGCAGCGCATGTTCAAGAAACCCATGACCGTGCGGATGAGCGAGGTGTACCTGACCGGCCGCAAGTCCGATGCGCAAGTGGATTTCATCCAGGGCTGGTCGTCGGGAGGGTTCGCCGACTTCGGGCCCAAGCGGTTGGTGCTGGCGAAGGAGGGGGCGGGCTTCCGCATCCAGCGCGAGGACATGCTGGCCTCCATCCCCTCGAACGAGGGCGTCCTGGTGGAAGTCCGAAAAAACGATGCGGCCCCCTTCGCTGTGATCGCGGGCTTGTATCCATCCCCCGAGGTCGCGACCAAGTCGCTGGCGAGCTACAAGGCCGCTGGATACCCGGCCCATGGTGACTACCCGAAAATGTTGTCTGCCCGGGATCTCGGCATCTGCGCCACTGGCTATGCCTTGCTGGTGGGGCTACCCAAGAATCAAGAGGTCGCCGCCTTGCTGGCGGACTTCACGACGCAGCTCGGAACGCCCACCTTCATCTGGCGCATGGAAAATCTGGACGCCGAGAATCTGTACCTGGTGCGCGTCGCCCCCCACCGCGTGGATGTTTCGTCCGTGCCCAAGCTGAAAAAGCAGTTTGGCGGCAAGGTTCCGCCCTTGCGCTGGCAGGTCCAACAAACCTGCAACGGCTGCGGCTTGCTGGCGCCGCAGGGAACCAGCGTGGCGGCCACGGACAATTCGACGGCCATTCCGTACGCGATTGACGCCCGCATGGACAAGCGCGGCGCCTATGTGTCGCCCGATTTTCCCGAGTCGATACTCAAGGACAAGAACGACTGGGAAGACTGCGGCCACAGCTTTGCCTGGAATGACGCCCCTGAACCGCGGTTCGAGGTGGGCAAGGAGACTGTGTCATCGTTCAAGCCCGTGGTCCTGCGCCTGGACGTCGCTGAGTGCGGGGATTGAGCGCGACAGAGACCTAGAGTGGCGTGAGTCTAAGGTCGACCCAGTCGCCCTGCGCGTGGTCGATGGTGTCGACCTTTCTGACTTCTAGGACCAGCTCTTTGCGCCCCGAGAGCAGGATGGAAAAGGGCCGGGCCGCACCGCCCCCGCGCAGCTCACCCGATTCGAACAGCAGCTTGCCCGAGTCATCGCGAATGATGAAGGTAGCGCTTCCGCGGGCGCCGTCCTGCGCATCGACGCCGCACGCGCCGGCGAACGCCCGCCCGGCCCTCTTGAGACGAATGCGAATGAACGAATCCGCGTGCGTGCCAAGCCCCTGAGGATAGTGGCGACGGCCGATGATGAGTGGCCCCCCCGAGACTGCTCTGTCGCTTTGAAGCTGACCCCAGCTTTGCATGAAGCGGACCACGGTGAAGTCACGACCTTGGATCGGGGGTTCTTCGAACAGAAGCCAGGACGATGCCTTGTGGATAAGCCGCGCAGACTTCCACTTCGCGGCGACCTCACTGGCAACCTGGGCGACGTCTCCTCGGGCGATGGTGTAGCGGAAAAAGCTCGGGAACGGCATCGAGCCGTGCCGGATCGGCATCTGGTAGTAATCGGGGGAATCATTGTCGAGGATGCCCCCGAGATCCGCGGTGACCCAGCCCGCGGCGTGGAAGAACTCCATGAATCCGACGGTGTCGCTGTGGTGTGATGTCTCTCGCAGCATCGAGCGAACGTCGAACCCTGGCTGCATGCGATTTCTCAGCTCCCACAAGCCTGAGATTTCCTGATTGAACGCCACAAGTCTCTGGTTCAAGGCGACCAGGACGAACGCTACCCATAGAAGGACCGTGCGCCCCCAGGCCCGTCCGAGGAGGCCAGTGCTCTTTGGGTGGAGCAACGCCGGCGCGAACGCGTGGACGTAGACACAGAAGCGCAAGCCCACCAGCGAGGTGTCCGCCACCGTGTCAGGCAGCAAGAGAAACAGCGCCGTGGAAACTGCGATCGGCACCAGGCGCCGCCCCTGCAGCACGAATCGGGGCCGCGCGGTGAGCAGGATGACCACGATGCCGATGACCGATACCACCGCCCAGCCCTTGCTCGGAGAGTTGCCGAACGGCGCTGAGAACAGAAGGATCAGCCGATCCAAGTCCACCCAATTGTCCCCGACAGTCCGCCCCGTGTACCGGCGATTCAGTAGCGACCAAACTACAGCGACAAACCCAGCTGGCAACGCGTGAAGGCCCGCCCGCCAAGCTGCAAAGGGGTGCCGGCGGAGCAGCAGCCGCGCACCCACAATCAGGGTCAGGACGCCATACGTGATCCCGTGCGAGAAGAACAACGCCATCGCAGCCAGCAGCGTCTTCAGGATCGCCCGCCACCCGGGGCGGGCGCCCTGACGCTCGAAGGTCGCCAGGTAAACGAACGCCAACGGCATCGCCAGCTGATGAGAGACGAACCCCCAATAGTACTGCAGGTCGAAGGCGACGAGGAACCCGAGAAGGCCAAATTCCGGGCGAGCACCGACCGAGCGCAACCAGAATCGCATCGTGAGCGGTGTCGCCAGCGCGACCAGGGTCAAAAGACATTTGACCGCGGCGATGGCTCCGAAGAGCAGGGCAAAGGGATAGGCCAGGGCATAGGCGAGAAGGTATGGCGTAAACGGAGCGATCTGATAGAGCCCGCGGAACTCGCTTGGGCCGAGCGTCATCTCCCTGCTGACCCTGAACAGGTTGGCGTGCTGAGGAATGTCCACGCCGGCAGGGAAGCGATGGCCCCAGATGACAACCAGCGCAATCGCAGCGCAGACTACATAGGGCCACTCGTCCTTGGTCAGCGCTGCAATCGCCTTCGCGTGCGAAGCGAACTTGCTAGCGAGGCGTGGCGTGTGCTGGGCAGTCGGCATGGGTCCTTGCAGAAAGCTGGCATCTCGTTAGCAGGGCCTCAGAGACTTCGGTTTGGGCTACCAAGAGTTCTTGTCTCTCGTGAACGCGCCACCCACGCAAGCAGAATGGGTGCTCGTGATAGCGTTCGGCCATGAGAAAGTTGTCCGTGAGCGATGGCGCGGATTCATTCGAGGTCGCCCTGTTCGAGGCGGCCGCGCCTTCGGCAGCGGTCCTTTTTGCGGTGGGCGGCGGCGGGAACCCGGAACGGCATCTTCCACTTCTGACGTCGCTTCACGAAAGCGGCTGCACGGTGGCGGCGCCATGCTTCGAGCGCCTGGTTACACCGATACCGACCGCGGCCGATCTTCTTGTGCGGGCCCGGCGCCTGCGCCTTGCGCTGGATCAGATCGCGCAGCCAGGGTTGCCCACCACGGGGGTTGGACATTCGATCGGTGCGACCATGCTGCTAGCCCTGGCTGGTGGTCGGGCGTGGATGCGCGACAGAACCAGGCTCGATATCGCAGCTGAACCGCGGCTTGCGCGGCTCGCGCTCATGGCCCCGGCGACGGACTTCTTCCGCGCGCCCGGCGCGCTCGATGCCGTAGGCCTGCCCATCCAGGTGTGGGCTGCTTCGAAGGACGTCATCACGCCGCCCGCGCAGGCCGAGTTTCTTCGCGACGCGCTTGCCGATCGAGTCGCCGTCGACCTTCTCGTCGTCGAAGACGCGGACCATTTCTCCTTCATGAACGTGCGCCCGCCCCAGAGCATCGAATCGCTGCCCAATCGCGAAGCCTTCCTCGCCGAGCTTGCTGCGAAGGTGATTCGATTGGTGGCTCGGTAGCTGTAGAACGGACCGGCTGGAGCCACGTCTCTCTGTCGCAGCCATCGGGAAGATGAGCGTGTCTGGGTGCTGATGCGAGGGCCGAGGTGGCGCGGCTGGAGAAAGAGTACGGACTCCTCATCCCAACCTTCTCCTCGCAGGCGAGGAGAAGGGGCCGGAGTGGAACTGCGAGGAACAGCGAGGAGAAGGGGCCGGAGTGGAACAGCGAGGAGAAGGGGCCGGGGCGGAACTGGGAGGAACAGCGAGGAGAAGGGGGCGGGGCGGAACTGCGAGGAACAGCGAGGAGAAGGGGGCGGGAAAAACAAACGGCGCCGATCTTTCGACCGGCGCCGTCTTCACTTGCCCCTCACCCTAGCCCTCTCCCCGGCTGCGCCGGGGCGAGGGGACCGGAGGGGGGACCGGGGGGGGATCGGAGGGGGACTACTTCGCGCGGGGATTCTCGATCTGGGCCTGGGCTGCGGCCAGGCGCGCGATTGGCACCCGGAAGGGGGAGCAGGAGACGTAGTTCATGCCCACCTTGTGGCAGAACTTCACGCTGTCGGCGTCGCCGCCGTGCTCGCCGCAGATGCCGACCTTCAGGTTGGCGCGCGTGCTACGACCGCGCTCTACGCCGAACTTGATCAGCTCGCCCACGCCGTCCACGTCGATGGTCTGGAACGGATCGTCGGTCAGCAGCTTCCGCTCGAGGTAGTCGGGGAGGAAGCCACCGATGTCGTCGCGGGAAAAGCCGAACGTCATCTGGGTCAGGTCGTTGGTGCCGAACGAGAAGAACTCGGCGACCTCGGCCATCTTGGCGGCTTGCAGAGCGGCGCGCGGGATCTCGATCATCGTGCCGTACTGGAAGGGGATCTCCTTCAAGCCGAGCGACGCGAGAACTTCCGCGTACACGCGATCCACGATCACCTTCTGATCCTGAATCTCGGTCACGTTGCAGGTGACCGGGATCATGATCTCGGGGTGGGCTTTCTTGCCGGCCTTGATCAGCTCGCCAGCGGCCTCGAGCACTGCGCGCACCTGCATCTCGGTGATCTCCGGGTAGGTGACGCCAAGGCGCACGCCGCGGTGACCCAGCATGGGGTTGTTCTCGCGCAGGCCCTCGGCGCGCTTGTTCAGCTCGCCCATGTCGACCTTCAGCTCCTTGGCCAGTGCTTCCAGCTTGTCCTGCGAGTGCGGAACGAACTCGTGCAGCGGCGGATCGAGCAAGCGGATGGTGATGGGCAGACCGTCGAGGGCTTCCATG
>Ga0302321_100006571_pt1 | contig 10233 bp, 6 predicted proteins | sample Fen_T0_1_FD_202505 | JGI IMG/M metagenome (GOLD analysis project Ga0302321, IMG submission 202505) | Peat permafrost microbial communities from Stordalen Mire near Abisko, Sweden - Fen_T0_1 | ecosystem: Environmental > Terrestrial > Soil > Wetlands > Permafrost | place: Sweden: Abisko... | reverse complement strand
TCGGCCTGCAATTGGGCCGTTTACATGCTGATCGTCGCCAGGGTTGGCGCGTAGGCACCCGGCAGTCTCACCGCTGCCAACTTGGTATTGATTTCCTCTGCCTTATCCGGAAGCGCGGCCTTGTCGAGCGGCAACACCACGACCTTGGCCAGCTTCGCCTGCGGTGGCGGGGGCGGCGGTGGTGGCAGCGGTGCGGGCCTCACTGCGACCCGGCGCGGGGCCGGATGGGCGGGCACGCAGCCGGTCATCGCGGCAGCTAGGAGGATCGACCCGAGCACGACATGGGACTGTTTGAAGTAGACCATCGCCCAACATTTATACCCGATTGCGAAAAAGCCGGAATGGGATGCTGCGAATGTTTTTGGTGCCTACAGTGCGTCGCAGGGTGTTTGTGGGACGGCGTGTATGAGCCGTCGGCCATTGCTTGACCACTGCACAGAACAGAGAAAGCAAAGCCCGCGATCGGGCCGTCTGCCACCCAAGCGAACGAAGGAGTCGAAATGCCAGGACCTCGAAATCCAGCACAGCAGATAGCGATGGTCTGGTTGGCTCTTGCTGGAGTGGTTGGCTTGTCGTCTGCATGCAACTCAGATGCAGGGCCGGCACATGGCGGCACGACAGGCGGATCGTCCGGCCCGTCCAGCGCCACGGGTGGAAGCGCGGGCAGCGCGAGCGGTGGCGCGACCGCCGTTTCGCCGAACGGTGGTGCGCAAGGCGGTGGAGGCCTGGGTTCCGGCGGCAAGGGCGGCAGCGGCGGGACTGGCGGCAATGGCAGCGGCGCGGGCGGGGCAGCTGGCTCAGGAGCATCCGCGGGCTCGAAGGCGAGCGGCGGTGCGGGTGCCGGCGGTGGCGGGGCCGACGCAGGCCGGGACTCGTCCGGGGAAACCGGCGGCGCCACGTCTGCCTCGGGCGGTGCGGGTGTTGGTGGTTCGACCGGCAATGGCGGCGTTTTCGGCTCGGGGGCCGCGAAGGCGGGGGGCTCGACCGGTGCTGGCGGGGCGACCGGTGCGGGCGGCCGGACGTCGGTGGGGAGCGGACACTTCCAGATGGAGAATCTCGACCGCGGCGTGGTTGCTGTGAAGGTCAGCGGCGGTGTCTATGTCGGCTGGCGCATGTTCGGCTACGAGTACGACAAGTCGACCCCCAGCAATGTCTCGTACAACGTCTATCGTGGCACCACCAAGGTTGCCACCGTCACCGACAGCACCAACTACCTCGACGCCAGCGGCACGACGTCGTCGACCTACGCTGTGGCCGCGGTCATCGGTGGCAGCGAAGGCACACCATCGTCGCAGGTGAAGGTTTGGGTCGAAAACTATCTGCGCATCCCGCTCACGCCTCCTGGCTCGGGATACGAGGCCAACGACGGCAGCCCGGGCGACCTCGACGGTGACGGGCAGTATGAGATCGTCCTCAAGTGGCAGCCTGCCAATGCACAGGACAATTCCAAGTCCGGGACCACCGACAACACCTACCTCGACGGTCTCAAGCTCGACGGAACACGGCTGTGGCGCATCGACCTCGGCCCCAACATCCGGTCGGGTGCGCATTACACGCAACACGTGGTCTATGACTTCGACGGCGACGGCAAGGCCGAGATCGCGGTGAAGACGGCGCCGGGCACCAAGGACGGCAAGGGCGCATACCTGCACACCGGTCCCGCCGCGAACGACGATGACAGCAAGGTGTATCGCAACGCCGACGGGTATGTTTTGTCGGGGCCCGAGTACTTCACCGTGTTCAGTGGACAGACCGGTGAAGAGCTAGCCACCATCGACTATCCTGTCCCTCGCGGAACCGTCTCGTCGTGGGGCGACGACTACGGTAACCGGCTCGACCGGTACAACGGGGGCTTCGCCTTTGTTAACGACTCGGGGAAGACCGCCAGCGGACGCCCGAGCATCATCACCCAACGCGGTTACTACACGCGCCTGACCGTCACGGCCCTCAATTGGCGCAATGGCTCGTTGACCAAGGTGTGGGCCTTCGACAGCAACGCGTCGGGGAATTCCAAAGCAGCCGGACAAGGCGACCATTCGGCCATGGCCGCCGATACCGATGGTGACGGCGGGCAGGAGATCATCACGGGCGCCACCACCGTCGGTGGCGACGGAACTTTGCGCTGCACGACTGGGAACGGGCATGGGGATGCCCTGCACGTGGGTGAGCTCATCCCCGGCAAAGGCATCTCGGTGTTCACCGTGCTCGAAGACAAGGGCGGCTACGACGTCCACAACGCGAACACCTGCTCGTTCTACGTGAACGTGACTGGCGGGGACGACAACGGCCGCGGCGTCGCCGACGACATAAGTCCCAGCAGTCCTGGCGCCGAAATGTGGAGCTCGACGGCAAGCGGCATGCAGTCCTGCACGGACGGCAAGAGCGTTTCTTCCACCAAGCCGTCGTCGACGAATTTCCTTATCTATTGGGACGCGGACGAATCACGCGAGCTTCTAGACGGCGCGAAGATCGCCAAGTATGGCGGAAGCACACTTCTCAGTCCGGCGACTTCCTCCGGCAACAACGGGACCAAGAACACGCCGACGCTAACTGCGGATCTGCTGGGCGACTGGCGCGAGGAACTGGTGGTGCGCGATTCCGACAACACCGGCTTGCGGATCTATACGACCACCGACGTGACCAAGCGTCGCATCTACACCTTGATGCATGACCCGACTTACCGAGCCCAGGTCAGCTTCGAGCAGTCGTCTTACAACCAGCCGCCCCATCCGGGGTTCCACATCGGCAGCGGGATGGCCGATCCGCCTGTGCCGGATATCTTCGTGAAGTAGGACGGCGGCTCGCACCTCGGGAAGCGGTTCCTGAGCGCACGACCCGTGATGTTTCGTCGATCTCGTCGGGAGTGCCAGGCTCGGGCAACAGCTCCTTGCATGCGTTGCTCGACTACGGGTACCGTCTTGCCCCGATGAGCGAAAACCATGCATAAGTACCTGATTGCCGGATTTCCGATTCTCGTGCTAACCGCTGCGAGCTCTGCGTTCGCAGGTCGTCTGGGTGAAGAGGTATACGCGTCCACCTGCGCCTCCTGTCACGGCAGCGATGGCCGTGGCGCCTCGGCTGCGCAGACGGGGCTATCCATCGCACCGCTCGACTTCACCAACTGCCGCCGCACCAACCGCGAACCGGACCACGATTGGCACGCCGTCATCGCAGAAGGTGGTCCGGCTCGCGGCTTTCACCGCCTGATGCCGGCGTTCGGCGAGGTGCTGCCGGAGGATGAGCAGGAGACTGTGCTTGAGTACGTGCGTGGATTTTGTGCCGAGCCGGCCTACGTGCGCGGCGATCTGAATTTTCCGAGGCCGCTGGTTACCGAGAAGGCGTTCGTGGAGGACGAATTCGTGCTGAGCACCGCGGTGGCCACGCGCAGCCCGCGCAACGTTGACAGTAAGCTGGTGTACGAGCAGCGCTTCTGGCAGCGCCAACAGTTCGAGATCGGCGTTCCGTTCGGCGTGGCCAAGATGGCCGATGGCGCTCGCGAGGCTGGCATTGGCGACGTGGCGGCCGGCATGAAGACGGTGCTGGTCGCGAGCCTCGCCACCGGTAGCATCCTCAGCGTCGCGGGCGAGGTGATATTGCCAACGGGAAACAAGGACAAGGGATTCGGAAAGGGCGTGGTGTTGGTCGAGCCGTTCGTGTCATACGGACAGGCCTTGCCGTGGAATTCTTTCCTTCACCTGCAGGCCGGAGCCGAGATCCCCACCCGGGAGGCCTCGGGCGTGGAGCTCGAGGGCTACGCCCGCGGTGCCCTCGGGACCAGCATCGTAAACCGCAAATTCGGCCGAACGTTCTCGCCCATGGTCGAAGGCGTAGCCTTTCGCGAGCTGGCGAGCGGCGCCACCACGTCGCTCGACGTCGTTCCGCAGATCCAGATCAGCATCAGCCGGCGCCAACACATCCTTGGCAGCGTCGGTGCCAACATTCCTGCGCTCAACCGCGAAGGCCGCAGCAGCGCGGCCATGGCCTACCTTTTGTGGGACTGGTTCGACGGTGGCTTGACCCAGGGCTGGTGAAAGGAAGCGATTATGTTGAAGACCATCGCACTTTGCTTCATTCTTCCGGCGCTCGTGGCGATGCCAGCCACGGCCAGCGAGCTGTTTCTGACCTCGGACAACTGCATGGCCTGCCACAACGGCATGAGCACGCAGTCGGGCGAGGACGTGTCCTTCGGCATTGACTGGCGGCCCACCATGATGGCCAATGCTTCCCGCGATCCTTATTGGCAGGCCAGCGTGCGCCGCGAGTTGCGCGACCACATGGGGGCTGGGGCGGCAATCGAGAACGAATGCTCGCTGTGCCACATGCCCATGGCGCACGTACAGACGCGTGCCGAAGGCGGGACGGAGAAGGTCTTCGCCAATCTCGTCCGTGGTGGCCGCAGCACGCGGGCGGCGCTGGCTCAAGATGGCGTGAGCTGCGCAGTCTGCCACCAAATCGAAGCCGACAAGCTCGGCAAGCCCGAGAGCTACGTGGGCGGGTTTGTCGTGGAAGCCACCGGCAAGCTACCCCGCAAGGCGATGGGGCCCCATGAAATCAAGGCGCCTTCTGCGCGGCTCATGGCGTCCGCTACGAACTTCTCGCCCGCCGCAGCGTCGCACGTCCGCAGCGCCGAGCTGTGCGCGACCTGCCACACGCTGATCACCCTGGCCCTCGGTGCCGACGGCAAATCCATCGGTCGATTGCCAGAACAGGTCCCCTATTTGGAATGGCTGGAGAGCTCGTACCGCGAAAGCATGTCCTGCTCCAATTGCCACATGCCCGAGGTGAGCGGTCCGGCCCCCATCGCCAACCTGGCGGCAGAGCCGCGGAACGGCCTTGGTCGACACGAGTTCGCGGGCGGCAACTTCTTCGTGCCTGCCATGCTCAAGCGGCTGGGGGTGGCGATGCCCGCGTTGCCACTGGATCTGGACCGGGCCGCCGCACGCGCTCGCACCCACTTGGCCGATGCCGCAGGGAAGATCGATATAATCGACCTCGCGGTGAAGGAAGGGCTGCTGTCGGCGCAGATCAAGGTCGACAATTTCGCCGGGCACAAGTTGCCCACCGCCTATCCCTCGCGTCGGGTTTGGCTGCACGTCATGGTCAAGGACGGGCAGGGCGCTGTGGTGTTCGAAAGTGGCGCCATCGGTCCGAATGGCAAGATCGTCGGCAACGACAACGACGACGATCCGCTTCGTTTTGAGCCGCATCACCGGGTGCTTGAGCGGCCCGAGCAGGTGCAGATCTACGAGGCGATCCTAGGTGACAACGACGGCCAGGTGACCACCGGGTTGCTCCACGCGGTGAAGTACCTGAAGGACAACCGCATCGCACCAGTCGGTTTCGACAAGCAGAAGGCGCCGGCTGACGTGGCGGTGCATGGCGAAGCCTTGGCCGATCCAGACTTCGTGGACGGCAGCGACCAGGTACTGCTGCGCATACCGCTGGGTGAACGCCAGGGGCCGTACAAGCTCGAGGCCGAGCTACTCTACCAGCCCATCGGCTACCGCTGGGCCGACAACCTCCGAGGCGGCAGCGACGCCGAGGCCAAGACGTTCGCACGGGCCTTCGATGGACTGGCATCGGTTTCGTTCCAGCGCATCGCGCGGGCAGAGCGCGGCGCCAGGAATTGACGTCGCACTTGCGCAACCGCGTCTGTCAAGTGTGAACCTCAGCTCGGCCTGTGATATACGCTGCCATTCAAACCATGGCCGCCGCAGCGTTCTATGATTTGGACGGTACCCTGTGCCGCACGAATCTCGTCCACGCGTTCGCGTACAACGCACGCAACCAACAGGGGCTTTTGCGAAGTCTTTCGCGCACGCTGTCGACACTGGTCAGCATTCCCGCCTTCATGGCCGCGGACTTTTTCGACCGGCGCCTGTTCAACGACATCTTCTTCCGCCGCTACAAGGGTGAGTCGGAGGACCGGCTGCGGTACCTGTCGGAGGAGCTGTTCGAGAACGTGATCAAGCCCGCCATCTATCCGGGGGCCTACCAGCTCATCGAGAAGTCGCGCCAGCTCGGCTTGCGGCAGGTGCTGGTCACGGGCGCGATCGACTTCACCGCGACGCCGCTGGTGAAGCACCTCGGGCTCGACGACATGGTGACCAACCACCTGGAATTCGTCGATGGCAAAGCCACCGGTCGCCTGTTGCCGCCAGTCATGGCAGCGGCCAGCAAGGCCAGTTGGATTCGCACCTACGCCGAAAAAGAGGGGCTCAACCTCTCTGAATGTTATAGCTACTCGGACAGCATGAGCGATTTGCCCATGCTTTCCATCGTCGGGCACCCCACCGCGGTGAATCCCGATTTCCGCCTCAAAAACACGGCCCTGCAACACGACTGGCCGATTCTTGACCTGCGATAGCGAAAAAATACGATGAGCAAGCGTGAAATCAAGGCTCTGCGCGGCCCGACGCCCCGGCACAAGGAAGGCGACGAGGTCGTCTACATCGACAACGATTCGGCACCTCGCGTGCTGTTTTCCGGCGAGGACCTTCTGGCGGAGGATCTGCCCGTCGGTACTCGGGTCGTCTACGCCAAACCACCCATCGAAGGGCTGAACAACCCGGGCGCGGCGATCCGCTACGCCATCAACCACCCGCTCGACATGGATCCTCTGTACGCGATGCTCGCACCTGGGATGCGTGTGACCATCGCCCTCGACGACATCAGCCTGCCGTTGCCGCCGATGCGAACGCCGGACATCAGGCAGACTATTCTCGAGATTTTGCTCGAGATGCTCGACGCCAATGGGGTGGACGACGTCCATCTGATCATCGCCAACTGTCTGCACCGCTTCATGACCGAGGCCGAGATGAAGCGAATGGTGGGCAAGAAGATCTTCGACGCCTTCTATCCGGATCGCTACTACAACCACGACGCCGAGGATCCCGATGGTATGGTCCACCTCGGGACCACGTCGCATGGCGAGACGGTGAACATCAACCGACGCGCTGTCGAGAGCGACCTCGTCATCTACGTCAACGTCACGCTGGTGCCCATGGACGGCGGCCACAAGTCGGTCGCGGTCGGGCTGTGCGACTACGAGACCGTGAAGGTGCACCACGACGCCGCGACCATCGCCCAATGCGACAGCATGATGGATCCGCCGCGGTCGATGCTGTCCACGAAGATCGCCCGTCAAGGCGCGATCGTCGACCAGCACATGAAGGTCTTCCACATCGAGACCGCGCTGAACAACCGCATGTTCTCCGACGCCACATCGTTCCTGGGCAAGAACGAGGACGACTTCTCCGAATTCGATCGCATGAAGTTCGAAGCCATGCGCTTCACACTCTCGAAGCTTCCCACGGCGGCCAAGCGCAAGCTCTTCCAGGCCATCCCCGCCGAGTACCAGCTTATCGCCTGCTACGCCGGCAAGACCGAGCCGGTCCATGAGCGCATCATCGCCAAGCTCAACGACCAGTATCTGGTCAACATCAAGGGCCAAAGCGACATCGTCATCTTCCCCATTCCGTTCGTGTCGCCCTACAACATCAACTCGATCCTGAACCCGATCCTGGTCCAAGTCATGGCGATGGGCTACTTCCATAGCTTCTATCGGGGCAAGCCGGTCGTGCGGAAGGGCGGGGCAGTGATTATCACGCATCCTTGCCACGACGAATTCGATCACAAGTTCCACCCGAGCTACATCGAGTTCTTCAACCGCCTCTTGCCCGAGACCCGCGACGCCCACAAGCTGATGCACAAGTATCAGGACGAGTTCGCGCACAACCCGAGCTACATCGAAATGTACAGGCGCGGAAACGCCTACCACGGCGTGCACCCGTTCTTCATGTGGAACTGGGGCGAGGGTGGCCGCAACCACGTGGGCAAAGTCATCGTCGCCGGCGCGAAGAACGCGCACGTGCCCGCCCGCATGGGATGGGACCGCGCCGATTCGCTGCCCGAGGCCATTTCGGTCGCGCGCAGCTTCGTCGGGCCTTCCGCGTCGATCACCTTGATGAAGTGGCCGCCTATCCTGATGGCGGATGTCGAGTAGCAGCGGCCGAGCCATGAGCGAGAGCACGGCGAATCAGTCCATTCTTTCGGTGCGCGAGATCTACCGCGGCCGCCACGTCTTCGTGCTGGGATCGACGGGATTCCTGGGCAAGGTGCTGCTCAGCATGCTCTTGCGCAATTTCCCCGACGTCGGGCGCGTGTATGTAATGGTCCGGCGCGGAACCGGTACCACCAGCGAAGCCCGCTTCTGGGACCACGTGGTTCCGTCGCACACGTTCGATCCGCTGCGCGAGCAGCATGGGGAGAACCTGCGGGCCTTCCTGCAGGACAAGGTTCGCGTGGTCGACGGTGACATCACCGAGACCAACCTCGGACTTGGGGAGGAAGAAGCCGCGCGGGTGGTCGGTGACATCGACGTCATCATCAACTCGTCGGGCAAAGTGACCTTCAATCCGCCGCTGGAATCGGCGTTGCGAACCAACGTCACCGGCACGAAGAATGTCATTGCGTTCGCCAAGCGCATGAAGCGTCCGGCGCTCATTCACACCAGCACATGCTTCGTTGCGGGCAACCGCAGCGGCGAGATCTGGGAAAGCGAGCCCCTGGACGGCTATTTCCCGCGCTGGCGCGAGCTGCCGGCCACCCAGTTCAACGTCGAGCAAGAGATTGCCGACTGCGCGCGCATTGCGGCGGAAGTGCGTGCGCAAGCCGACGATGCGCAGGTCATTGCCATGTTGCGGCATAAGGCGCGTGATTTCCTTCGCTCCGCCAGCCGCGACCCCGACGACGAAGGGGCGCTCAAGATGGGCCTGGCCCGCGAGCGCAAGGACTGGATTCGCACCGAGCTGACCAATCGAGGCATGGAGCGTGCCAAGGAGTGGGGCTGGCCCAACATCTACACGTACACCAAGAGTATCGGCGACCAGTTGGTTGCGCGCGAGACGGGCATCGTTCGTTCGATCGTTCGACCCGCCATCGTGGAAAGCTCGCTGGCCTATCCGTTGCGCGGATGGAACGAGGGCTTCACCACCTCGGCACCGCTCGTGTACCTGGCGCTCAAGGGGCAGAACAAGCTGCCGGTATCCGAGTCGTTGATTCTCGACATGGTCCCGGTGGACTACATCGCGGGCGCCATGTTGATGGTGGCCGCGCAGGCGTGCGTGGAAGAGCCGAAGCTCGTGCACCAGCTTGCCAGCGGCGATCTCAATCCGTCGCGCATCGGCCGCGTGACCACGCTGACCGGCCTGTACAAGCGCCGTCGTTTCCAGAACAAGGAAACCGGCAACAAGTTCCTCAATGAGCTGGCGGCGCGGATGGAGTTTCGCCCGGTCAGCTACGACGAGTACGACAAGACATCGCTTCCCCTCGTCAGTCGCATGACCGAGCGGGTGTCGGAGGCACTCGACAAGATTCGGCCTGAATGGGGCGGCGGGCGCTTCGCAAACTGGGTAGACCACGTCAAGAAGAAGGTCGACGACGTCAAGCGCATCACCAAGGACGCCAGCCGCGACATCGATTTGTTCCGGCCGTTCATTCTCGACAACGCGTACGTTCTACGTGCCGACAATATCCGTGCGCTTCGAGACCGTTTGCCCCCTGAAGAGCGCCACTTGGCGCCCTGGTCGCCCGAGACCATCGACTGGTACGACTATTTCATGAACATCCACTTTCCTGGTCTGCAGAAGTGGGTATTGCCCGAGCTCGACCAGACCTACGCGTCCAAGCCCAAGAGCGTCTACGCATACCGCGATCTGATCGAGCTGTTCGACACTACCACCAAGCTGCACGCGACCCGCGTGGCCGTTCGTATGGAGCGTGGCGGCCGGCAGGAGTCGTACACCTACCGAGACCTGCGCGAGCTGGCCGAACGGGCAGGGACGTACCTCGTCGGCAAGGCCATCAGGCCCGGCGATCGCGTGATTCTGTTCGCCAAGAATTCGCCCGAGTGGCCCATGTGCTACTTCGGCATTCTGAAGGCGGGCGCGACGGCAGTGCCCGTGGCGCACGACTTGACCGCGGCCGAAGTGGTGAACATCGCGCGCGCGTCCGGCGCCGTCGGCATCATGATCGGCGAGGACCTGCTGGAAAAACGTCCCAGCCTCTCGCGCGAGCTCTCCGATGCAGGGCTTGCAACACAGATCTGGACCTTCGGAGCCGTGTTCGAGCTCCTCGCCGAGGCTACGGAGAACGAGCGCAAGAAGTCGCTGGTGACCAAGCATTCCGGGGACGCAGTCGCGTCGCTGATCTTTACCTCGGGAACCACCGGCA
>Ga0302321_100006569_pt1 | contig 10233 bp, 9 predicted proteins | sample Fen_T0_1_FD_202505 | JGI IMG/M metagenome (GOLD analysis project Ga0302321, IMG submission 202505) | Peat permafrost microbial communities from Stordalen Mire near Abisko, Sweden - Fen_T0_1 | ecosystem: Environmental > Terrestrial > Soil > Wetlands > Permafrost | place: Sweden: Abisko... | reverse complement strand
GTTGCCGCGGTGCAGGTGTTCTTCCTGCTGCTGGTGAATTTCGCCGCGCACCCGTTCGGATTGGTGAAGGGCATGATCCCGCCCGACGGCAACGGACTAAATCCGCTGCTGCAATATCCCGAGATGGTCATCCATCCGCCGATGCTGTACCTCGGCTACGTGGGCGTGACTGCGCCGTTCGCTTTCGCTCTAGGCGCGCTGATGATGAAGTATCCTGGCGAAAAGTGGATCCACATCACACGCCGCTGGACGATGGTCGCGTGGCTGTTCCTGACCGTCGGCATTTTCCTTGGCGCGCACTGGGCGTACGAGGTATTGGGCTGGGGCGGCTACTGGGGATGGGACCCGGTCGAGAACGCTTCCCTGCTTCCGTGGCTCACCATGACGGCGTTCCTGCACTCGGTCATCATGCAGGAGAAGCGCGGCATGATGAAGATGTGGAACATGTGGCTCATCTTCACCACGTTCCTCCTGGCCATCTTTGGAACGTTCCTCACGCGCTCGGGCGTCGTGAGTTCGGTACACGCCTTCGCGCAGTCGGGCATTGGCATCTGGTTTGTCTGGTTCATTGCGATCGCGTTCGCAACCTGTGTTTACGTGTTCGTCCGCAACCGCGATACGTTACGCAGTGAGCACCGACTGGATTCGCTAGTCTCGCGCGAATCGAGCTTCCTGTTCAACAACCTGGTGCTGCTGGTGTCTTGCTTCGCGGTGCTGTGGGGCACACTTTTCCCGGTGCTCTCCGAATGGGTAACCGGCAGCAAGGTCACCGTTGGGCCTCCGTTCTTTAATCGCGTGAACGTACCCATCGGGCTGTTCCTCGTGTTCTTGACGGGAGTGGGCCCGCTGCTGGCGTGGCGGCAAACCTCGATCGATAGCCTGCGGCGCAACTTCCTGGTACCGACCGTGCTGGCCGTAGTCGCAGCCATTGCGCTCATCGTAGGCGGCATGCGTCCGTGGCAAGACAGCGCGTACTTCTACTCACTGATGGCGATCGCGTTGTCGGTGTTCGTGACCGGCACAATTGCGGGCGAGTTCTGGCGCGGCGGACGTGTTATCGCGCGGCAGCAAAACGTCAGCATCTTCAGCGGCATGGTGCAGATCACTCGGCGCAACACCCGGCGTTACGGAGGATACCTCGTCCACATGGGTGTCGTGCTGGTGGTCATTGGCTTCGCCGGGTTGCCGTTCAATATCGATAAAGAGCAAGAACTCGGCTTTGGCGACAAGATGCAGATTGGCCACTATACCCTGGTGTGCCAGTCGTACACGCAAGACGACAAGCCTAATTACAGCAGCGAATGGGCTGTTCTCGACGTATACAAGAACGGCAAGAAGCTCGACACGATGTTCCCCGAGCGGCGCTTCTACAAGGCAAGCGAGCAAACCTCAACGATCGTCGCCAATCGCTCGCGGCTGAATGAAGATTTGTACCTCGTGTACACGGGGCGCAATCCCGATACCGGCAAGCCGATTATCAAGGCGCACGTCAATCCGCTGGTAGCGTGGATCTGGATTGGGATCCACCTGTTGCTGATCGGAACGATTATCGCCCTGCTGCCCAGTACGAAGCCTGCGAAATACGCGATAAGCGCGAAGGACCGCGAGGCCGTAGCGGCGGTGAAGGGTGGAGCGGTGGGAGTAGGTAGCGACTAACTTCTGCACGATACGATTTGGCAGCCAAAAGCGTGCCGCCTCCGCTCAGGATGACATCGAAAGAATGACGGAATTGACCAACTTGAAACTCGAAACTAGAAACCCGAAACTCCGCCTCGCCCAACTCGCGCTGATCGCCGTAATGGCCATCGGCTTTATGGGCGCTGACATCGATGCCCGCTTCACTAAGCTCGGGCATCAGATGATGTGCATGTGCGGCTGCAACCAGGTCTTGCTGGAGTGCAACCACGTCGGCTGCGCCTACTCCGACCGCATGCGTAACGAACTCACGGCTGGCCTGGAAAAAGGCGACAACGATTCACTCATTTTGCAGAGCTTCGTGCAGAAGTACGGCAACACGGTGCTTTCTGCGCCGACCTCAAGCGGCTTCAACGTGGTCGCCTGGATTATGCCGTTCGCAGTATTCGCGGTGGCTACGGCGTTGGCAGTGTGGCTGGTGCGACTGTGGAAGGCGCGTCCGGTACTACACCCTGTCGCAACGCCGAATTTGGCCGCTGAAGAATTGGATGCCCTGCGCAAGAAGGCGCGGGAGGAGACTGAATTTTGATGCATTCCTTCATTTTCATGGCGGCGATTGCTGACCAGACACCGTTCATCCTGTTTGGCTGCGCTCTCTTTGCGGCGGCGCTCTTCGTGTACGTCTTTTATGAGCCGGGCGACATTGACGCAGGCGAGGCGAAAACGCGCTACGGCTATCTTCAAGAACGCAAGGATGCCACCTACGAGAACCTGCGCGACCTGAGCTTCGAGTACAAAGCCGGCAAACTCAGCGAAGAAGACTACGCCATGCAGCGGGCGGCGCTCGAAGATGAAGCGGCGGCGATTCTTGCCGAGATGGAGACAATTGAAAAGTCACGCGGAGCCGTGGCCCTTAAGGGAGGCCGCGCGTGAGAACAAGACTCCTGCAGATTTGCCTGCTCTTCATTGCTCTAGCAAGCTCCGCGTTCGCCCAGAACATCACCGGCACGGTCACCAATGGCACCACGGGCAAGCCTTCGGGCGGTGATGAGGTCGCGCTGCTCTCCCTCTCGCAAGGTATGCAGGAGGTCGGCTCGACGAAAACTGATGCGCAGGGCAAGTTCACACTCAAGGCCCCGGGCGACGGAAACGTGCCGCATATGGTCCGGGTGACGCACGGCGGAGTCAGCTATTTTCCCCGCGGCGGGCCGCTCATGCCCGGCAAGACGACCACGGAAGTCACCGTGTACGACTCGGCAAAGAAAGTTGACGGTTTGCAGCAGATGGTCGAGGTTGACCGCATTCAGGCCGATGCCAGCCAGCTTCAGGTGATTACGCTCTTCGCCATCCAGAACGAGTCGAAGCCGCCGCGCACACAGGTGGACGAACGCACCTTTGAATTTGTTCTGCCGGAGGGAGCGACCATCCAGTCAGGACTCGCGCGCGGCCCCGGGGGACAGCCGATCAACGACCAGCCCACCGAGGCGGGCACAAAGAACCATTACGCGTTCAGCTTTCCGCTTAAGCCTGGCGAAACGCAGTTCCAGGTTGCCTATAGTCTGCCTTACAGCGGAACAGCGACCTTTACACCCAAGCCGCTGGGGCCTGTCCAGCACTTCGTGGTGATGACGGCGAAGGGCATGACCTTCACCCCAAAGAACGCACAACGCTTTCAGCCAATGCCCGACAGCCCGGGAGTAATGCTCGCGACCGACGCGAAGCCCGGCGAGGCCCTCAGCTTCAGCGTTTCGGGAACTGGACAGTTCCAGGCGGAAGGGGATCAGGCTGCAGGTGCTGGCGGCGGAGGCGCGATGGGCGCTGGACAAGCTGCCGGTCGCGATAACCGCCCGGGTGGAGGCCTCGGCGCACCGATCGACTCCAACGATCCGCTCTACGACTATCGCGCCGTGATACTTGGCGTGTTTGCACTGGTGCTGGTAATGGGTGGCTTTTACGTCATTGGAAAGTCCAACAGCGCATTGCCAGTCGCGGCAGCAGCAGGCGGTGGCCTCAATGTGCCGGTGCCTGCGGTACCTGCTCCAGTCGATCGCAATACGAAGTTGCTCGACGCCATGAAAGACGAGCTGTTCCACCTGGAACTCGACCGCCAGCAAGGCAAGATCACGGCCGACGAGTATGCGACCGCCAAGGCAGCTCTGGATGAAACCATCAAGCGGGCCCTGGCGCGCCAGAGCTAGCTCCCGGGCTTACGGCTTGAAGCGCCCGAAGAAGTGTTTCAATTCTGGCGCGAACTCCTGCACCTCGCGCACCAGCACCACGAAACCCAATTGATACGTGCCATTCTGCACGCCCTGTGCCGAGACACTGTAACCCTGAGGATACCATGTGACCGGTATGATTCCCGCCGCATAAGCGGCCGCGAATTGCGGCACGTCAACCACCTTCTTCCGGTTATGGTAGGTTAAGAAACTCATCTGAAGGGCGTAACCCGCGCGGTGCCATCCCCCGCCGCACTGGCAGGCCACATAGCGGCCTTCGTTCCGGAAAAGCGCTGAGCCGCCTCCGTATACTGACGTCTGAATGGCGAAGCTGGCGTACTGGCTGCCCACTCGCTTCGCGTACCCCTCCCAGGTACGCCCCCACGGTTTCGGCGTGTTCGACGCCTGATCGCCCAACGCGGAGCCCAGGCTGGCAGCATAAATCGGGAAGCCAGTGTAGGTGTCCCTCACATACTTGTTCCAGCGCTCTTTGCCGGTCATCGGTGCAAGAAAGTGGCGGCCATTGATGGTGACGCCCCCATCATCGTGCCCTGTCTCTACTGCACCGGTGGGGGAAACGGCCTGTGCGGGCGGGGCAGGTTTCGAATTCTCAGGCGCAGTCTCCGCCTGCACTCCTGCAGCACAGGCGAGCAACATCATCACGGTAATTTGGGCAAGTCGATTGGGAGACAGTTTCATGAGTTTGTCTTTCTTGGTTGGTGGTGATTAGTTGCAATTTGCGGCAGCACGCAGGTCCGCTAATGACTGGATCTTAGGGCTTCGGCTGACTTTGTAGTGCCTGCCGCAGGCTCTCGCCCTTGGTTTTGTCGTACGTGCCTTCCGCCCGCCATAGCACGGTGCCCGAGCGATCCACCAGAAGCGCATAAACGGTTTTCTCGGTGGGAATCCGAAGCGATTCCTTGAATGACTTCTTGTCGATGTACAGCGTGATGGTGCGGGCGCGGGCGTCCTTGTCGGGGATGCCTCGCCGCATGCCGCTGTCAATGAACCAGCGGACCAGCGGATTCAGTTTGTCGATGGTCGGTAGTTCGTAATACTGCAACCCCCGATCCACTTCCTGAAATCGCTTCACTTCCTTCAGCCACGTATCAAGCTGTTCCTGCTGCTCACGTTGGAAGGCGATAAGTACCAAGTTGCGTTCGCCTGCAAAATCTTGGGGCAGATTGAACTCGCGGCTCTCCAAGTTCGATGCCTTGAGTTCTGGAAACTTGGCGCCGCTCGACACAGCAGGATTAACGTCGGCAGCGAACAAAACGCCCGCGGTCAGTACGGTCAAAATTGCGCTTTGAACAAACAGGTACATTCTCGGGCTCCAGGGAATTTTCTTGGTTTGGCAAAAGCAGGCGAATGAGGAATCTTAGTGTCAATCAAATAGCTTTGCACCACACGATATAGACTCGCCCGATTGGTTCGAGATGGACACCGGCACCAGAATAGTTCGGGAACTTGAATGAAAGGTAAATTCAGGACGCATAAATTTCATTGCAAGCAAACATCGCGACTTTGTCGAGGCAAACTCGGCCTCAAGTTGTGCCGGACGCGCCCCTCTGTAACCTCTGCGTCGCAAGTTTCCCGATCTCTCCCACCGGAGTAGAATCGTCTTTCGCGATGGCACAACCGTCTTCGCGCGTTGCCGCTTCATCGTCATTTTTGAATGCGAGGTTTCCAGAACCATGGCACTCATGCAAAAAGGCGTTGCGCTGGCGGCATCGCGCTTGCCGAAAAAAATCTCTCCGCGCGCCCACGCCGCGCTCGACTACGCTGTAGCTGGCTCCTTCTTGCTTGCCGGAGCACTTTTCTGGAAGCGCAACCGCCGCGCGGCCGTCGGCTCGCTGTTGTGCGGAGGCGCCACCGGCGCGGTAAGCCTGCTCACCGACTATTTCGGAGAAGGCGGCAAGCCTATCTCGTATTCAATGCACGGCCAGATCGACACCGGTCTCATCGCCATGACCGCCGCCATGCCGAGGCTGGTGCATATTGAGGATGACCGCGAGGCAAAGTTTTTCTCGGTTGAGGCTGCCGCCAAAACCGCCATCACCGCCATGACCAACTTCGAGAACGGACGCCGCAGGAAGTCGCGCCGCGATCTCGAAGATGAGACACCCCTCGGGATCTAGGACCCAACTTAGTTGTCGGTGTCTCGCGACCCCGTGCGGGGCACTGGACCCGTGGTTACTAAAGTTTTTGGGTCGCATCGAATTTTCTTGCTCCCTACTTCCCCAGCCATTACAACCATGATTCATGGGACCAAGGGATCTGTGTCTTTGGTCACTCCGCGCCCAGCGCGCAAGGCAACCACGTTCTTTGAAAATTTCAGAAGTCGGTGCGGCCTTGCGGTGCAACCATCAGAAATTGCGGTGCTAAGTCCCACGGGCACACATGGATACGTATAACTAGCTTATTAATCAATTGCATGCGAACAGTTTCATCCTAAACCATTGATTCTAAACAGTCGTGATATTTATTTATTTTGTTGTTGTGTTAGGTATCACTAGAACACTAGACCGGCTATCAGCTGGCCCACCCAGACGCGGTCGCGAGCGACGTGCCCAAAGGCCCACGGGACTCTGCGCTGGGAGCCGTGCTGGCATAGAGAACACTTAATTTGCAGGGTGAGGGGAGGGGGTACTTTGGCCCAAACAATGCAATCTATGTAAGGTAAGCATTACAACTCACGCTCCCGCCGCTTTGAACACCCGCGCGATCAATATCTGCGCTTCGGTCTGGAGGCGCTCCAGATGCTCCCTGCCCGCGAAACTCTCGGCGTAGATCTTGTACACGTCTTCCGTGCCGGATGGGCGCGCCGCGAACCATCCCCGCGCCGTCACTACCTTGAGGCCGCCAATGTCTGCGCCATTTCCCGGGGCCTTCGTCAGCATCGCCTCGATCTTGTCGCCTGCGAGTTGCGTCTCTTTCACATCGCTGGAAGACAACTTCGCGAGTATCACTTTCTGCGCCGGATCAGCCGGTGCGTCAATGCGCTCATACACCGGATCGCCGAACTGCGCCGTCAATTCTGAATAGAGCTGGCCCGGGTCTTTTCCAGTGCGCGACAGCATCTCCGCCGACAGCAGTCCCATAATCAAGCCGTCTTTGTCGGTAGTCCAGACGGTCCCATCGCGCCGCAAGAATGATGCTCCCGCACTCTCTTCGCCGCCGAAACCCAGCGAGCCATCGATCAGCCCATCCACAAACCACTTGAAGCCGACAGGGACTTCCACTAGCTTGCGTCCCAGGCTCCTGGCGACGAAGTTGATCATGCTACTGCTGACCAGAGTCTTGCCCACCCCAGCACCGGCACTCCATCCCGGCCGGTTGCGAAACAGGTAATTAATGGCCACCGCAAGATAGTGGTTCGGATTCAGCAGTCCCGTACTCGCCACCACACCGTGACGATCAGCGTCGGTATCATTGGCAAACGCCACCTGATACTTGTCGCGCAGCGCAATCAGCCCTGCCATCGCATACGGCGACGAGCAGTCCATGCGGATCTTGCCGTCCCAGTCCACGTGCATGAAGCTGAACGTGGGATCGACGGTGGTGTCCACCACATCCATGTTCAGGCCGTATTTTTCGGCAATGCGCGGCCAGTAAGCCACTGAAGCCCCGCCCAGCGGATCCGCTCCCAATTTCGGCTTAGCCTCACGAATCGGATCAAAGTCGATGATCGATCCCAAATCGTTCACGTACTCCGACAGGAAGTCGTAGCGATGAGTGTTCGCCGAATTCAGCGCAGACTCGTAGCCGGTCCGCTGCACTTCCTTCATGCCATCGGCCAGGATCGCGTTAGCGCGATCTTGAATCCACTTCGTCGCAGTAGTGTCGGCCGGTCCGCCGTTGGTGGGGTTGTACTTAAAACCTCCATCGTTTGGCGGATTGTGCGACGGCGTAATCACGATGCCATCAGCCAGCTTGTCCTTGCGCCCTCGGTTGTAGGTCAACACCGCGTGCGACAGCGCCGGAGTCGGCGTGTAGCCCAGCGCCGTATCGACCATCACTTCGACTCCGTTAGCCAGCAGTACTTCCATCGCGCTCTTGAATGCCGGATCGCTGAGCGCATGTGTGTCCTTCGCTAGAAACAGCGGGCCGCCGGTGCCTTCCGCCTTGCGGTATTCGCAGATGGCCTGCGACGTCGCCAGAATGTGATTCTCATTGAACGTGGTGTCGAACGACGACCCGCGGTGCCCCGACGTACCGAACGCCACTCTCTGGGTTGGCACTGCAACGTCAGGCTTCTGGTCGTAGTAAGCGGCAATCAGCTTAGGGACATCCACCAACATGTCGGGAGTAGCAGGCTTACCAGCACGCGGATCGATAGGCATAGCGACCCATTTTCGCATATGTGAAGCTGTGGGCTAGGACGGGGCTCTCGTTCGGACAAAGATCGCGCCGGCGATGGAGCGCTCGCCCCTTCACCGGCGGCTGTTTGTTAGCGAGTCTCGGTGTCAACCGCCACCGCGACTTCGCTCTCAGGTTCTGGCTTCGCGCGAAACCCCGCCGCCTTCAATGTTGGCGCCGGACGGATTTCGATAGCCAGGTCCTGCATCTGTTCCCAATTCGGCCGCGCCTTGTCCGAGTAGTTCGAACAATCGCGCACCTTAAAGGGAACCGCCATCAGCGTCGCGTAGTAGCAAAACGTGATCTCCTCGCTCTCGCGGTATCCACGCAGGATGTGCGAGTGTTCGCAGGTAACGCAACACGACTGCGAGCCGATGGCCGTACCGTCTTTCACATGAATTGGCATAGCCAATTGCTTTCTAATCGGCGCTCCAGCCGAGGGGTTAGCACTACGGATCCTGATCTGAACTCTCACTCACATCGCGAACTTCACGCGACGGGGTGGGAACCATCCAATTACGAAATTGCGACCTCTGCGTAGACCTCGCGCTCGTTGCGCACGAAGCCCTCGATGATCGCCAACTTGTTCGAGTTCGTCGCAGCGCAGTAACCCGAACACGAGCAGACGGTGAACTTGACAGCGCGCATCGCACCTCCGTAGTTGCACGCAACCCACTCTTGATCACAGGTTCCGCGCGTCACCACTGAATTGGCGCAGGTAAGACACAACGACACCTCTACGCCATCCACAGTCCTGTCCCGTTTGCGGAACCCGATGAATGCCACCAGGCCATAAACCACAATGAGTACCAAAGCCGTCATGTCTCATCTCCTTTCCGCGTCGATCGCCGTGCGGCGTTGTCGAATTCCTAAGTAAGAACCACTGGCGAACGTTCAGATCGAACCGCTGTTATCGGGTGCTTGGATTGCAGGACTGCGTCCCACACCCGCGATCACGGTTCGGCAGGGCTTCCGGCCCCTGCGCTATTCTGGGCGAGAGCAACTAATGCGTCCGTTCACCACCGGCACTACTCATCCTCGTTACGACGTGTCTCACGAGAATCACTGGCCAGGAAATCCGCACAAACGGCCGCGGATTGGAGCTCCGCCCAAATGGAGCTATCTGGAAGTAGCCGTTCACTTCCCACTGGCCAAGCCTTTGCTGGGAGAACAAGCGACCACCGAGATCTTGCGATCTAAGTCGAAGCAACGGTAGCCTTCGATACCCAGCGAATCTAGTTATTTGCTATTTGCGTAGGTTCAATCGCCAGGAGTTAGCGACTAGACTCAACAATGGCCCGCAGGTCGCCGCATGTCAGCACTGGTTGCGGTAACCTCGCTATCGAATTGTGGGATCGATATGACACGGGCGTTTCTCCTACGCAGAGGATACTTTGCCTCAAGTTAAGACAAATTGCAAGCGGAAATCTCGCATCAGCAATAGTTTTTAGCCACTAATTCCATACCACCACATTAGGCTTGTTGGTTATCACTACTTCCGTGCAACCTATCCACCGTTCAGTGCTATGAGTCCCGTGATCGCGCGGCACTCCGCTCCGTCTGCGCAAGTCTGCGACTACAATGGGTTTTTCGCCTCTAGGCAGAATCGAGTTCACATGCAATATCGCAGTTTCGGCAAGACAGGACTCTCGGTCAGTGATATCGGCTATGGCGCCTGGGGAATCGGTAAGGCGATGTGGGTTGGAGCTGACGACAACGAATCCCTGCGCTCGCTGCACGCCGCGCGCGATGCTGGCGTCAATTTCTTCGACACCGCGCTCGTTTACGGCGACGGGCACAGCGAGCAACTCATCGCCCGCGCCTTTGGCAATTCACCCGAGGTCATCATCGCCAGCAAAGTCCCTCCCCGCGATTACGTTTGGGACATCCATCCTGGCGATCCTTTGCGCCGCTCGTTTCCCCGCGATCACGTCTTCTCCTCTCTCGAAAAGAGCCTGCGCTCTCTTGGCCGCGAGCAGATCGACATCTACCAGTTTCACACCTGGCACGACGACTGGGC
>Ga0302321_100006567_pt1 | contig 10234 bp, 6 predicted proteins | sample Fen_T0_1_FD_202505 | JGI IMG/M metagenome (GOLD analysis project Ga0302321, IMG submission 202505) | Peat permafrost microbial communities from Stordalen Mire near Abisko, Sweden - Fen_T0_1 | ecosystem: Environmental > Terrestrial > Soil > Wetlands > Permafrost | place: Sweden: Abisko... | reverse complement strand
AACACCTGGTGAGTGACGGCCGCATGTCTCGCGTGAAACATCCCTCTGCCGATCATGATGCCCGGCATTTTGCGAGACCTCGGCTGGAACCTTTGATTGGGCAGGATCTGAAGCCAGCGGCCACAGGCAAATTCCCTGCCTGACCGCCATTGCCATATAGAAAAACACCATCGCCATATCGACGATGGTGTCTGATTTCATCTTCTTCTTCGTGTGCAGCAGAACTACTTCGTCCTTCCGCCTTCCACGCCCAGCTTCTCGCCCGCTGCTGCCTGCGCAGCGGCCAGGCGCGCAGTCAGAACGCGGAACGGGGAGCAAGAAACGTAGTTGAGGCCGATCCGGTAGCAGAACTCGACCGACGATGGTTCGCCGCCGTGCTCTCCACAGATGCCGACTTTCAGGTTCGGCCGCGTCTTGCGGCCGCGCTCGGTGGCCATCTTCACCAGTTGGCCCACTCCTTCTTGATCGAGCGCGTTGAACGGATCCTGCTTGATGATTCCCAGTTCGAGATACGTGGGCAGAATCTTGTTGACGTCGTCCCGCGAGAAGCCCCAGGTGGTCTGGGTGAGATCGTTGGTGCCGAAGGAGAAGAACTGCGCTTCCTTCGCGATCTCATCGGCCACCAGTGCGGCCCGGGGCAGTTCGATCATGGTGCCGACCATGTATTCCACGGTCCGTTCTTTCTCCGCGAACACTTCTTTCGCAACGCGGTTCACGATCTCGGCCTGGTTCGCCATCTCTTTGAGCGTGGCGGTCAGCGGGATCATGACTTCCGGGAACACCTTGACGCCCTCTTTCGCCACGACGACAGCCGCTTCGAAAATGGCGCGCGCCTGCATCTCGGTAATCTCCGGATAGGTGATACCGAGACGGCAGCCGCGGTGTCCGAGCATGGGGTTGAACTCGTGCAACTGCTCGACGCGGGCGAGCAGCGTCGGCAGAAGCTTCTTCAGATCGCCGACCACCTTCGCTCCGTAGTCTTTGTACTTCCCCACCAGCGCCTTCTTCTGCTTCGTGTCAACGATTGCCAGCGTAGCGATATCGACCATCAAGTCCTCGCGGCGCGGCAGGAACTCATGCAGCGGAGGATCGAGGGTTCGGATCGTAACCGGGAAGCCATCCATGGCGCGGAACACGCCGATAAAGTCGTTCCTTTGCATGGGTAGCAGTTTCTTCAGGGCCGCGCGGCGGTCTTTCTCGTTATTGGCGAGAATCATGGCGCGCATGTGCGGAATTTTCTGCTCACCGAAGAACATGTGCTCGGTACGGCAGAGTCCGATGCCTTCGGCGCCGAACGCGCGCGCCTGGATGGCGTCGCGGGGGATGTCGGCGTTGGCGCGGACTTTCATGGTGCGATACGGGTCCGCCCAGCTCATGAACTTCTGCAGTTCGGCGTCGTCCGGGGACGGGTCGAGGGTATTCAGCTTGCCCTTGATCACGCGCCCAGTCGTGCCGTCCAGTGAGATCCAGTCGCCAGCCTTGAAGACCTGGCCCTTCACGCGCATCTCGCGGGCTTTTTCATCGACGTCGATGTCGCCCGCGCCTGCCACGCAGCACTTGCCCATACCGCGCGTGACAACCGCAGCGTGACTAGTCATGCCGCCGCGCGAGGTGAGAATGCCCTTCGCCACTTCCATGCCGTGAATGTCCTCCGGCGTGGTTTCGGCACGCACCAGAATGACGGGAACCTTCTTGCCGTGTCCCGCGACTTCAACGGCTTCATCGGCGGTAAACACAATCTGTCCGACGGCAGCGCCCGGAGAAGCAGGAAGACCTTTGGCGAGGACTTCGATCTTCGAGCCTTTCTCGTCGAGACGCGGTACCAGGAAGTCGTACAACTGGTTCGGCTCGACGCGGAAGATTGCCTCTTCCTTCTTGATCAACCCTTCTTCCACCATCTGCAGTGCCACGCGAACCGCAGCCAGGCCGGTGCGCTTGCCATTGCGGGTCTGCAGCATGTAGAGCTTGCCGTCCTGGATAGTGAATTCGAAGTCCTGCAGATCCTTGTAATGATTCTCGAGCCGCGTCGTGATGTCGCGCAGCTGCTTGTAAACGTCGGGCATGGCCTTCTCGAGTTCGAGGATCGGAACCGGAGTACGGACGCCAGAGACCACGTCTTCGCCCTGGGCATTCATCAAGTATTCGCCGTAGAACTCCTTGGTGCCGTTGGCAGGATTGCGGGTGAAACCCACGCCCGTGCCGCTGGTATCGCCCAGGTTGCCGTAGACCATGGCCTGCACGTTGACGGCAGTGCCGAGCATGTCGTCGATATTGTTAATTCGGCGATAGTGCTTGGCGCGATCGTTCAGCCAGGAGCGGAACACGGCGTCGCGCGACATGACCAACTGCTGGTGCGGATCCTGCGGAAAGTCCTGCTTGGTGTGCTTCTTGACGACCTTCTTGTACTCCTCGATGACTTCCTTCAGAGCTTTCGCGTCAAGCTCGGTGTCGAGCTTGACCTTCTTTTGCTTCTTCTTCCCGTCAAAAACTTCTTCAAACGCCGACTTTTCGATGTCGAGCACGACATTGCCGAACATCTGAATCAGGCGGCGATAGGAATCGTAGGCAAACCGCGGATTGTTGCTGCGCTTGGCCAGGGCCTCTACGCTCTGGTCGTTCAGGCCAAGATTGAGGATCGTATCCATCATGCCCGGCATGGAGAACTTCGCGCCCGAGCGTACGCTGACCAGCAGCGGATTCTCGCCCTTACCGAGCTTCTGGCCTTGAAGGGCCTCGAGTTTGGCGAGCGCCGCGTCCATCTGGCTGTCCACATCTTTCGAGACCGCGTTCTTGCGCATGTACTCGCGGCACGCCTCGGTCTGGATGGTGAAACCGGGAGGAACGGGCAGGCCCGCGTTGGTCATCTCGGCGAGGCCGGCGCCTTTGCCGCCCAGAACGTCCTTCATCTTACCGTTGCCATCGGCCTTGCCGCCGCCGAAGAAATACACATACTTTGTACCGGCTGGTTTCGTTTCCATAATTCCCGCTTCGGGGAGAGTGGTTGTTGCCATATGAGTCCTTGTCCTCTCTTACTTCGTAGATTCCTTGCCTTCCGTCACGATCTCGGAGAAGTCCGCGATCGTCGAAAATTCTTTAACCAGGGTCTGCAACAGAGCCAGGCGATTGGCGCGGAGGTTCTCGTCGTCCACCATCACCATGACCTTGTCGAAGAACTTGTCCACCGCTGGACGCAGCTTGGCAATCTCCAGCAGCGCTTGCTCGTAATTGCCCGCGGAATGCAGTTTCTCTACCGCAGCCGCCGATTGCGGGATTAGTGCCGCCAGCTCCTTCTCGGAGTCTTCCTTGAGCACCGCCAGGTCCAGATGGCTCGCGATATGCCGCTTATTTTCTGTCGCTTGCCGCAAAATATTCTTGGTTCGCTTGAAGGCAATCGAGATCGACTCGAAGTCGGCGGAACCACGCACTTTTGTGACCGCCGCGGCACGCGCGCTTGCATCCACCACGTTGTCGGCATCGGCGGCGAGCACGGCGTTCACCACGTCGTAGGCATAGCCGCCGGCTTCCTTCAGATAGAATTCCACCCGCTCGCGGAAAAAGCTGCGCACCGACTCGGCATAGGCGGAGCTGGAGAATTTCTTTTCCGCTTCCGAGCCGTGATATCTCGCCCGCGCATCGTTCATCAATTCCGACAGGCGCAAAGGCAGTTTGTGGACCGCAACCGTCTTGACAATCCCGTTCGCCTGCCGGCGGAGGGCAAACGGATCCTTCGATCCACTCGGAACAAGTCCGAGCGCAAACATTCCGGCAATCGAATCGGCCTTGTCGGCAATGGAAAGGACCGCCGCCTCGATGGTGCGCGGCGCTTCGTCCTCCATTGACTCCGGTTTGTAGTGATCGTAAATCGTCTTGGAGATTTCTCCCTGCACTTCCGGCTTGAGGTCCTCGTCGAGCGTCTGCACTCGCGCGTAGAGCCCACCGACAATTCCCTGCAGTTCGGTGAACTCCTTCACCAGTTCGGTGGTGAGGTCGGTCTTGGCTAGCAGCGCGGCTTTGTGCACAACACCGGGCCGGATCGCGATGTCATTCTGCTTGACGATCTCCGCCAGCCAACTGGCCAACCGCTGCACCCGGATCGTCTTGTCGTAGTAGCTGCCGAGGTCTTTCTGAAACGTGACGTGCTTGAGCAGTTCGACCCGGTCGCGCAGCGTCTGCTTTTGGTCAGTCCGCCAGAAAAAGCGCGCGTCGTTGAAGCGGGCGCGGAGCACTCGCTCATTTCCGTGGCGAATCAGGCCGTCGGAGTCGCCGGCAGTGTTCAGCACAGCGAGAAAATGAGGCAGAAGCTTGCCGCCACCGTCTTCGATGGCGAAATACTTCTGGTGATCGCGCATCACCGTGACCAGGACTTCTTCGGGCAACTCGAGAAACTCAGGATCGAAGCTGCCGAGGATGACCGAGGGAAATTCCGTCAGGTTGACCACGGTCGCGAGCAGCGGCTTATCTTCGCGCCAGCGCGCGCCGGGGATGGTGCGGGCGGCGGCGTCGAGCGCCTTGCGGATGACCTGTTCCCGCTCCGAACTGCACAGCACTTTCGCCCCGCGCAGCGCCTCGATGTAAGCACTGGGGCGGGAGATGGCAACAGCTTCGTCGCCGATAATGCGGTGCCCGCGCGAGGTCTTCCCGGCTGAGATGCCGAAGAGTTCCATCGGGACCACCTGTTCGTCGAGCATGGCCACCAGCCAGCGCACCGGGCGGACAAACACCTCGCCACGCTTGCGCCAATACATGTTCTTGGGCCAATAGAGGGCGGAAATCTCCTTGGGAAGAGTCTCCGCCAGAATCTCGACCGAGGTGCGCCCCTTGCGGGTGACGGTGGCAGCAAGATACTCGCCCTTCGCAGTGCTCACCTTTTCGAGCCGGCTGACATCCACCCCGACCTTTTTCGCGAAGGCGTGCGCTGCGGGAGTGGGCTGGCCATCCTTGTATGCAACCTGCGCGGAGGGTCCCGTCACCTGCTCGGTAACGTCGGCCTGCGTAGCGGGAATTCCGGGAGCCAGCACCGCCAAACGGCGCGGACCGTCGAGACAGGTTAGCGCGCCGGTTGGTTCCAGACGCTCGCGCTGCAATAGAGTGCTCAGGCGCTCCCGTAGTTCGCGGGAAGCGCCGTCAATCATCCGCGCCGGGATCTCTTCGCAGCCGATTTCAAGCAGAAAGTCAGGCATTCAATAAACCCTTATTTTCCCAGACTTCATGAGATCCGAATGTGAGCGCCGTCACACTGCGCTGCGAGCCGCGAGCTAGTAGCCTGAGGATCCAGCGGCTGTTCCCTGTGAACCCCTGTGCCCTCTGTGGTTAAGCACTTATCCCACCGGTGCGAGTTTTTCTTTCTTGCCCTTCCCTGCCGATTGCGCCGGTTGGTCTGCTTTCTCACCTTTCTTGGACGATCCGTACTGCTGATCCATCCACGCCTTGGCGATGCCGACAGCCAGGGCGCGTACGCGGGCAATTACACCAACCCGTTCGGTAACCGAAATCGCCCCGCGCGCGTCGAGAATATTGAAGTAGTGCGAGCATTTCAGGCACAGGTCGTAGGCGCCCAGCAAAGGAAACCGCGACTTTTCGCGGGCAACGCCGTCGCCTTCGCTCTTATCTTTCGTTAGTGCGGCGTACCCCTCAATCAGCCCCTTGCACTCCGCCTCGCACAACTCGAAGTGCTTCCAAGCGCTTTGCACATCCGCCGCTTCGAAGTTGTAGACCGAAAACTGCTGCTCGTCGGCCAGGCGAACGTCGCCATACTTCACTTCCCTTCCCGTCACCGGGTCGCGCGCCCAGACGATGTCGTAGATCGAGTCCACGTCCTGCAGGAAGGCGCAAAGCCGTTCCAGACCGTAGGTGAGTTCCGCGCAGATCGGGTCGAGGTCTACGCCGCCGCACTGCTGAAAGTAGGTGAACTGCGTGACCTCAAGGCCGTCAAGCATCACCTGCCAGCCGATGCCCCAGGCGCCGAGCGTGGGCGACTCCCAGTTGTCCTCTTCAAACTTGATGTCGTGCTGGCGGAGGTCAATCCCGATGGCGCGCAGCGACTCGAGATACAGTTCCTGCACATTCTCCGGCGGAGGCTTCAGGATTACCTGGAGCTGCAGGTGCTTGAACAACCGGTTGGGATTCTCGCCGTAACGCCCGTCAGCCGGCCGCCGCGAGGGCTGCACGTATGCAACTTTGTAAGGATTCGGCCCCAGCACGCGCAGGAAGGTCTCGGGCGCCATGGTGCCGGCTCCGACCTCGACATCGTAGGGTTGCTGAATGACCGCCCCACGCTCGGCATAGAATGTCTGGAGCTTGAGGATCAGTTCCTGGAAGGTCGGCGGATTGGGTTTTGATGAGTTCACGTTGCGAATCGGCAATTGGCTTTTAGCACTTAGCTCTTAGCTCAAAACCTCACGTCACAAGCCAAGAGCCAACCGCTAAGAGCTAGATCTTCTCCAGCATCCCCGCCGTCACCAGCTTCTTCTCAATGTGCCGCTCCAGAATCTGGAGAAGAAACTTGCGCAGGTCTTCTGCCACCGGCTTCGGCCAATCGATGGCCGCAAACTCGGACACTCGCGACCGCAACATCTGTGCCGCGATCATCCGCGATTCGTGCGACAACTCCGACGAGGCCAGCCGCTTGTCATCGGCGCACATCAGGCCGTCGGCAAGCGCGTGATAAAACGCCCGGCTGCCTTTGAGCGACCGTCCGCAGACCACGCATTCCGACAGCTCCGGCAGAAAGCCCATGAGCCGCGTCATCCACAGCTCGAAGTAGGTCACCGCCATCCACAACTTTGGCCCGCGCAGCTCCTGTAAAACCGCCAGCGACAACCGGAACACTGCATCGCTGGCTTCGCGATCCGGCATCAACTCGTCCAGCAACTCCGCAACGTGTCCCAGCGCAACCGCCCGCGGATAGCTGACCTCGGTCGCCATCGGCGACTCGATCACTTCGCAGGAATCAAGCCGCGCCAGCTCCTGCCTCTCGCGATCGTCATAGATCGCCCGCACGTACGTGAGCGGCTCGAGCGCGCCTCCAAAGCGGCGTTTCGACTTCTTGGCCGCCCGCGCCACCCCTTTTACTTTGCCTTCCAGCCGAGTAAAAAGCGTCACCAGCAGGTCGGACTCGCGCAACGGATACGTGCGCAGAACGATTGCCTCCGACTCCTTCAGCGCCATGGAAGCCCAGCAGAGTAATCACTGATTGTAGCGGAAGGAGCGGTCAGACGTCAGCTTTCAGCCGTCAGCCAGAATCAGTTGCTCATGAGATCTACCAGTTGATCCCAAAGCAAAAGGCGCAAGCCGTGAATGGCGTGCGCCTGGATTCAATGCCGAGTTGCGAACTGGTTTACCTGATGGCTGACGGCTGAGAGCTCTCCCTATCGCCCGAAATATTTCGCATTCCGCTCGGTGTATTCCTTCCACTTCTCGGGAAGGTCGTCGAGCGCGAAGATGGCCGACACCGGACAAACCGGAACGCACGCGCCGCAGTCAATGCATTCGACCGGATCGATATAGAGCATCTCTTCGGTGGGATATTTGTCCGAGTCTTTCTTGGGGTGAATGCAATCCACCGGGCAGGCATCCACGCACGCCGTGTCTTTGGTACCGATGCAGGGCTCTGCAATAACGTAGGTCATAAACTCTCACGCTCCTCGGGTGATGGGAGGGTTAACAGAACTGAGTATTCTAGCAAGAATGCTGTGCTTGGGTACAGGCAGCGCCACTCAGCGGAAGCTTTCCGAGGTCGAAAAGCAATAAGGAACCTTTGATCGACTGGAAGCCTGGAGGGTCGCCCGTTACGACTCCGCCGCTGGCGCCATCGCTTCGATCGCTTCCACCGGCGGTACTTGACTGGCCGGAACCCTCGCCGGCGCGCCGCGCCAGGCACCGGCCTTGAACCCCTCCCTTACCAGTTTGAAGATGGTTCGCCGATTTTGCACAATCACCTTCACCCATGCCATTTTCCCCATCATGGGGAAATAGATGCCGCGGAAACAGAAGCGCGCCAGAAAGATGTTGATGCGATACCCCAGGGGCTGATCGTTCAACGACTCGACCGCATCCGCCAGTGCTTCAGGACTATAGGCCTGCGCCCAGCCGTAATTCACTTCGGCATGCGCTTCTTCGATGGTCATCTTCAACGGCGTGTGGGCCATCGCAAATGGGATGAACTCCTGCCAGTGCTTGGGCCGCGTCAGCCGCCCAGCTTTCTCCAGCCGCTTGTAAAGCGGGGTTGCAGGCAAAGGAGTCAGCAGTCCAAAAATCGGCAGACCCGGAGGCCAGGTCCGAACTTGTTCCAGAGTTCGCTCAGCGACTCCAGTCGTGTCGTTGTCCATGCCAAAAATAAACGACGTGATGGCGTACACATTGCGTTTCGCGAGCCGCTCCAGCACCGCCGCATACTCACCCGGCTTGTTGAATCCCTTGTTCACATCTTTCAGATTGGCCGGGTCGATGGACTCCATGCCGATAAAGATCCACTTCCCTCCCGAATCCGCTATCAGGTCGACCAGTTCCTCGTCGCGCAGCAGATTGGCGCTGATCTGCGCCACCCAATGTACCTGCGCGCCGGCGGCAATGATGTCGCGCAGCAGCGATTTCGTGCGCTTGACGTTGATGGCGAAATTATCGTCGATGAAGAACACCGCCATCTGGCCCTTCTCGGTGCGAGCGCGGGCCTTCAACAACAGCAACTCATTCACCACACTCTCGTTGGTGCGAAAGCGAATGGAGTCTCCGAAAAATCCGGTTACCGTGCAGAACTCGCAGCCGTAAGGACAGCCTCGCCCGGACTCGACGGGAATAATGCGAAATGATCCCCAGCCTTCTCCGATTTTCTGGAGCAGCCCGGTTGCGGCTTTCGGCACCAGATTGAACTGGGCAAGATCGATCGACTGCCACGGAATCACCGGGTATTCCTTCAGCGTCGGCTTGCTCTCCTGGCCGAAGGCGTCCACCGGTTCATACACGTCTTTCAGTTGGCCCCGCGCAGCGTCTTCAACAATCCGCGGCCAGGTTTCATCGGCTTCGCCCAGCGCAACTGCATCGGCGTGGCGTGGCCCGCCATCGCGACCCAGGGCCTCATCGGCCATTTCGGTGACGTGAGGTCCGCCCATCACCACCGGAACTCCCGTGGCCCGAACCGCATCCGCCATGCGATATGCCTTGGCGATCATTCTGGTCATGGCGCCAATGCCGACCAGCCCAATGTTTTTCTCGCGCACGAACTTCGCGATTCCCGCTTCGTCCATGGGCTGCGCGTTGCCATCCACCAGCAGCACCTCATGGCCAGACGGAGTCAGCGCCTGAAGCAGAAACATCCAGAGATGTGGCATGAAATTGCGGGTTACACCGTTATCGGGGTTGTAGAGAAGGATTCTCATGATTCCTTTCGCGATTCCGCAAAACGGGTCTGGCCTGCCTGCTTCACCGCGGGGAAGAAATCAGCGACGCCAGAACGGCGGCTGCCCCGTGTTCCTGAATTAGAAATGTGTCACTTCGCAGTCCCCACGTAACGTGAATTGTACAACGCTGCCTCTATGCCGATACTAACTCATTCGCCTTCGAAGGATGATACTCCACAATGTACCCCGCCACCGCGCTGGCAGCTACGGTGAGCGGCGAAGCCAGGTACATCTGCCCCGGGCCGCTGCGGCCGGGAAAATTTCGGTTCTGCGCGCTGATGACGATCTGGTCGGGGCGCGTCGAGACTCCGGGGCCGGCGTTGATGCAGGCGCCACAACTGGGCTCGATGACGCGCGCTCCCGCTTTTTCAAAGACCTCAATGTAACCTCTGCGTTTGCAGTACTCGCGCGTCTCCTGCGATCCGAACTGTATCCAGAACTGGACATTCTGTGCAACTCGCCGGCCCTGTCTAAGCGCGTCCGCGAGCACGGCCGCGTACATATCCATGTCCTCGTTCTTGCCGGCCGTGCAAGTACCGCCGTAGGCAATTTCGACCGGCACGGGCGTGTTCAGTTCCCGAATGTACTTCCCGTTGCCGGGATCGCCGGGTGTGGCAACCATGGGCGTAATCTCAGCCGCGTCGAGTTCGATGATCTGGGCGTACTCGGCGTCGCGATCGCTCTGGAGGCCTGCGATCATCTGTCCGGCTTCGCCGCGTTTCATGCCGCGGCGCTCGACCAGGAATTCGACGACTTTCTCATCGGGAGCAACAATCCCCGTGAATCCGCCAATTTCGGCCGCCATGTTCGTCATCGTGGCGCGCTCGTCCACCGAGAGG
>Ga0302321_100006564_pt1 | contig 10237 bp, 5 predicted proteins | sample Fen_T0_1_FD_202505 | JGI IMG/M metagenome (GOLD analysis project Ga0302321, IMG submission 202505) | Peat permafrost microbial communities from Stordalen Mire near Abisko, Sweden - Fen_T0_1 | ecosystem: Environmental > Terrestrial > Soil > Wetlands > Permafrost | place: Sweden: Abisko... | reverse complement strand
AGAATTACAGCTGATAATAAGAGATTCATTGTATCTCGCCTTACCTGATTATTATTGGGTTATGGCTGAAATATCGGAACTTAAAGAAAACAGTGCCGGACATTGCTACCTGGAGCTTATTGAAAAAAATCCTGATGAAAAAAATGTAAAAGCCAGGGTAAGAGCAATTATCTGGAGTACAAGATACCGATTTCTTAAAGCATTTTTTGAAAATGGCACAGGTGAGACTCTCCGCGAAGGACTCAAAATACTTGTTAAAACAAAGGTTGAATATCATGAATTATATGGTTTGAGCCTGATTATCTCAGATATTGATCCGGCATTTACGATCGGAGAAATGGCTCTTAAACGCCAGCTTATAATAAAAAAGCTGGAACAGGAAGGCGTTTTTTCAATGAACAAAGATCTCAAAATACCAATACTTCCTCAGCGAATTGCTGTTATTTCTTCAAAAAATGCAGCCGGTTACTCTGATTTTGTCAACCACCTTAAAGCTAATAATTTTGGATATGTATTTTATACTGCCCTTATTGAAAGCTCATTACAGGGCGCAGAAACTGAACAGGGAGTAATTAATGCACTTGACAGAATTGCATTAAATTCACAATTATTCGATATCGTCGTGATAATCAGAGGCGGCGGTTCACAATCGGATCTTAGCTGGTTCGATAGTTATAATATCGCCTATCATGTTACTCAATTTCCTCTTCCGATAATCACAGGCATAGGACACGATAAGGATATTTCGGTTACTGATATGGTAGCAAACAGATCGTTGAAAACTCCAACGGCTGTTGCTGATTTTCTTATTGAATCTGTTTCAGGGGTGGAAAATGAAATAATTGAGATGATCTCAGATGTAATTGATGCCTCACGGATCATAATTGAAAAAAACAGGAACAGGATTGAAACTTCAACTATTAAATTATTACCTCTTGCACGATTAATGCTCTCACAAGAAAAAGGCCGGTTATCTACTAAAATCATTGAAATCAATAACAGAGGTAAGGAACTGATTTTCGCTGCTACCATCACTCCTGCTAATCAAAAATCCAGACTTTCATCGTATGTAAAGACGTTTGTTTCCGAAAAAGGCACAACACTGCAGAGGAGCAATCAGCGTCTGGTATCAGGCACCTTAAACATGCTTGAAACAAAGATTATGAGAGTTAAAGTTCTGGAGAGTACATCACAACTATTGAACCCTGAAAATATTCTGCATCGTGGCTACTCAATAACTTCAATGAATGGCAGAATATTGAAAGACAAAAACCAGATTAAAGAAGGTGATACGATTGACACACAATTATATAAAGGATCATTAAGAAGCAAGGTAGTTGAAAGGAAGTGGAGAAATGGGGAAAGGGAGAATGGATGAAAGGGAGGTTTGGAGACGGGGATAAATACATTAGAGAATATTATCGCAAAACCATATAAATCAATAAAGCATGGCTAAAAAGGAATTTTCATTTAATGATGCAGTAGCTGAGATAGAGAATATCCTGCATAATATTGAGAGCGGAGATCTTGATATTGATAAACTGTCGGTAGAAGTAAAACGTGCCTCAGAGCTGATAAAACAATGTCAGAAAAAACTCAGATCAACTGAGGAAGAGATAAACAGTATATTTAAGGATCTATCATAAAAGTAAATCAGGACCGAAGTCCTGATTTGCTACTTTACTACCCTAAACCTAAATCCATGAAAAAAAACCCTGTTAACCTAATTTCTGTTTGTTAAACGATAGTGAGACATAAAATGTTTCGATTTTTTTTAACTTTTTAGCCAAAGGGCCTTTTTTATTGACGAAAGTCTTATTTTTCTACACCAAGTACATCTTTGAATGCTTTAATAAAAGTTTCCTTTGGAAGTGCTCCCATAGCCATTTGAGGTTGACCATCAGCAGGGACAAACAAAAATGAAGGAATACTTCTTATCCCGAATACCGATGCAAGTTCCTGTTGCTCCTCAGTATCCACCTTAAAAACATTAAGCTTACCATCAAAATCTTTTGCCAATTCTTCAAGAACAGGTGCAACACTTTTGCAGGGGCCACACCAATCGGCGTAGAAATCGATAATACAAGGTTTTTCGCCTTCGAATTTCCACTCCGTATTCTTTTCAAAATTGAATACTTTAGTCAAAAATGTCTCTTTTGTCAGATGCTCTATCATGTCATTTTTATTTATTAAACATAAAGAAATTGCGTTTGTTTAATCAACAGACAACCTTTATGCCAATTATCCCCAAATATCAATATTTATATAAAATTGAGTATTAATTGTAACTTTGTCATGAATAATTAACAAATTGTCATATCTATATATGAATATATGTCTTAATGACAAAATCTTCGAAACACTTTCAAATGTGGTTACATCAGAGAATGTACAAGCATATGTTATAGGAGGTTGGGTAAGGGATTGTATTCTTAAACGGGATCACCCTGATAAGGATATTGATATTGTGGTCGTTGGAAGCGGAATTGATATTGCACGGAAAGTTGCGAAAAAGATACGTCCCGGCATTAAAGTAAGTGTATTTAAGAGTTTCGGAACTGCGATGTTCAGAAACAGGGAATATGAAATCGAATTTGTAGGCGCCAGGAAAGAGTCTTACGACAGAAATTCGAGAAAGCCTGTTGTGGAAGATGGTACCCTTGAGGATGACCAGAAGCGGAGGGATTTTACTATTAACACACTCGCAATAAGCCTCAACAAGGAGACTTTTGGCAATTTCCTGGATCCGTTTGGCGGACTTGAGGACCTGAAAAAAAAAATAATCAAAACTCCTCTTGAACCCGACAAAACATTTTCTGATGATCCGTTAAGGATGATGAGGGCAATACGGTTTGCTACCCAGCTTAATTTTACGATTGAAGAGAAGACATTCAATTCTATAATAGAAAATGCCGAGAGAATAAAGATCGTATCAGCTGAAAGGATAGTAACAGAATTGAATAAGATTATTTTATGTACTCATCCTTCCAGAGGGTTCATTCTTCTTGAAAAAGCAGGGTTACTCAGAATAATATTTCCTGAGCTTGATAATCTAAAAGGAGTCGAAACAAAAGACGGAAAGGCTCATAAGGATAATTTTCATCATTCTATTAAGGTACTGGACAATATCAGTAAAAACACCGATAATCTTTGGCTAAGATGGGCTGCTTTGCTTCATGATATTGCCAAGCCGGCTACAAAGAAATATACTCCGGATACCGGCTGGTCTTTCCATGGCCACGAATTTATAGGTTCAAAGATGGTACCTGATATCTTCAGGAGGTTAAAGCTTCCGCTAAATGAAAAAATGAAATATGTTCAGAAGATAGTTGATCTTCATCTTAGACCAATTGCCCTGTCACAGGAACTGGTCACTGACTCGGCAGTAAGGAGACTTCTTTTCGAAGCCGGTGATGATATTGATGATCTGATGATCTTATGCGAAGCTGATATTACATCAAAGAATGAAGCCAAAAAAGCAAAACATTTAGAAAACTTCAAACTTGTCAGAAGCAAACTCAAAGAGATTGAGGAGAAGGATGCAGTCAGAAACTTTCAGCCTCCTGTTGACGGCAGTGAGATAATATCGACTTTTGGAATTCAACCGGGCAAAATGGTTGGCATTATTAAAAATGCAATACGGGATGCTATACTTGACGGTATAATACCTAATGAGCATGATTCAGCCAGAAAACTAATGCTTGATAAGGGAGTCGAGCTAGGACTTAATCCTGTTGTTGAACTTTCAGATCAAGAATTACAGGCAGGTGATCACTAAAGCCTCCCTGATATTTATAACCCTTATATGTTGAATAAGGGGTCATACCAGGATATTTGGGATCTTTTTTCAGCAGAAAATCAGGGCTGAAGATCTTAAGTAGATTTTGGTTGGTATAAAGACCCTCTTTACATTCCAGGAGTCCCTTTGAAACTATGACCTGGTCTATCATTTCCCATCTACCCAAATATCGATATGTTCCGGTACCATTGTCACTCAACCTGCCAGAGAGATTAATGAGTTTTTTACCTGAATCATCAGAGTTTAAGAGTAATTCAATAGTCTTATCATCAGGAGTACAGTTAAAGTCGCCCAGGATTATTATTCTGCTTAAAGAATCATCATTTTCAATTATAGAATCGGCCTTTTCTCTGACCATGGATGCAATCTGCAACCTATTGTCTTCAGCTGATAGTACTCCTCCCCTTCTCGAGGGCCAATGATTTACAAATAAATTGACAGTGTCGGAACTGATTACCAGCTTTGTATAAAGGACACTTCTGGAATTAAAATCATGCTTTTCCAAATTGGCAGGTACCCAATATTTATAACTTACGATGTCAACGAATTTCTTCCTGTAAATAAGACAAACATCAATTCCTCTTCGGTCTGGCGAATCCTCATGAATTATACCATAGTCAAATTTTGATAAATAGGTACCATAAATAAGATCCTCAAGGACTTTCCTGTTTTCAATCTCACAAAAAGCCACAATTAAGGGAGGATCCCATTCTCCTGCGGCAATTATTGTTTTATAAAGTGAATTGATTTTTTTATTATACCTGGTAATATTCCATCTCATCACCCCTGCAGGCAGAAATTCATTATCATCTGTAAGAGAATCGTTATAAATATCGAAAAGGTTTTCGACATTATAAAACATAATCTGCCCGGGATGCATTTTTTGCTCTTGTGAGAAGCAAGTCGCAAAGGAGATATTTAGCAGAATGAAAACAAATGAAAGATTCTTAAATATCTTTTCTGACATAACTTACATTAAAAAAATGAAGCTGTCTCAAAAGTACTGTTCTCGCACTTTTTATTTTACTTAACCCATCCCCTTCCCGTAAAAAGTAAGGGAAGCGGGGAAATTAACATTGTTATAATGAGTTGTACCCTACCCTTATTTGTTTAAGGGGAGAGCCTGCCCCGCTACAGCGGGGGCCAGGGAGGGGTTTCATAAACGACAAAATGACTTATGAGACAGCCTCAAACTATTTTAATCATTTAATATGCATTTATCCAGCGGTATCTTCTGGCGCTCTCGCCAAATTTGACTGCTACAGAGAGTTCATGAGTTCCAAAGCTTTGTTTCCTGATATCGGTCAGAGTAAAGTCAAAAGCATAAGCAAAATAGATCCTGTCATACTTTACACCCATCAACATGACAATTGCATCATTGGTTCTGTATGAGATGCCTGCCCAGTAGTCTTCCTTGTAATAAACCCTTGCAGTCAGGTCCATCTGTACGGAAGTAAAAAACATATCGGATGCTTTAATAAAAGCAGATGGTTCAAGTATCCAATCAGAAGACAATGGAAATTTATAACCACCAGTAAGATAATAGCCTCCAAGTTGAAAGTCCTTCGTTGTGGTCGTATCAGCGAAAACCAATGACCCCCGGAGTATATTAGTCATAGCAAATCCAACATAATATTTAGTTGTAGTGAAGCTGGCTCCAAAATTGAAATCCGGAATAAATTTAGTCCGATCGTAAGAATTTAGTAAGGCATCATCGGGATTGTCCAGAATAGCTCCGGTTGTGTTAACATTAAACTGGTACGCTTTCAGTGCAAGTCCAAATGAAAGATCATTGGGAACACCTCCGGTTTTGCCCATCCCAATATGATAGGAATAGGCAATCAGCATCCCAGTCCGTTTCATTATCCCATTATTATCATTGAAGATATAACCTCCCAGACCGACTTTTCCACCTTTTGTCGGCTTAACAATCTTCTTTCGAACAGAAGTAGATTTTGAAATGAAACTGTTTTTAAGGATACGGGTCTGAAAACTTGCAGCATATGTACTGGGTGCTCCGGTCATTCCTACCCACTGTTCTCTAACAGTAAGATTAACTGTGCTATAACCGTCACGGCCGGCAAATGATGGGTTTATAAGAAATCCATTCATAATATACTGGCTGTATGTTGGCTCAGTTTGCGCAAATGCTGCTCCAAAACTGAAACTCATAACGATCGCTGGCAATATAATTCTTAGATACCTCATATACTTATTATTCTAAATATTGCAATTATTATCGAATTATACTTATTACACCTGACCTGGGTTTGGATCCATCTTTAAGGTCCAGTATATAATGATATGAATCAGTTGGTAACTCCTTCCCTTTGTATGTTCCATCCCATTGGTTAGCTGAAAGGTTCTTGCTGGTGAATACAAGTTTACCCCATCGGTTATATACTAAGACTTCAGCATCCGGGAAGATATCTATGTTCTTAATATTCCATTTATCATTAGCTCCATCATTATTTGGAGTTATGATAGTCGGGATCTCAAGACAGCGCCCTGATCCTGATCCTGATACTCCTACAATAATATCAAGAGATGCAGCACATGAGTTGTTATCTGTAACAATGACGCTGTAAGTTCCATCAGGTATATCAAGACGATCCTTGGTAAGGATTCCATCCGACCACAGTACACTATATGGTTGAGTTCCGCCTGTAATTGTCAGAGTTATAGAACCATCAGGAATGTCCGGACAAGAGGATTCTATAATTGTGCTTGCTATTGAAATTACCACAGGTTCTGTAACCGGTACTGTAGTACTTGCTGTGCAAAGGTTTGCATCCTGAATAGAAATAGTGTAAGAAGCTGCAGCCAGGTTATTAAATGTACCGGAAGCCTGATAAATTCCTCCATCCAGACTGTACATGTAAGGGGGAGTCCCATCAGACCCGGAAACAACTATTGATCCATTTGTTGATCCTGAACAAGTTGCATTCAAAACTACAGGGGTGTTTAATTTAAGAGCTGCCAATGGTTGTGTAATAGTAACTGCTACATCAAAAGTGCAGAGATTTGCATCTTGTAATGTAATTGTATATGATCCTGCTGTCAGGTTTTCAAAGGTTCCTGATATCTGATCAGCACCAGCACCCAGTTTAAACAGGTAAGGAGCAGTTCCTCCAGATCCGGCTACAGTAACACTTCCGGTTTTGTCGCCAAAACAGAAAACATCCGTCTGAGTGACTATAGTACCGTCAAGAGCAGAAGCAGGTTCAGAAATTACTACACTTACATCAAATATGCTCAATACAGCATCACGGACAGTCACTGTATAATTGCCGGCAGCCAGACTAACAAAGGTATCGGATGTTTGGAATACTCCACCATTAAGACTATAGTCATAAGGTGGTATCCCTCCTGAAGCTGTAATTGTGACACTCCCTGTTGAAGCACCAAAACATCCGACATTTATCTGAGATGAAATACTACCTGAGACCGCACTAGCCGGTTCTGTGATTGTCACTGTAACATCAATTGTGCAAAGATTATTATCTTGTATGGTCACTGTATATGTTCCTGCAGTCAGAGAACCAAATGTTCCAGAATTCTGGTAAATTCCCGATTCAATTTTGTACAGGTATGGAGTGGTTCCACCTAAACCATCAACTGTTACTGTACCATTATTACCTCCAGGAACACTGACATTTGTCTGAGACATGATATTTCCCGTAAGTGCAGTTGCAGGTTCCAGTATTGTTACACTGGTTGTTGGACGGCAACCGGAGCCATCATCAACTGTTACAATATATGCTCCTGCTGTGAGACCTGTAGCAGTAGCTGAAGTCTGAACCGGCAATGTGTTCCATGAATAGGTGTATATTCCTGTTCCTCCTGAAACAATTGCTGTTGCACTTCCATTTGCTCCTCCAAAACATGCAACATCTGTTTGAGTCGTAGTCACATCTGGTGAGGTATTTACTGTTACTGTAACTGGTTGTATATCATAACAGCTGGTTACGGGATCGGTTCCTTTTATATAATAGGTCCCCGCCGTAGCTGATGCAGGAGTTGCATAAGAAATTGTCGCTAATGCATCTGCCCAGTAACTGTATGTGAGTCCTGCTGTACTGCCTATTGTAACACCTCCTGCTGTAAGATCGGCCGTTGAAGGCGAACATACTGCCTGATTGGTGATAGTTACTGTAGGTATTGGATTCACTGTTACTGTTACTGGTTGTATTGCATAACAACTTGTTACAGGATCAGTTCCTTTAATGTAATATGTACCGGCAGTTGCCGTTGAGGGAGAAGCATAGGATACTGTTGCCAATGCATCTGACCAGTAACTGAATATGAGAGCGGCTGTACTTCCATTTGTAACTTCTGCTGCAGTCAGATCAACCGTTGATGGCGAACATACTGCTGCCGGATCAGTGATTTTAACTGTCGGTGCCGGAGTAATTGTTACAGTTACAGGCATAGAAACAACCCCACAACCGCCAGTCGTTGTTACAGTATAAGCAAATGTTCCAGAGGCTGTTGGGGTACCACTGATAGTTACCACATCAGCTGCCCATACTCCTGTTACGCCTGCCGGCAGACCTGTGAATGTTGCTCCTGTGGCTACAGTGGTAGTATAAGTAATATCTGTTATCGGTACACTTCCACATATGGTTTGAGCATCAGTACCTGCTGCTGAAGTCAGACTGATAGAATTATCCGTATCTACTGCAATATTTCCTGTGGCTGTTATAACTCCACAGCCACCTGTTAGTGTGATAGTATAGGTGAATGGTCCCGATTCAGTTGGGGTTCCACTGATTGTCACAACATCCGCTGCCCATGATCCTGTCACTCCGGCTGGCAAGCCAGTAACTGTTGCATCTGTTGCCCCTGTCGTTGCATAGGTTACATCAGTGATAGCAGAATTGACACATACTGTCTGTGCATCAGTACCAACAGCTGAAGTAAGACCGACAGTATTATCTGTTGTAACGGTAATCGATCCGTTGGTTGATACAATCCCGCAACCTCCTGTCAAAGTAATTGTATAATTAAAAATTCCTGTAACTGTCGGGGTTCCACTGATTGTCACTGCACCACCTACCCATGTACCTGTCACTCCTGCAGGAAGACCCGTAAAGGTAGCTCCTGAAGCAATATATGATAGATAAGTAATATCTGTTATTGGTGAATTTATACAAGCAGTCTGGCTATCAGTTCCGGCTGCTGAAGTAAGATCTATACTGTTGTCCGGGTTGATAACAATTGTACCATAAGCAACTACAACGCCACATCCACCCGACAATGTTATTGAATAATCAAAAACACCAGGAGTTGCAGGTGTTCCTGTGATTGTTATTGTATTTGCTCCGGTAGTAAATGACATACCTGCAGGTAGACCTGCAAATGTTGCTCCTGTTGCTCCTGTTGTTGCATAGGTAATATCTGTTATAGACGTTCCCAGACAGATAGTCTGATCATCTGTTCCAGCTGCCGATGTAAGTATTATTGTATTATCGGGTTGTACGGTTATCATTCCGGTAGTTGTAATGACACCGCAACCACCTGTAAGAGTAATTGTATAACTAAATGGTCCTGAGACTGTGGGTATACCACTGATCGTTACAACATCTGCTGCCCAGGTACCAGTTACGCCTGCCGGTAACCCCGTGACTGTTGCTCCCGTTGCTCCTGATGTGGCATAAACTATATCTGTGATAGCTGTATTGTTACATACTGTCTGTCCATCAGTTCCAACTGCTGATGTCATGCTGACTGTATTATCTGGCGTTACAGTTATTGTCCCTGTTGCTGTTATTATATCACAACCACCTGTCAGTGTAACTGTATATGTGAATGGTCCTGATGCTGCCGGGGTACCACTGATAGTCACAACATTTGCTGCCCAGCTTCCCGTAACTCCTGCCGGCAATCCTGTAACTGTTGCTCCAGTGGCTACTGTAGTGACATAGGTAATATCCATTATAGCTGTACTGAGACAAACTGTTTGTCCATCGGTACCTGCAGCTGAGGTAAGATTTATAGTATTAGCCGGATTTACTGTAATGTTTCCTGTTGCCGTGACTATCCCACAACCACCTGTCAGAGTAACAGTATATGTGAATGGCCCTGCTGCTGTCGGGGTCCCACTGATAGTCACAACATTTGCCGCCCAGGTTCCTGTTACACCTGCCGGCAACCCTGTGACTGTTGCTCCTGTGGCTCCCGTGGTAGCATAAGTGATATCTGTGATAGCTGAATTGAAGCATACTGTTTGAACATCTGTTCCAGATGCAGAAGTAAGTGAAACTGAATTAGTCGCATTAACCGTTACTGTTATCGTGAAGGTTGCTCCTGCACATGTTCCTGTTGTTGGTGTTACAGTATAAGTTGCTGTCTGGGCTACTAATGTAGGATTGGTAAGTGTCTGGCTTATTGTGGCCTGACCAACTGCCTGGGCGCTACCTCCGGTAATACCGCCTG
>Ga0302321_100006563_pt1 | contig 10237 bp, 5 predicted proteins | sample Fen_T0_1_FD_202505 | JGI IMG/M metagenome (GOLD analysis project Ga0302321, IMG submission 202505) | Peat permafrost microbial communities from Stordalen Mire near Abisko, Sweden - Fen_T0_1 | ecosystem: Environmental > Terrestrial > Soil > Wetlands > Permafrost | place: Sweden: Abisko... | reverse complement strand
TTGTCGCGACCAACCCTAAGATGGCAAGCAAGACAACAGAGGTATAAGCAATGCCGACAGCCCATCCAGTATTGGTATTGGTGACGAGAAATTTGCTTATATCCAGCAATGACCCTGTCGCAACGGCATTCGCCTGGACACCAAGCGTATAAGGGATGAAGTAGAGTGCAGCACCTGTAGCCAGCAGGACAGTAGCCAGACGGAAGTCACGCAGGTTATGGTCTGGATCACCCATGAGTTTTACCAGCAAGGCTCCAAACAATGCGACTGCGGCCAGCCCTCCCGTCAGCGGTAACGCATTTTCAGAAATGACATCGGGGAAAAAGAACATGAAGCTCATGACGACACCCGAAACAATACACAGATCGCGCAGAGCAACATAGATGAGCCAGAGCAGGTCCGCCCCCAGGCGCAAGGTAAAACGATCGATCATGGCCAGAATATATGGGCGGCCCAGATGTAGTCCTAGAATCATAATCCAGAGAATTGGCAGCACGGCAGCAAGAGTTCCCTCTAGAAACTGCTCTCCACCGCCATTAATACCTGTAACAATGGAATTCGTAAGGTCCTGTGGTGTCATGGTCATACCTCCATCAAGCAACAGAAATTGATATTAAAAACGCTTTTGAGCTTCTTGCCCCACTTTTGCCGTATCGACAATTGTTGGACAACAGTAGGCTAGATCACAGCGTAAGCAGCGGCTCCCTTCCTGTCGCGCCTGTTCTTCAGAAAACCCTTCTGTTATTTCGGTAGATCGCGCCCTTCTCGGGTCAATCTGGAGGAGCGGCATGACGGCACGTGGGGTTACACTTAAGTTAACACTTACGCGTCCACCGGAAGGTAGCAGCGATGTGCTTTCAAATTCGCCACCTGGCATCTCAGCAAAGTCCTTGACCAAGCGCTTTCTCAAGTAGGCGTGTATCGATTGTGCAGCCTTTCTCCCATGAGCGGCGGCGTGAATGATCGTCTTAGGGCCATAGGTAACATCACCAGCAGCAAAGATGCCGGGCATACCTGTTGCTAATGTCTCTTTGTTGATCAGCAGTCCGCCCCAGGCGGCAATTTCAATGCTGGTACCGGGAGGTAAAAATGAGGGATCAGGTGCTTCTCCGATAGCCACCAGCACGATGTCTGCTTCAAGTATAAAGCTGGAGTCTGGAATCGGTTTAGGGCTACGACGACCTTTTTCATCTGGCTCACCCAACCGCATACGCTGGCATTCAACGCCTTGAACAGTGGCTTCTTCCGTACCAAGTATCCGTACAGGTGCAACCAGTTCTTGCAGTTGAATACCTTCCTTCAAGGCCTCTCGTACCTCCTCGACCTGTGCTGGCATCTCAGCACGTGTACGTCGGTATAATATCTGCACGCTTTCTGCCCCTGCACGTAGCGCTGAGCGTGCGGCATCCATCGCAGTACTTCCTCCACCGACAACGACCACATTGCCTTTTAAGTGTGTCTCTGGCTCCAGATTAAACTTTTGGAGAAACAGAGTTGCAGGTATAACGCCCTCTAGTACGGCTTCGCCTGACACTCCCAGGCGTTGACTCCGTTGTGCACCAACAGCCAACAAGACTGCGCCAAAATCCCGGTGCAAATCTTCTAGCACGATATCACGTCCAAGCGCTGTATTGAGACGTAATTCGACGCCCAGGTCACAAATGGCATCGATATCCCTCTGTAGCTCAGCACGCGGAAGGCGATAATCAGGAATGCCGATTGCCATCATACCGCCAGCGACAGGCATAGCATCAAAGACCGTCACTTTATATCCGCGCCGGGCAAGATAGTATGCAGCACTAAGGCCGGTTGGGCCTGCACCTACAATCGCAACCTTCTCAGCATAGCGTTGTGTTGGTGGAGGCACAATGCGCTTTTTTGTTGTGCTGTGATCGGCGGCAAAACGTTTGAGATCACGAATGGCAATGGGCTCGTCAAATTCACCACGCCGACAGACCGATTCACAGGGAGCCGTACACACACGACCACAAATGGCCGGGAAAGGGTTGCTTTCCGCTGCTACCTGAAAAGCCTCATCATAGCGCCCTTCAGCAACGAGGCTGACATACAGACCAGCATTCGTGCCGACTGGGCAGGCGGCCTGGCAGGGAGCACGCAGATCTTCCTTACGCTCACCCAGCCAGCTACGCCAGCTTTGCCAGGTTTCATGCCTTTCTGCGACATGCCAGGCTCGCCCTTCTCCCCATGGCGTCTCTCCCGGCTCCTCGGGTATCGCATGTGTATAGGCATCAAGCGGCTGCCAGCCATTCTCATCTGGCAAGAAGGTTATAGGTCCACGGCGCGCATATGCAAACGCTCTCGCGCCACTCTCGATCGAGATAGCGTTGGTTGGGCACTCCTGAACGCATACCTGACATCCAACACATGCGGCTACCTGAACAGGCGCTAACATCATCCAGGCACGATTCGCTTCCTCACCTGGAATTGGGCTGTGTAGCTCTGACACCCGGGCAGGCTCTCCTGCACCTGCAGGTCGCGTCATGTCCAGACAATGTACTGGGCACAAGTCCATACAAATACCACAATTAATACACCTCTGCTCACTCACCCGGAAACGATAGGCCATGCTGACCTCCTCTCAGAGACGTTCCGTCATCCCTTTGGGGCGATGTACATTCAACATACAAAAATGCTGTCACATAAGAAACCTTGATGATTTCTTCCTAAGCATAGCATGCTTATATCACAGCAAGATTAAAAGCAAGAGGGGCACATCTCAAAGCCGTCACAACGTTACAACACAGATTTCCCTATTTTAATGAAATGGCAAAGCAAGAGCGTTAGATACTATAGAACATCTAACACTCTTGCTTTGTTATTCGGCATTATTTTGCGACTTGCGCACTCAGCATATAACCAATGCCTATCTTGGTGAGGATATAGCGCGGGTGAGCAGGATCAGGTTCCAGCTTGCGGCGCAGGCGATTGATATTTACTTGCAGCATATGCCCCTCGCCCATGTAATCCGCTCCCCAGACATACTCAAGTAAAAGATCCTGGGTAATCACTCGACCGACATTCTGGGCAAGATATGCAAGCAAGCGGTACTCGATAGGTGTTAATGCCACTTCCTGGCCTACCATGCACACCAGATGCTGAGCATAGTCAATAGAGAGATCGCCAGTGGTGACAATTGTCCGCACTAATTGACCTTGCTCATGGATTGTAAACTGTGCTCGCCGCAATACAGCTCGCACACGAGCAAGCAGCTCGTCAATACTAAAAGGTTTCGTCAGATAATCATCTGCCCCTAAATCCAGCCCTCGCACTTTATCCTGATCCTGCCCCCGTGCAGTCACAAGAATAATGGGGACAGAAGAAAACTCCCGCACACGCTGGCAGACCATAAAGCCATCCATTTGAGGCATCATCACATCGAGCAGCACTGCATCAGGTGAGTGCGTCTCGATCATTTCAAGCGCTTGCTTGCCATCACTTGCCGTGAGCACGTCGTAGTCTTCAAATTCCAGATTTCGCGCCACCAGGCGCAACAACTGCGGATCGTCGTCAGCGGTTAGGATGGTCGTCTTCTTTCCTGGCATGATTCTTCTTCCTCTTCTCCAGTTGCTCATCAATAGTGCTCGGGGTTCTCATCTCTTCATCTATTGGCAGGCACGCAAAAAATGTACTCCCTTTCCCAACTTCACTCTCTGCCCAGATAGTGCCACCATGCAGCTCAATGATACGCCGACAGATGGTCAATCCCAACCCCAGCCCGTTGACCTCTCGTGTGAGCCTGGTATCAACACGATAAAATGGATCGAAGATACGCTGGATAGAAACTCCTGGAATGCCTTTACCATTATCCTGAACACATATGACTGCCATACGTTGATAGTGTTGCTGCACCGTTTTGAGTCTCGCTCCTCCATCACGCGAAAGTTCAGCAAGGTTCTTGATATCCTCCGGTGCAAGCACCGAGCAAACAAGCACACGAATACTTCCGCCCACTGGCGTATGGTTGACTGCATTTGCCAGGAGATGGTCCAGAACTTCCCGCAGGCGATTCATATCAGCCTGGATGATCAGTTCTTCTTCGGTCGGCTGACCATGATTGTCCCTGAGGACGACTTCGAACGTATGCGACTTCTGAACCAAAGACAGGGATGTTGCATCGCCAGGATCTTCTAGCCTATGTTCCGCCACTATGACCGCTTCACCTACAAGACGGCCAAGATCCACTGCCATGCGCTCAATCTCAATGCGTCCCGTTTCCAGGTCAGATACTTCCAACAAAGAATCGATGACTCCCGCTAACCGATCACTAGCCTCATTAATCGCCAGGAGAAACTCATGCCGCTCTTCACGTGAGATACGCCGCTCGTGCCGCAACAACGTTGAAGCATAACCCTTGATAGATGTTAATGGACTACGCAATTCATGACTCACACTCGCCAACAATTCCGCCTTCAGCAATTCCATGTCGCGCAGTGCCTTTCGATCTGTACGAGCTTCAAGCTCATATATGTATTCTTTTGCAAGCGAATTAACAATTACGGCCCCAACGACATCTGTAAGCGCGGGCAGGATAGCACGGCTTCGCTTTATGCTTGCAACTCGCTTCTCTTCTTCATTTGATTCATCCCAACAAAAAAACAAGAGAGCATAAGGAGGCCTATGCACGCTATTTTCTGTTTTCGCTTGACGCCCCATATTCTCATCTTGCAAGGAGGAAAAGGATAACACAAGCGGCAGCCGCCAGATTAACCAGGAGGGGTTAAGGGCAGACGGAGATGCCCACAGTGTTTCTTTTTCTGGCAATGATGGCAGTAATGGGTGTATATCCTCTTCTTGTATTTTATACAGAGCCAGAGAACGATAAGCATTGCTATACGCAGGTGACGATGACAGTATATCTTGCTCGCCAGGATGTGATGTGTTCAGAAAAATTGCTCCCATAGTCGCCTGACACAACTGCTGCAATTGCTCAAGTAGTGCCGATGCAACTAGCAGAGGCTCTTCTACCCCTGGAACGCTATGATGCAAAAGACGGGTAAGATCCTGGAGTGCTGCTAGTATTTCTGCTCTAAAGTCTTCATTGCCATACTCATCCTGTACATCCATCTATCTCGCACCTCATTTATGCGTTTTTCGCATGCGCATAAAAAACTTATGGTGCCACAAAGCTCACTATGCCGCATGTATATGCTTTATTATACGGGAATATAACTCACAGAAACAGCACAAACAGGATGTTCACATCACAATCGCGTCACAAACAATCATCCACTCTTTTATTTTCACCTTTCTAATGAGCGGCAGGAGGCGCGTGAATACAGTAGTATCTCCCTCATATCAGATAAGTTGCCAGGATAGATAGAGCCAACAGATGGCAAGAGAAAGCATGATCGAAAGCAGGAGGAAAAGGACTGGATGTTGTATACTTTTGTTGGTGTACAGACGTTTTCACCACAATTGAAGACCGGGACACGTATGGGCACATTTAGAAAGGCAGAGAGGACATGGAACGTGTAGATGCCAACAAACAGCTTTCTACAGCAGAGCGCTTCGCAGCTTTAAGCCGGGTTGGCACTGCTCTAATGAGTGAACGAGATGATTCACGCCTTCTACACTTGATCGCAGAAACTGCATGTAACCTCACAGGTGCACAATTTGCTGCCTTCAGTCTGCGTCCTGTAGACGAAATGGGGCAAGCGCTGGTCCCTTCAGAAGGCAATCTTTTTCATCTCGCTGCAGTGGTCGGCGTGACAAAAGAACAGGAGGCATTGTTTCGCCGCACACCGCTGGGAGGAGAAGGGCTCCTTGCTCCTATCTTTCGCCACGGGGTTTCCGTTCGTGTGCCAGATGTCCTGGCTCATATTTCTCACAGCCAGAATACACAGGGGATCAGTGAACGCAATACAGCAAGAAATCTTGCCTCTGCCTATGCTCATGGACAACTTTCCGCTGAGGATCTCCACTCAATGGGAGTTCCTCATGGGCATCCTATGGTTCGTAGTTTCCTGGGCGCACCACTCCTTGATCACGACAAGCAGGTGCGTGGTGGTCTCTTGCTAGGACATTCTCAACCAGACCAGTTTACATCAGAGGATGAGGCTCTGCTTCTTGGCCTGGCTGCTCAAGCTGCAGTTGCGTTGGAGAATGCCCGGCTCTATCACCTTATGCAGATACGCGCACAAGAACTCAATGCAATTTTCGAAAGTATCGCCGATGGCGTTACACTTATCAATGGGCAAGAGCAGATTCTGCGTGAGAACAAGACGGCCCATCGCTTGCGCGAGGATGTGCAAAAATCCCCCGACGGCATGCAGGCAATTGAATCTTTGCTTCACACTCCCGCTCGTTCCGCGCTTAAAGGTGAGAGAGTACAGGATACAACTGTCACGCTCCATGATCAACATGGTGAGGCGAGAGAATATTTGGTGACCGCCTCTCCTCTCCACACTCCAACACATTCAGGCCCATTTCCACAGAAAACAGGCGATAGAAGTACTACAGTCGATGTCCCTTCGGGTGTAGTTGTTGTCTGGCATGATGTGACAGAGCGCCGTGCCCGAGAAGATGAACGAATAGCAAAAGAGCAAGCCCGACAACTTGAAGCGATCTTCGAGTCTATGACGGATGGCATCTTTGTCTATGACCGCGACGGACGCATTATCCAGACTAACTCGGTCGCTCATACAATTTTGTCGCAGATCATCTCTCTTGATCAGCTCACACGCACTCCTCTCGAACGATCCACAAAGCAGTTTATCATCGATAATCAGGGACAACCTCTCCCTTTCGAGCAATGGCCTGTTTCGCGCACACTTGCCGGTGAGGTGCTCACACCTGACCACGCTGTCGACATTTCACTCAGAACCATGGATGGGCACATTGTTTATACCAGTATTACAGGGGGACCACTGTATGATAGCAATGAGAAACTTCTCGGCGCGGTCCTTATTTGCCGCGATGTGACTGAACGTCGTCGCCTGGAGGAGGTTGAGCGGCGCATGCACGCCGAGACAGAGGCAAATCGAGCATTGCTGCAATTGGTCCTGGATGAACTCCCCAGCAGCGTCTATCTTGTGCGCGGACCTGATGCACGCCTGGTGCTTGCAAATCGTGCCGCAACGGCTATTTGGGGAGCAACATGGTCTCCCGGGCAACCATTCGCCACATTTCTTCAGGAACATGGAATCCGTGTGATGGGCACAGATGGGCAAATACTGCAACCCACACAATTTGCAACACTACGTGCTGTCCAATATGGCGAGAATGTCTACCAACACCAGGAGAGCATTCGCCATCCTGATGGTACGTCCATCCCCGTCCTGGTGAATGCTGTCGCTCTCGATGCACACCATCTGGCTCGAACCGTGACTGCGCCCCTGAATGCAGATCATTCAGATTGTGCAGCTATCGTGGTTCACCAGGATGTGACAGCCTTAAAAGAAGCTGAACGGCTCAAAGATGAGTTCATTGGCCTGGCTGCACACGAACTACGCACTCCTGTTGCAATCTTGAAGGGCTTCGCGCAAACGCTGATTGTGCAAACTGCACGTGGTAAAGGTCCTGAATTAGCGGATTGGCAAACAGAGGCACTGCAGGGCATCGATCAGGCAACCATTCGCCTGGTCGAGCTAACCGAAGACTTGCTTGATGTGACTCGATTGCAGGCAGGACGCCTGGCATTGCATATGGAACCCGCAAATCTCGTCCCTCTGGTCCAACGTCTGGTGAAACGTGTGCAGATGACAACGGAACGACACCAGATCTCTATCGAGACGGTCCTTCCCTACCTTGTCGTTTCTGTGGACTCACGACGTATCGAACAGGTCTTGAATAACATACTTGGGAATGCTATCAAGTACTACCCAGAAGGTGGCCCTATTGAGGTTCGTATTTCCCAGGATGAACAGGCACAGGTAGCTCTCCTGAGTATCAAGGATCATGGGATTGGTATTCCTATTCATCAGCAAGCACGCATCTTCGACCGTTTTACCCGCGCAGAGAACGCACAAGCATATGGCATCGGTGGTACAGGGCTAGGATTGTATCTGTGCCGCGAATTGGTCGAGCGACATGGCGGAAGCATCTGGTTTGAGTCGATTGAGAGAGAAGGCTCTACTTTCTTTATCGCACTCCCTCTTCTCCCTGATACAGCTGAAGAGGAAGAGACTATAAACTTATAGTCTTTTTCCCCTCTGCGTGATATGCCTGTGATAAACAAGCTCTCCTCCGAGATAATCTTGTGAGCAAAAAACAATATACTTCTCACAAGTAAAGAAATAGTTGAGTAGCAGGAATACTCTTTCCAGGTATCCCGAGAGGAGCAAAGAGATGTTTCACCGTATCCTTGTACCATTAGATGGCTCAGAGCGTGCAGAGCGTGCACTCCCTGTTGCAGCCCGTCTGGCTCGTGCTTCTCATGGCGTTCTCATTGTTGCCCAGATTCTGAATATGGATAATATGCTCTATATTGCTCCAGAAATGATGATATCAGAGTCTGTCGTACAAGGTGAGTGTGATAGCACAAACCAATATCTTACTCTGGCTACAGCTCCATTCAGGCAGGACGGTCTGTCGGTAGAACAGATAGTCATGTTTGGTACGCCAGATTCTCTCCTCCTTTCTATTATTGAATCCCATAACATCGATCTCGTTGTCATGGGCAGTCATGGGCGCACTGGCTTCACACGCTGGGCGCTGGGCAGCATTGCGGAAAAGATCGCTCGCTATAGCCCCGTTCCTGTCCTGGTGCTACGCGAACATGGCCCTACACCTACCACCCCACACCTCGATCCTATATGCCCATTACGCATCCTGGTACCACTGGATGGCTCAACTCACGCCAAAGCTGCCATCGCACCTGCAGCTAACTTGATCGCCGCGCTGGCAACCCCTGAACGGGGAGCGCTTCACTTGACGCGCATCGTTCAACCGACAGAAGGGAATCTCGGCAAACATTCCCAACGCACCAATGAGATTATGCAAAAGGTGAAGCATTCTCTGCAAAAAACCGTGGAAAATGTGCGTGAGGGCTTCGAGGCCCCATCAGTTGCGCCCCTTGATCTGCGCATCACGTACTCAGTCACACTCGATGCTGATGTTGCCCATGCTATCATACGCGTCGCTGAAAATGGTGAGGATGCTGAAGGCACTGGCGTTATTGGAGGTAGCGATGTGATCGCGATGGCCACACACGGCCACACTGGCTTAAATCATCTGGCAATGGGAAGCATTACTGAACGCGTTTTACATGCGACACAACTCCCCATGCTCATTGTACGCATACCTCACAAAGTGGCACATAAGACAACCGACGAGAAGCTGCAAACGGGCAGCAAGCACTCAGCACCACTTTCTCTCTAAGTGCTGTCTGACAAAGTGTGACCGGCTCGTTGCTCACAAATACTAGCCATTGGCAGTTAAAGGGCAGTTGTAACTATAGAGACAGCTACCCTTTTCTCTACCTGCCCGACGGGGCGGCCCTATCTCTCTTTTAACCCAGCGGTTGTGAACCTTTTGTGATTGAGCGTTTCATGCTTGAGAGCAATTTGTGAGGTGAAAAATCTACATTTACTTATATGCAGACAATCATAAAAATACGTCTGTTTACCTAAGGAGGATGTATGGACGCGTTGGCTCTCGCTCGTTGGCAATTTGGTATTACAACAATTTATCATTTTTTCTTTGTCCCACTAACGCTTGGGCTTTCACTACTCGTTGCGATTATGGAAACAATCTATGTCCGTACTGGCAATGAGACATATAAGCGCATGGCTCAGTTCTGGGGTCGGCTCTTCTTGATTAATTTCGCGATGGGGGTCGTGACAGGCATTGTCCAGGAATTTCAATTTGGAATGAATTGGTCTACATATTCTCGCTTTGTGGGAGATATTTTTGGGGCTCCATTAGCCATTGAAGCATTGATGGCCTTCTTCCTGGAATCTACTTTTCTGGGCGTCTGGATCTTCGGTTGGGAGCGGCTTTCGAAGCGAGTTCATCTGGCTACCATCTGGCTGGTGGTCATTGGCTCAAACCTCTCTTCACTCTGGATCTTGATCGCCAATTCTTTTATGCAAGAACCTGTGGGCTTTACGATCCGTCATGGTCGGGCCGAAATGACAAACTTCTTTGCGCTATTAACTAATCCCAACGTCTGGGTGCAATTTCCCCATGTTCTGTTCGCAGGCATGGCAACGGGAGCCTTTTTTGTCCTTGGGATCAGCGCCTATCATCTGGCAAGAAAAAAAGGAGACGCAGATTT
>Ga0302321_100006561_pt1 | contig 10238 bp, 4 predicted proteins | sample Fen_T0_1_FD_202505 | JGI IMG/M metagenome (GOLD analysis project Ga0302321, IMG submission 202505) | Peat permafrost microbial communities from Stordalen Mire near Abisko, Sweden - Fen_T0_1 | ecosystem: Environmental > Terrestrial > Soil > Wetlands > Permafrost | place: Sweden: Abisko... | reverse complement strand
AAGCGACCCAAGCGACCAAAGCGACCCAAGCTTCGCAATTGGGTCCGCGTATAAACAACGTACGTGGTTGCTATTGCCGTGGTGCACGAATATTCGCAGTTAGCTGTCAGGGTTTTCGGCCGAAATCAACGAGTTTCACGTCGGGCCAAGATGGGCTTGACAATGCAGTGCCGCGGTAACTAACATCCGCCTCGGCCGTAGCTGGTATCTACTGATTCTCATTGCTTTTTTTCTCTAACCCAGCTTACCCACCAGGCACAGGGCGAGTTTTCGGGAGTCGCCCGCTGCACTGACCCGAACAGTCAAAGAGAGGCTCCATGTTGCTAAAGCGCCAAGCGGCAGTGTGCATTCTGGCCTCGGCGGCCCTCCTGGGAGGCGTCGCCAGTCCCACACCGGCATTTGCTCAGAAGGTAATGGATCTGGACGAAAAACCGGCAGCGAAAGGTGCGAAGAAGAAGGGGGTCGATATCGACCTCGATGAAAACGCGCCTGCAGAGCAAGGTCCGGTAACCGCAGGGGCGCCGACCGAAGGGTTCGCCAATGCAAAGAAACTCTTCGAAAAGGAGAAGTGGAGCGACGCTGCCCTCGGATGGTACCGCGTCGTCAGCGGCGATACAGGGGACGACGCAGGCAATAAGCAGCTCGCGGAGTACTACCTAGCGATCTGCCTTTACCGTCTGAAGTTCTATCAAGCAAGCTACGCGATCTTCAGCGTTATTGCCGACAACAAGTATCACTTGAAGTTTGGTGAGACGTTACTTTGGCTCGCGAAACTGGCGACGCAGTTGCCGGAGCCCGCGGATATCATCGAGCGTGTTGGTAAGTACACTGATTCCGAGATTGCGCGGTTCGACAACGCGCAGCAGCGCGATTTGTACTGGCAATTGAACTACATGCTCGGTCGGTACAAGTATCGCAATCGTCAGTATGAGGAAGCGATTCGGTTGTTCCAGAAGGTGGATCGACGTAGCGATAACTATGTCGCTTCACAGTTCTTTACTGGCGTAAGCTTCGTTCAGAAGCGCCAATCGATTCCCGCCGTTCGCAGCTTTCAACGCATTGAGACCGCACTTTCGGAAGGTGTCAAAGGCGTTGAAGACGAGCAGCGCATGCTCGACTTGTCGTATTTGTCCATGGCGCGCACGTACTATTCGGCGTCCATTCGACTCGACGCTGAAACGAACATTCCGACGATCAATAGCGACAAGCTGAGTGCCGCAGTCAAATACTGGAACAAGATTGACGTTACGAGCGAGTATTGGCTTGACGCGCTGTTCGAGGAATCGTGGGCTTACTTCATGGCGGGGGACTATCCCCGTGCACTTGGCAACATTCACACGATCCAATCGCCGTACTTCCCCAATTCTTTTTATCCGGAAGCGGACATTCTCAAAGCAGTTATCTACTTTGCGAACTGCAACTACGAAGCCGCGACGATCGTCGTCGCTCGATTCAATAAGCACTACGTGCCTATTCGAGACGAGCTGAAGAAGATCATGAAGAAGTACAAGGGCGGCAATCAGGAAGAAGAGTTCTTTAAGTTCCTGAAGAAGCTCCGCGATCATAACACCTCGCTCAATCCAATGATCGAGCCTATTGTGGCGAACGCACTCAGCGACCGTCAGCTGCTGCGCAACATTGAATACGTCCGTTTGCTCGAAGAAGAGTCCGGGCGATTCAAGAAGTCCCCGTCGTCATTCCAGAACTCTGGAATTGGTCAGCAAGTGCGCGACGCACTGGGTCTTGCTCGCGATCTCGCTGTCAAGCGCGCCGGGGAACTTGCCCTGTCACGTTACCAACGATTCATTGACGAAATTGATGAGCATGTCCGCAACGGTGAGAAGATTCTCATCGATATTACTGCCGCGCAACGCAATCTACTCGATCAAAAGTTGAAGAGTGGACAGGTGAGCAAGGCTGATTCGCAGGTGTATGGTGTCGTCAAGCCCGATGAGGAGCACGTGCTCTGGCCATGGGATGGCGAGTTCTGGCGTGATGAGCTCGGCTTCTATCGCCAGGTCGTACTTTCGACGTGTGGGAGGTAATCTCTAATGAACGCTGCACGAGCGTATAGCTGTCTGTTTGGTCTGCTCTCGGCGGTATTGTTGTCCCCCGAGACATCGAGTGCCGTCGAGAAGCCGGCTGACCTGAGTTCGGAGTGTGTGGCTCCGCAGGCGAAGAAGAACATCGACGAGTGTCCTGCTGGTCCCAGCAAGTTCAACGTCGAGAAGAAGCGCGCTGTCGCGTTCTCGAGCGCGCCGCCGCCTCGTGAAGTCAAAAAGCGCGAGGATTCGGCGAAGCCCGGCGACGCAGGAACACTCGAAAGCACGGCCTATCGTGATCAACGCGAAACTCGTCTGAAGGCTCGCGCACGCGCCCTGCTTATCACCGAGATTCAGGGGTTGGAGCGCCTATTCAAGCAAACCAAGAAGAACTCGCCGGATCGCCCTCAACTTCTGCGCCGCATGGCAGAAGGTTACGTGGAGTTGGAAGCTGCAGCAGTTCGCGACGAGATTGCTGAGGATGTCGCCGCAACTGACGCCAAGAAGAAGGGTCCAGACGAGGTCAACAAGCACAAGACTGCGGCTGCGCAAGCGAAGAAAATCGCTGAAGCAGCGCGCAGCAGCGCTATCAAGTTCTATGCAATGATGAAGGACCAGTACCCCAGCTACTCCAAGCTGGACGAGGTTCTCTACTACCTTGCATACGAATACGAGCAGGCCAAGGACTATCAGAACGCTCGCAAGGTCTACTTCGAGCTGATCGAGAAGTCGCCCAACTCGCCGTACATTCCGAACGCGTACCTTGCATTCGGTGAGCTTTTCTTCCAGGAAGCTCAGGGCGACCCGTCGAAGTGGGACTTGGCAGCCGCGGCCTACCGCGAAGTTATCAAGTTCCCCGCGCCGAAAAACAAGGCATATGGCTATGCGCGGTACAAGTTAGGCTACGTACACTGGAACAAGGGTGAGTACGCCGAGGCGCTCAATGAGTTCAAGGCGGTCATCGAGTTTGGCGACAAGTACACGGACTTGCCGAATGCTAAACAGCTCGCAAAGAGCGCCCGCCGTGACTTGATTCCGGTTTACGCCGTCAGCGGCGCCCCAACCAAGGCCTATGGCTTCTTCAAGCCCCTTTCTGGTGATACCGGCGGTTCTGACGCCAAGACCATCGACATGCTCAACGAGCTTGGAATGGCCTACTTGGATACCGGACACTATCCCGAAGGAATCGCGCTTTACACGGATTTGATGTCTCGCGACAAGGGTGATCGCTACTGCCACTATCAGACGCAGATCACGACGGCCATTTCGGCGATGAAGTCTTCCGACAAGGAAGCCATTCGAAAGGAAATGGACAAGCAGGTTGACAACCGAAATGCCTTTTTGAAGGACAAGCACTCAGACAAGTCGAAGTTGGAGTGCTCCAATCGGACTGCCGAGCTCCTGGCGGAAACCGCGATGAGCTGGCACCTTGAGGCGGTGGGTTCCGGTGGCGTTCGCGGCACAGGCGACAAGAAGACGATGGATCTTGCCGCGTACCTCTACAAGAAGGTTGCTGATACCTTCAAGTCGGAGGATTTCGCGAAGTTCGAATTCCCTCGCATTGTCAAAGCCGACTGGCCGACGATGTACAAGGTCAAGTACGCCATGGCGGACTTGCTCTATTTCCAGCAACGTTGGGAGGAGTGTGGTCCCGCATTCGACGCGGTTGTACAGGAGGACCCGAAGGGCGACGATGCTGCAGAGGCAGCCTACGCCGCGGTGCTCTGTTATCAGAAGATGTACGACCAGATGTACCAAGGCAATGCCGACAAAAAGGGCAAGGGCTTGGGTCCAAAGGGCGCGAAGGCCGAAGATCAGAAGGGCAAGAGCGAGTGGGAAAAGTTCAAGCCAAAGGACTTTACGCCGCTGCAGAAGGGCATGATTCAGGCGTTCAATCGATACGTCTGTTACATCAAGCCGAAGGAAGGCGACAAGGAGGCTCTTGAGCAGTATATCGACGTCAAGTACGCCCGTGCCCGCACCTACTTCGAAGCGCAGCATTGGGAGGAAGCCGCACTTGGATTCCGCGATGTTGCACTGAATCACGCAACGGCCGACGCAGGCATCTTCGCAGCTCAGTTGTACCTTGAAGCAATCAACGTCCTCGGTTCAAAAACGGAACCGCCGCGGCCCACTTGCTTCACAGACATGGCTAACGACGTGCCGGCATTCATTGAGCTCTATTGCAAGGACAAGAAGGCAGAGGATAACAAAGACCAGTGCCAGCTTCTGACCAGCATTCAGTTCGACGTGATGCGCTTGAAGGCACAAACAACGGTTGAACAGGCGGATTCTCAAGCGGACGCCGGCAAGAGCATGGATTCGGTCGACAGTTATCGAAAGGGAGCGGAAGCCTATCGCGAACTGTGGATGAAGTATTGCGAAGGCCCTCTCAGTAACAAAGAGAAGCCCCAGCAATGCGCACGCGCTGACGAAATCGTCTACAACATGGCAAAGGCGTACCAGGCCGGTCGCTTGCTCGCAAAGTCAATCAGTGCGCGCAAGATCTTGCTTGATCCGAAATACGGCCTCGAGAAGTCTCAACTCGCACAGAAGGCGATGTACGAGATCGGTGGAAACTACCAAGCTATTGCCGTGTATGACGCGGCTTCTGAGTGGTTTGAGCGCTATGCGAAAGACACGTCCTACAAAGGCGAGAGCGCGGACCAGGCTCTAAGTGATGCTGTGATTCTTCGTCTTGGGCTTGGACAAGAGGACGAGGCTATTGCGGATGCGGCAAACTTCAATCGCTACTACGGTGCTCGTAAACCGGCGCAGGCTGCCCAAATTGCCTTCGCTGTTGCGGCCCACTACGGTGAAAAGAAGGATTGGGAAGCTGTTGTCAAGCGTCTCGGTGGCGGGATGTCGATTATTGACAAGCAGGCAACCTTGGACGTTCGGGTCCAAGCGCACACGCTTCTTGGTCGCGCGTACTTGAACACCAAGCGTGGGGCGAGTGCCGCAACGGAGTACGGAAAGGTTGCCGCGACCTGGAAGGATCCGGACAAAGCCGTCAATGAAATCAAGAGCATCAAGGACGAGAGCGATGACGCGAAGACTCGTCGACTTGGCCGCGCACTTGAGGCCGTTGGCGAAGCCCTGTTCTACTTTGCAGAGGACAAGAAGAGCAAGGTCGATGCGGTCAAATTCCCCGAGTACAAAGGGAAGAACGACAAGGAATCGGTTCTCAAGCACATCAACGTGAAGGTTAAGGAATGGATCGGCAAAAAGAGGCCATTGATCGAGACCGCTTCAGCCGAATACAAGAAAATCGTTGATTTGCAGCCCGTGCCTCCTCCGCGGTGGGTAATTGCTGCTGGTTCACAAGTTGGCTCAATGTGGGGCCAATTCGTCAAGGAGTTCCGGGCCGCACCAATTCCGGACTTCATGAAGAAGGACTACGAGCTACGTACCGCCTACTACGGGGCTTTGGATGACGCGTCTGAGCCTCAGAAGCAGACCGCCAAGGGAGCATTTGAGACCTGCTTGGGCTACTCGGTGAAGTATCAATACTTCGACGACTACAGCCGCAAGTGCGAGGTGTGGCTCGCCGAGACCTACAAGACGGACTACCACTTGATAGACGAATTCCGAGGGTCACCCAACCGCGTGAATAGTCCGATGATGGAGCAGCCTCGTCCTGTGCGCATTGGAGGCGAAGCGTTCGTTCCCAATTCCGTTGAGGCAACGGATCGTAAGAAGAAAGACAAACCTGCCGAGTCCAAAGAAGACAAGTCCAAAGACAAAGAGAAGGACAAGTCCAAGGACAAGGACATCAAGAAGGCGGCTGCCGGCGCGAAGAAGTGAGGTCTGGCGTACTCCTGGGAGACCTTCTTAGCAGGGTCTCCCCTGGGTGCTGCGGCTCACATATCGCAAAGGGATTTCCAAGGAGAAACTCAGATGTTGCGCAAGTACAATCTCTTGGCCGTCGGCTTCATTCTAGCTGCGGTCGGTTGTGGTGGTGGTGAAGTTGCGACGGGAGGCAAGAAGGTCAAGGACGCGAGCGACCATAAATCCTCGACGGGTCAGGCAATCAGCAAGCAGGCTGTTGAGAGCTTCGATGTCGCGCTGAAAAGCTTTGTTGACGCTGACGCGAAGGGTCAGTGGTCTAATGACACTTGCAAGGAAGTCGCAGCGGCGTTCAAAGTCGCTTCCGGTAAGCAGGAGTCGGCGTCTGACGCCAGACTTGCTGAAGCAGAGTACAACGCAGGTCTAGCGTTTCTACGTTGTGGAATGGAGGAACAAGCCCGCGGCCATTTTGAAAAAGCCGTTGGGACTGATCCGAAGTTTCATCGCGCAAAGACTCAGCTGGCGTTGCTCGAGTTTCAGCGAAGCCAGAATGTCGAGACAGCGATTTCGGCGCTCGAAGAGATCATCCGTGATTCGCAATTCCAGAGCGTAGAGGCATTGGTTGCTCTTGCCGCTCTTCAAATGGAACGCGGTAACGATGATTCGAATAGCGACGGCAAGGACGATCTCGATCGTGCCAAGCGCAATCTCCAGCGCGCATTGGCAATTGACGACGGGTACATGCCGGCGTTCAACCAACTTGCCATCTATTACCTAGAGCAAGCCAAAGCGAAGGCGGACAAGGACTCGAAGGGTCCTCGCAAGCGACGGCGCAAGGGTCTGGTCGTGTCAGGTTCCTCTGGCGCAAAGGTCAATGAGCAGATGCTCGATCTTGCGGCTCTAGTGGCGTCGCAAGCAGTGCGGAAGAACCCAAAATACGCGGCGATTCACAACACCTCGGGACTGATTCAGGTTGAGCTTCGCAACTTCAATGGCGCGGTGAAGAGTTTCGCTACGGCGCGCTCTTTGGATCCAGACTTCTTCGAAGCCCAAATGAACTACGCTGCGGTGAACCTGTCCTTCCGCGGCTTCGAGGAGTCGGAGAAGGCCTATCGTGAAGCAATCCGTCTGAAGCCGAAGGAATTCGAAGCTCATCTGGGACTAGCGCTTGCCATTCGCGGACAAATCAACTTCTCCAACAAGAGTAAGTTGCTGCCGCTTGCGGAAAAGTCGCTAGCCGAGGCGAAGACAATTGCGCCGGATCGCGCCGAGACCTACTACAACGAGGCCATCCTGACCCAGGAGTTCAAGGCGAAGGGCATCGACGATGAAACGAAGGCAATTGCCGCAATGGAGAATGCCATTCGTCAGTACGAGGACTTCGTCGGTAAGGCGGGCGGCGATGATGCCTTTGCCGCGGCTGTGAAGCGCTCCCACGATCGAATTCAGGACTTGAAAGACACCATCAAGTTCCTCCAGGACGGTGCCGAAGCCCGCAAGCAAGCGGAATCCATGCCACCTCCTCCGCCTCCTCCGCCCGCAGCTGAGGGTGGGGACAAGGCTGCGGACGGCGCGGCACCCGCGGATGGCGATAAGTCAAAGGATGCGGCAAGCAAAGACGAGTCGAAGAAAGACGAGTCGAAGAAAGACGAGTCAAAGAAAGACGAGTCAAAGAAAGACGAGTCGAAGAAAGACGAGCCAAAGAAGAAGTAGATCGACTTGCTGCTTTCGGGCGGCCTTTGATTGAACCGAGAGAAGGGAGTGGCTTGTCGCTGCTCCTTTCTTCGTTTGTGAAATCCCTTGGGTTAGCGCTACGGCGCTTCTGGTTCGCCATCTGGGTCCACATTGCTGTCCGAATGCCCTCGTGGTGGCTGACTGCATGAAATCTGACCGCTCCAACGAACGCCAAATCAACCAGTGATTGGGCATGGCGCGCCGCTCGGCGTTTCTGGCATTCCGTGAGCGACAGGGGGGGAAGGCGTTGTGGGACGAGCGAGCCAGGCGGTGAAATAGCGTCACGGAGTCGGCCGAAAGGAAAGATGTAAAGAGGGTGTCCCTTTTTTGGGAACTTCTTTGGGAGTCGATTGTCGGTCTGTTCCAGCAATAGGTAGCGTTTCATATCGTGAATAAAGGATTGACCAGACGCCTGCTGATCGGTACAATCCCACTGCAATTTCTGACGAACTTTCCGTGGAGGCTAGAATGGATCGTATGTTTATGAAGTCGGTTGCTGTATTTACGGTCGGGTTCGCGATCCTGGCTGGTTCGTCGGTGGCATTCGCTCAGCCGAAGCCTGCCGAAGGCGGCGGCGAAGGGTACGGCTACGAATTCAGCGATGATCCGTTGAATGCCGGTGGCTTCGGCCCCAATGACGCGACGATTCGCGTGCGACCAACTGCCGCACGTACGACGCTCATCCGCCCTCGTATCTCCTTCGTTCAGGAGATGCTTAAGTCGGTCGAAAACATCTAATTTCTCGAAGCAGCAGTAGCTCGATCAAGACCAAGGATTTTCTGGCATGTCAAAAGCGGTTCTGACTTTTGCGATTTACCAAGGTGACGCGCTGCTCCGTCGAGAGACGGTAACCCAGGATATTGTCAAGGTAGGGAAGGACCCCCGAAGCCACCTTCGCGTTGACGACGAGGCAGCATCTAGGATGCACGCAGTCGTTGAGGTGGCCGGTCCTGAGGATGTTACACTCATCGACCTTGGCAATGAACCAGGGACGCTCGTGAACGGTGCGCGGGTCAACAAGTGCAAACTGCACGTTGGTGATCAGATTCAAATTGGCGACACTAAGTTGGTGCTTGAGCGCGCCGATGCAGGTGGTGCTGAGGCCGGCGTAGTAGCTGCGGCTGCCCCCGCGGCTCGCGCAGCCGCGCCCGCGGCAAATCCGTTTGCGGCCGCCTCGAACCCGTTTGCGGCCGCCTCGAACCCGTTTGCGGCTGCTGCGGCGTCCAGCCCCTTCGCTCCTGCTGGCAACCCGTTTGACGTTGGTGGTGGACAATTTCGTGGTGGTCGTAGCGCGATGGAAGTACCCGACGACGCTCCGCCTGGGACGTACACTTATACATTGGTTAAAAGTGGTCCAGACGTCGCGCCTGACGAAGTTGAGCTTTCCCATGTTCCCGCTGTTGAGGTGATGATTCTGTGGGGAACCAACGTTCTTCACGTATCCCATCTCACGCCGCCTCGGAATTTCTACGTTGGCGAGGAAGAGGGGAAAAACTTCGCATGTGACTTCTTCATCCCGGCTGAAAAGATCGGGACGACGCGCATGCCTGTCGTCGTTGGCGATCGCATGAGTGTGGCGGTAGTCATTCCTCCGGGTGCAAAGGGCTTCATTGAAATGCCGGGGCAGCCGAGGCTGTCCGTGGACGAGGCCAGGCAGCGAGCGCAGCCAAGTTCCGAACTCGCCGGCGGCCACCAAATAGCCCTACCCGCTGGGGCCAAGGCGCGGATCGAAGTGGATGCGTTCGTGTTCCAGGTCGCTGCGGTAAACGCTGGCAAGCCCATTCAGAAAGGTATTGGCGTCGGATTGGACTGGGCGGTTCTTGCCTATTTCGGCCTGTCGTTTGCTGCAGTGGGCGGGTTCATTGCCGCAATGGCATTCTTCGTTCCTCCATTGGGGTTGACGGATGATGAGGAAATCAACCAAGACCAGCTCTACTTGATTCAACAGTACCTGAACGCGGCCGCGGAGCGCGAGCAGGAAGAGAAAGAAACTGAGCAAGTTTCTGAGGATAATGCCGACAACAAGGAGGGTGGGACTGGTACCCGAGCCAAGGGTGAGGAGGGCTCGATGGGCAATCCAACCTCGAAGGCAACGAATAAGCGCTATGCCGTTCAAGGGCCCAAGGACAATCCCGATCCGCATATTGCTAGAGCCGCTGCGCTCCGGGAAGCCCAGGAATTTGGTATGATCGGCCTTTTGAACACGGGCGCGGCGGGCGATCCAAACGCTCCGACGGCACCCTGGGGTCGAGATACTTCGCTCGGAACCGATGAAATTAGCGCACGTGGCAACATGTGGGGTGATGAAATTGGGGACGCGTTCGGTGCGGGAGGCCTAGGTCTCTCGGGCATCGGTGAAGGTGGCGGCGGTCGTGGTGAGGGTATTGGCCTTGGCTCTATCGGAACCCTAGGCCACGGTGCCGGAACTGGTACCGGTCAAGGTTTCGGTTCAGGTCATGGGCGGCTCGGTGGTTCCCACAAGACGAGAGCACCCAAGGTTCGTATGGGACAGACAACAGTCAGTGGTCGTCTACCTCCCGAGGTTATTCAGCGCATTGTGCGGCAGAACTACGGTCGGTTCCGCATGTGCTACGAGCAGGGCCTTTCTCGGAATCCGAACTTGGAAGGACGCGTTCAGGTTCGCTTTGTAATTGGTAGAGACGGCTCTGTATC